>Ga0180436_10006406_pt1 | contig 10230 bp, 9 predicted proteins | sample SS_ome_2_FD_132434 | JGI IMG/M metagenome (GOLD analysis project Ga0180436, IMG submission 132434) | Hypersaline lake sediment archaeal communities from the Salton Sea, California, USA - SS_3_S_2 metaG | ecosystem: Environmental > Aquatic > Non-marine Saline and Alkaline > Hypersaline > Sediment...
AGGCCACGACGATATCGCCCAGGCGCTTTTGCAGGTCGTCAAGGTCGGTCGCCAGGCACAGGATCGCCATGACCTCGGAGGCGACGGTGATGTCGAAACCGGTCTGGCGCGGGAAGCCGTTGGCCACCCCGCCCAGCGACACGACGATGTCGCGCAGCGCGCGGTCGTTCATGTCCATCACCCGCCGCCAGGTCACCCGACGTTCGTCGATCCCCAGTTCGTTGCCCCAGTAGATGTGGTTGTCGATCATCGCCGACAGCAGGTTGTGGGCACTGGTGATGGCGTGAAAATCGCCGGTGAAATGGAGGTTCATCTCCTCCATCGGCACGACCTGGGCGTAGCCGCCGCCGGCCGCGCCGCCCTTCATCCCGAAATTCGGGCCAAGGCTGGCCTCGCGGATGCAGATGACGGCGTTCTTGCCGATCCGGTTCAGCCCGTCGCCCAGGCCGACGGTGGTGGTGGTCTTGCCCTCGCCGGCGGGGGTCGGGTTGATCGCGGTCACCAGGATCAGCTTGCCATCGGGCTTGCCTTCGAGGCTGGTGATGAAATCCTGGCTGACCTTGGCCTTGTCGTGGCCGTAGGGCAGCAGGTGTTCGGACGGGATGCCCAGCCTGGAACCGATCTCCTGGATCGGCTTCTTCTGCGCTTCACGGGCGATTTCGATGTCGGTCTTGTGGCTCATGTCTGGGCTCCCACGGGCAGGCCAAGCGTGCGGTACGTGGCCTCGTGTAGCCCGAGAGCGACGGGATCATCAGTGCGATTGCGACATTTTCGCCCACGGAACCGGCCATGAGGCCGCGCGCCGGTTTCGGATGGGAAACCCGCGCCGCCGAAGCGCTCAGAACAATGCGCCCTGCGCCGCGCCGCGCCAGGCGGGCTGATCGGGAAGGAAGACGGCCAGCGCATCGCCGCAAGCGATCCGTCCCGGCCGCTCGACCCAGGCGGTGACGCCGCGCCGGCCTTCGGCGGCGCGGCGGAAGGCGTGGCCATGGCCGGGGTGATCGGCCTCGATCTCCTTGCCCGGCCAGTTGCAGGGACCGTTTTCCACATCCACCGCCACGGTTGCACCCGACGGGGCCTGAAGCCGCGTGCCGGGCGGGATATGCGAGAAATCGGGCAGGCCCGAAACCACCATCGAGGCACCCATAAGCGCCGGGGACAGCGCGTCCAGCCCCAGCGCGGAAGCGATCGCCGCCAATTCCTCGTCGGACAGGATCGACAATTGCCGCGTGTTGCGGATCTCGGTTCCCCGCGCGGGATAGAGGTTCAGCACCCGCGAACAGGAGGGCCGCGTCAGCCCGCCGTGATCCTCGCCGGGGAACCCTTCGAAGCGCGCCTCCACCGCGTCCAGCGCCGCCGCGCGCAGGCTGGCCTTGCGGCTGGCCACCAGGCCCAGCCAGGTCACGCGGGCCTCGGCCTCGATTTTCTTCAATCCGGCCAACGGCTGCCTCCGGTCACGGGCGGGTCAGGATCAGGAACAGCCGGCGGAACGGAAACAGCACGCTGCCATCCGTCTCGGCCGGGTAGGCCGATGCCAGCGCCTCTTCGTAACGCGCCACGAAGGCGGCGCGCTCGGCCGGCTCCAACCGGTCCAGGAACGGGCGCATCGCCGTCGCCTCGGTGAAGCGGCGCACCGGGTGCGCGCCCTCGGCCGGGCCAAGGCGCTGGATGTAATCGGTCTCCCAGGCATCGACATGGCCCAGCGGCGCCAACAGCCGCACGTAGTCCAGCGGCGCCATCACCCGCGGCTGCCAGCCTGCCAGGGCGAAGCGGTCGGGGAACATGTCGGCCGCGATGTCGCGCAGGAACCGGTGCGAGGGCGCGTTTTCCTGCCGCGGCATCTGCACCGCAAGGGTACCGCCCGCGGCCAGGAACCCCGCCAGGCGCGAAAACAGCGCCTTGTGATCGGGCAACCAGTGCAGAAGCGCGTTCGAAAAGATCAGCGCGGGCACAGAGGTCGGGGCCCACCCCCCCGCATCGGCCCTATCCAGCCCGGCATAGGCGCCGGTCTTGCGCGCCTTGTCCAGCATCGCGGGCGAGGCGTCGATGCCGGTCAGGGCCCGATCGGGATACCGCGCCGCCAGCGCCGGCCCCGCCGCCCCCGACCCGCAGCCAAGATCGACGACCCCGCCACCCGGCAAAAGCGGAACCCGCGCCAGAAGATCCAGCGCGGGTCGCAGCCTCAGGTCTTGGAACCGGGCATAGGCCTCCGGATCCCAATCGCTCATCGGTCAGGCCGAGGGTTCGGGCAGGCCGCCGCCCTTCGGCGCCTTGGGCTTGGTCTTGGGGATCGCGGTGACAGAGGCGGTGCCACCCGTCGCCCCCGCGTCGTCCTCGTCGTCGGAATCCAGCGGTTCGCCCGCGATGACCTTGCGGATCTCGTCGCCCGTCAGGGTTTCGTATTCCAGAAGGCCCTTGGCCAGCCGCTCGAACTCCTCCTTCTTCTCCAGAAGGATTTCGCGGGCGCGTTCATAACCCTCATCGACCAGGCGCTTGACCTCTTCCTCGATCAGTTCCTTGGTCTTGGCCGACACCGAGAAGCCGCCGGTATTGCCCGAATACCCTTCATGCGCCTCGGAATAATCGATATTGCCCACGACGTCGGACATGCCCCAGCGCATCACCATCGCGCGGGCGATCTGGCTGGCCTGCTGGATGTCCCCCGCCGGCCCGTTCGACACGCGGTCATCGCCATAGGTGATGATCTCGGCCGCCTTGCCGGCCATGGTCATGGTGATCTTCTGCTTGGCCTCGTCCTTGTGGAAGTTCAGCTTGTCCATTTCGGGCAGGCTGACGACCATGCCAAGGGCGCCGCCACGCGGAATGATCGTGGCCTTGTAGACCGGGTCGCATTTCGGAAGGCTCATCCCGACGATGGCGTGGCCTGCCTCGTGATAGGCAGTCATTTCCTTCTGTTCGGGTGTCAGGACCATGGATCGTCGTTCGACGCCCATCATCACCTTGTCCTTGGCGTTCTCGAAATCGTCCATGGTCACGAAGCGCCGGCCCACCCTTGCGGCCATCAGCGCCGCCTCGTTCACCAGGTTGGCCAGATCGGCACCCGAGAAACCGGGCGACCCGCGCGCGATGATCCGCAGGTCGACATCGGGGCCCAGCGGCACCTTGCGGGCATGCACGGTCAGGATCTTCTCGCGGCCGCGCACGTCGGGGTTGGGCACGTGAATCTGCCGGTCGAAGCGGCCGGGGCGCAGAAGCGCCGGGTCCAGAACGTCGCGGCGGTTGGTGGCGGCGACGATGATGATGCCCTCGTTCGCCTCGAACCCGTCCATCTCGACCAGAAGCTGGTTCAGCGTCTGTTCGCGTTCGTCGTTGCCGCCGCCGATGCCCACGCCGCGCGACCGACCCACGGCGTCGATCTCGTCGATGAAGACGATGCAGGGCGCGTTCTTCTTGGCCTGTTCGAACATGTCGCGCACGCGGCTGGCGCCGACACCCACGAACATCTCGACGAAGTCGGACCCCGAGATGGTGAAGAACGGCACGCCCGCCTCGCCCGCGATGGCGCGCGCCAGCAGCGTCTTACCCGTGCCCGGCGGGCCGACCAGCAGCGCGCCCTTGGGGATCTTGCCGCCCAGGCGGCTGAACTTCTGCGGGTTGCGCAGGAATTCGACGATCTCTTCCAGTTCTTCCTTGGCTTCGTCGATACCCGCCACGTCGTCGAAGGTAACCCGGCCATGCTTTTCGGTCAGCAGTTTCGCGCGCGATTTGCCGAACCCCATGGCCCCGCCACGGCCGCCGCCCTGCATCCGGTTCATGAAGAAGATCCAGACACCGATCAGCAAAAGGAAGGGCAGCCAGACCCCCAGAAGCGACAGAAAGCCCGATTGTTCCTGGCGTTCGACCTCGACATCGACGTCGGAGGCGATCAGCCGGTCGGTGATGTCGGCGCCTTCGGGCTGAACCGTGACATATTGCTGGCCGTCCTTGCCGCGGATGATCACCTGTTCGCCATCAATCGTGACCGATGCGATATCGCCGTTCTCGACCTGCTGGACGAAGTCCGAATAGCTGATCGACCGGGCGTTCATCGAGTTCTGGTTTCCGCTGAACAGATTGAACAGCGCCAGGATCAGCAGAAACAGCACGACCCAGAAGGCCACGTTACGCGCATTGCCCAAGGGATTTTACCTCCGAATATCCGGCCGCGGGGCTTACGGCCCGCGTCCCGCCTAAGATAGACACTCGCACCGCGGGTTCAATGCGAAGTTAGCGTCACAAGATAGTCGTCAAGCCCCGGTTCGGGGGCGAACGCCGTCTTGTCGCCCAGCCCGGCCGCCGGGCAGGCGACCAGCACACCCTTCCGCCACAGCGCCGGCGCGGCCAGCAGCGCGGCCCTGGGCCGGCCCGTGGCGCGCCAGTCGGGGCACGCGGCCAGGCCCGCCTCGCCCAAGGCACAAACGGTCAACCCGGCCTCGTCCTGGCGTTTCGCCCGCCAACGCCCGTCCCATGTCTGCGCAATCGGCACCTCGTATTCGGCCACCGCCTTCCATTCCCGCGCGATCCGCAGGCGATTGCCGCCGGGCAGAAGAAGGCAGCCATGCAACGTGGCGGCGCGGCCATCGGTCACGGCCGACAGCGCCGCCTGCAGGGCCGCATAGCGTGGGCGATACTCCGCCGACGCGACCCAGACGAGGGCCCCCGCCACCAGCCGGTCGCGTGTTTCGGCCGGAAGTTGCGCCAGCCCGGCCATGTCGAACACCACGTCGCCCGCATCGACCTGCGCGATACGGCGTGCCGCGTCGGCGGCGGCCTGCCCCAGCGCCGCGGCTGCCCGCTGCATGCGCAGGGCGGTGTCGACAAGGCACGCGACGTCGATCCCCAGGGGCGCCAGCGCCGCCATCGCCTGCCGCGCACGGATCCTCTGGTAGGTTTCGTCCTGGTTCGTCGGATCCTCCATCCACCCCAGGCCGCGTGCCGCAAGGTCGGCGCGCAGATCGGCCCGGCGCAGGCCAAGAAACGGCCGGTGCCAGCGGATACCAAGGGCAGACCGGCTATGCCGGATCGCCGCCAACCCGTCGACGCCCGATCCGCGCGCCAGCCGCATCAGGAACGTCTCGGCCTGGTCGTCGGCGGTGTGGCCGATGGCGACATCGGCGATGCCAAGCGGTCGCGCCCAGCCGGCGATTGCAGCATAGCGCCCGCGTCGGGCGGCGTCCGACAGGTTGCCCTGCCCGTCCCATTGCCACGACAGCGTGTCATGCGGCAGGCCGATCCGGTCGCAAAGCCGCGCCACCTCCGCCGCCTCCGCCGCGGCCTCGGGGCGCAACCCGTGATCGACGGTCACGGCATGCAGCGCCGTGCCCCGTACCGCCGCCCAATCGGCCAGATGGACCAAGAGCGCGGTCGAATCGCTGCCGCCCGAAACGGCCACGGCCAGCCGCGCAGGCGGTTCGGGAAAGGCGGCGACCAGCGCCGCCGCGGGGTCATGCCCGGACGGGGCGCCCGTCACTGACAGCCAAGCGCCTGCATGGAGCCCCGCGCCTCGGCGGCCTCGGACCCGCCGGCAAAGCGTGCGCCGACTTCGGCCAGGGTCACGCAGGCTTCCTGCAACTGGCCCAGCTCGCCAAGCGACTGCCCCAGCCGGAGCAGGCTTTCCGCCGCGCGCGGCCCGTTCGGCGCGCCCGAGAACGCATCCAGATACGCCCGTGCCGCGCCGGCCTGCTGACCCATTTCCGACAGCGCCTCGCCGCGCAGGAACTGCGCATCCGTGGTCAGCGGCCCGCCCAGATAAGTGTCGGAAAACCGTGCGAAACGGTCCGCCGCGTCCTGGTAGTCGCCAGCCTCGTAGGCGGCCAACGCGGCATCGAAATCGGCCTGTTCAGAAACCGCCAGTTCCGGGCCGTTCGACGGGTCCGGCTGCGGCTGCGGCGCGGGGGCTGGTGCAGTGCCGTCCTCGCCGCCCAGGCTTTGCGTGATCGGCAGGTTGGCGATATCGCAGCCCTCTTCCAACTCGCACAGCCGGAATTCGAGGTCGCCGATGCGGTTGGTCCCGTCCGCCACGATCCGGTCGATACGGTTGCCCAGCGCCTCGGTCCGGGCGGTCAGCCGGGTCAGCGCCGCCTCCATCGCGTCCATCCGCGCCAGCGCGCTTTGCCCGCCCGCCGATTGCAGCGCCGCGTCGCCGCCCTGGACCAGCTCGGCCCTGAGCGCCCGGACCTGCCCGGCCAGTTGCGACAGTTCCGCGCGGATATCGGCCAGTGTCTGCGCGCGGTCCTGCGCCGCCGCGGGGGCGGCCAACGCAACCCCCAGGGCAAGCACCGTCAGCGCCCGGCGCAGCATCGGCTCAGGCGCCCACGGCAGCGGTGAGCACGGTCACCGCGCGGCGGTTCTGGGCATAGCAGGCCTCGTCCGAACAGATCTCGATCGGGCGTTCCTTGCCATAGGACACGGTGCGGATGCGGTTCGCGGCGATGCCCTGCGAGATCAGGAATTCCTGCACCGCGTTGGCGCGCCGTGCGCCCAGCGCGAGGTTGTATTCCCGCGTGCCCTGTTCGTCGGCATGGCCCTCGACGATCACGTTCACGGCGGGGCGGGCCGACAGCCAGCGCGCCTGCGCCATCAGTGTCATCCGTGCCTCGTCGCTCAGGGTCGATTGGTCGACGGCAAACAGGACGCGGTCGCCGACCACCTGCTGGAAATGCGCCAGGCTGTCGGGGTTGGCCGGGTCGCCCAGCGCTGACATGTCGATGCCGCCGGGTCCGGCCGCGCCGCCCGCCGCGCCCGCGCCGGGGCCCATGCCGAAACGGTTGGGGCCGGAACAGGCTGACAGCGCCAGGGCGCCGATCAGGATCATGGCCGTGGGAAGGGATTTCATCTTTGTCCGCCTTTTTGTTCGGATCGGTTGTTGCTCGATGGCGAAAGGATACCAGCCGCCACGCCGTTTGGAAACATTCGCCGTCAGGGCAGAAGCGGCGACCAGGCCGGGTCCGAGGCCGGGCCGGGCGTGGGCACGCGCCTGAGGTTGCGCCCCGAGATGTCGACGGAATAAAGCGCCGGTTCGCCCTGCGCGCCGGCCGTCTGACGGGTGAACATGATCACCCGGCCGTTCGGCGCCCAGGTCGGCCCCTCGTCGAGGAACGACGCGGTCAGCAGACGTTCCTCGCTGCCGTCGGTGCGCATGACGCCGATGTGGAACCGGCCCGCATTCTGCTTGGTGAAGGCGATGATGTCGCCGCGCGGCGACCAGACCGGCGTGCCGTAGCGCCCCTGCCCGAAGCTGATCCGTTCCGCCGCGCCGCCGGATGCCGGCATGATGTAAAGCTGCTGGGTGCCCGACCGGTCGCTTTCAAAGACGATCCGGCTGCCATCGGGGGAATAGGACGGCGCCGTCTCGATCGAGGGCGTATCGGTCAGGCGCACGGTCCGGCCCGAGGAAAGCTCCAGCTCGTAAAGGTCGGTATTGCCGCCCCGTTCCAGCGAATAGAGAACCCGCGCCCCGTCGGGCGAGAAGCGCGGCGCGAAGGTCATCGTGCCGGGCTGCTCGGGCAGCGGGCGCGCCATGCGCGAGCCAAGGTCCAGAAGGTTGATCCGGGGAAAGCCGGTTTCATAGGTGGTGTAAAGCACGCTGGCGCCGTCGGGCGCGATGCGCGGCGCAAGAACGATGGTCGAGGTATCGGTCAGGTAGGACAGGTTGGCCCCGTCGTAATCCATGATCGCCAACTGCTTCTGCCTGGCATCCTTGGGCCCGCTTTCGGCGACGAACACCACGCGGCTGTCGAAATACCCGTCCTCGCCGGTGATCCGCGAATAGACGGCGTCTGCCACCTTGTGCGCCATCCGGCGCCATTGCTCGGCCGGGCCTGCGAATTGCAACCCGTCGCCCAGCGGCTGACCCGACACGACGTCGAAAAGCCGGAACTTGACCACGATGCGCCCGTCCGCGCCCTGCGCCACCGCCCCGGTGACCAGCGCCTCGGTATTGATCGCGCGCCAATCGGCATAGGCGACAGGCGCATCGAAGGTGGAAACGCGGGCGATATGCGCCTCGCGCGGGATTTCCCGGAACAGGCCGGTCCCGGTCAGGTCGGACGCCACAACCCGCGTGACATTCTGCGCGATCTCGCCCGCCCCTCCCGTTTCCGCCACGAAGGCCGGGATGGCGACGGGCATCGGCTCGATCACGCCTTCGGTGATCTCGATCCGCAACGGCCCGTCCTGCGCGGCGGCAGGCGCCGCAAACAGACCGAGGGCCGCCAGGAACAGCACGGCGATCGTCGATGGATAGGGCATGGGCACATTCGGTCCTTCGGGCCGGGTCTTTCTTGGGGCGGTTCGGGTCATCGTAGCCGCATGTCTTCGGGATTGAACACGATCTCGATGTCACGCCAGTGATCGTATTTCTCGGGCGGAAGCGGAAAACCGCGTGCACCGCATCTCAGCACGGCGCGACGACCGGCTTCGAAAGCCTGTGCCGCACTGTCCTGCGTGCCGCCCTCGGCCCCCAGGAAACGAACGTCATCCGGCGTTCCGTCTGGGGCCATGGTCACGCCAACCGTCACCACCGTGCGCAGCGCATCCGTCGACAGCGCGCCAAGGTTCCAGCACTGTTTCACGGCAACGATCAATTCTTCGGTCTCGCCGGCGGTCAGTGGCGGGCCGATTGCGGCACGACCGGTGCCGCCGGTTCCTTGCGGATCGGTCGCTGCATCGGCCAGGGCCTCGTTCAACGCGGCCTCGACGGCATCCGCCTCTTGCGGTTCGTCCGTTGCCGCCGCCCGCTCGGGGCGGGCCCTCGGCCGCAACGAGGACACGGGCGCGGAACTGGCGACCTCGACCGGTTCGTCGGTTCGGTTTTCCTCGGTTTCCAGGACGGTCCCCGCCTCTTCCGGCGCAGCGGGGGTTTCGGCGGGGTCGGGCTCTTCCACCGGGGTCTCGGCCTCGTCCGGCCGCGTCGCGGCCACCACATCCGGCGCGGGCGCCGCGTCGGGTTCCGGCGCGTCGGCCGGGCGCGGGGCCACGCGGTCGGCGGGCCGTTCGCGCGGGCGCGGGCTGATCGTTGGCAGGGTCTGTTCCGAAGGTTCCTCGACCGGCGCGACGATCGGGTTCGGCGGCGCGTCCTGCACGTCGGCCTGCGGCGGGGCCAGCGCCACGACATCGGGGGCATCGTCCGGCACCGCCTCGTCGGGCGGCAGGGGCTGCACGGCCTCTGGCGGCGCCTGTTCCGGCGCGGGTGCGGGCGTTGCCTCGGACAGTTCGGGCGCGGCCGGCATCTCGGGCGCCTCGGGCGCGGCGCGCGGTGCGGCCGAGGAAACGGCGGTCAGCGCCTGAAACTCGGCCTCGGACATCATCGCGACCTGGGCGATCTCGACATCGCGCAGGGGCGGCGGGCTGAACAGCCAGTCGCCCAGCACGACGGACAGGATCAGCGCCGCATGGGCGCCCCCCGAAACCGCCAGGCCGATGCGTTCGCCGCGTTCCATCGCATGGGGCCCCTAGTTCCCCGCCGCGCCGAAGGTCGGCCCGTCGCCATCGGTGACCAGCACGATGTTCGAAAACCCGCCGGCGTTCAGCGCGCCCATGACCTGCGCCACCCGCGCATAGGCGACCGCACCGTCGGCGCGCAGATAGATCCGGTCCGAGTCGCGCTCGGCGGCGATGGCGGCCAGCATCGGCAGCAACCCGCCGTCCTCGACGGCCGTTTCCTGCAGAAACACCGCGCCCGAGGCATCGATCGACAGCGTCAGCGGTTCTTCCTGGTCGGTCGGCACGGCCTCGGCCGACGTGTCGGGCAGATCAAGCGGCACCCCCACGGTCAGAAGCGGCGCAGCCACCATGAAGATGATCAGCAGAACCAGCATCACGTCGACCATCGGCGTGACGTTGATTTCGGCCATTACCTGCGGGCGTCCGCGGCCGCGCCGATGCCGGCCGCCGCCCTGCCGGGGCTTGATGACATTCGCGGCCATCGGGTCAGTCCGAATCCAGTTGCCGCGACAGGATCGTCGCGAATTCGTCGGCGAAAGCCTCGTAATTGCCGACGATGCGGTCGCTGTCGGATGACAGCTTGTTGTAGAAGATCACCGCCGGGATCGCCGCCAGCAGACCCAGGCCGGTGGCCAGCAGCGCCTCGGCGATACCGGGCGCCACGACAACGAGCGAGGTATTCTGCGACATCGCGATATCCTCGAACGCGACCTTGATGCCCCAGACCGTGCCGAACAGCCCGACGAAGGGCGCGGTGGAACCGACCGTGGCCAGGAACGGCAGGCC
>Ga0180436_10006407_pt1 | contig 10230 bp, 8 predicted proteins | sample SS_ome_2_FD_132434 | JGI IMG/M metagenome (GOLD analysis project Ga0180436, IMG submission 132434) | Hypersaline lake sediment archaeal communities from the Salton Sea, California, USA - SS_3_S_2 metaG | ecosystem: Environmental > Aquatic > Non-marine Saline and Alkaline > Hypersaline > Sediment...
CGCCCGCGAGTGCCGGTACTAGAAGCCATCTCATAAACCCTGCACGGCCCTGTTCGTGGAATTGGGATGCCGAGGAAATCAGCGACTTCGTCGCCGGAAAGAGACGAACCCTTCGGGCTCCGCGCCCCTTGCCCGCGGGCCGCGTTGCGCCTCGGCCGCTGGTCCCGCGACCAGTTCAGCGATTCGGGCGCCGCATCCTTCCCCTCGGACGGCGGACCGTCGTATCCCCAGTTCTTGTTGCTCCACGAGACGATCTTCCTGACCTTCCCGATCGCTCCGGCCGGAACCACAGGGCGGCCGACCCTTCTTCACACGGCACGGGAAGCCGATGGTCCGCGATGGCGCTGGCGACAGAGCGCCATGAATGCCCCGATCAACAAGAGGTGCAAAGACGGTTCGGGGATCGATAGCAGCAGCGACTCCGGGGAACCGGCGGCGACCGCGATCAGGATGTCTTGTTTGCCGGGACTTCCGACCGACTCCAGTGCCCAGATATCCCAGCTCTGGCTAACGTAATCGGCGCCCACGTTGGCTGCGGCGATCTCATCGAGCCAGAGCTGCGCGAGTTCCAACGCATTCTGCCGCCGCGGGTCACCCTGCGCCCCGAGGTAGATCTGGCCGTCCGTCCTCGAAAGATCCAGGTCGGAATCGTGGGTGACCTCCCACAGGGCCAGCTGAAAGGCATGAATCTCAGGCGACTCGAAGGTATTGGTCCACTCACCCAGATCGCGCGAGGAATAATGGTGTTCGAACAGATAGTTGACCCGCGCGCTGCGCAGCACGCCGATTCCGCCTTCCGGAATGCCGCTACTCGCCGTACCCGGCTCACCCGCCCGGCCCCGGGCGAGAGCCGGAAGCCCGACAAGGCTCAGCTCATGAGAACCGGCGCCGATGCCCTCCTCAAGTTCGCTGCAAAAGGTGGCGATCGGACTGCCGAAATCCACGCCCTCTCCATCCAGCTCGGTGACCCCAATCTGAAAACCGACCGTGAATGCGCTCCCAGTGCCGTCACCTGCCTTGTGAAAGTCCGAATAGGTCGCGCCGGGATCGGTCGTGTGAAGAGAGAGATCGAAGGTGACGATTGTAGCGCCATGGGCCGGTGGAAGGCAGACCATCGAAAGGGGGAGCAAAATCCCGGTGGTGAGGGGGGCTAACCGGAAAGTCATGGCAGGAAACAACAAAATTATAAGGCAATTTTTATAATTAATCAATCCTAATTAAAAAGACTAAAGGGGTCAGTCAACGTTTTTCGCTTTTCTGATGGGTGGGGGCAATTTGCCCTGTTCCCATGCCCCGGCAGGTTCGCATTGAATATCCCGGCGCCGTGGAAGCGGAACACGTTGACTGACCCTTATTTTCTAACGTTGGCGGGAACCGCGACAGGACTGGCTTCGCTCGGGACCGCTTCGGCGCCGGCAGCGGAGACGGCTGTCGCTGCGGCCTCGACCAAGGCGCCGGCACAGATAAGGGTTGCCTTCATCTATCCTCCGTCCAAGACGTTTTCCGACGACCCCAACGGTTGGTGGAGCTGGCCTGGCAACGAATTTGACGCGGAAGGACGTCAGAAGAAGTACGTTAAGGAATTGAGGAAGGTGGAAGAGGAATTGGGTGTTGAGTTGACGATTGATTCCCAACCGATCGCCTCAAATCAACAGGTCTCAGCCCTGACCAAAGAGATCAGTGAGAAAAGGCCTGACGGTTTATTGCTGGTGATGTTTTACAACCGAAGCTTGAAGCAGGCCGACGCGCTTCTCAAGGCGGCCGAGGCCAACGGCATACCTGTCATCTTCTACATTGGGCTGGGCGTCAAACACGGCGCGGTCGCACACTATCGGCGGCCTGGGGTTTACTTCATTCAGTCACTCGACAACCTTCAGGCCATCGAGTACGGACTCCGCATGGTGCACGCCCGGAAGCGCATGGCTGCCGCCCGGTTGTTGAGCATTACGGAAGCGCCGGCCGAGCAGGAAGGCGTTGAGAAGTTCTTCGGAACCACGGTGCGCGTTGTGCCGTTTTCGCAATACGCCGAGGCCTTCGAGAAGGTCACGATTGGAGAAGAGGCCCGAAAGTGGATCGAAACGAATCAGAAGAAGGCGACCGAAATTCGCCAGATCAGCCCGAAGGCCATGGACAACGCGGCCCGCGCTTACTTCGCACTCCAACAGCTGCTCGAAAAGCACCAGGGCGACGGTTTGACCATGAATTGCCTGAAGCGAGGCATGCTCAAGCCTTGTCTGGCTTTTTCCGTCCTCAATGGACAACTGATCCCCGCGGCATGCGAAAACGACTTTCCGGCCATGTACACGCAACTGCTGGGCCAACTTCTAACCGGCCGCCCTGGGTTTCAGCACAACCCCTGTTTTGACACTGAAGGCAACACCTACTACGGATCCCATTGCACCTGTCCGATTAGGGTCTACGGTCCAAGTGGTGATACATTGCCCTACCTGCTCCGCCGCTTTGCTCACACCAACGAGGGAAGCTGCGCCATTCAAGTGTTTTGGAAGGCCGATGATCCGGTGACGATGGTGCGTTATCATCAGGGCAAACCGCCTTCGCTGGACATCTACGAGGGACGCGTCGTCGCCTCGCACCCCATGCCCCCCGCTGCGGGATGCACCACCAACGTCGAGGTGAAAATCAACGACCGGCCCGACGCCTGCATGGTCAAAGGCCACCACAACCTGCTCTTCTGCGGGGACCACGCCCGCAAATTCCGCCTTTTCGCCCAACTCTACAAAATGAGAATCGCCGACACCGGCAGCACAACGGCGTGGCCGGGATAACGAGGGACATCGGTTAGGTTAAACTGCCAGAAAGAAAGCATCAACCCCCTCCAACCCCGCCGTGCCATCAGCCATCAAACCAATCCGGAAAAAGCAGTTCGCCAGCGAGGCAAGCCTCGGACCGGGAGGCAGGATTCAAGATGCAGGATGCAAGACGCAGGGCACACGGGACTGCATCCTGAATCTTGCACCCTGCATCAGGCAGGGCGACCTTGCTGCCGGAAAACTTGACTCATTTGTGACGACTTCTGCGCCGCAGGGGTCAGTCAACGTTTTTCGCTTTTCTGATGGGTGGGGGCAATCTACCCTGTTCCCATGCCCCGGCAGGTTCGCATTGAGTATCCCGGTGCCGTGTATCATTGCATGGCGCGCGGGGATCGGCGCGAGGACATCGTGGCTGGCGATGCGGATTGGGACGCGTTCGCCGGCTTGCTTGGGGAACTGGTGGGTCGAACCGGGTTCGAGGTTTTTGCCTGGGTCTTGATGAGCAATCACTACCATCTGGTTTTCAAGACGCCGGAGCCGAACCTGGTGGAGGGCATGACGTGGTTGCAGAACACGTGGACGAAGCGTTTCAACGCCCGGCACGGTCTCCGGGGGCATGTGTTCGGGGGGCGCTACAAGGCGGTTCTGGTGGAGGAAGGCGGTCATTTGGCGACGCTGATCGACTATGTGCATCTCAATCCGTATCGGGCCGGCATGGTCAGCCTGGAGGACGGGCTGGAGAGCTTTCGGTGGTCGAGCTTGCCGGACTACGTGAAGCCGCCGCATCAGCGGAGCGGGTGGGTGGAAGTGGCCCGGGGATTGGCGCAGCGTGGCTATCCAAGCGATGCGGCGGCCCAGCGGCGGCGCTACCTGGAGCATCTGGAGGCCGTGGCCCGGGACAAGGGAGGCGTTCCGGCCCAGCCGGACCAGGAGAAGCGCACCCTGCAGTCGACGCTGCGGCGGGGATGGTATTTCGGTGCGGAGGAATTCCGCGAGCGGTTGCTGAGGCGACTGGCGGAGGCCAAGGGCAACGGCGGCAGGGCCCACGCCGGGCGGAGCGGTTACACGGGGGAGCAGGCCCGCGACCACGGGGAGGCGGAGGCCAGGCGACTCATCGAGCGAGGGCTCCGCCTGATCGAACTGGAATGCGGGGATCTGGCGGGATTGAAGAAAGGAGACTGGCGCAAGCGTGCGATTGGCCGGGCCGTGCGTCGCAGGACCGTGATGCCGGTGACCTGGATCGCGCAGATCCTTGAGATGGGCGATCCGAAGCGGGCGGCGAAGCTCATCCAGAACGACCCGGATTCGCAGTGGGGACCGGAGTGGAGACGGGCGAAGCGCTTGTTGGGGGAACTCGGACAGGAAGCGGAAAACGTTGACTGACCCTTATTTTCTTCCCAATAGGAGCGGCAATCCTTCTGACTGTCCCCATTCCACCCCTGCCAGAAGCAACAAACACATCTCGATGCCTGCCTTGATGGTCGATCATCGTGCGGTTGCGATCACGGTTTCGCTTCCCCGGATCGTTTCCAGATCGATCTCATCGCGTGGACGACCAGCGACTCGACGGCGAGGTCGCCGCCCTCGCTGGTGATCGAGACCCTGCCGAGCGGTTGGCCCATGTCGGCGCGGGGGCAGGTCTTGTAGCAGGCGCCTTCTCCGCCCACGATTTCGTACATCGGCCGGTCGGTGATGACGCGGAAGGTGACCGCGCCGTCGTTCATGCCGAGGGGCATTTCATCGAGCGCCTGCTGTTCGAAGTCATAGGTCACCGTGTTTTCGCCGAAGCGGAGCAGAGCCTTGGCGGCGGTGCCGCGGCGCAGCGTCGCCACGATGTCGAGAAGCTGGCCCGGCGCCTTCGATTCGAGCGTCGGCGCGGCCGGCGTCAGCTTCCTCCCGGCGAGCACCTTCGGGCCGGGCTTGCGCAACTGCTCGAGTTCCCTGATCGGCCAGGCGAACATCCGGATGCCGTCCGCGGTGGTCCGCAGGGTGAGCCGGGTTGGCAGGCTGAAGGCCTGGTTGAAGGGCATGCCGGGGATCGGGAACTCGCGCGTCCAACCGATCTGGACCACCCGTCCGTCGGGCGGCCGGGTGAAACACTGGGAGGCGTAGTAGTTCCCGTAGTGAACCCGGTGCAGGCCATCGTGCCCGGGCGTGAAGGTCCGGCCGTCGAAGCGCCCGACGGCATACTGCGCGTTGGCGCCGAACATGACCCAGCGTTTGTCGGCGGGATCATCATCGACGGCAATCTCGACCAGTTCCGCGCACTCGTGGAAGCCGTCGACCTTGCTGGCGAACTCCCATGATTTGAGGTCCTTGCTGGTGTAGATGGAAATCCCGTCGCCGTCGGTGAGATCGAACACCGCGATCACCCAGTGCTGGCCGGGTTCATACCATTTCAGCTTCGGGTCGCGGCCGTTGTGCCTGATAATCGGGTTGCCCTCGTAGTACGTCCACGTCCGGCCGCGGTCGTTCGAGTAGGCGAGCGACTCGCCGCAGCCGGTGTCGGTGAAGGCGAGCACGAGGGGCGCCTCCTTGCCGGTCTGCCAGCCGGAGGTGTTGAGCAGGTCGACGTTGCCGCTGCCCGAGAAGCACTCGCCGCGGGCCATGTTCGGATGGCGGTCCGCGTCGCCGCCGCCGAACGGGCGCAGGGCGCGGTCGAGTTCGGTCCAGTGGATCAGGTCGGTGCTGACGGCGTGGCCCCAATACATGTTCGCCCACACCCAGCCGCCCGGGTTGCACTGCCAGAAGAAGTGGTATTCGCCGTCGTAATACAACATCCCGTTGGGGTCGTTGTTCCAGCCGCGCTTCTGGCTGAACCGGAGCTGCGGGCGCAGCGCCTCGTCGTAGAGCGGGGCGAGGTTGCGGATCTCGCCGCTCGACTCGAACAACTCGGGTATTCCCGCCGGCGCGTTGCCGGTGACGGTGGCGGTCTTGCCGGTGTAGTCCTTCATGTCGAGGTAGGTCCACCAGTCGATCGAGTCGCCGTCCGGGGGAAAATCGACTTCGAGCCGATGGACCAGCCGGCCGTCAACCCGCACGGTGATCCGGGAGCGGCTCTCCCGGTTGTTGGCGATCGGCAGCAGCAGGTAGTTGCCGGTGACGGGAAGTTCGCGCTCGAACTTGACACGCGGGACCCCCTCGCCACGGCAGGGCAGGGCGAGGACGGCGGCAAGGACGGCGGCGAGTGGGAGCGGGCGGCTGGTGAGAAACATGGCTGAGCGTGGCGCGATTCGTGGCGATCAGGTGAAGGAGTAGAGCGCGTAGAAGCCGGCGTCCGGCCAAGGATTGACCCCCCGCCTGACTTTGCCGGCTTCATCCCGCACGAACCACTCGGGATGCTCCTCCACTGCCTTTCGCACCACCGGATCGCTGTCGTACAACACACAGAACACCCACACGCCGGGCTCCATGCCCGCCGAGGGGACCTTGCGCACGAAGCACTCCGGTCCTTCCGGAAACCTTCCGTTCCACTTCAGGACAGTGGCGCGCAGGGCGAGCCGGATGCCGTCCTCGGGCACCGCCTGAATAATCCGCAGCCGCTGCTCGATCTTGCCGTTGTCATGGCGGTTGACCACCTGTTCCGCCGCCGTCAGTAGTGCCCTCAGACTTGTCTTTGTCATGTTCGCGGTCTCCCTTGTTCGGAATGAAGTCTTCGATGGCCCGGCCGTACCTCGTGTAGCTCAGGCCGATGATCGACTTGTCGGCAAAATTCGCGTCCTTCGAGAAGTCGGTGTCCACGTCGCCGTAGAAGAACGGCGTGTCGGTGCCGGCGCGGCAGGCCCATTCCCATTGCTCCTCGGTGGGCAGCGTGCAGGAGTCGCCGGTCTTTTCCGACAACCACCGGCGGAAGGCCGTGGCTTCCTCCCATGTGCCGCGGGCCACCGGTTGGCGAAGCTCGTTGGCCGGCAGCCCTTGCCGGGGCAGCTCCATCCCGGGCAGATCGATGAAGCGGGCATCATGGTCCGGGTTGAATCGGGCATAGACCTCGTTGCTGACCTCGATCGTCGACATGTGAAAGGGACGGTCGATCTCGACCACGCGGCGCGGGCTCTCGTCCACGAAGCCGTTGTCGGCGCCCATCACGAAGCGACCGGCGGGGATGCGTACGAACTCGAGGGTGACGTCATCGCCGAGGGAGACGGTGAGCCGGTCGCTCGATGGCTGGGCCGCGAAGGGCCAGCCCTCGACCTCGGCCGGCGGCTTCCGGGAAGACGGCGCGGCCGGGCGGGGCCGAGGCGGTACGACCGGCACATGGGTGCGCCGGGTGCTGCCACTCTCCAGCCATTCCCGGTTGAGCGGCGATTCAGGATCGCCCAGCGCAACCTCGGGATCGTCACTCACGCCCGCAAAGCGCCGGCGCAGGTCAAGCCGCCTGGCGTGTTGCCCGGCGAGAGCCTCGCGGCCGAGGCGATCCGACCAGGTGCCGAAGCACGTCGCATTCAGGTCGATCCACGTGACAAGGCGGTCCCATTCCTCGGCGTTGAGGGTGACCCCGTAGTGACCCTTCTCGAGGATCTGCACCAGTTCGCTGGTCGAGGCATGGTATTCGAGCGGCTTGAGCAGGTGGTAATCGCCCTCCGGCCCCGGACGCCGAACGTACCGATGCAGCGCCAGGTTGCGGATGGGTTCCAGAGCATGGCCCGCCGCGGCGGTGAACAGCGGCAAGCCAATTATTGCGAGCAGCGCGCGCCACCGCGGGGTGGTCATGGCAGGATTCATGTGGTGTGGTTGGTGAAATGCTCATTCCGAAGTGTGGGACGACTGGGGCGGGTTATCTGTTTTGCGGGCCATTGAGAGCGCCTTGTGGGCGGCATTCGCGAGGACCGCGCAACCGTCCGCATTCGGGTGGACACCATCGGCGAACAACTCGGGCTTGCCTTCGAACAAGGCGTGGACGTCGATCAAAGGGAGCCTCTTCTCGGCAGCGACGGCGCGGATGAGCGGGATGATTTCGCGGCGGAGCACCTGCTCGTCGTGTCCGCCGGGATGGTGTTTGGCGACCCATGGCGGCGTGCAGAGCCATATCTTCGGCTTGGGGGGCAGACCTGCGAAGTGGTCGAGCAGGGCGAGCAGGTCCCGCTTGAACCGCTCCTTGTGGGCCCATTCGCCCGGCTTGCTGTCGTTCGTCCCGAGCATGAGGATCACGATGTCGGGATTGAAGGCGGTGGCCTCCCCGCATGCTTTGCATGCGGCATACGGCCGGCCCTTGATGTTCATCACCGTGCCGCCGAGAAAACCGAAATTGCGCACCTGGTAACGGTTTCCCAACAACCTCCCCAGCACCGACGGGTATTTGTTCTCTCTGGCGACATGGACGCCCTGGGTGATGCTGTCGCCCACGCAGGCCACGCGAATCGGGTCCGCAGGGTCGCCGCCGGCGGCATGGGCTCGCAATGTCCCGCCAAACCCGAGGCACGAGCATATCAGGAGCGCGAGAGCGGCTGATCGTCGGGTGAGATACTGTGTTGTCATCGCCGGTCCTCACTTCTTGATCGGGCAGGTGGCCACGCCGGTGTGGGTGTCGGCGGCGCCGTAGTAGAGGTGCCACTTGCCCTTGAACGGGACGAGCGCGTTGCTGACGGTGGTGAAGCCGGTCATGCCCTTGATCTCCCACTCGTATTCCGGCCACAGGAACGGGTCCGGCTGCTGCTTGAGGACGCCGCCGCCGGGAAGCGGTTTTCCCGTGAGGTCGGCGCGGTCGTGGAGTTGCTGCCACAGGCACCAGCCGCCGAGCGGCCCGCCGCCGGTCTGGGCCATGAGGAGGATCCCGTCGTCGCGCAGCAGGGCGATGGCGCCGGCTTCGGCGCCCCGGGGCCACCCGGCCTTGCCGGTCGAGTGCCAGTTGATGAGGTCCTCGCTCCAGGCCATGACGCAGCCGTGGGTGTAGAACATCCAGTATTTGCCGTCGATTCTGGCGGCGATCAGCTTGTCGCCGACGCGGCGGGAGACGACGACACCGGAGCGCGAGCCGTTGACCTTGCCGGGGCTGAACTTCCGGAATGCCGGGCCATGCTTGGTCCAGTGGACGAGGTCGCGCGAGGTGGCGATCGACATGGTGTCCTTGATGCCGAGGTGCTGGCCGGTGTGGGTGGTGTAGTTCATGTAGTAGACGCCGTTTTCGTCCTCGATGACGTGGAGGTCCTCGCAGCCACCGGCCCACTCGTATTGTTTGAACTCATCGTTGTCCGGGTAGAGGACCGGTTCGGGGTGGGTTTTGAAGTGGATTCCATCTTCGCTGACCGCGAGGCCGATGCGGCAGATCCGCCCCCATGCGCAGTCCGGGTTGCGGCCGTCGGCACGATAGAGCAGATGCACCTTGCCGTCCTTGACGACGGCGGCGGGGTTGTAGGTGTTCATCTCCTCCCAGCGGGTGCCCTTGCCCATGATCGGGCAGTCGAAGACGGACTCCGGATTCGGTTTCAGGACCGGCTCGGGGTGCTTGACAAAGGGTCCCATTTCCCAGCCTTCGAGGTTGGCCTGGGTGTTCCTGGCGCGGGCGGCGGCTTCGGCGCGGGCCTTGGCCTGCGCCGCTTCCCGGGTCGCGCCTGGCGCCGACTCGTCGCCGGGGGCGGCCGGGCACATGCAAGTCAGGGCGACGGCCGCGAGGAGCGGCAGGGGGGTGTGCCGAACGGATTGCGGGAGGATGATGCCGGGAGTTGTGATGGTGGTTATGGTCATTTGCGGTTGGGGATTTCGTGCGGCAGGGATTGCGGGAGCCTGATGTCGGGAGTTGGAGGAGGAATCGGGGGAATTACATCCTCCAGATCGACTTCATCGGATAGACGGTGAACGACTTCACGGCCGCCTTGCCTCCCTCGGTCGTGATCCGGATCTCGGAGATCCCCTTGCCGTTGTCGGAGCGGTAGTTGGACCGGTGGACCTCCCCCTCCCCGCCCCACAGTTCGTACATCGGCCGGTCGATGATGGCGCGGAGCTTGAGGGTGCCGTCGGTCAGCGGCAGCGTCATGGTGTCGAGATCCTGTTTTTCCGCGTCGTAGACCACCTTGGTGGCGCCGAACTGGAGGGTGACCTGCCTGGCGTCCTTCAACTCGATTTCGGCGACGATGTCGAACAGCTGGCCGTCGACCGCGAGCGCCAGCGGCTTCTCGGGCGTGATCGTGCCGGGGTCGGCGCTGAGCGGCTCGCCGCGCAGCGACTCGATCTCCCTGATGGGCCAATGCCGCATGCGCACGCCGTCGGGGGTGTCGACGAGCCACAATTTGCCCGGCAGCGTGAAGGCCTGGTTGAAGGGCATGCCGGGCATGTCGATGCGGTGGGCCCAGCCGATCTGGATCACGCGGCCGTCGGGCGGCCGGCTGAAGCACTGCGAGGCGACGAAGCGCGGCCAGTGGACCTGGCGCCGGCCCTCGTGCCCGGGAGTGAAGGTGCGGCCGTCGAAGTCGCCCACGGCATACTGCGCGTGGACGTCGAAGACGATCCAGCGGGTGTTCTTCTC
>Ga0180436_10006408_pt1 | contig 10229 bp, 10 predicted proteins | sample SS_ome_2_FD_132434 | JGI IMG/M metagenome (GOLD analysis project Ga0180436, IMG submission 132434) | Hypersaline lake sediment archaeal communities from the Salton Sea, California, USA - SS_3_S_2 metaG | ecosystem: Environmental > Aquatic > Non-marine Saline and Alkaline > Hypersaline >...
TCAGCAAGTGCCCCTTGGCCAGCAGGCAAACCAGGGCAAGGCGGATCACTTCGGATTTGCCGCGGATCGTCTGCCCGAGGGCGGCTTCAAGATCATGAAGCTTTGAGATTTCCACCGGCGGGGCGGCCACCGTGTCCCGCGGACTCATCACTTGACCATGATAGCGAATCCCGCCTCTACAGCGTTCGGATTGTGCGGTTTACCGCTGTTTCCGGGCAACTCATAGGCCCAATACTGGAGAGTCTCCCCACCCTCGGTGGCTTCAATGGACGCTGTCGGCTACAATGGGGATTGCCCGCCTTTCTCTCTTGGTAAGGGCGATTAGCTCAGTTGGTTAGAGCGCTGCCTTCACACGGCAGAGGTCACTGGTTCGAGTCCAGTATCGCCCACCATGCTCCTTCGAAAATACCGGCACTGGGGGGCTCTTGGGCCACCCTGGCCATGTCCGCCTTCGGGCGATCGCTTGCCAGCCGATGCGATCGAGATTCCGCAACCATGCCGATCAAGATTCCGGGATGATGTCGATCCACCGGGAGCCGTTTGTTGCGTAGACAAGAATTTGGCTCCTCAGGTAGGACTCGAACCTACAACCCTTCGGTCAACAGCCAAGGGCAGGATGAAAGCAGCGATAATCAGGATTGAGCGAAGTTGCTCGCGGCAAAGCACTTCTTCGCTACTGGTAAGACCCGCCACAGGCTAGGCACCCCCTGTCTTGCTACCGATTTTGAAGGAACATCCCTACAAAAGTCCCTACAGTTCCAGACGGCGCGCCGATCTGGCGTGTCCTTGTCCAGCCAATCATGGATGCGATCCTCTTGGTGATAGCGCACGTATTCATGGATGAGGCGGCGAGGGTGTTGCTCGTTGAGCGAGATGATGTGATCCAGAACCTCGCGGCAGCAACTACCGATCCCTCGTTCGGCGATTCCATTTTGCCGGGGTGCTTGACGGCTTGTCCGTCCTGGCTTCAGCCCCGTCGCCTTCAGGAGAGCAATGACTTCGCCGTCGAAGATGTGCGACTCTGCGAGCATCCCAAGTGCAATCTGGATCTCTGGGCACGTCGCCGGGGGAGTTCGCACCTCCTTGGCTGATGGCCATGCATCCCGGCCAGGCCGGTCTGTCAACCTCGCCGGACGCGATTCCGTCTCGCGCCGGTGCTCCAGACTCGTATCTCCATCACGGATGGTGAACACCCCTCGCTCTGCAAATCCAGGGTCATCCCGTTTCTTCCCGCTTCACGTGTATACGTGCTGGGCCAACGGCGGCGGTGGCCGGCCCGGGCCAGCCTGGAAAGGAACTTCCCCGCTGAAGTCCCCGGGATCTCATAGGTGAAGGTGCTTGTTGGCAAGCTGAGCCAAGGGGTCGGCTTCTTGCTTCAGGTCACGAGCAATGGCATCGAGCTGGATAGCAACGTCAGTGTCCTTGTGGACCTTTGCGGTTTCCGCCAGACGATCTCCGTACTCCCTCAGGCGCCCGGAGAGATCCTCGAGTTTGTGTAGTTCTTCTTTCGTCATTTGATAAGTCCTCCAATGGGGTGACATTGCCAACTGGGCGGCGTTACGGATGACTCCGCTTCCCGTTTCTCCTTGGCGGACGTAAGGCGGAGGCGGAAACGGACTGCTTCCCCGCGGCTCTTCCCAAGAGGAGGTATCAATGAGTTCTTCAACTGCTGTTTCGTTCGCCCCGCTTCCGTTGCGCCTGGTGCTCGGAATAGGTTTCACCGTGCACGGCTATCCGAAGCTGCTCACCGCATCGGGCTACGAATCGTTTGTGGGAATGCTGGACGGAATCGGCGTGCCATTGCCAGGGCTGATGGGATGGCTGGTTGCGGCGCTGGAACTTGTGGGAGGTCTGGCGCTGATTGCGGGCGCTCTCGTCACGATTGTATCCGTGCTCGGCTCTGTCAATATGTTGGTCGCATTACTGGCCGTCCATCTGCCACACGGCTTCAGTTTCATGAACATCACTGGCCAAACGGAACAAGGGCCGAAATTCGGGATGCCGGGCTACGAAGTCAACCTGCTCTACATCGCCGGTTTTCTGGCCCTTGCCATCCTGGGAGGCGGTCGCTACTCGATTGACGGAGCGGTCCGGCGGCTCGGTGAGAAGAAGCGCGAACGTTCCGGGTAGGAATGCCGGTCAGGCTGCCTGATAGCCTGGTCTGCTATTCAGAGTCGGCCGGTCTCCCGGCGACGCTGCCCGGCGCGGTTCCTATCCTTCCCGCCCGGACGACCAACCGTTTCGGTGCGCTGCCGGCGAAGTCAAACGGATAACAGGTGATCAGCGTCAGGAGCGGTCGTCCGGCCGGCTGGAGAACATCCACATTCTCCGGCTCGACGATAGCCAGCCACTTGACCTCATATCTGAGGGAACCATCGGGAGTTGACAGGAGAAGAGTGTCGCTCTTTCGAATGTGGCGCAACGGCCGAAAGAAGGTATCCCGATGGCCCGCCACCAGAATGTGGCCGGGACTACCCGGCAGAGCGCTTCCGCCAACGAGTCCGGCTCCTCGACGCAAAGTCCGAGAATCGGTCCCAGGCATAACCATCACATCCAAGCCAATCCGCTCGGCTTGCAGGCGAGCCACTAGCCCTTCGGGCACGAACTCCTCCTGCTCGTCTACAGTCTCACGGCTTCTGGCAGCCTCCGGTTTCAATTCCGACGCTTGCGCCGGGTCTGAGCCGGCCTGAATCCGCGACTCCGCCTCCGGAGGACCGCCGCCGGGGGCCCGGCTTTGACGCTCAAATTCCTCTATCAGCCGGTGCTGCGCGAGGGCGCCATCGGCGAGGAACCAGAACCCGAATGACAGCAAGCCGGCGGCGGTTAGAAGAAGGCATCCCTCAAGGACAAGCACAAGTTGCCGGCAATGTAGGCGGATCTTCACGAAATTTCCCCTCCCATAGGCTTGTTCGCGGAAATCGGCGGTGCAGGTCCGCGGCTATCAATAACGAAATGCTGAACCTCCACCGCCCGGGTAGGAACGACTATTACCCCGCCGCTAGCTGCGGCGCTTTCTTGCCTTGCGGACAATCAACGCACCGGCCAGGGCGCTGAATCCAAGTAGTAGGGCCAATGGCGCTGGACCGGCCGTGTCCGGCAGGTCTTGCGCCACCTGCGTCGGCTCATAGTAGCTCCTGCCGTATGCTGGAGCGGGCGCCGCACTCGCCATCTCAGTACGATCCTTGGCCTCGTTTTCACCCATGGCCGTCTCCGTATCGACGTCCTTGTCGTCCGGCGTAGTCGCGATTACCACTGTTGTTCGAAGCACTGGGTCAAAATCATCTTCGGCGGTCTTGGACTTCTTCATCGCCGTCTGGTTTTCATCGCCTGTCGACGGTACATTACGTTGCGAGTCCTTGGCAATGTCACGGGCTTCGAATCGGGGATAGACAAGTTCCTGACCATATCGTTCGCCTGGGTAGAACCACGTGCGCATCGCGGGAGCTTTGCCCGCGGGTGGTTCGTAGAAGGTGAACTTGGTGTCGCCGGTGGCCTCCAGCCTTTTGTTCGGGATCGCGATGACGGTCGAGATTACCGAGGTCTCGTCGTCCATAAGAAACTGAACGACGTTGCGATTCGCATCGACGTCGGCCAGCCGGATCACATACTCGCCTGGCGTCAATGTCGCACCCGGAATTCGAATCGGCTCATCGACCGTCAATCGGGTCTTATTGTTCCAATCCCTGGCGTCGGCGACAGGAGCCAGTACGACTAACATGGCCGCTACCAACGGTGCAAGTGCGCTCAATGATCTTTCTAAGTTGCATGGTGCTCTCCTTTCAACTTCAATCGCTGTCTCATGAGGGCGACAATCTACATCGTTCGCCGTTTCAGGGCCAAACGGACTGGACCCGCAACCCCTTCGCGTACAAATGCGTCGAACAAATAGCGAAGAAGACGGAGCGATGCTCGCCACCGTCCGCAGCCGCGGTGCGGTGGCCATATCCTTGAGAAGACCCAGAACAGAGGACCGCGTCATCGTGCGAACAGACCAGAGCAACAATAAACGTCGAGGACAGCCGCGCCGGGCGTTTCCGAGGATCCTGCTAAATGGTGCAGCCGCCGAGAGGGACCGCGGCAAGCAGGGGCGCGAGCCGATCACCGACGACAACCTGCGAGTCTATTTAGGTGAAATGGGCTCGATTCCCCTGTTAAGCAAACGTCAGGAAGTCGAGCTTGCCCGCCGGATGGAACGCGGCACGGCACGATTACGAAAGGCGCTCAGCCGTTCGCTGCATGTTCAGAGTCAGGCGGTCAGGCAGGCGCAGGAGGTAATCGCCGGCGAGCGAAGCGTCGACTCGCTGGTCGGATTCTCCCGTGGCCCGCGAGAGGAGGCCGCATCAGTCCGCCAGCGGCGGACCTCGGCCGTCAGGCATTTGGGAAGACTGGTGGAGGACTACGAACGCTTCCAGTTGGTATCCACTGAGCCGCGAGGCCGCGGAGGGCGCCGCCGAAACCGTGCGAGATCTGGCCAGACGGAGGCGAAACGGTGGCGGATCCGGGTGGCCCGGGCGATGCGCGCGATCCCCTACCGGGATCAGGTGTGGGATACGTTTCGCCGGGATATCGAGATCCTGTTGGGCGAACTCGAACACTTGTACGAACAGCTCGCCGCTATTGGGGAATCCCGCCGCAAATCCGCCCGTCAAGCCGCGCGCGAATTGAAGCGGGAGATCCGGCGGCGCGAGGCGGCGGCCCAGGCCAGCGTGACCGAACTCCGGGAGACGGTGGCGAGGATTCGCCGCGGGCAGACGGAAACCAGGCAGGCGAAACAAGAACTGGTCGAGGCAAATCTACGGCTCGTGGTTTCGGTGGCGAAGAAGTATCTGCACCGCGGCCTCAGCCTGGCAGACCTCATTCAAGAAGGGAACCTGGGTCTCATGCACGCTACGGACAAGTTCGAGTACCGGCGCGGATTCAAGTTCTCCACGTATGCGACCTGGTGGATCCGGCAGGCAATCAGCCGGGCTATCGCAGATCAGTCGCGGACAATCCGCCTCCCGGTCCACAGCCACGAGAGTCTCAAGAGGGTTGTCGCGGCCAGCCATCAACTAGAAAAGGAGCTGGGACGCCAACCCAGCCGTGAGGAAGTGAGCCTGAGAACCGAAGTGTCTCTGGAACGAATCAACCAGTTGAAGGCCGTCGCGCGTGAGCCTGTATCACTCGAAGCCCCGGTCGGACGCGACCAGGAATCCGCCCTCGGCGAGCTACTGGAAGACAATCACGTTTGCTCTCCCACGGAGCCGATTGCCGACTCAAAGCTGCGCCAGGAGGCCGACAGAATTCTGCAAACGCTGACACCGCGCGAGGAGAAAGTGATCAAGCTTCGTTTCGGTATCGGATGTGACCGCCCGCACACGCTCACCGAGATTGGCGAGATACTCGATCTCACTCGCGAAAGCATTCGATTGATCGAGAAGAAGGCGCTGGAGCAGTTGCGCGCACCGCAGCGCGCCCGGCAACTCAAACCGCTTCTGGACGCCTCGCGGAACTGACACTGGACGTGCACAATTCCCATGAGAAACAGCCAGCGGGACCGGCAGCGCTTCCTCGCGCCTGTCCGGCCGGTTCCAAGCGGCATGCCGGCTGGGTGTCAGCATGCGAAGGGTCCAAGTCCTGCTACGAATTGCAGCGGTTCGGGCACCGCCAGTATTCGTTCGGCGGCAGGATCTCCCTGTCCCCCTGAGGTTTCCACCGCGCCCCGCAGGTTACGCATTCTAGCTCAAGATCGCTCTTGCCGATTACCTGGACACCCAACCCGTCAACGTGCTCAAGGTCGTAGCGATTGGGAACGGTATGCTGCAAATCTTTCCTGGTCGCCATGGTTCCCTCCTCTCCCGAGGTAGACGATCCGGGAAACGAGAGGTTTCCACGATAAACGCCGGTCCCTCGTCTGATCCGGCCCTGAAACAGTCCATCCCCATCAGCTATCTCCCCGACAGTTAGAAGGGAGAGATGCAGATGGTTCGAATTGTGAGACAGACAGGGCTGCTGGTGGCCATGTTGTTGATCAACAGTTGGACGCCTGGAGCAGGCGCCGCGTTGGCGGCGGTCAACGATGCGCCGGTCACAGACGAGCGCATTGAGAGGGCGGTCGAACGGGAGATTTGGACGAGCGATGCGATGGAGTCTCACCTGGTCGACGTGGATGTGGCCGACGGCGTGGTCACGCTGAGTGGAACCGTGGACAACCTGTTCGCAAAGGAGCGATCCGCACAGCGGGCGCAGCTCGTGAAAGGTGTGCGCGCCGTGGTCAACAAGGTTGACGTCGACGTCGATCCGATCAAGGACTCCACGATCCGCAGCGGAATTGAAGACGCGATCCGGACCGATCCTGCGACCGAGGCGTTCGAGATTTCACCGGTGGTTCAGAATGGACACGTGATTTTGCGCGGGACGGTGGAATCCTGGGCGGAGAAGGAGCTGGCCGGAGCCATCGCGAAGAGCGTCAAGGGAGTCGAGCGCCTGGACAACAAGATTGACGTACAACCGGAATTCGACCGTCCGGACGCGGAACTCCGTCAAGAGATCGAACAGCGGCTGCGGTGGGACGCCTCAGTGGATCACGCGCTGATCTCAGTGGGAGTGAACAACGGGCACGTCACTCTTGAAGGAACGGTCGGCAGCGCCGCGGAGAAGGCGCGGGCAATCTCTGACGCCTATGTCAACGGGGTGACTTTCGTGGAAGCAACTGATCTCGGCGTTGAGTTTTGGGCGAGGGACGAGCGGCTGCGGGCAAACAAATACGAAGCGGTCGCGGATGACGCCATCACGGAAGCCGTCCAGGACGCCTTTCGCTTCGATCCACGCATCCAGTCCGCCGGGCTGCAAGTAAACGCCGACGATGGGATCGTCACGCTGTCCGGAACGGTACCCAACCTTCGCGCCAAACGGGTTGCGGAGCAGACGGCTTCCAACGTCGTGGGAGTCTGGCGGGTGAAGAACCACTTGCGGGTGCGGCCCATAAGGGTAAGGCCAGACGAAAACATCCGGGCGGATATCAACAACAAACTGTACCAGGACACCCTGGTGAACGATTTGCTGATCAACATCACCGTACGGAACGGGAAGGCGACTCTACACGGAGAAGTGGGTAGCGGCTTCACGAAGCTACGCGCTGGAGACATCGCTGCGAGCGTCCCCGGGGTGGTCACGGTTGAAAACGGTCTCATCGTGCCAACCACTGATGCACTGGAGATCAAGCATGACTGGGAGATCCGCCAGGACATTGAGAGCGAGCTGTTCTGGTCGCCCTTCGTGGACTCCGACGACGTCAATGTTGAGGTTGACGACGGCGTGGCCACGCTGACTGGGACGGTGGAGTCGACAATCGAGCGCCGGGCGGCGGAAGATAACGCGATCGAAGGCGGAGCGGTGGCAGTAGACAACGACCTGGAGCTGAGGGACTACAACGCAACTATGACTGAACCGCTCGATTCCTAACGCCAATGCCGGATTCAGAACGCCGGGTGCGCGTTCCCGGTCGAATCGGTTTCTCCGCCACCCCGCTCACACGAGTCCGTTGAATCACAAGCGGAAGCTGACAGCATCAGCTCAACGATTGACACGTACTTGGACAACGCCCAAGAGACGATGGGCCAGGCGGCTCCGATGAGCGGCTAGTCCGATACGCGGCCGGCGGCGACTATCCGGCCGCGCCCTTGCCCTCCGTAAGCGCCTCAAACCCAGAAACGATATCGAGCAGCTCGGAGGTGATCTCCATCTGCCGGCGCTGGTGATATCCGGACTTGAGTTCCTGCAATCGTTCTTCAATATTCTTCTCCGCCGCCTGCATGGAAGCCAGCCGGCTTGCGTGCTCGCTGGCCAGTGAGTTGGCGAAGGCGCGAAACAGCGAAACGAAGAGATACTGCCGGACGAGTGAGGAGAAGAGCGTGTCCCAATCCGCGCTGAACTGCGGCAGCGAGGAGCCGGGCCACTCGCGCCCGCGCAGCCCCCGCAACCAGTCTTCATCGAGGGGCAGCAGGCGCACGGTTTCCGGCCGAAACGAGGCGCCGGCAACCGGCCTGCTGTGAAAGAGCCAAATGTGGTCGAGGTCTTCGCTCTCCTGCCACTGCTGCACCGTGCCAAGGATCTCCTGAACAGCCGCGGTGATCGCCGGCGCCGATCCGGGAACCGTGAGTGTTCCGCTCACGGCCTCATCCGCCTGTTCGAGCCGGCTGGCAGCGCGCATGCCAACGGCCAGGAAGGTGCGGTTGCTTCTTGAGACCTCACGCTTGTCCAGTTCCGCGAGAGCGTGCGACACCACCTGATCATTGAGCTGGCCGCACATTCCCTGATCCGAGCCGTAGACCACGGCCCCGGCGCGCTTACCCGGCGCCGGGCGGGCCAAGACTCGCATCGACGTCACACTGGCAACGACGACTTGAAGCGCCATCTCAGTAGTCTTGCTGTATTCATCGAGCGCCTCAGACGCCCTTTCGTACTGGCGGATGCTGACCGCGGCAAGCGCCTTCATGGTCTTCACCACCGATTGAAGATCCTCGGTGGCATCCATCCTCCGTTCCAGGGATTTGCGCGTCTCCATGGCCGGCTATTCCTGTTCGAGACTCTGTCTGGCAGTCTCGAGTATCTTGTCGATGTCTTCGTCGCTCAAATCGCCGCCGTCTTGCATCTTGCCGCAGAGTTCGGACAGCTCGCCGGTGACGGCCTGGCGGATCCGTTTCGACGCGCCAGCGATGTCGCTGAGCTCCATCTCATCGAAAATGCCGCCGTTGACTGAAACCAGCACTGCGATCTGCTCGGCGACCGGCATCGGTTCGTATTGCGGCTGTTTCAGGACCTCGCGGACGCGCCGCCCACGGTCCAGCGTCTGGCGGGTGTCGTCATCCAGCCTGGCTCCGAACCGGGAGAACGATTCCAGCTCGACGAACTGGGAGTAGGCCAGGCGGAGGTCTCCGGCGACGGCGCGGTAGGCCGGAAGCTGTGTCTTGCCGCCGACCCGGGAAACGGACTTGCCGATGTCAGCGGCGGGGAGGATCCCTTTTCTGAATAGATCCGGGGAGAGGTATATTTGGCCGTCGGTGATGGAGATCAAGTTGGTCGGGATGTAGGCGGAGATATTCTCCTCTTCGGTCTCGATGATGGGCAATGCGGTGACACTGCCGCCGCCGTGGCTGTCGCGCAGATGGGTAGAGCGTTCGAGGAGGCGGGAGTGAAGATAGAAGATATCGCCGGGGAAGCCTTCCCGGCCGGGCGGCCGGCGCAAGAGTAGAGATAGCTCGCGGTAGGCCCGGGCGTGGTGGGTGAGGTCGTCAAGAACGACCAGGGTATCGCGGCCCTGATCCATGAAGTACTCCGCCATCGACATGGCGGCAAATGGCGCCACGAACTGCAAGCCGGGCGGTTCGTCGCCGGTAGCGACCACCACGGTGCAGTATTCCAGCGCGTCACGGTTCTTCAGGTCGTCCACTACCTTCGCGATGGCCGAGCTTCTTTGGCCGACCGCGCAGTAGATGCAAATCGCGTCCTTTCCCTTTTGGTTGATGAGGGTATCCAGGGCGATGGCGGTCTTGCCGGTCTGCCGGTCACCGAGTATGAGTTCCCGCTGGCCGCGCCCGATCGGGATGAGCGCGTCCACGGCCTTGAGCCCGGTTTCGAGCGGCGTGGTGACGGGAGCGCGGTTCATCACGGGCGGCGCGGCGCGTTCGATCGGCATCCGTTCGGAGGCGCTCAGCGTTCCCTGGTTGTCGCGCGGCCGGCCAACTGCGTCGACCACCCGGCCAAGCAGTTCTTCCCCAACCGGTACGTCGAGAACCCGCCCGGTGCGCCGCAACTCAGTCCCGGCGCGGACCCCGCGGCTTTCGTCCAGCAAAATGACGCCGATTTCGTCGGGGTCGAGATTGAAAGCCATGCCAAGCTGGCCGCCGCGAAACCGGACCACTTCTTGCGAGCGGACACCCGGCATCCCGGTGGCGCGTACAACGCCACGGCCCACGGAGAAGACGGTGCCGAACTCATCGACCCGCGGATGAAATTCCCAAGCGTCCATAGCCGCGCCGATCGCAGAGAACGCCTGATCGAGCGCCGCCCCTAGTCCCATTGCCGATGCGTCACTCATCTCTTGCGCTCTTGGCCTCCTCCGCTCTTTCCCCTTCTTCGCCGGCGCTGTCTTGGCCGCCGGTGTCGTCTTGTCTGCGGGTGTCGTTCTCGTCGCCGTTGCCGCTGTCCTCATCCGGTCGTGAGGCCCTCTGTTTCAGCTCTTCCGAGAA
>Ga0180436_10006409_pt1 | contig 10229 bp, 7 predicted proteins | sample SS_ome_2_FD_132434 | JGI IMG/M metagenome (GOLD analysis project Ga0180436, IMG submission 132434) | Hypersaline lake sediment archaeal communities from the Salton Sea, California, USA - SS_3_S_2 metaG | ecosystem: Environmental > Aquatic > Non-marine Saline and Alkaline > Hypersaline > Sediment...
GTGGACGGGGTTTCCATGTTCGTTTACCAGGGGGCCCGTCAGTTTACCCTGTGGACCGGCGCGGCCGCGCCGGTTTCGATAATGCGAAGCGCCGTCGTGGAAGCGCTGCAGAAACGTCGGAATTTTTGACCCCCCGGTGCAATCGCCGCACCGCTCAGCCGCCCGGCCGCATCGCACCCGGGCAGGCGCTACGGAAACTTTGAATGAAAGAGATCCTCCCCGGCAGATGCAAAGAACGGGTCGTCGTCCGGGTACCGGGCTCAAAGAGCCACACGCACCGGGCCCTGATCGCCGCGGCCCTGTCCGACGGCCCCTGCGCCTTGACCGGCGCTCTTCACAGCGCCGACACGCATTTGACGCGCCGGGCCCTGGTGCAGCTCGGTGTGAAGATCGAAGAAACAGGCGGCGGCCTGGTGGTCCGGGGGACGTCCGGGGTGCTCGGCCCCTGTCGCTCTCCCATTTACCTCGGCAACTCCGGAACGTCGATGCGGCTGCTTACCGCTGTGGCGACCCTGGCGCGCGGGGAAACGATTTTCAGCGGAAGCCAGCGGATGCACCAGCGTCCCATCGGAGACCTGGTCGACGGATTGAACCGGATCGGCGCCCGCGTCAGTGCGGCGGGCGGGGCGTTTCCGCCGGTCCGGGTCGCCGACCGGCGGCCCGAAGGGGGGCGCGTTGCGATCGACTGCTCGGTGAGCAGCCAGTTTCTGTCTGCGCTGCTGCTGATCGGACCTTACACCGGCAGGGGGCTCGACATCACCGTCAGCGGCGGACCGGTTTCCCGCCCCTACATCGACATGACCGTCCGGATCATGGGCCGCTTCGGGGTCGGCGTGGAACGGCAGGGGTATCGACGGTTCCGGGTGCCGGGCGGGCGGATCTACACCGGCGGCAGCCATGCGGTGGAGCCGGATGCCTCCCAGGCCGGGTATTTCTGGGCGGCGGCCGCGCTGACCGGGGCGCGGGTCGCCGTGGACGGCATTTTGGAGGGTTCGCTTCAGGGGGACGCACAGTTTCCGGACCTTCTGGCCCGGATGGGGTGTACGGTGGTGCGATCGGCGCAGCGCACCGCCGTGATCGGCGGTCCGCTTTCCGGCATCCATGCCGACATGGGCGACATGCCGGATCTGGTGCCGACCCTGGCGGTGGTGGCCGCGTTTGCCGAAGGAGAGACCGTCATCTCCAACGTGGCCCACCTGCGGGAAAAGGAGAGCGACCGGCTGGCGGCGGTTTCGGCGGAGCTTGGCAGGATGGGGGTTTTTGCCGTCGAAACCGACGACGGCCTCCGGGTGCGCGGCGGCGGTGCCCACGGCGCCCGGATTCAGACCTACGACGATCACCGGATCGCCATGAGCTTTGCGCTGGCCGGACTGAGGGTGCCCGGCGTGCGGATCGAAAACGAGCAGTGCGTGGAAAAATCCTTTCCGGATTTCTGGTCGGTGTTCGAACAGCTCTACGAATAAAATCGCTGCACGATTTTATGAAAGGCGGCTGCGGCGCCGGATATGAGTGACGGGTGAAGAGGCGGTGGAGAAATCCGGATTCGCCGTGGTAAAAAGAGAAGAGTGGATCGGAAAAAGCGGGTGAATCTTTATCTGGTCGGATATCGCTGTGCGGGGAAAACCACGGTGGGGCGTTGGCTGGCCGACCGCCTGGGCTGGTCTTTTGTCGACTCGGACGAGGAGATCGTGCGCGCCCACGGCATGACGATTTTGCACATCGTCCGCGCCCAGGGGTGGGAAGGGTTCCGGCTAAAGGAAAAAGACGCCCTATCACGGATCGCCCGCCTCGACCGGCACGTGGTGGCCACCGGCGGCGGGGCGGTGCTCGACCCCGAAAACGTCCGGCAAATGAAAGACACCGGCACGGTCGTCTGGCTCAAAGCCGACCCGGAGACCATCCGGCGGCGGCTGGACGCAGACGGCGCCGCCGGCCCCCTTCGCCCGTCGCTCACCTCCACGGGCACCGAGCAGGAAGTCGAAGCGGTGCTGGCCGAGCGAACGCCCCTGTACCGGGAGGCGGCAGACCTGGAAGTCGAAACCGACGGGCTGGCGCCCGAAGACATTGGAAGAAGGATCTTGGAGACGATGGAAGGGGAATAACCGGAATGTCCAGTTCATTCGGCACGTTGTTTCGCATCACCACCTTCGGCGAGTCCCACTGCCCCGGCGTCGGGGTCGTGGTGGACGGATGCCCGCCGCGATTGGCCCTGAGCGAGGCCGACATCCAGGTCCAGCTCGACCGGCGCCGTCCCGGGCAGAGCCGCCTGACCACCGAGCGGGACGAAAAGGACCGGGTCCGGATCCTTGCCGGCGTCGAAAACGGGCTCACCCTGGGAACGCCGCTCGCCCTCTACGTCGCCAACCGGGACATGAAGCCCGCAGACTACCGGGCCATGAGCGACGTCCCGCGGCCCTCCCACGCCGACTTCACCTACCAGGAAAAATACGGCATCCGCGCATCCAGCGGCGGCGGCCGGTCCAGCGCGCGGGAAACCGTCGGCCGCGTGGCCGCCGGCGCCGTTGCGGAAAAATTTCTGGCGGATCACCACCGGGTTGAGATCGTGGCGTGGGTGTCGGCCGTGGGCGCGGTCGAAGCCGGGGGGGTCGACCCGCTTCGCATCGGCCGCGAGCAGGTCGACCGCGACCCGGTGCGCTGCCCGGACTCGGCGGCGGCCGCAAAAATGGCCGAAACGATCCGGCTCACCAAGGAGGCCGCAGATTCCATCGGCGGCATCGTGTCGTGCGTGTGCCGAAACGTTCCGGCCGGCTGGGGCGAGCCGGTCTTCGACAAGATGGAGGCGTCTTTGGCCCGGGCCATGTTGTCGATTCCGGCCACCAAGGGGTTCGAGATCGGCTCCGGCTTTGCCGGGGTGCGGATGCGCGGGTCGGCCCACAACGACCCGTTCGTGATGAAAGACGGCCGGCTCGGCACAGCCACCAACCACAGCGGCGGGGTGCAGGGCGGGATCTCCAACGGGGAGCCGATCTTTTTTCGCGTCGCCTTCAAGCCGGTGGCCACCATCGGCCGGCCGCAGCAGACCGCCGACTTTACCGGCGCGCCGGTCACCCTGGAGGCCAAAGGGCGGCACGACCCGTGCGTGGTGCCCCGGGCGGTGCCGATCGTGGAGGCCATGGCGGCCCTGGTGCTGGCCGATCTGGCCCTGCGGCAGGGGGCCCGCCCATGATCGGCATCCTCGGTTTCGGACGCTTCGGCCGGCTCATGGCGCGATACCTTGCCGCCGATTTTCCGGTGTCGGTCTGCGACTCGGGGAAAAATGCCGACCGCATCGCCGCCGCCGGGGCGCAGCCGGCGATCCTCGAAGAGGCGGCCGGTCAGAAAATCCTTATTCTCAGCGTGCCGATCTCGGCCTTCGTGGCCGCCCTGGACCGGGTGCGCCCCCACCTTCGGCCCGGCGCCCTGGTGGTGGACGTCTGCTCGGTGAAAGTGCTTCCCGACCGGTGGCTTTCCGAGCACCTTCCGGACAACGTGGGTTATCTTCCCACCCACCCGATGTTCGGGCCCGACAGCGCCGCCGACTCCCTGCAGGGACGAAAGATCGTTCTTTGCCCCGGCAGGGTCGAGGCGGCACGGTACGAATCGATCCGGTCGTACCTGGAGAAAAAAGGGCTCGTGGTCATCGAAACGACGGCAGAGGCCCACGACCGGGAAATCGGCGTCACACTGGCCCTGACCCACTTTATCGGACGCTCGCTTTCCCGGTTCGGGGCGACGCCGCTTCGGATCGACACCGAGGGCTACAAGCGGCTGCTGCACATCCTCGGTGTCGTCGAAAACGACACCTGGCAGCTCTTTGCCGACATGAACCGGTACAACCCATTTGCCGACGAGATCCGGGAGAAGTTCAAGGCGGCGATGGGGGAGGTGGAAGAAAAACTGAGAAATGCCTAATATGAGCTAAAAGGAGCTAAAGTGCCTAAAATCACTAGAATGGCGGTTTGCCGCTTTTCAAAAAAGGCGATGCCGATCTCACGAAGCAGGGAAACAGGCCGCTCGCCAAAGCGCCCCCAATTTTAGGCATTTTAGCTCATTTTAGGCATTTTAGGCATTCAACACGTTTCTTCATCCTTGAGAATGATCCGCGCATCCACCACGCTGAGCCCCTCGTGGTGGACGATGACCGGGTTCAGGTCCATCTCCTCGATTTCCGGATACGATTCGACGATCTCCGAGCAGAGCACCAGCAGTTCGACCAGGGCCTTTTTGTCGTAGGCCGGTTCGCCGCGGACGCCGTTGAGGATCGGGGCGGACTGGGTTTCGTCGATCATCCGCCGGGCGCTGCGGCGGGAAATCGGCAGCACGCGGAAGGAGACGTCCTTGAGGATCTCCACCATCACCCCGCCCAGTCCGTACATGATCACCGGACCGAACTGGTCGTCGGTTTTGGTCCCGATGATGACCTCCACCCCCTTCGGCGCCATGGGGCACACCAGAACCCCCCGGATGTCGGCGTCCGGGCGGTAGGCCTCGGCGCTATTCAGGATCTGCGCATAGGCGGCGCGCACCGCCTTTTCGCTGGCCAGCCCGACCTTCACGCCGCCGGCTTCGCTCTTGTGCAAGATGTCCGGAGAGACCACCTTGAGCACCGCCGGCCCGTCGAATGCCTTGAACCGTGCCGCCGCCTCTTTGGCCGACGCCGCCAGATGCTCTTCGGACACCGGCGCCCCGTGGGCGGCGAGCAGCCGCTTTGCCTCCGGCTCCAGCAGCGCCCGGCGCCCCTCCGACCGGGCATTGGCCAGGATCTTTTTGCCGTCCTTGTTGGCCTTCACCCCCCAGTTCATGAAGAAGGTGGCGCGGGCGTGATACGATCGAACGTATTCGCCGTATTCGGAAAGCACGGCGATGTTCTTGCAGGCGATGTCCAGCGAGTCGGTCACCGGTATGCCGTAGTAGCGGCACAGGTCGAGGGAGTGGGGTTTTTCGCGGCTGAACAGGCTGTGGATCACGATCGGCTTGCCTTTTTGCGGGATCATCTTGCCCATCTGGTGGGCGGCGTCTTCTTCCATCAGGGCCAGGCTCTCGGCAAACCGGATGCCGTATCCGCCGAAAAGACCCACGATGAGCAGCCCGCCTACCTTGGGATCTTTGAGGATGACGCGGGCGCAGTCGGCAAAAAGGGAGGGGTCGGCGTCGGTCCCGCCGGCCACGTCCACCGGGTTGACCACGGAGGCGGCCGCGGGGAGGATCTGTTTGAGCCCGTCCTGGGCCTTTTTCCCCAGCTCCGGGATGGACAGGCCCAGGTCCGTGAGCACGTCGGCGGCGATGGTGGCGTGGCCCCCGCCGTCTGCCAGGATCGCCACGTTGTTGTTCTTCATGGGCGGAAGGCTCGAAAGGGCCTCAGCGGCCGGGAACAGCTGGTCGGAGTTTTCGATCATGATGATGCCGGCCCTTTGAAAGGCGCCTTTGGCGACCGCCGAGATGCCGGCCAGCGCGCCGGTGTGGGAGCCCGCAGATTTTTTCCCCTTGGCCGATCGGCCGCTTTTGAGCAGGATCACCGGCTTTTCGCGGGTCGTCTTGTAGGCCTGCTGGAGAAACTCGCGGCCCTGGCGCATCCCCTCCACGTACATCAGCACGGCGCGGGTTTCCGGGTCCTGGCGGAAAAACTCCAGGTATTCGTGGAACCGGATGTCGGCCTCGTTGCCGACCCCGACGTAGTAGGAAAAGCCCTTTCGGCTCTTGAGGCGGGCCTCGGTGATGAGGGTCAGGGCCATGTTGCCGCTCTGGGAAAGCAGGGCGATGTCGCCCTTGGGAACGTCGCGCATCCCGACCAGGTTCATGCTCTTTTTCAGGTTGATCATCCCCGAGGTGTTCGGCCCGATCAGGCGGATGCCGAACTTGCCGGCGGTGGCAACCACCTGGTCTTCGAGCCGGCGGCCCTCGGCGCCGGTTTCTCCGAAACCGCCGGCCAGGATGACGGCCCCTTTGACGCCTTTTCGCCCGCAGTCTTCCAAAACCGACGGCAGGGTTTTGGCCGGCGTGGCGATCAGCGCCAGGTCCACCGGGCCTTCGATGTCCGACACCTGCTTGAAGCATTTCAGCCCGAGGATGGTGTCTTCCTTCGGGTTGACCGGGTAGATCTCGCCGTCGTATTTTTCGTTGAGCAGCGTCCGGATCGTCTGAAACCCGCGTTTGGTCTCGACCTTGGAAGCGCCGACCACGGCCACGGAAGCAGCGTCGAGTACGGCATCGAGCGTCATGATGTCTCCTTCCGATTCTTTTTCCGGTCCGCAAAATCCTGAAGCGATTCCTGTCGCTCCTTTGTCGTCACGCACGCCAGGCAGGCTTCGATCTCGAAGTCCATGATCGCTTCCAGGCTCGCCTCGCCCTGGGCCATGTGGAGCCCTTTTTTGATCATCCGGATCGAGAAAGCCGAATTTTCGGCGATTTTCGCGGCCATGGACTTGGCCTCGGCCATGAGCGCGTCGGCCTTCACCGCCCGGTTGACCAGGCCGATCCGTTCGGCCTCCTTGCCGTCGATGAACTCCGCCGTAAAGAGCAGTTCTTTGGCCTTGCCGGGCCCGACGAGCTGCTGCAACAGCCGCATGGCACCCCCGGTGACCGAAGAGGTGACGTTCGCCTCCGGCGATCCGATTTTGGCGTCTTCGGCCGCCAGCCGGATGTCGCAGGCCAGGGCCAGCTCGTAGCCGGAGCCGAGGGCATAGCCGTTGACGGCCGCAATGGTCGGCTTTTCGAAACGGATGATTTCACGGGAGGCTTGCTGAAGCTCTTCCAGGTAGTCGCGGTAGGCTTGCACCGTGCGTGTCTTGGATTCTTTCAGATCCGCCCCGGTGGAAAAGGCCCGGCCTTCTCCGGTGATGATCAGCGCCTTTACCCCGGCGTCGCTGCGCGCGTCTGCCAGGGCGGCCCTGAAATCGAGCCAAAGCTGCTTGTTCATGGCGTTGAGCACCTTGGGGCGGTTGAGCCGGATGACGGCGATGCCGTTTTCCTTCTCGTAGATGATGGCCTCGAATGGCATGGAACACCTCCGCTTTTGAAAATTGAAAGTCAGCGGCCCTGCTGCGCTTTTTCGATTCTCCCGCCACAGCCCGACTTCGCCGGGCGACGGCGGAGCGGCCCGAGCCTTGTTGAGCACAACACTTGAGAGAAAAAAGATGCGAAATCCCGGCGCCAGTCGGGGAACTTCGGCCCGATATGAGGTTTTGGAACCGCTTCTATAAAACCGCGGCTGGTTTTCGGCGCGCCACAGCAGACCGGGGCAGTCCAAGCCGCAGGATGCGGGCACCGTTCGGCTGATTTCTTTCACCACGGGTTTTGGCAAGTGGACGGGAAAATGCGATTGGCAGTTCACTTTTACAGCCTAGCACCTCGGAGGCGCAAGGTCAAGAACACCGCCTTTCCCGTGGCGGCGCCGACTGCGCCGGGCACCTGTAAAAGCGCCCAGATCCCCAACAGGACCAGCGCGGGCAGGGCGGTGATGTGAACGAAAATGCCAAAGAAAAGGACGGAAGCGATGTTGCCAGGTGGGGCTGGGCGACATTGAAGAAAAAGAGGCAAACGCGGTCAATGCTCATGCGGGCCGATTGCCGGGGCCCCATCGAGCGGCGCCGAACCTCAGACGTCGAGCAGCAGCATGGTCGACGGGTCGAGCAGAATCGAAGGCTCTTTTTCTTCGTGGCCGCCGCCCTTCAGGGCACGGACGTGAATTTCATTTCCCTCCGGCTGAAGCTGGAGGACCACGTCGAACAGGTCGTAGACCGACTTCAGGGGAACCGGGATGCCGTCCGGCCCCGGTTCTTCGTGGCGGTGGGTCCGGGTGGTGAACCAGACCTGCAGGTCGTTTTCCCGGGCGAAATGCTTGAGTTCCGTGAGCGGTCCGGCCACCTTTTCGTCGAACGGCAGGCCGTCGATGATGATCATGTGCGGCAAAAAGATGTCCTGCTCGGAAAGGTTGTTGACCCTCTCGGAGAGAATCGGGACGCTGAATGCCTCCGCCCGGAAGGTCATGATCAAGCGGTGGGGCAAAGTCTCCTCCCAAAGGCGGTCGATGGGCTCGACCCGGTACTTTTCCGAAAGGCGCCGGAACACCTCGCGGTACCAAAGATCGACCTTGCGCACCGGCTCGTTGAGGCTGATGTGGAGCACGTTTTTTCCGCGAAGCTGGCTGTACAGCGCGATCTGAACCAGAAAGGCGGTCTTTCCGACGCCGGCGCGCGCGGTGACGGCACAAAAAGCCCCCGGCTGCAGCAGGGCCTCGTCGGGGCCGATTAGTTTCAAGGGATTGCGCAGGATCAGGTCTTTTTTCAGCATGAAAAAACTCCTTTCCTTCAAGGAGATGACGCGGCCGACGCCAGCGGCAGGTTGTGCAGCGCCCGGGGCAGCGGCCGCCGCTCCGGCAGGCCCCGCCGTGAAGAGGCCTGCAAGCACCGTTTCTGCAGTGTCCTGGGGCCCCCCGCACTCGGCCGGTCCATCCGGCGGCAGTGCATGGGGGTTGTGCGACAAGGGCTGCTGCCGGGGCGGCAAGAAACGGTGTTTGATCGACATGGGTGTAGACACCGAAAAGCGGCCACGGCGGGCTCGGATCTTTGCCGGGTCGCTGCCGAATCGATGCGGCTTGCCAATGCGATGCCGCAAAGGATCAGGCCACGCTCTTTTTGGCTTCGGCCGCCTTTTTGGCCAGCTCCTCTGAGATCCCCTTGGGGACTTCGCGGTAAGTGGCAAATTCCATCGTAAACTGCGCCTTTCCCTGGGTCAAGGAGCGAAGAACGGTGGAGTAGCCGAACATTTCGGCAAGGGGGATCTCCGCCTCGATGACGCTCATCACCCCCTCGTCCTGGGAGCCGACGATCAGTCCGCGGCGCTGGTTCAGCGAGCCCATGACCGCCCCCTGAAACTCGTTGGGGGTTTCGACCACCACTTTCATGATCGGTTCGTGGATGACCGGCTTGGCCCTTGCGTACACCTCGCGGAACGCCCCCCTGGCGGCGGCCTTGAATGCCATGTCCGAAGAGTCCACCGAGTGGGAGGCCCCGTCGTTGACCACCACCTTGATGCCGGTTACCGGGTATTCCATTTTGGGTCCCTTGGCCATGCACTCGGCGAAGCCTTTTTCCACCGCCGGGATGTACGGGGTCGGGATGGCCCCCCCGGTGACCTGGTTTTCAAAAACGAACTCTTCGCCCGGCAGCGGTTCGATCCAGCCGGCCACCCGACCGAACTGGCCCGCTCCGCCGGTCTGCTTCTTGTGGATGTAGTCGAAATCGGCGCGCTGGGTGCTCGTTTCGCGATAGCGGACCCGCGGGGCTCCGGTATCGACTTCCGCATTGTACTCCCGGCGCATCCGTTCCACGTAGACGTCCAGGTGCAGTTCGCCCATGCCTTCGATCAGGGTGTCGCCTGTCTCGTCGTCGACGTAGCTTCGGAAGGTGGGGTCCTCTTTCATGAAGCGGTTCAAGGCCTTTGCCATGTTCATCTGGGCCTTGCTGTCCTTCGGTGCGATGGCCAGCGATATGACCGGATCGGGCACGTACATGGAGGTCATGCTGATGTTGCGGCCGGCGGAGACAAACGTGTCGCCCGAGGCGCAGTCGACGCCGAACAGCGCACCGATGAAGCCGGCCGGAATCGAATCGATGTCCTCCATCTGGTCGGCGTGCATCCGGACCAGGCGGCCGAGCTTGATCTTTTTGCCGGTGCGCACGTTGACCACCGCGTCCCCCTTGGCCAGCGTCCCCTGATAGACCCGGATGTAGGTCAGCTGCCCGTACTGGCCGTCTTCCAGCTTGAAGGCCAGTGCCACCGTCGGGGCCGCCGGATCCGCCTTGAGCTCCACCGGCGCCTCGTCGCGGTCCATGTCGAGGCCTTCGTTTCGCACGTCGGTGGGGCAGGGCAGCAGGCGGGTGACGGCGTCCAGCAGGGGCTGAACCCCCTTGTTTTTGTACGCCGAACCCATCAACACCGGTGTGAGCTCCCGGCTGAGCGTCCCCTCGCGGACCGCCTCGTAGACCAGCGTCTCGGGGATCTGGGCCTCTTCGAGGATGGCGTCGGTCAGTTCGTCGGAAAAGACCGGAGCCGCGTGGAGGAGCGGTTCGCGCCTGGTTTCGGCTTCTTTGCGAAAATCGTCGGGTATCGGACCGTACCGGACCTCTTCGCCGCTGGCGCCGTCGAAGGTGACCGCCTTCATGGCGATCAGGTCCACGACCCCCTCGTGTTTTCCTTCCAGGCCCAGGGGCATCTGCAGCGCAACGGCA
>Ga0180436_10006410_pt1 | contig 10229 bp, 9 predicted proteins | sample SS_ome_2_FD_132434 | JGI IMG/M metagenome (GOLD analysis project Ga0180436, IMG submission 132434) | Hypersaline lake sediment archaeal communities from the Salton Sea, California, USA - SS_3_S_2 metaG | ecosystem: Environmental > Aquatic > Non-marine Saline and Alkaline > Hypersaline > Sediment...
CAGCCAAACAGGGCACCCTAGACCAAGATGCCTTAAAAAGTCCTATGATACCTTCAAAAACGTTAATTTTTAACTCCAACATTCGAACCATGCGCTCGTTGTCCATAGAAAAGCCTTAAAATAGGCAAAAAAATGTCCGACAAAAGGTGTTCTATGACTTAACAACTTAATACTCTTTTAGATATTCTACGACAATAAATCATTTAACGTTGTCTAAAATTAGTGAGTATGAGATAATTCTCCGAATGGTAGAAAGACTATTAAAAATTGACTCAGTAAAGTATTTAGAGAATTCTCTTAGCTTTACAAATAAAGAAAAGCAATTAGTCAAGGAGTTTTCTAACTGGCTTCCAAAGGAAATAATAGATTGTCACACACATTGTGGCCTTCTTAAACATGTTAAAGATGTTGATGAAGAAATGTTCCATCAAATGATTAGTACCTTTGAGAGTTTTAGCCTAGAAGATTCCCACAGAGTTAAAAAAGCTTTTTTTGAAGGAAAAACAATTAAAAGATTAAGATTCCCCTTTCCACTTAGAGGGATTGACATAAAAGGAGCTAATGAATATTTATCCACAAATGTAAAGGACCCAAACAAAATCGCTCTATGTGGTATCCCGAATGACGTTGATTATACTAATTCAATGCTTAAAACTGGAAGATTCTCTGCTCTTAAAATGTATCATCAGCAGTCTAACCCACCTTTGAAACAAATTTATGAGTATTTTCCACCAAAAGTTTTAGAAGTAGCTGAAAAACTTGATATCCCAATAATTTTACATTTACCAAAGATGATAACTTTATGCAAAGACGAACTTCTTGATGTAATTAAAACATTTCCAAATTTAAGGATTTCGTTGGCGCATTTAGGACTTCCACATCTTGTAATTCCGAACCTAGAAGCAACATATGAAGAAATAGCCAGAAACCCAAATATAAGTATGGATACTGCAATGGTACCTTCTAAGGAGGTTGTAAAAATGGCCATAAAGGCTTTTGGTCCAAAAAGAATAATGTTTGGTTCAGACGAACCTATTAATTTAGTCAAATCTGTTGTATATCAAAATCCAACCTTAGGACAAAGAGTTATAACTGAATATATGTATCACTGGGTGGACAGAGCTGAACATGAAGAATATAAAGCGCTTGCAGTAGGTTCCACGCATATGCATTGGTATGCTATTATAGCTGTAAAAGATGCTATAGAAGACTTGTATCCAAACGAAAAGCAAGCAGATATAAAAAGTGATATATTTAACAAAAATGCATCCAAATTTTTTAAATTTATATAACCATTGATTTATGAATAAGTCTAAAGTAGCAATTGTTACAGGAGTAACTTCAGGTTTTGGTAAAGCCATAAGCAAAATGCTTTTATCTGAAGGTTATAAAGTCTACGGTCTTGCCAGAAGAGCAGATAGACTTGCCGAGTTTCAAAAAAAACACACTAACTTTATTGCTTATAAGATTGATCTAAGAGACAAAGAATCTATTCTCAAATTCTTTAAATCAATAGAGAATATGAAAATTAATCTTTTAGTGAATAATGCAGGTCTAGCATTAAACTCAGTACCATACGATCAAATGAACCTTGAAGATGTAGATAACATGATTGAAACAAATATAATTTCTTTAGTGTATATGACTAATTATTTTTTAAAGTGTGATGGAGAAAATAAATACATAATTAATATTGGGTCAATTGCTGGAAGTTATGCCTATCCAAATAATAATATTTATGGAGGAACAAAAGCTTTTGTTAGTCATTTTTCCAGAAATTTGAGAAGTGACCTTGCCAGTAAGAATATCAGGGTCACAAGTATCGAACCTGGTTTGGCAAAAACTGAGTTCTCAATAGTAAGACTCAAAAACGATAAAGATAAAGCAGAAGCCATCTATAAAAATACTAAATATATCAGACCGGAAGACATCGCATTAATAGTAAAAGACTTAATTAATTTACCAAAGCATCTAAATATTAATTCAGTTGAGGTAGTACCTGTAACCCAAGCATGTGGTCCTCTTTTAATCCACAGAGCGGAATAATAATTATTTAATTTTCTTGAGGTTTAGTATTTTTAGAGCTTTATCTGGCATTTCTGAGGGTGCATCCATCAATAAGTCTCTCGCCTCGCCTGTTTTAGGAAACGCAATTACCTCACGAATACTTGTCTCTCCACAAATTATAGCTACCAAACGGTCAAGCCCGAACGCAATTCCTCCATGAGGAGGTGGAGAAAATCTAAAAGCTTCCAACATATGACCAAACCTTGACTCAACTTCTTTTTCTGGTAAACCAAGTATCTTAAAAATTTTACGTTGCAAATCAATATCTGAAATTCTAAGACTTCCGCTTGCAACCTCATATCCATTAAGTACTAAATCGTAAGCACATGCCTTAATTCTCAATAAATCTTTTTCAGGTTTATCTAAATCCTTAATACTATCTATTTTTGGTCTCGTAAATGGATGATGAACTGCAGAAATTTTTTTTTCAGTTGAGTCAATTTCAAACATTGGAAAATCAACTATCCAACAAAATGCTAATTCGTTCGGATCGTTTGGACTTTTTCTCATATCTGGTTTGTCTGAATTGTATTTTTTCATCACATAGTCATATGTATAAACTGGGAATTTTTCTTCTGTAAATTCCAAGAAAGGAAATATTTCTTTAACCATTGAACACACTGCTGACTCAGCTAAATTCATAATTTCTTCTTGGCTAAAGAATGATGTTTCGATATCAAGTTGAGTAAATTCTGGCTGCCTGTCTTTCCTAGAATCTTCATCCCTAAAACACCTAGCTAATTGGTAATATTTTTCTATGCCAGCTACCATTAAGAGTTGTTTAAATTGCTGAGGTGATTGTGGAAGTACATATCCTTCGCCTGGGTACAGTCTAGCAGGGACTATGTATTCTCTAGCTCCTTCTGGAGTGCCTTTCGTTAAGATTGGAGTTTCTATTTCCAAAAATCCTTTATCATCAAAGAAATTTCTAAACGACTTTATCACTTTAGCTCTTGATGTAATGTTTTTACGCATACGTTCTGTTCTTAAATCAAGGTATCTGTAACGCAAACGCAATGGCTCTTCAACTATTGAAGTAGACTCATTCACACTAAAGGGCAAATCGGCACACTTAGAGATTGTCTCAATTTTAACAGCCTCTAATTCAATGTCACCAAGCTCCTGTTTTGAGTTTACTGTTTTATCGTCCCTTTTCTTAACGATACCTTTTATAGAAATGAGATCTTCGAGATTGTAATCCTTATCTAATAAATGTCCGGTGAGCACAACTTGAACTCGTCCAGATTTATCATACAAATCTATAAAACCAACTTTTGAATGTTTTCTGAAACGAGCTATCCAACCGATAGCTTCGATTTCTTTTCCGACAAGATTTTTGAGCGAGAAAATTGCTATTTTCATAATTAAGGTATTATGTCATATTCTGACCTCGGAAACAAAAACAGGTCACTTAAACTATTTAAGCCCAAAAGCTTAACCAAAAATCTATCAATCCCTAAACAAAAACCTCCATGTGGCCTTGGATTTTTAAAAGCATTTAAATAAAACTGATATTGTGAGTAATGCAATCCAGTTCCTTTAATTCCATTCAGTAATTTATCATAATCAGTTTCGCGAATGGCACCAGATATAATTTCCCAACCTTTGTATATAACATCAAAGCTCAGAGTTTTATCATTTTCAACACGCTTCACGTAGAATTTCTTTATTAAACTTGGATATTTTGTTATTGCAAAAAGATCAGTATTATATTTTTTGAGAATGATTTTGCTCAATCTTTCCTCTAAATCATATCCAAAATCTATTCCATACCTAACCTTATTTTTGATATTCTCACTACTCAAAAGTTTTAGTGCCTCTTCATAAGTTATTGTTTTAATTTCATTAAAAATAACGTCTTTTTTATCAATCCTTCCGTCTTTAAGTAGTTTTAAAGTTATTCCGTGCAACAATTTTTGAACCAAGGAAATTAACTCATTTAGATTTTTCACATCTGACATCTCGATATCCAACCCATAAGCCTCAGAAAGATGTCTTGGGGTTGGATTTTGTTCGGCCCTCCAAAACGGTCCCAGTTCAAAAATTTTATCCATACCTGAAAGTATAAGAATTTGTTTGTATAACTGATTAGATTGTCTCAAAAGCATTTTTCTGCCATACCAATCAACTGAAAATATTTCTTCACCTGGATCATTCCTTACTGGATCTGTGAGAACTGCTGTGACAGTAGGCGTGTGAACTTCAATAAAACCTTGATTAGTCAATGTTTGTCTAACGTTAAAATAGGCATCACTTTTAATTTTAATATTTGGAATCTTAGATTTATAAAGTTCATTATTTATATGAAAATTCTTTCGTCTTGCATCCTCTTTCAAGCAAAATATTATGGTATCGACAGTTTTTGAAATGTGGGTTAGGATAATATCTTTTGCAGCCACAATACTATCCCTTCTTAGTTCCTTGTTATGCATTGAAAATTCGTTTATAGAGTTAAGGTTATAAATCTCATAAAGATTTTTAACTAATAACGTATTTTGCGGAGAACCAAGGTCAAAAACTATAACATGTTTGGCTTTATTTAAAAATTCTAATTGTGGTTTCTTAAAGACGTTCGGCGTTGCAAAAAAGACTACAGAAGGAATAAATTTCGACCCCTGAATAGAATTCAACGTAACAGCTTGTTTAACCAAACCATTCTTTACTAGATTTTGTGCCTTGTTAACAGTCCTGTTTACAATAATTAAATTTAAATAACCATTTTCATTAAGTGCCTTACAGATAAGGTTCCCTGTTGAACCTGCGCCAACAACAAAAATACACGATTCTTTTGGTAATGATTTTTTAACCATCATGTCTACTGCTGTGCGCTCTGCAGAAACATTACCTTTACCAATATCCGTTGTGTTCCTAACTATATTTGAAACCTTTCTTGCATTATTAAAAATTGTCTTAAGTACAACTCCTGCAGTTTTGTCTTCAGAAGCAGTACTGATTGCCTGACGTACTTGCCCTATGACCTGATTATCTCCCAAAGTCACACTTTTAAGTCCACAAGCGGTTTCAAATAAGTGTTCTATAACTTTTTTACCCGAATACTGAAACACATCTTTGGGTTTAAATAAAGAAGCTTTTTCTGACTTCTTCTTCCACAATTTTATTATCTCAATCCTCTGATTTGATGAGAATACATAATAAATTTCTACACAATTACATTTGTTCAAAATAACACATTCTTCCAAGCCAAGTGTCTCCTGAAGTTTGCTGGCAAATAGTCGATAATCCTTAATTACATAGGGATAGATTGTTTGTAAATTTCCTGTACCCGTCAAGGCAGATAAACAATATAATTTCCCAAGTTCGTCTTTCATTTTTTTATTGGGCAACATACCTCAGTATTTTATCACAAGATCAAAACTAAACCAATTTGGACAATTCTGGTAAAATTTTTACAAAATAGCTACAATCACACAATAAAGTATACACCTCAAAACTCTGGAAATGTTTGTAATTTCTCTAAGAATATTTTTTATACTGTCTCATTTGTCTTATTTAGCTTTGACGTAAGACATCAGTTATAATGACAGTAAGGGCCTAGACCAGCCTGCTCAGCAAAGCTGGTTTTCGAACCTTATGAGAATTATTTAATACTAGACTTTAATTACCAGCAACTTATCATTTTTATAGCTTCCAAAATTATTCAAAAATTGTAATTATGCCAGTATTTTGGTACCAAACACTTTTTTAATCAAAAATAACTTGACTTAACCTCGAAAAATGATGTAATATTTTCTTAGAAATGATTTTTAAGAAGGCCTCATTGTTAGTTTTTTTCTTTTTTGTAATCATTCTTCTGTTCCCAAAAATATCCCTAGCTGCAGATTCTCCATCAGGAGAAACCATATTAACGAAAGTTCAAGAGTCCATTGAATATTTTTTTACTTTCAAAACCGAAAATAAAATTCAGGTTTTGGAAAATAACGCTGAAAAGAGGTTAACTTGGGCACAAGAATATGCAAATGTGGGCAATGAAGAAAAAGTCAAAAACATGGTTCAAAGCTATCAACAAATAAAAGAGAAACAGGAAAACCTGCTTGGGAAAATTGATGGAGAAGTTCTGGGGACGGTAGCCGAGAGAACAATTGAACAGCAAGAGACCATGGAAAAACTAAAAGTGGTAACAAGCGATGCAGTAGACAATTGGATAGTGGATACACAGGAAAACGTCGTAAATGGGGTCGCACAAAAAATAGTTGTTGTTAACGGCACCGAAGGTCAGACGGAATTTTTCCAAAAAGTAGAACATATTTGGGCTCCAGGGACAGGACCAGGGGGTGGAGAAGTAGGAGTTATTATTGAAGGAGGGAAAATGCAATTTGCTCCCGGAACTTCTGGCGGTGGGCCTGCAATAAACGATATAAAAACAGTGGAAGTTAAAACTGGAGGTGTTACTGATAATGTAGTTGAAACCGGTGGTGAAGGAGGTTTTGCTCCTGGTACAACAGGGAACAGCCCGGGGAATACTGTCGATCAAGGTACGGTAAATGAATCTGCCGACCAAGGCAAAACTTGGCTTGCTCCATAAACTTAGACTATTTTTTTAAACTTCGTTTTATTCCTTTTATAATATCCTAACGTTCCGCATAACCGTAAATATGACATACTTATAGATAAGTTAAGGAGGACTAGAAGAGGGCATAGAATCGTATGCTCAATCAGAATTGAAAATTTATTCTTAGTGCTATAGAATGGATCTATGGCCAAGTGTAACTTGAAAAAGATGGATCATGGTAAAGGAGGTGCTAGTGCTGTTTACGGTTTTGGCTTAATCGGAGCTGCCGTTTATTATATTCAGCAAGCGACCACCTTCTGGGAAGGTGCTTTAGGCCTTCTTAAAGCAATTGTCTGGCCAGCCATGATCATCTATAAAATTCTAGGCTTTTTAGGGATGTAAAAATTTTAAAAAATTTTTTCTCCTAATAAAACATCATAAGCTCTCTTATGACTAATCAATGCTCTCAATGCGGCCTCTGTTGCCAGCTATTCCTAATAAATCTAAACAAAGAAGAGTATCAATCGGGTAAATATAAAACTCAGTTTGAGGATTATGGTTTGTCTAATGACTTTCAAAAAGCTAAAAATTTTGGAGCGAATATTATTGAACAAAAAGGAGATGGTAGTTGCTTCTACCTTAGAAACAATAAATGTTCTATCCATGATATCAGACCACAGGTTTGTAAAGAATTCTTTTGCAATTCCAAACTAAAAAAATTCAAAAAAATGGTCCAACAAATAGAAAAGAAAAAATTAATTAATAAAAATTAATTAATCCCCTGGTACTCTTTTCCCTTTTTCGTTATCACAACGATTGTCTTTGTCAGAACAAATGTTTTGACAAGAAGAATCATTGTTAAAAACTTGAGGACAATCACTAATAGTTGGGTTTTCATATTCAATGCAACGACCCCCTGGTGAACAAGCATAATAAATATTAATTCTACATTGATCGTAAAGATGAATATTACTACTGGCTAAACCATAATTGTATTGGCATTCTGGGCCGCAACCATCTTGACAACCGACTTTAATAATACTAGCATCTTGATTATTTTCTAAATTTGTTAAAATCTTAAACCATTGAGGACATTCTGACTCCTCAATTTGATAAACATAATTATCATTTTTTAAATCACAAGGGAATTTTTCAAGATAAATAACATCTCCCAATTTCAAAGATTGATCACATGCAGGTAATTCTTGAGGAAAACATTCTTTGTCAAAATAATAATCATATAAAGATACTTTTATTTTTTCCAAATCAACTTTTCTTCTAGCGTCTCTGGCTTTGCTTATTTGGGTTGGAGCGATAATAAGGATAAAAATGGCAATCAAGCCTAAAATGGTAACTACCAGCAACAGCTCGAAGAGAGTAAAGCCTTTGCTCTTTCTTTTACTTAAAAACCCCATATCTAACTATAACATTAACAATGATTTTAGGCTCTTTTATAATTTCTTGACTACAGATTCTAATCTTTTTTTAGTTTTATCTTTACCTAAAACTTCCATTGTCTCGAAAAGCGGTGGCGTTCCACTCTTGCCGGTTATCGCAATCCTAATTGCCATAAAAAATTTACCAAGATGATAATTATTTGATTGAGCTAACTTCCTGAACTTATCTTCCAAAAGTTCCGTTTGCCAATTAGTAATCTCATTCATTATTTCTAATGAATTTTTGAGATAACTTTTTATTAAATTTTTATCATTGCCGGCTTTCTTTATTAAAAGTTTTAAATCAATTTTCGGCTTGGTAATAAAAAAATCGACTAGAGTGTAATAATCGGATAATTTTGTTAATCTTTCTTTAACCAAAGGAATGGTTTTTTTAATTAAATCATCAGGAATTTTTTGAGCGAATGGTTTTAATAAATCGAAAAGTTGTTGGTCACTCTTTTGCCGAATATAAAAACCATTTAACCAATCTAGTTTTTTTAAATCAAAAACTGGGGCTGAAGTCGAAACTCTTTTAAAGGAAAAATTTTTAATAAAATCGTTAATTGAAAAGACTTCTTTACCATGAGGATCAGACCATCCTAAAAGACTTAAAAAATTAATCAAAGCTTCCGGTAAATAACCTTGTTGTTGATACCAAGAAACAGCTACCGGATTTTTTCTTTTAGAAATTTTGGAATGATCTTGATTGCGCAATAAAGGTAAATGAGCAAAATCAGGAACTTTGGCTTTTAAAGCTTTGTAAATCATGATTTGTCTTGGGGTGTTGGAAATATGTTCTTCAGCTCTTACGACCGGAGAAATTTCCATTAACCAATCATCGATTGTCACGGCAAAATTATAAGAAGGATAAAAATCAGATTTTAGAATTACAAAATCCTTAATCTGGTCATTATCAAATTCTATTTTACCTCTAATTAAATCAATCCAATTGGTTTTGCCAGAAGGAACTTTAAACCAAATAGCTCCTTCTTTTTTATAAGCAACTTTTTGGTCAATTAATTTTTGAGCATATTCCTGATAAATTTTTAATCTTTCCGACTGCCTGTATGGCCCATATTTGCCACCTTTTTTAGAATCTTCATCAGGAATTAAACCCAACCAAGTTAAAGCGTCATAAATAACCTTTTCAGCTTCAGGAACGTGCCTTTTAATATCGGTGTCTTCAATCCTTAAAACAAATTTACCTTTGTTTTGACGAGCATAAGCAAAATTGAAAAGGGCAATATAAATATTACCTACATGAGCTAAACCCGTTGGTGAAGGAGCGATTCTGGTTCTAACCTGCTTCATTCTGCCTTGATTTTAACATACCGAACTTTTATACTCAAAGATAAGCTGCCATGACCAATTTAACACAAACTGCCTATTGGACAAGAAGGCTTCTTAAAGCCGGAGCTATTTTAATCGGTTTAATTATCGTTATTAGAATCGGTTTTAGCATCTTTAGTAATCTCTGGCGCAAAATCAGCCCACCGCCACCAACAGCTCCAACTTTATCCTTTGGCAAATTACCAAAAATTAATTTCCCCAAAAATGAAAACAATACGGAAGATCTTAGTTATCAGCTAGAAACAATTCAGGGAGGTTTGCCTAAATTTTCTGATGAACCGATTAATGTTTATTTCACTCAACAAAATGGTTCAAACCTATTAGCTCTAGATCGAGCCAATCAAAAAGCTCAAAAATTAGGTTTTAAAAACCAGGCGCAAGCAATTAGCGATAAAATCTATCGCTGGCAAACGGAAACAATTCCTACAACTACTTTAGATATGGATATCACCACCGGTAATTTTAGACTCACCTATGACTATACCAATGATGCCGAAGTAATTAATAGTAAAGACTTGCCCAGTAATCAACAAGCAGCTCAAGAAGCCAAATCATTCTTAAATAATAATGATCTCTTGCCGGAAGATTTAGCTACTGGTACGGCTGAATTTAATTATCTAAAATTTAACCCACCTGAATTAATGTCGGTAGCCTCTCTGTCTGAAGCCGATTTTGTCAGAGTTAATCTTTTCAGAGCCGATTTAAATAATCTTAAAATCTTACCTCCTAATCCTAAGAATGCCTTGGTATCAATCATGTTTTCGGGAATGAAAACCATCGGCAAGAGGATTATTGAAGTTAATTACGTTTACTATCCTATTTATACCGAAACCATTGCCACCTATCCTTTAAAGAACATCCAA
>Ga0180436_10006411_pt1 | contig 10227 bp, 8 predicted proteins | sample SS_ome_2_FD_132434 | JGI IMG/M metagenome (GOLD analysis project Ga0180436, IMG submission 132434) | Hypersaline lake sediment archaeal communities from the Salton Sea, California, USA - SS_3_S_2 metaG | ecosystem: Environmental > Aquatic > Non-marine Saline and Alkaline > Hypersaline > Sediment...
TCTGGAAGGAACACGAGATCTTCCAGAAGTCGATCTCCCAGCGCGAGGGCAATGATGAGTTCGTCTTCTACGACGGACCTCCCTTCGCGACTGGACTGCCTCACTACGGCCATATTCTCGCCGGCACCATCAAGGACATCATCCCTCGCTACCAGTCCATGAAGGGAAAGAAGGTCGAACGCCGGTTCGGCTGGGACTGCCACGGACTACCCGTGGAATACGAGATGGAAAAGGAACTCGGCATCTCCGGCAAGACCGAGATCGAGAAGTACGGCGTCGCCGAGTTCAACGAAGCCTGCCGTTCCATCGTTCTCCGCTACACCGCCGAGTGGCGCAAGATCATGACCCGTTCGGGCCGATGGGTGGACTTCGACCACGATTACAAGACCATGGACTCGGACTACATGGAATCCATCTGGTGGGTGGTGAAAGCCCTTTGGGAGAAGGGACTGGTCTATAAAGGACACTACATCCTTCCCACCTGTCCGCGCTGCTCGACGCCCTTGTCCAACCACGAGCTCAACCTCGGCGGCTACAAGGACGTCCACGATCCGGCCATTACCGTTCGATTCTCCAGCGTCGACGAGGAGAACACCTGGTTCCTCGCGTGGACCACGACGCCCTGGACCCTCATCAGCAATCTCGGGCTGTCCCTGGGAACCGACATCGACTACGTCAAGGTGGTCGATCGCACCGATGGGGCGGCCTACATCCTGGCCGAAGCCCGTCTGGGGGACTACTTCCGCAGCGAAGACGAGTACGACCTCGAATGGCGGAAGAAGGGATCCGAACTCGGCGGCCTGTCCTACAAGCCGCTCTTTCCCTACTTCGCCGATCTCGCGGACTCCGGCGCCTTCCGCACCCTCGTCGGCGACCACGTGTCCACCGAGGAGGGAACCGGAATCGTCCATACCGCTCCGGGCTTCGGTGAAGACGACTATGAGGTGATGAAGGGCACCGGCGTTCCTGTGGTCTGTCCCGTGGACGAAGAAGGACGCTACACCGGCGAAGTCGGCGACTACGCCGGACGCTTCGTCAAGGACTGCGACAAGGACATCATCGCCCGGCTCAAGCAGGAGGGGCTGCTGGTGAAGCGAGACCAGATCCTCCACTCCTATCCTCACTGCTGGCGCTGCGACAGCCCCCTCATCTACAAGGCCGTGGGATCCTGGTTCGTCGACATCCAGAAGATCAAGCAGGTGATGCTGGATTCCAACGACCAGGTGCACTGGGTTCCCGATCATCTGAAGCACGGCCGCTTCGGGAAGTGGCTGGAGAATGCCCGGGACTGGGCCATCAGCCGGAATCGCTACTGGGGAAACCCCCTGCCGATTTGGGAGTGCGATTCCTGCGGTGAGCGGGACTGCCTGGGAAGTCGGGAGGAACTCTATGAACGGATCGGCGACGAGGCGGCGGCGGCCCACCGGTCCGCCGGGGCGGACCTCCACAAGCACCATGTCGACGAACTCCATTGGACCTGCTCCTGCGGCGGTACGATGACTCGGATACCCGAAGTCCTGGACTGCTGGTTCGAATCGGGAGCCATGCCCTACGCCCAGGTGCACTATCCCTTCGAGAACAAGACCTGGTTCGAAGATCACTTTCCGGCGGATTTCATCGCCGAAGGCCTGGATCAGACCCGGGGCTGGTTCTACACCCTCACGATTCTCGGCGCGGCGCTCTTCGGGACTCCGGCCTTCCGCCACGTGATTACCAATGGACTGGTTCTGGCCGAAGACGGCAAGAAAATGTCCAAGAGTCTGAGGAACTACACCGATCCGGAAGAGGTGATTTCCCAGTTCGGTGCCGATGCCCTGCGCCTCTTCCTGATGAATTCCGCCGTGGTGAAGGCCGAGGGGCTTCGCTATTCCGACGACGGGGTCCGGGACGTGCTCAAGGGCGTCCTCATCCCCTTGTGGAACGCCTACAGTTTCTATGTCACCTACGCCAATATCGACGGCATCCGGCCGGAGCGGGCTCCGGAGAACCCGGTGAATCCCCTGGATCGCTGGATCCTCTCGGAAACCGGTCGTCTGGTGTCCCAGGTCGAAGAACTGCTGGACGCCTACGATATCCAAAAGGCCATTGCTCCGCTCCTGGAATTCATCGACGCCCTGAATAACTGGTATATCCGGCGTTCCCGGCGCCGGTTCTGGAAGAGCGCCCAGGACGGAAGCGGCGAGGGGGACAAGGAAGAAGCCTACGCCACCCTCAGGACCGCCCTGGTCACCCTGGCTCAGGTGGCGGCCCCCTTCGTGCCATTCATCGCCGAAGAGATGTACCGCAATCTGCGCAACGAAGGCGAACCCGAGTCGGTGCATTTGTGCGATTGGCCCCGGGCGACGGACTTCACCCGGGACGAGGTGCTGGAAATGAAGATGGACGTCACCCGTCGGACCGTGAGCCTGGGACGCGCCCTGCGGAATACCCATGAGCTGAAGATCCGTCAGCCCCTCAGGAGCCTGCACGTCGTGACCCGGGATTCCGATGAGAAAGCGGTTCTCTTCGAAATGGCCGATCTCCTCGCCGAGGAGCTGAACGTCAAGGAGGTCCTGTTCCGGGACAACGAGGAAGATCTCGTCGAGTATTCCGCCAAGGCCAATTTCAAGGAGCTCGGCCGGAAGCTCGGGAAGGACATGAAAGCCGCCGCGGCCCGGATCGCCAAGCTCAGTCCTTCGGAGATCCGCAGCCTGCTGGACGGCGCCACCCTTTCGGTGGACTTCGACGGTTCCGAGAATCAGGTCCTGGAGCTCACATCGGAATCCGTCGACGTGCGCCGCAGCGAGAAATCCGGGCTGAGAGTCCTCAACGAAGGATCCCTCACCGTGGCCCTGGATCCGGAAATCACCCCGGAGCTCATGGCGGAAGGCCTCGTTCGGGACTTGATCCGCGGCATCCAGAATCTGCGCAAGGACGCCGGTTTCGAGGTTACCGATCGCATCGCCGTCCAGGTCCAGGCACCCGATGAAGTCCGGGACGCCGCGCTGGCCCACGAGGATTATCTCTGCGGCGAAACTCTGGCCGAATCCGTCGAATGGCGCTCCGTGGACGGAGAGGGAACCCATATCTGTGAAGCGGCCGTCGGCGACCACACCGTTCGCCTGGCCGTGCAGCGGGCGGGTTGATGGATCGCCGGATTCTTCCGGCGGCGCTGCCGCTCATCGGGCTGATGGTCCTCTCGTCCTGTCGGCCCCTGCCCGAGGCGCCGTATCCCGAAGTGGCCGCCCTGCTGCCACCGGATTGCTCCGCGGTTCTGCGCCTCGACGTGCCGGGCAACGAGGCCCTCGCAACCGACATGATGGCGGGCATCGGTATTTCCGAAGACGAAGCGGCCTCGGTTCTCAAGCGCACCGTGCGCCTGGTCGTCGGTTTCGAACCGAGCCCTCTCGGAAACCTCCAGCCGGCCCACATGGCCGCCCTGGGAGCCTGGCCGCGGGGATTTGTCGGCGGAGCCCTCGGTCCCGAATGGTCGAAATCCGACACCGGGAGGCACCGCTGGGACGGTCCGGACGATTGGCAGCTCAGCCTGCCCGATCGCCGGTTGGTCATCGCGTCCCGGAACGGGCTGGACTCCATGTCCGACGATCTCCGATCGGCGGTCCTGCGCTCCGATTGGCAGGTCCTCCTGGAGGACGCCCGGGATGCCGATGTCCTGCTCTGGACGGATTCCGGGGCGGTCCTGGATTCCCTGATGCCCATGATGGCCGCCGGTTCCGATGAGCCGCTCCTCCGGGCGGCGGTCCTCGCCCTGCGGCGCCGGGTGAGCGGCGGATACGCCGCGGTGGTGGATCTCTATCCGACCGATCTCCAGCAGCTGCCGTCGGTGGCCCTGGTACTTCGCCTCGGTTTATCGATGCGGTTCGGAATGTCCCCCGATCCCATGGAACGCTCGCTGATGGAAGCCCTCGACGTCGCCGTCGAGGAGCAGCGCATCCGCCTGGTGCTCGACCAGGTTCCTCCGGAGCTCTTCGGCGGCCTGATTTCGGCGTGGACGCCGCCGGGAGATCTGTTCCCGTGATTGCCGTCGTCGACTATGAAGCGGGAAACCTCACCAGCGTCGAGACGGCGCTGGCCCACCTCGGCGCGGACTACCGCGTAACGGCCGATCCCGAGGCATTGCTCAGGGCCGATCGGGTCATTTTTCCCGGGGTGGGGGAGGCTCGGCATGCCATGGGCGTCCTGTCCTCCCGGGGACTCGACGAGGCGCTGAGAGCCTTCGCCGCTTCGGGCCGCCCTCTGTTCGGCATCTGCCTGGGCTGCCAGATTCTCCAGGATTACTCCGAGGAGCGGGAGACTCCTCTTCTGGGCATCATTCCCGGGACAGTTCGCCTTTTCCCCGGCGGCGACGGGTTGAAGGTTCCCCAGATCGGATGGAACACCATCGAACACGACGGTTCCGCCCTGTTCGACGGGATCCCCCAGGAGAGTTCGTTCTACTTCGTCCATTCCTACTACCTCTCCATAAGCCTCGCCGACGGCCGGGAGTCCCCCTGGGTGGCCGCTCGCTCGGAATATGGCGTGCGTTTCGCCGCCGCGGTTCATCGGGACAACGTCTGGGCCACCCAGTTCCATCCGGAAAAGAGCGGTCCCAAAGGCCTTCGACTCCTGGAAAATTTCCTCAAGGGATTGGACTGACCATGTTCCAGAAACGAATCATCGTGTGCCTGGATGTTCGGGACGGCAAAACCACCAAGGGCGTGAAGTTCCAGGGGAACGTGGATATCGGCGATCCGGTGGAGATGGCCGAGGACTACTACCAACAGGGCGTCGACGAGCTGGTGTTTTACGACATCACCGCGTCGTCGGAGCGCCGGGGCATCATGATCGACGTGGTCCGGGCCGTGGCTCGGAGGATTTTCATTCCGTTCTGTGTCGGAGGCGGTATCCGCACCGTCGAAGACATGAGTGCCGTCATCCTGGCGGGTGCCGAGAAGGTGAGCGTCAACTCGGCGGCGGTCCGGAACCCGGACATTATCAGGGGCGGCGCCGAGCGCTATGGGTCCCAGTGCATCGTCCTGGGCATGGACGCCGAAGCCGACGCCTCCATGCCCTCGGGGTACGGTGTGGTTATCGACGGCGGTCGGGTGAAGACCGGGCTGGACATGCTGGACTGGGCCCGGCGAGCCGTCGAGCTCGGCGCCGGGGAGATCGTCCTCAATTCCATCGATGCCGACGGAACCCGGGACGGCTACGAACTGACGGCGACCCGATTGGTGAGCGACGCGGTGGGAGTACCGGTGGTGGCTTCGGGAGGAGCCGGCGTTCCGGACCATTTGACGGCGGTGCTCACCGAAGGCAAGGCGGATGCGGCCCTGGTGGCCAGCATGGTCCACTACGGCGACTACAGCGTCGGCAGCATCAAGAAGGCCCTGGCGGCCGCCGGAGTACCGGTCCGAATGGATTAGCCTGCCCTTGCCGCGGTCCAGGGGATTTCAGTATATTCTTGTATTATTCGACACAACGAGGTTGACAGAGCCATGCCCACCTACGATTACGAATGCCGTACCTGCGGCTACCGGTTCGAAACCTTCCAGAATATGTCGGATCAACCCCTGACCGACTGCCCCGAATGCCGGACCGACCAGCTGCGTCGTCTTATCGGGGGCGGTTCGGGCGTCATCTTCCGCGGGTCGGGTTTCTACGTCAACGATTCCCGCAAAGGGTCGTCCTCTTCCTCGAGCGGCGATTCGAAAGGGTCTTCTTCCGACGGAGGATCCAAGGCGTCCGCCTGAACCCGTCCCGAGGGATCGATACGGACCAACCTCGACGCGGCAATTGCCTCATTCATCAACTCATCCAATCCCTCGATACCGTCGTGGGCCGCCCAGGTCTCTTCGGCGTTGGGTCGAGTCAGGGGACGCTCGGGACTGAAGATCGTGCAGCAGTCGTCGAAGGGTTCGATCGCCGTGTCATAGGTTCCGATGGCCCGGGATTGACGGATGATGTCCTCTTTGTCCATCCCGAGAAGCGGCCGGAACACCGGCAGCACCGAAGCCCGGTCGGTGAATCCCAGGCTTTCCATCGTTTGGCTGGCCACCTGGCCCAGGGCTTCCCCGGTGATGAGGGCACCGCAGCGATGCTTCCGGGCCAAGCGGTCGGCGATCTGCATCATGCAGGCCCGGGAATGGAGCGTGGTGGCCGACGGATCCACCGCCCGGTTGATGGCAACCTGGCAGTCGGTAAAGGGAATCGAATGGAGAACGATCCCACCGCACCACGTCCCGAGAATCCCGGCCAGGCGGACAACCTTCTCATGGGATTCCGCCGACGTGAAGGGCGGCGTGTGGAAGTGCACCGCCCGAAGGGACACGCCCCGCTTGGCCATCAGGAATCCGGCCACCGGAGAGTCGATGCCCCCGGAGGGCAGGAGCAGGCCGCGTCCGCCGGTTCCCACTTGAAGCCCGCCGACCCCCCGATGCTGCCGGCCGTAGATATAGGCCTGTTCCCGAAGCTCCACCTTCAAGGTGAAATCGGGATTCCTCACGTCCACCGACAGTTCCGGGAGGGCCTCTCCCACCGCCGAACCCAGCTCCCGGGCATAGCCGTAGCTGTCCAGGGGCAGGCTCTTGTCGGTGCGCCGTATTTCGAACTTGAAGCGCGTCCCCATGCCCTCATTGAGGCATCGGCGAGCGGTTTCCACGGACGCCGCAACGAGGGCTTCCATGGACTTCTCAACCCGTTCGGCCTTGCTGAAGGCCACAATGCCCGGAATCCGGGAGAGAATCGCCGCGACGTCCGTCTCTCCCGCCATGGTTTCCACATAGTAGCGTCCGGATCGTACGGTAACTCGGGGTTCCGCGGAGTGTCCCAGGGCCGAACGGAACAGCTTCTGAATATTCTGCTTGAGGATGCGTTCGAAGAAAGCCCGATTTCCCTTTTTCAGGCCGATTTCTCCGATTTTGACGAGCCAGAGATCCATGACCCCGAAGGATAGACCGAATCGGTGATTCCCGTCATCCGACGTTCAAGGAATCGGCGCCCTTTCGCCGTCATGGAAACGGAAGGGGGGAGTCATGGGTCGTTTTTTCACCGGAATCTGCGGCGTCCTGGCCTTATTGGCGTCGTGCCGTATCCCGTCACCGTCGTCGAGCTGGACCGTCATGACCTGGAACGTCCAGAATTTGTTCGACGGAATCGACGATGGAAATGAGTATCCGGAATTCGATCCGGGAACCGACGACTGGAACGATCGCCTCTATCGGCGTCGTTTGGACCGGACCGGCGACGTCCTGCTGGCCGCCGTCGACGGCGGGGCCGACGTCCTTGTCCTGCAGGAGCTGGAGAAGCCGGGCATCCTCGACGATCTGGCCGAGGGACCGCTTCGCGGCCGGGGCTACCGATGGCGACTGGCCGTGCCGGGATACGGCATCATTCGGTGCGGCGTGCTGAGCCGTTATCCCATTCGGGACGTGGTGGTCGCCGATTGCGGGCTTTGGAACGGCCGGTCTCTGAGACCGGTGCTTCAGTTCTGCTTGGAGAGCCCCGACGGACCGGTCACGGTGTTCGCCGTCCATTGGAAGTCGCCCCGAGACGGACGCGAGCCCACCGAGGCGGCCCGCATCCGGGAAGCGCGCATCCTCCACGGACGAATCGCCGGCGTCCTGGAGGTTCATCCCGACCGTCCCGTACTGCTTCTCGGGGACTGGAATACCCCTGGGGACGCCGCGGTCCGGCCGGCGGCTCTGGCTCCGGCGGAACTCAGGACTGCGGACGGAGGAGGTCCGGCCATCCTCTACCGGAGCCCCGATCCCGACGCCTTGTCTCGATCCGGGGACGTTCCGGTGTTCTACGACCCGGAGCCGGCCGGTGCCCCCGGAGGCACATACGTGTTTCGAGATCGCTGGGAACGTCCGGATCGCATCCTCGTGGATCCGAATTTCGTGGAATCCCTGGGGCCGGGACGCTGCCGCGTCGGCGGAGCGGAGGTGATGGCCGACGGATTCGGCCGGCCGTATCGCTGGATTTCAGATATCGGAGAGGGCTACAGCGATCATCTGCCGCTGCTACTCATCGTCGATCCAGGTGACCGTCCAGAGAACCGGCGTTTCGGGAACGATGAACCGTGAGAAGGGAATCTCATAGCGGACCGAATTCGTGCCGGTCTGCCGTCCGCCCTCGACGGCCACGACGGGTCCGGGCAGGCGCAGATCGGTCACCACCGTCGCCCGGCGGATCGCCGGGATGTTCTCTTCGCCGAAGGTGAATCCCAGGATACCGGTGATGTAGCTTTCCTCATCGATACCTTCGGTTTCCGCCGGATTGAACAGCGATAGGGCCGGTTCGTTCATCAGGGGTATCAGTTCGGAGAGATGCCGGGCCGACTCCCGATTGTAGTCCAGCCTGAGGGTTCGCCGGTTTCCCCGGCTCTCCAGAGCGACCATTCCTCCGGATTCGGGGCTTCCCAGGAGGATCCGGAGGTCGGCGAAGGCCACCCGTCCGGTCCACCCATGGGCGCCGGTTCGTTCCAGAGCGGCGTCGCCGACATCCGGCCGGGCTGCGAGATTTGCCCGGCCGTTCGCCAGGGCTTCGTCGTAGAGGGCTCCGGCGTCGTCGTATCCGCCGAGTATCGCCAGGTCGTCCAGGGCGTCGCCGGCGAAGGGCATGGCCCGCCCCTCGAGGCGCCATTGGCCGGACAAATCGTCATTGAGGGTCAAATCCTGCTCCACCATGCAGCCGGCGGTCAGTCCCAAGGCCAGAGCGGCCGTCGTCAGCAGTCCCGGAAGGATGGGACGTGTCGGGAGTCCGGCGACGCTGCGCCGGCGGGTGAATCGAATCATGATCCCAACATAGCAACTCCGGTGCGTTCCATCCATAGCGGTTTTATGGCAACGGCCTGCCACAATATTTGACACGTCTTCTCGTACCGGGTTAGGCTGTCCCGCATGAGCGACAGGGTCGAGCGGAAACGCCTGCTGATGATGAAAATTCTCCGGGAATCCGGGCTGCCCCTGTCCAGCCAGAAGATCCAGGAACAGCTCACATCCCGGGGTATGGACATCAGCGAGCGAACCGTTCGATTCCACCTCCAGGCCCTCGATAGCCAGGGTTTCACCAACTACAAAGAGAAGAAAGGCCGCTATCTGACGCCCAAGGGCCTGATGGAACTCGCCAAGGCCCATGTCTACGACCGTGTGGGCTTCCTCTCGTCGAAGATCGACGACATGACCTATAAAATGACCTTCGAGCCCGACACGGCCACCGGTGCCGTTCTGGTGAACCTGTCCCTGGTGGAGAAGGTCCATCGGGAGGCGGTGGCGTCCCTGGTCCCGCCGGTGTTCCGTTCCGGACTGGCCCACGGAAGCCTCATCACGCTCCTCGACGAAGGCAGCCAGGTGGGGGACAACGTGATTCCCGACGGCATGGTGGGCATCGGAACCGTATGCTCCATCACCTTCAACGGTGTTCTGATGAAGAACGGCATACCGGTCACCAGCGTCTTCGGCGGGCTGCTGGAAATCCACGACAAGGCTCCGGACCGATTCACCGCGGTGATCCGGTACGACGGAACGAGCCTCGATCCCCTGGAGATCTACATCACCAGCGGCATGACCAGCACGGGGGAGGCCGCCACCGAAGGCAACGGCCAGATCGGAGCGAGTTTCCGCGAGGTTCCCGCGTCGGCACGGGAACGGGTCATCGAAACCGACGAGCGCCTCAAGGCCCGGGGACTGGGAGGCTTCCTCAAGCTCGGGTATCCCAGTCAGAGCCTGATGGACATTCCCGTCGGGGACGGGCGGGCCGGGCTGGTCATCGCCGGCGGCTTGAACGCCGTGGCGCCCCTCGTGGAGCACGGGATTCCGATCCGATCCAAGGCCCTCTCGGGCCTGGTGGAATACTCGACGCTGTTTCCATACGAGGAATTGCCGTCTCGGATCTCGGCCCTCCGTTGACACCTTTTTCCGGTTTCGCCGTTGACCATCAGTCGGGCGCCCGGAGATAATGAAATCCCATGAGGAAGTACATATTCGTCACGGGCGGCGTTTGCTCGAGCCTCGGCAAGGGTATCGCGGCCTCTTCCCTTGGGAGCCTCCTGGAAAGCCGCGGACTGTCGGTTTGCATGATCAAAATCGACCCGTATCTCAACGTTGACGCCGGTACGATGAGCCCCTACCAGCACGGCGAGGTCTTCGTCACCGACGACGGCGCCGAGACCGACCTGGATTTGGGCAACTACGCCATGTTCACAGGGTCGCCCCTCAGTGCGGCCAATTCCATTACAACGGGACA
>Ga0180436_10006414_pt1 | contig 10226 bp, 8 predicted proteins | sample SS_ome_2_FD_132434 | JGI IMG/M metagenome (GOLD analysis project Ga0180436, IMG submission 132434) | Hypersaline lake sediment archaeal communities from the Salton Sea, California, USA - SS_3_S_2 metaG | ecosystem: Environmental > Aquatic > Non-marine Saline and Alkaline > Hypersaline > Sediment...
CGTTGACCAAACGACCCTGGTGCCAGATCGGGCCGACCAAACGCACCCGTAGGGCGCCGGCGCAGGCGGCCTCGCTCCAGCCCGAGTTTGGACTTGGCAGCATCCCGTGATACTTGAGCGCCGCGGGAATGACCAGGCGTGGATGCAGGCGCAACAGGGCTGCGGCGAGCAGGATCACCAGGACCGAGAGGCGTGCCGGCAGCCAGTGCACGAGATCGTCGGAACGGGCACCCGCCCAGCCAAAGCGCGCATAGCGTGCGTTCTTGTAACCGACCATCGAGTCCAGCGTCGAGACCGCCTTCACCAGGATCAATCCCGGCAGCCCAAAGAGGCACAGGGCCCAAAGCGGCGTCAGGACGCCATCGGTGAGATTCTCGGACAGGCTCTCGATGGTCGCGCGCACCACCCCGGCCCGCGGCAGGTGCTCGGTATCGCGGCTGACCAGCCTCTGCAAGACACGTCGCGCCGGCACGAGATGCTGAGGCTGATCAGCAGGCTGATCAGGAGGCTGATCAGCAGGCTGAGCCTCCAAGGCCCGCAGCACGCGCCAGCCCTGATGCAAGAGATCACGGGCGCACAAGAGACTGTAGGCGATCAACAGATCCCAACCGAAGGCCAGCCCAGGATGCAGCTGATCGAGCGTCCAGTGCACCAGCCACCAGAGGCCGAGCGCGGCAGCGAGGGTCATGATCCACAGCAGGATGCCACCAAGACGTCCATTGAGACCAAGGCGAAATAGCCAACCCTCGCCAAGCAGCACCCAGGCACCCAGCACGCGGATGGGGTGCAGCCGATAGACCGGATCGCCGAGCAGGGCATCGAGCGCGCAAGCGGCGAGGATCAGCAGCAGAGGCTCGCTCAAGCCCATTTGCGGGCAAATCCAAGCGCGACGGCGCGCGCCGCCAGGGCGCCAGGGGCTAGATCGCGATCCTGCTGCAAGGCCTCGCGCAGCAAGGGGAACTGCTCGGGGGCGACGGCAACCGCCGCCGCCAGGAGCGCGGCCTGATTGACGATCGATTCCCGCGCCACCTCGGCATGCAGCACCCCAGCACGCACCAGGTCGATGATCTCGGCTAGTGCATAGGCGGCAGCCGCGCTCTGCGGATCGTGGATCAGCGCGGTCAGGTTTTGCGCGAACAGCTCAAACAGATCAAACAGCTCAGCATCCGCGTCAGCGCTGGCAAATTCGGCACGGGCTTGGGCGAGCAGCGCGGCCTCATCACAGCCATGGCGCCCCAGCGCCCCGCAGATCGAGCGGCGCAGCTCCGCACAAACCCCATTCTGCAGCAGGATGCAGCGCGTCACAGCGGTGTGGACTGCCCGCCCAAGCAGCTCACCCAAGCTGTTGTGGCCACCGGCCCAGCTGCGCTCCCAATCCCCTGGCCCTGGCAGCGGCGCCGCGATCACCAGCTGATCGGTGCCCGTGCCCGTCGCCAGACCCGCTGATTGCAGGCTCGGCATGCGCAGATCGAGCAGCGCCGTGCTCTTGCCTTCAGTGACCATGGTTGCCGCCCGCGTCAGACAAGCAGCCGTGCAGGGCTGGTTGATAAACACCAGCAATACGATCGTTCCAGAGCCCGCTTCATCGGGCGACTGCGGCGACCGAGCCGCGCTCGCCCCCTCAGCAGTCAGCTTCATCAGACCATCGCGCGAGACGCCATCGGGCGCGGCGGTGATCGGACGGCTCCCCTCAGGATGTTCATGCCAGCCAGCCGGATCAGCAGCGCGGGTCGCATTCCCCAAAACCCCGGCGGTGGCAACGACAGAGACCATCAGCTCAGCGTACTCCGCCTGCGCCTGCACCGCGCACTGCATATTCGCCGCGGTCGACATCAGCGCCGTCGTTGCCGGCGGCAAGCCAGCATCAATGCAGGCCTTGACATGGAAGGCATCCAGCCCTGGCAGCGGCGACTGATTGCGCGCATAGGGCTGATGATGGGCAACGCCCTCGCAGCTCTGATGGTTGGCGACATGCGTCAGATCCTCGCGCAGTCCACCATTGACCTTGCAGGTACTGAGCACGCGGTGCGGACGTTTGAACACTGCCCAGAGCGCGCGCCCCTGGCGATAGAGGTGATAGCGATCGGTCTCGCGTAGCAACATGATGCGGTCAATCAGTTCCGCGGCATTTGCGGCCCGGTAGCGGCACAGTCGGTCTGACAGGGGAGGATCTGACGATGCGGCTAAGCCGAGCGCGCCAAGGCCATCAACTGATAAGGCTCCAGCAGCAGCTCTTGGGTGGCGATGATGGTCCGACCAGCGAAGAGGTCGACCATGGTCTTGCGCATCCCCATCTGGCGCAAGCGGCGCGCCTCTAGGCGCTGTGGATGCTCACTAAAGTTACCGACGACAAAGACCGTGGACTGCTCGCTGGAGCGCAGGAAACCAAACACCTGTCGATTGCCGGTATCCAGCAGATCGGTGTCGCCGCGCGCGAAGGCATGGTTATGGCTGCGCACCTGCAACAGCCGCAGCAGCCCCTGATACAGGCGCCCGGCAACGGTCTCCATATCGCGGCGCTGATCCGCAAGCGCCCAATCAAAGGGGCCACGATGCAGCCAGCGCGAGTCACCGACCTTCTCGGCATCCTGGTCGTAGCCATAGTCGTTTAGGGTCGCGATCTCATCACCGAGATAGATCAAGGGGATGCCGCCAATCATGATGATCACGCCATGGATCAGCAGGATACGGTCAATCGCCAGTTGCAGCTCAGCCTCATCCTGCTGCTCGAGCGCCGTCTCGATCCCGGTCAGCGAGGCACAGGTACCAGACACGCGTGCATTCCCGCTGACCGGGTCCTCTTGGAAGGGTGCACCACGGGCAAAGCTGCCCTCGAAGCGCCCGGTATAGAAGCGCGTTAAAAAGAGCCGGTGCGAGTCTGGATCGAAGCCGACGGCCTCGACATCGTCATTGGCAAAGGCCCAGCCGATATCATCATGGCAGCGCACATAGTTGACCCAGGCACAGCCCGAGGGCACCGAGAAGCGGCTCTGCATCGCCCGCTGCAGCACGCGCACGTCGCGCGTGGCCAAGGCATCCCAAAGCAGGGCCATGAGCTGCGGATTATAGGAGAGCGGACACTCATCCATGCTGATGTATTCGCGCACCTCATCCGGATGCACGATCGCCTCGGACTTAAACACCATGGCCGGCGCGGCGATGCTGACCAGCGCATTGAAGGCCTGGATGATCCAATGCGCCTCGGGCAGATTTTGCGAGTTGGTACCGAGCCGTTTCCAGAGAAAGGCGACCGCATCCAGACGCAGGATCTCGACGCCCTGATTGGCCAGGAATAGCATCTCCTCGAGCATCCGGTTGAAGACCTCCGGATTCTCGTAATTCAGATCCCACTGGTAGGTGTGGAAGGTGGTCCAGACCCAGCGCTTGATGCAGGTGCGATAGGTAAAGGCGCCCGGATGATCCTCACCAAACACCTCGGGCATGGTCTTCTCATAGAGATCCGGCAGGGTGCGGTCCGGGAACATCCGGTAGTAGCCCTGATGCGCGCGATCGCCGGCCAGCGCCGCACGCGCCCAGTCGTGCTCGTCGCTGGTGTGATTGAAGACGAAGTCCAGGGTCAACGAGATGCCGTGATGGCGCAGCTCGGTGGCTAGATCCGCGAGATCATCCATGGTGCCCAGCGCCGGATCGACCTCGCGATAGCTGCTCACCGCGTAGCCGCCATCGTTATCACCCTCGGGCGAGCGGAACACCGGCATCAGATGCAGATAGGTGACGCCAAGCTCGGTGAGATAAGGGATACGCTCGCGCAGACCCGCCAGATCGCCGGCGAACAGGTCAACGTAGCACATGGCGCCGACCATGCGATTGGACTGGTACCAGTAGGGATCGGCACCACGCATCGCATCTAGCGCCTTAAGCTCGGGCGAGCGCGCGATCCACATCTCGGTGGCCGAGGCGACGATACTCTCGAGATGATAGAAGAAGTCGTAATAGCCGCCATAGAGACCATAGAGCCGCTTGAACAGACGCGGGAAGTGGCGCTCAAGGCGCTCGCGGTAGCCCAGCCATTCGACCTCATCGACGGCATTACTGAAGCGCTGCTCAAGCCGCGGCAGCAGGCGCGCAAGGGAACGGTCAGCCTGCTCGCGCACCCAATGCTCGTCGTTGATTGGGGTCTTATTATCCATGGATCATTCGATCTCAAAAGCCACCGAGAAACCTAGGATAAATATCCGGATAAATATCCGTCTTAAATAGATTAGCTATCAACCTCAACCACGGCGCCATGGCCATCGTTGCCGTCGATTAATACCAGCTTGCCGAGCGTCGGATGGCGTACGACGATGATCTGAAAGAGTGGCAGCTGCTTCATGGTCACCAAGGCTCCTTCTTCTTTCAGATCCTCAATGACCTGGGACTCGGCGTCGAACATGCGCATCGATGAATTCTCCTAGCGGTGGGCCACGACTTGCGGCTCGCGACACTCCGGCGCGAACAGCAAGGTCCGCGGCCGGAGGTGCGCGGATGCTGGGTCTTCAGCTCAAGCGTTCTTGCCACGCCAGCGCATCAGCAGAATCGTGATAGCGGCGACGACAATGCCACCAATGCTAATCAGCACGGCATTGTCATCGACGAAGGCAATACCAATGGCACTCGCAATCAGGAAGGCACCAAAGACCGACATCTTCCAGTCGACATAGATACCGGACAGCAATGCGGACAGGCCCAGGATATAGGCGACCACGAAGCCTTGGCTCTCTGCGTTCAGAAAATGCGGTGTATCACCCATGAACAGGAGATAGATCCCGACCAGCACCGCCGCCCAATACAGCACCTGCTTACCGATGTAGAGCGCCTTCTCTTTCGTGTCCTCACCGGAAAAACGCCAACCGCCGATCACCGAGACCAGCGCAACAACCGGCATGAACAGTTTCCAGAGATCAGCCGATCGCTCAGGGTCGGCGTCGGTCATGGCGACCAGTGCGATGGCTGCTATATAGAGCACCAGATAGGGCAAGCTCACAAACAGCACCTTGGTCCAGCTGGCCTTGTTGGCTTGCTGAGCGTTGGTCATCGGGGCTTCGGACACGTTGATGTCTCCTCTGTTGGGCAGGTTAAGGCTGTGCGGAACTGGTCATGACGTGTCGCCCACATCGCGCGACCACCGAGGCACAGATCAAGCGACCATCATCGACGGCCGCTATAAGCATAGTATCAATGTGGGTATGCGCCAGACCAACCGGGTCTCGGTATGACGCCGCGTCCACATCCAATTAGGCCGATACCTGATCCGCCTCAACCGCTTCCAGCAGCCGTTCATAGACGAGTGGAACACTGTAGGCCACACGGTTCCAGGATGGGATCAGCTTGGCCTCTTGCGGCCCCTTCGTCTGCATCCAGGCATCCCAAAGGAAGCCACGGAAATGACCCGCCGCCGCCTCTACTTGGTATAGATCGTAGGCCAGATCGTTGACATCGGCGTCATAGCTGTACTTGCGCACATAGGTCAGGGCAGTCTGATAGTAGGTATGCAGCAACATGTCGACATAGGCATCGTCGAGTGGAACGCCATGTGAGCGCATGTAGGTCAGATAGAACTTGGCGATATCGACCACCATCCGGTGCAAACCCTTGGAGGTATCATCTGGCGATAGCTCCTGATGCTTGTGCTCGTAGTTCGCGGCCAGATCGATCTGCGCCACCTGTCGGCGCGTGAGTTGATCGTAGACCTGAGACAGGGTTGCAACCTCAAGTCCCCAGTCGTAGGCAATGTTCAGCCCCCTAGCCAGATCCGAGGTGAAACAGAATTCGCCCGCCAGGGGGTACTTGAAGCCTCGATGGTACTCGAAGAATCGTTGCAGCTCAGGCATGGCCTGATTGCACATCACCCGCGACAGGGTATCGACGAAGGGGGTGACGAACAGCCGGGTCACGCGCCCCTTCATCGAACGCTCGGTCGGCGAGATGCGTGCATAGTAGCCTTTGCAGAACTGAAAGGCATTGTTTGGGTTGGCGACCGGCTCGATCAGTCGCCCCAGCATGGTGCGATCATAGGTCACGATGTCACAGTCATGGAGCGCGATGGTATTCGCCTCGCCACGGGCGAACAGGTAACCGAGGCTGACCCAAACCGATTGCCCCTTGCCCTGCTGGCCGGTCGGAATACCGCGTTCACCCAGTTCGGCCAGCAGGCCCTGGATACGCGGTCCATCAACCCAGACCACGCGGACTAAACAATCTGGCCGCGCCAAGCGGCCGAAATAGGCCTGGGCCTCACGGAACTGCCGCTCTTCGGGCGCACCACCGAGTGCAACGACGATGCTGCGCAGATAACGGACCTCGGCGATTCGACCGATGATCCGATCGAGCACATCGCCATTACTCATCTCACTGAACAACGAGGGCAGCAGCAGGCACATGTGATCCTGCTTGGCATGCGCCTCGAGCTTACGCTCGAGCCGCGATAGATACTGCTCGGGATCAAGGGCCTCGTACAGCCCATGCAGCGTCGTGATCTGCGGTTCTTGATGAAAATCGGCCATGCGCTATCAACTCCTGCCGTGGATTGCGGGACGATTGACCGCAGGCACAGCTAACCAGGCGCACTAGCTAACTGCTTGACATGATGAAGAGAGGCGCCGAGCACAGCGACGTCTCAGGCGAGGTGCTAGCGGCTAGCCACTAGCTATGCGCGATCGGTTTATCGGTGAACAAATAATCCTTCAGTTCATGGTCGAAGGCGGGATCGCGCCGCCGAATCCACTCGAGCACCATCGCCGCATGCTCCTTCTCCTCGTCTCGGTTATGGGCAAGGATCGCACGCAGCTCCGTGTCTTTGCAGGCGTCGACACGCTGGTTGTACCAGTCAACCGCTTCCAGTTCCTCCATCAGGGAGACGATGGCGCGGTGCATATCGCGCGTTTCATCAGAGAGTTCCGCGATCGGCTCGTGATAGCCTTCGTTCGACATTGCTTGCCTCCGACGCAAGGGGTCACCGTCAGCGACCCGAGAGAATGATAACGATCGAGGCAGGTCAAAACCCTTACCCCGGTGGCCCCCATTGTCCGAGCCCGCACAGAAAATTACAACGTGCGCTTTGACCCTATTGAGCTTCGCCTAGCCAGCCCGTCTAGACAGCTTGGGCGCCAGGCATCATCGTTGACCAACCAGCACAGATGGGCCAGCCAGAATCGTTCTCCACCCAACCCGGCCGACTCGAGCCTAGGAGAAGGCGCTCGCATCCAGCGCCAAACCCGATGCGGCAGCGCTGCTCGGCCCCGCCCCTCGTCCCGCCGGACCAACCGAGACCAGTACCTGGGCGTCAGGCGGCAGCACATCGACCTCCGCTCCCGAGGCGATCAGCTGCTCAGTCTCCATCACCTCCATCAATGCGTCGAGTGTCTCTGGGTCTTCGCGGGCGATCTCGTTCAGGGCCTCGCCGACAACACGCGGCCGAGTGGCCGCCGCCTCGGCCATCTTCTGCGAGACCTTAAACGCCGTCTCACTCTTGATCAGACCGACCCGGTTCTCGCCATCCTGCTTCATCGCACTGGTGACCTGAATCAAGCGCTTTACCACCTTTTCGGTGATGTTGTCGACCATTTGTCGATCGGTAAAGGCCACCTTGCGAATATAGACCGAGCCGAGCTTATAGCCCCACTTCTCGGACAGCGGCGAGACCGTCGCCCGCACCTTGCGGCTGAGCTGATGCCGATCCTCGAGCATCTTGTCCATCTCCAGATTGGAGAGGGTCGAGATGGTCGAGCTGGCAACGTTGGCCTGCAAGGACCCCTCCGGATTCGCATTGGTAAACAGATAGGCGACTGGGTCACAGACCTGCATCTCGTACCAGATGCCGACCCCCATCGGGGTGCCCTCCTCTGAGTTCACCATCAGGTCACGCAGGTAATACTGCCGCAATGCGGTGTTCACCAGATAACGCTTACCAAAGAAGGCAACCAGCAGCGCCTTGGGGCCGAAATAGACGATGGGAAAGCGCAGCCCTGGGTCATCCAGGGTGCCGATGACCTTGCCGAAGAGCGTGAACACCTGAGACTCACGCTCGCGCACAACCGCATAGAGGCCAAGCTGTTTGGCAATGCCCAGCAAGACCGGAATGGCGATGAGACCAAGCACAAAGGCAATCAGCGGAGAGAACGACGATATCGGCATGGTCAGACTCCTGCGCGAGGCAACCGCGACGCCTCGGGCGCCTGCTCAACAGCGGCGGACCCAACCGCAAGGGCGGCCTCGGCCTCGGCGACTGGACCGGCAACCTGCACGATGCGTTTCGCCTGTTTCAGCAAGGGAATACGCATGTTACGAATATAGGCCCGCAGGGCCCCGCCGCCGCCAGTACGCTTGATGCCTCTCAGGGTTGAGGCCAGTTCGCGCAAGGGCGCCACCTCGGCCTGCGCATTGTTGCTGGCGATATCCACCGCCCGCTTACTCATGGTGATCTGCTGTTCGGCATCGGCGCGCGCGGTACTGATATCGGCGGCCACCTGATTGCGCGTGCTGTTGATCGCCGAGAGCGCGCGGTCGACCTCGGTAGGTGGGTCGATCTGGGTAATCAGCGCCGCGTCCAGCTCGATCCCATAACGCGCCCCGGTGGACCGGCACTGGCTTTCCATGTAATCGTTGAGCAGTGGCAGGTTCTTGCGCAGATCATTGATCGAGACCCCTTCGGTCAACTCCACCGCCGCACTCGTAGCCTCGCCAGAGACATCGCCGGTATTGACTAGGCTCTGCCCTTTCGGATCGACAAAGTTCGCGATCCGCTCGCGCAACACGGCGATGAAGTAGCCCATCACATGCTCAAGCGGACTATCGACGCCAAAACAGTAGGCATAGAGATTGCCCTCGGCGACACGGAAGCGAATCTGGCCATCGACGCCAGTGGTGAGATTATCCTTGGTCACCGCCTCGATCGTGGTCTGGCGCTTGGTCGGGTCCCAGGTCAGGTCGATCGATTGGGTCGCGACATCGACCTTATGCACCTCCTGCCAAGGCCACTTGAAGTAGGGTCCACCGGGCCCGACCACCTGCAGTTGCGGAAAGCGGTAACGCTCGCGCTCGTCCTCATTCAGACTGTCGCTCGCAACCCATTGCTCATCGCCAAGCCGCACCGCACGTCCAAATGAGGTGAGTACAGCGCGCTCGTTGGGCTTGACGGTGTAGAGCGCCCGGATGAAGACCTTGACGACGATAAAGATAAGCAGGCCCAATAGAAAGGCAATTAGCAGCATCATAACCTCCGTGCCGGGCGAGTCTGAAATCCATCCTCGCCAGGCATGTCAATCCGCCAGCTTAACGAGTTCGGCCGCTGATCGAGTTCCGCATCCATCAACAGCCCCCACCAGGTCTGATCCGAGGCAGGACGTTGATACGACAATGCTATCGGCTTGTCTGGCCGCCGTGAATCCTGAATGTCTGCCGCGGCCTCAGCCTTGATCTCAAGGCTTGGATCGGCGGCAAGCTGATCGGTGGCCTGCGACGCGGGTGCTAGCGGCCCCGTATCAACCTCGGATTCCGCCGCGGGTGGTTCCTTGAAGACAAGGCGATCAGCCCCTGATGGGCTTTCGAGGGCCGCAAATAGAGACGCATCGCGTTCGTAGAGATCCTGCCGAAAACCGACGCGGCCCTGTTCGTCGGCGCGGGCGGTCAGATAGTAGAGCAGCACTGGCAGGTGCTCATCGAGATTCACATAGCGGGTTCGGCCGCTATCGACGACGCGCTGGATCTGGCTCATGTCCCAGTTCTGCTTGGCCAGCACCTCACGCGCCAGATCCAAGGGCTCCTGCACGCGCACGCAGCCATGACTGTAGGAGCGACGACTGCGCGCAAAGAGGTGACGACTCGGGGTGTCATGGAGATAGATGGCATGGCCGTTCGGGAACATGAACTTTACCCGTCCTAGTGCGTTCCTTGGTCCCGGCTGTTGAACTAATCGGTAACGGCGATGGTCGGTCGGATTAGAGGGATGGACCCGGCGCCCGGTGCGCCGATCGATCACCTTGTAATCACTTGGTACGCCGCGCATCTTTTTCTGGATCGAGCGCGGCACCGACCAGGTCGGGTTGAACACCAGATGCTCCATCTTGTCACGAAACATCGGTGTTTGATTTTCTCCCGTACCCACCACCACCCGCGTTTGCCAAACCGGCTCATGATTGCGCACCAGCTCGAGCTGATAGGCGGCAATATCGACGAAGAGATAGTCACCAGGTAGATCCTGATAGAGCCAGCGCATCCGCTCCAAA
>Ga0180436_10006415_pt1 | contig 10226 bp, 8 predicted proteins | sample SS_ome_2_FD_132434 | JGI IMG/M metagenome (GOLD analysis project Ga0180436, IMG submission 132434) | Hypersaline lake sediment archaeal communities from the Salton Sea, California, USA - SS_3_S_2 metaG | ecosystem: Environmental > Aquatic > Non-marine Saline and Alkaline > Hypersaline > Sediment...
ATATCGATATCGCCAAAGACGATGGGGCAACCGTTATCGTCGATGGCCGTGGTGTGAGCCCCGATGGCGAGGCGGACGGCTTCTGGCTTGGTCCCACCCTGGTCGACCACGTTCCCACCAGCTCCAAGGTCTACACCGAGGAAATCTTTGGCCCCGTGCTCTCGGTAGTCCGAGTGGCGAGCTACGACGAAGGTGTGGAGCTCATCAACAGTGGAGCCTTCGGCAACGGTACGGCCATTTTCACCAACGACGGCGGTGCCGCGAGGAAATTTGTGCAGGACATCGAAGTTGGCATGGTGGGGGTCAACGTCCCGATTCCCGTACCGATGGCCTACTACTCATTTGGCGGCTGGAAGCACTCTCTGTTCGGCGACTCCCGTGCCCACGGCGAAGAGGGATTCCGGTTCTTCACCCGTCAAAAAGTCATCACCTCACGGTGGTTGGACCCGAGCCACGGAGGGCTTAACCTCGGCTTCCCACAGAACTAGTACGTGCCGATGAGGATTGCCATTACAGGAGCCACCGGCTTTCTCGGCAGCAATATCGCCGAGTTGATGCACGCTGCCGGCATCGAGGTGGTGGCGCTCACCCGCCGAGAGCCCGAGGTGTCGATGCCGTGGCCTCACATCGTGGTCGACACGTCGTGTGAGGACCATATGGCCTCTGCGCTGGAGGGTACCGACGCTGTCGTGCACACGGCGATTGCCAATGACTTCCAGCGCCTCGAGTCCGAGCAGGCCTACAAGGCCTATCCCGGTCTGACCCAGGCGGTGGCGAGGGCGGCTGTTCGTGTCGGGGCTAAGCCTGTCTACATCTCGACTGACTGGGTCATGGACGGCACCGGACATCTCGTGCCGGAGTCCCATTACGGCCGCCCGGTCAATACCTACGGCTATTTGAAGGCCCTCGGGGAGCAGGTCATCAGAGATGTCGCTCCGAATACCGGGGCCATTTGCCGTATTGGCGGGGTGATGGGGTCGCACCGGCTTCAGGCGTCGATGCCACGGAGCCAGGATGTGGGCTTTGGTTATTTTGTCTCTGCTCTCGTTCAATCACTCCAGGCGGACAAGCCGTTTTATGTTTTCTCTGGCGAAGGTGTCAACCGCGTGGCCACACCGTCGCTCGCCTCGGAAATTGGTTCGACCATTACGAGAATTGTGAACCGTGGCGCGACGGGTCACTTCCATGTCGTCTCCGACGACGCCATCGAGCGGATGGACCTCGCACGCCTGGTCTGTGATGTCTTTGGGTTGAATTCGAGCCTGCTGGAAGAGGGCCCACCCCCTGACTCGGAGCGGTTTAGCGAACCGGTGCCGGTCGACACGTCACTTGGCAACACTCGGCTCCACGAGGATCTCGGAATTGGTCCGGTGGGAATAACCAGCTTGTTGGAGGCCCTTCGGGCCGAGGTAGACGGCCAGCTCCATCCCGTGTCGCCACCAGAGGCGTCATGAGAAAGGGGCCGAGGATTTGTCCTCGACCCCCGACATCCACTGCGAGCTAGTCGCCGCGGACGGTCTGAATTTCTTTGGTGAGCTCGTCGAGCTCCGCTCCACCAGCCATTGCCTTCGTGAGCTCCTCAAGCTCAACATTTGAGCGTTCGAACTCGTTGGCCAGGCGACCACGGTTGAGCAGGTAGAAGCGATCTCCCACGAGGTAGGCGTGGTGAGGGTTGTGGGTGATGAACACCACCGACACCCCTCGATCCTTGGCGGCCAAGACGTATTTCAGCACGAGCCCGGACTGACGGACACCGAGTGCTGAGGTGGGCTCATCCAAAATCAGCACTCTCGCGCCGAAATACACCGCACGCGCGATCGCGACCGCTTGGCGTTCACCTCCGGAGAGGGTGCCAATCTGCTGGTTGGTATCGCGCAGGTCGATTCCCATCTCCAACAGGTGTTCCTTAGCAAGCGCCTTCATCTTCTTCACATCTAGCCGGCGCCAGGGGCCCCAGCCTTTCGTGATTTCGTTTCCGAGGAAGAAGTTTCGCCACACCGACATCAACGGAATCGTGGCCAGGTCCTGGTAGACCGTCGCGATGCCTTTGGCCAGTGCGTCACGTGGCGAGTTGAAACTCACCTTTTCGCCCTCGACCTCATAGACACCGCTGGAGGGCTTGTGCACACCAGAGAGCGTCTTAATCAGTGTCGACTTTCCCGCTCCGTTGTCACCCAGAATGCAGGTCACTGACCCCTTCTGGACTTTCACGGACACTCCAGCCAGCGCGATGACGCTTCCGAAGCTCTTACCGACATCTTTTAGTTCAAGTGCAATGTCAGTCATCGCTTGGCTCCCTTCGCGCGGTTCTGAATAAAGGTGTTGACCATCACAGCGGCGAGCAGAATCACGCCAATGAAGGTCCAGCGCCAGTCAGAATCCCAGAGGGCGTAGGGGATACCGATATCGGCCATTCCCATAATTCCCGCTCCGATTGAGGCGCCAATGGCGGAACCGGCACCACCCATCAGCAGTGTTCCACCGACGGCGGCGGCGATGATGTAGAAGAACTCCATCCCCACACCTTGACCGGCCTGCATTCCATTAAGTCGAACAACGAACATGATGCCAACAAAGGCAGCGGCCATCGAGGTCATCATGAAAAGCGTGATTTTCGTCCGGGCGACGGGGACTCCCGCGTTTCGGGCGGCGTTCTTATCGCCTCCCGCGGCGAAGATCCAGTTCCCGAACTGGGTCCGGGTCAACAACCAGGTTGCCGCGATTGTTACCAAAATCCACCAAATGATTGACACCTGGAACGTGGCGTCGCCTATCGCAATCTTCGAGGCGACAAATGGTTCAAGGCTGTCGAATCCTGCCGCGTCATCTAGGTTGGTCACACGGACGGTGCCAGTGATTTCTTTGGTGAGCGCGAGGTTCGCCCCTCGAAGGACGAAGAAGGTGGCGAGAGTGACGATAAACGACGGTAATCCCGTTCGAATCACGATGATTCCGTTGATGAATCCGATCACGGCCGCAAAAATGAGCACAAGCAACGCCGCGAGCCAGATGTTCAGCCCAAACTCTGTGGCTAACACACCGGTCAGCAATCCGGCCGATCCCACCATGACACCGGTGGAGAGGTCGAATTCACCGCCAATCATGAGCAGTGCCACGGCCACGGCAATGATTCCGATGGGGGCTGCGATGTCGGTCCACCCGGCTGTTCCACCGAGCCGCGCGAAGTTTCCTGTTGTATCGACACCCCAGAACAGTCCGAAAATGACCGCCGCGCCAATGAGGGCGCCTAATTCGGGGCGTTGAAGCATTTTGGTCGCAAGTGAGGTTTGTGCGACCCGTTCATCTACCGTCGTTGTCACCTGATGTCTCTCCCTTGAGTACGTAGGTCTTACACAGTGAGGGGGTTGCCTAAGGCGTACCTTAGCCAACCCCCTCCTGCGGTGTTACTGAGTTACTTGTTTACCGGGTTCCCGCGTTCACGAGTTCCTGAACCACTCCGACGTTGTCGGGAGTGACGAATCCAGGACCGGTGTACATCGGCAGTCCACCACCGAGCTCGTGACCGTTGATCACGTTCAGGTAGAGAAGGACGACCGAGAGGTAACCCTGGGCGTACTGCTGCTGGTCAATCGCGAAGGCGATGTTTCCGGCGGCAATCTCGTTCAGGGCATCCTCGGAGAGGTCAACCGTTCCGATAACAAGGTCGCGACCCACAGCGTCAGCGGCCGGGAGGGCAGCCTTGGCAGCGATGTCAGCGTTCAGAGCGAACACAGCGTCGATGTCGGCGTCAGCGGCGAGGGCTGCTTCGAGCTTGGTCGAGGCAGCGGCCAGGTCCTGCAGACCGCCATCGAGGTTGAAGTCCTCAACGGTTCCGTTGAAGGTCTCGCGAGCTCCATCGCAACGCTCCTGCAGACCAGAGTTACCGGCCTCCTGGATCGGGCAGAGGATCTTCGAGACGCCAAGGTCGTTGAAGCGCAGACCAGCCTGCTGACCCGCAACGATCTCGTCTTGACCCACGTGGGTGAAGGCACCGAGGTCCTTGAACACCTGGGAACCAGAGTTCATGGTCACAGTCGGGATACCGGCGTCAGCGACCTGCTGCATCGCGGTCTCGATAGCACCTGGGTCCGGAGCGGACGCGGCCACACCGGAACATCCAGCAGCAACAGCAGCCTCAATAGTGGAGGCCTGCAGAGCGGCGTCGTTCACGGAGCCCTGGTAGTCGAGGGTCACGCCGAGGTCTTCAGCGGCCTTCTCAGCACCCGCCTGAGCAACGGACCAGAAGGTTCCGCCGTCACCGTGGGTGTAGACACAGATCTTGATGTCGCTGTTGTCACCGCCCGAAGCAGCAGCTTCGGTCGACTCAGTCGATTCCGTCGAGCCCGAGTCTCCTCCGGCGTCCGATGCGGCTTCTCCTCCACCTGCTGCACAACCAGCGAGGGTGAGGGCTACCGCGCTGATTAGAACAGCGAATTTCTTGGTAGACAAATTCGAACCTCTCATCCTTGAGTTTCTTTTTTTTGGTGCACCACAACCCGTGTGGGGCTGTGATGAACATAATCTAATACTTTGTCAGCACAAAAACGGCAGACGCAAAACCGACTGTTACCGAACCGAAACATTTGCCGGCACCGGTTCCACGGAGCAGAAATCAGTATTTACGCGGAAGAGGGAGTGTTCCCTTCCCATTTCCCAAGCTGTCATAGTCCATAGTTTGTCACCACAGGGTTGCAACTACCCCGATATATGCCCGTAGACTTTGTGCGAACAAAGTAGTTCGAAAGGGAACAGAGTCCGTGAAGAAAACTGGTCTCCTCATTGCCGGGCAGTGGGAATCACCGACCGGTCACATTGTGCAAGAAGTTGTCTCGCCTTTTAGCTCAGAGCCAGTCGGCGAGGTTGTCCTCGCCGAGCGCGCCGATATCGACCGCGCCCTCGACAGTGCTGTGCTGGGAAGCCACACGTGGCGGAAAACACCCGCCCACGAGCGCACCAAGGTACTCCTCGAGGCCGCTCGGCTTGCCGATGAGCGACAAGAAGAACTCGCCCAGATCATCTGCAAAGAAACCGGGAAGAGCATCCGCGAAGCCAGGGGTGAGGCGTCCCGCGCGGGAGAAATCATTCGACTCTCTGCTTTCGAAGGCGCACATCGTTATGGACAATCTCTTCCGCTCGATGCCAACCTCGGCACTGACTTGGACAAAGTGGGGTACACGATCGCCCAGCCCGTAGGCGTTGTCGTTGCGATCACGCCTTTCAACTACCCCTCGCTTCTGGTTCTTCACAAAGTAGGACCCGCTCTTGGTGCGGGAAATTCTGTGGTGATGAAGCCTGCGGCCCAAGCTCCACTCACCGCGAGCCTGCTCGCTCAATGCTTCCTCGACGCCGGACTGCCAGAAGGTGTGCTCAATGTCGTGAACGGTGCGGGGCGCGATATCGGGGCGCAGCTCGTGTCAGACCCCCGAGTCAACAAAGTCTCCTTCACCGGTTCAACGGCTGTCGGAGAACAAATCACCAAGGTCGCCGGTGTGAAGAAGCTCTCGCTCGAGTTGGGAGCATCCTCACCGGTTGTCGTCACACAGGATGCGGATATTGAACAGGCAGCGCACGCGGTCGCGCTCGGTGGTTACATCAACGCCGGGCAGGTCTGCATCTCCGTGCAGCGAGTCATCGTGGAGTCCGCCGTGGAGGACGCCTTTATCGAGGCACTGACACCAAAAGTGAACGCCATCACTGTCGGTGACCCCGGAAAAGAGGAAACAATGGTCGGCACGTTGATCTCTGAATCCGATGCCGCCAGGGTCCACACCGCAATAGGCCAAGTCGTCTCAGACGGTGCCGAGCTTGTCACCGGAGGCGAGCGAGACGGCGCGATGGTGAGCCCGGCGATTGTTCGAAACGTCCCTGGCGAGCACTCCTTCGCTCAAGACGAGCTGTTCGGGCCGGCGGTCTCCATCACAACGGCTCAAGATCTTGACCACGCCATCCAATTGGCGAATTCGACCCGCTATGGCCTGGGGGCCGGAGTGTTCTCACACAACATGGATACGTCAATTCGGGCGATGCGCGAGATTGACGCCGGGGTCGTGCACATCAACTGGACGCCCCTATGGCGGGCAGACCTCATGCCCTACGGTGGCCTGAAAGATTCGGGTATCGGAAAAGAAGGTGTGCGGACAGCCGTCAATGACATGACCGACTGGAAAACAATCATCCTGCACTCGCGGGTGTAGGACTTGGGAGGATAGGAACCATGGCTATTAACCACAACGCCATGCGCGGGCGGTCAGCGAAGACCGTTCGCCTCACCGTGGCGCAGGCAATCGTTCGATACATCGCCAACCAGTACTCCGTGGCAGACGGGACACGCCAGCGTTTTATCCCGGCAGCGCTTGGCATTTTTGGCCACGGCAATGTTGCCGGACTCGGTCAAGCCCTCCACCAATTCAGCGACGAGCTTCCCTTTGTTCAAGGCAGGAACGAACAGGGCCTGACCCACGCCGCCGTGGGATTTGCCAAGGCCAGCAAGAGACGACAGGCCCTTGCCGTCACCGCCTCAATCGGCCCCGGAGCAATGAACACAGTGACAGCAGCAGCCCTCGCCACTGTGAACCGTCTGCCGGTGTTGCTGCTGCCCGGAGATATTTACGCCACCAGACACCAAGGACCGGTGTTGCAGCAGCTCGAACACCCCCTCGGGCCAGATGTCTCTGTCAACGACGCCTTTCGGCCGATTTCTCGGTTCTTCGACCGGCTCAGTCGACCAGAACAGATCCTGACTTCGCTGCCGCAAGCGTTTCGCGTGTTAGCGAACCCTGCCGAAACAGGCGCCGTCGTGGTGTCGTTGCCACAGGACGTTCAATCCCACGCCTATGACTACCCGGTCGAGTTTTTTGAACCGCACGACTGGATTATTCGCCGGCCCCAAGCAGACCCGGCTGAAGTCGAATCGCTCGCCGGTCTGATTAGGGCCGCGAAGAAGCCGCTGCTCATCGCAGGAGGCGGAATTCACTATTCCGAGGCGACCCCGGAGCTCGAGGCACTTGCCAACCAGACCGGTATTCCCGTCACTGAAACCTTTGGCGGGAAGGGCGCTATCCAAAACCCCGGTCCCTGGCACCTGTGGGGCCTGGGACTCGAAGGATCCCCACACACCAACGAATTGGCGGCCGAAGCAGACCTGATTGTCCACGTGGGAACCAGGCTCACCGACTTTGCCACCGGATCTCAGTCGATGTTCCAGAACCCCAAGGTTCGCTTCGGCTCCATCAACGTCACCGAGTTTGACGGCGTGAAACAGGGCGCGACTACTGTCGTGGCCGACGCGAAGGTCGCCCTCGCTGCGCTGACCGAGGCTCTATCGGGTCATTCGGTGCCAGGGGAGTGGGCGGATCGAGTGGCCAGCGCTAAATCTGACTGGGAGGCGATGCGCCAGGAGGCAATTGATCCCGACGTGGTCTTCGACAAGTCCACCCTCGATTCTGAAGAGACCGATGCGGTCCTCACCCAAGGCCAACTCATTGCCCTGATGCAAGAGCACGCCCAAGCAGGAGACACCATCATCACCGCAGCAGGTGGCCCTCCTGGAGACCTGCAGAAAATTTGGGATGCCACCAACGGGCGGCACTGCCATTTGGAATTCGGTTTTTCCTGCATGGGATACGAAATCCCCGCAGGGATTGGCGTCCGTTGGGCAACGCCCGATACTTCGAAACGTGTGGTGAGCTTCGTTGGCGACGGCACCTTCTTGATGGCTCCCACTGAACTGGTGACGGCCGCCCAAGAGCACCTGCCGATGACGGTGGTGGTGAGTGAGAACCACGGTTACCAGGTGATTAGGCGGCTCCAGATGTGGCGAACCGGAGCCCACTACGGCAACGAGTTCCGTTACCGCCAGGGAGACCAGATGGCCACCGAGTCTGGCGCGAAGACTCTCGAAGGGGACTACCTCGAGGTGGACATCGTGAAAATCGCGGAGGGCCTTGGCGCAAAAGCCCTGCGCCCCATCACCGCGGACGAGGTTCGTGAGGCCCTCTCCTCAACACGCGACCACGACGGCCCGGTCGTCATCGTGGTGCCGACGATCCAACATGCCAATCTCCCCGCCTCCAATGTGTGGTGGGATGTGGCTCCGGCTGAAGTCTTTGAGCAGCCGTGGATTGAGGAAAAGCGCGTGGAGTTTGAAGACGGTCAGAAGCACCAGGTATGGCACGGCTAGGACCCCCGAGCGGGGATGACCTGCGCGGCCGGCTATCGGCAGCGGAGTGTTCACCGGGGACCTTTCTCGGCCTTCAGACCGCGGTAGCGGCGGAAATCGCCGGCCTCGCCGGTTTGGACTGGGTCGTGCTGGATTTGGAACACGGCGGGGTGACCTCTGCCGATGTCGGGCCGACCGTCGCGGCCGCGGCGGGATATGACGTCGCGGTGATTGTGCGAGTACCGCGACCAGACCGAGCCATGATCGGATGGGTGGTCGACCAGGGAGCGGCGGGAGTCATGGTGCCGCGGATTGAATCAGTCGAGCAGGCCCGCGAAGTGGCTGGATTTTTTGCCTACCCGCTAGAGGGGGAGCGAGGAGTCGCGAGCTACACCCGTGCGGCCGGATGGGGCAACAAATCCCTGACTGACCTGCCTCGGCCTGTGTTTATGCCCCAGATCGAAACACCGGGCGCTCTGGCCGATGTCGACGAGATTGCTGCGCTTCCGGAAGTGGACGCCCTCTTCATTGGCCCGCTGGATTTGAGTTTTGCGCTGGGGGTCCCAGCGAAGCTTGCTGACCCGGGCTTCGTTGAGGCTTTCCGCGGAATTGTTCAGGCCGGAAAGGCCCAGGGTGTGCCTGTGGGCTCGATTGCACCGACTGATGAGCGGGCACAAGCGATGGTGGCTGATGGTGTGAACTTTCTTGCTCTTGGCTCTGACGGTTTATGGCTTCGACACAGCCTCACCGCATCCGCCGAGGCGCTTCGAACGACCACCCACAAGAAAGGGACATAGCTGTGCGCGAATTGGGAATTGGTCTAATCAGTGTTGGTTGGATGGGCAGGGTTCACACCCAGGCCTACCAGTCGCTTCCGATTTACTACCCCGAGCTAGAGGTCAAGCCGCGGCTTGTCATTGCCGCAGACACCTCAGAGGAGCGTGCTCAGTACGCCGCGGACACCCTCGGCTACGAGTCCTTCACGACCGATTACAAGGACGTGCTCGCCCACCCTGATGTGGATGTGGTGTCGGTGTGTGCGCCGAACTTCCTGCACGAAGAAATGGGTGTCGCGGCGGCGAAGGCCGGGAAAGCGCTCTGGATTGAAAAACCCGCGGGTAGAACAGCTGCGGAAACTCAGGCCATTGCTGACGCGGTTGCCGCGGCAGGGGTCGCGAGCACAGTGGGCTTTAACTACCGACACGCTCCCGCCTTGGAAGAAATGCGCCGGATTGTGACCGAAGGCGGTATCGGGCGGGTGGCGAACGTGCGGGGTATTTTCTTCGCCGACTATTCGGCCGATCCGAGAGGCGCCCTGTCGTGGCGGTTTGTCAAAGAGCTCGCCGGCTCTGGTGTGGTGGGCGACCTCATGGGCCACTTGGTGGATCTCGCCCAATACGTGGTCGGGTCGATTGACTCTGTGACTGGTCTGACCTCGACAGTGCACAGCGAGCGGCCTGAACTCCCGATGGGCTCCGGAACTCACTTTGCGGTGATCGAAGACGGCGAGATGAAGCCCGTGGAAAACGAAGACTACGGGGGAGCGCTTGTGCGCTTTGGTGGGGGTTCCCCAGGTGCTGTGGGAACACTCGAAGCTTCCCGTGTGGCCGTTGGCCCGCGCTCTCGCTATGAACTCGAGGTCTACGGCACGGAAGGGTCGATGAGCTGGGATTTTGAGCGCATGAACGAGCTCCAGCTCGCGACCGGGTATTCCGGTAACCGAGTGGGCTACCAGCGCTTGCTGGCGAGTCCGCACTTTGGTGACTTTGGTCGTTTCCAGCCAGGGGCAGGACCCAATATGGGATACGACGACTTGAAAATCGTCGAGGCCGGAAAATTCATCGAGGCTTTTCTGGGTCTCCAGCACCGCAACAGCACCTTGATTGATGCGGTATCGGCTTCGCGGGTACTAGACGGTGTGCTCACGACTGCGGAGGCGGGCGGCTGGGCATCGATTGACCAACCGGAGGGTACTACCCACCAGCCCGCTCAATCGGGGGCGTAGCGAGCGTGACCCGTCCCGTCGTGGTCGGACTCGGACCCGTTCCCACAGACCTTGTGCAAGGGG
>Ga0180436_10006417_pt1 | contig 10225 bp, 6 predicted proteins | sample SS_ome_2_FD_132434 | JGI IMG/M metagenome (GOLD analysis project Ga0180436, IMG submission 132434) | Hypersaline lake sediment archaeal communities from the Salton Sea, California, USA - SS_3_S_2 metaG | ecosystem: Environmental > Aquatic > Non-marine Saline and Alkaline > Hypersaline > Sediment...
GTGCGCTGCTGAACCCTTTCGAGCCGTTCGCTCAATGCCACGGGAAAATCCCTTTTGTTCACAATGGATTTGAATGCCTCCGGCAGGCGGGCAAAATTGATGTTGAACCGGGCTTGAATGTCCAGCAGCTCAGGACAGGAACCCACACAGCGGCCGTTTTCCATCACTTTCTTAAGGAGCGGTTCTGCTTGGGCAATGACATCATCACGCAGCCCGATGACATCCTCCTTAAGCATGCCGTTGTCGTCAGCCCGCCTGAAAATCTGTTTTTCGCCGGCCAGTGTAATTTTGCCGGTACTCAGCTTGCGGATATTGCGGCGGTTGAACCGCACCAGCTTGTAAACAATGTCCAGATAGGGTGCATCTGCGGAAACGCCCACCTTGGTACCCACGCCGAATGCATCGATTTTGGCGTCCCGGGCGATGATGTCCATGATTTCAAACTCGTCAAATCCGCTGCTGGCGTAAATCTTGACACCCTGGAGCCCTGCCTTGTCGAGAATTTTCCTGACCTGCCGGCTCAGGTCCACCATATCACCGCTGTCCAGCCTCACCCCCAGCAGGCCATGCCCCTTGGCCTGCATGTCAACAGCTACCTTAGCGGCATTGCGGGCGCCCTCCAGGGTATCATAGGTATCGATTAAAAAAACCGAACGTTCGGGAAATGTCTCGGCAAAGGCGGTAAAGGCCTCTATTTCCCTGTCAAATGCAGAGATATACGAATGCGCCATGGTTCCGGAAACCGGCAGGCCGTATTGCTTCCCGGCCAGGACATTGCTAGTTCCGGAAAATCCTGCCAGAAAGGTGCTGCGGGCCACCTTGAGGCCGGCATCCTGCCCCTGGGTGCGGCGCAGTGAAAAGTCCACCAGGGGGCGGCCCTGGGCGGCATACACGCACCGGGCGCCCTTGGAGGCCACATTGGTCTGAAAGCCGATGGTGTTCAGAATAAAGGTCTCGACGATTTGGGACTCGATCAGGGGGGCGGTCACTTCCAGGACCGGCTCATTGGGGAAAAAGAGGGTGCCTTCCGGCAAGGCATGGATGGTTCCGGTGAAGCGCAACGTTTTCAGGTATTCGATAAAGGCGTATGAAAATACGCCTGTTCCCTTGAGGTAAGCCAGTTCATCTTCAGAAAATTGAAATGCTTCCAATTCCCTGAGTACATCTTCGAGCCCTGCAGCTACGAAGTAGTTGCGGCGGGTCGTATCCCGCACAAAAACGGAAAAAGTGGCCTCCGAGAAAATACGGTTGTCAAAATAGCTGGCCGCCATGGTCAATTCATAGAGATCGGTAAACAGGGGGCCAATGCGGTGAGTGGCGGTCATTCAGATTTTGCTCCGTAAAAATAGATCCCCAAGTCAAGAGGACCCGGCACTGTTTTCACCCCATAGGGTGTCGTCAGCTTATAAGCAACCTATGGAATATTGGAGTGATGAAATAATGGGTGATGTATCGCATATGGCTTTTTTCAGACCATAACCCATTCGACGACGGTAGTGCGCCTAACATCGAGCCCAATATTCCAGCATTCCTGGGCATTTGTTTGTGGCTAAGCCTGATGGCTCTGACCAGGCCCAGAGGACCAAGTTTTAAGTGCTGGAATTAAGTGTTTGTATCTAGCTGACAACATAAGGGTTTTGTGCCTACTTTTCAAGTAGACATATCAGCGGATATGATTTTAGCCAATTGCAAGCCATGCCGGTTTGGTGTATTGAGATGCTTTCACTCAATGCGTGATGATGACAACAGCAATCGGGAGCTGATGACAGATGGACAATAAAAGAAAGAACCAACTGGATCGCATGTTCAATCCAAGGGGTATAGCGTTTTTCGGCGGTATTTCCTCGCCCGGTGCGTTTGGCAACATGATCGCCCTGAGTCAAATCAGATACGGATACAAAGGTGAAATGTATCCGATTTCACCCAAGGGCGGAGAAATTGCTGGATATAAAATATTCAAGAATCTAAATGAGGTACAGGGCCCCGTGGATCTGGCTTGCGTTTCCGTCCCTGCCCGGGCTGTTCCAGAGGTTCTCCAGGATTGCCTGGACCACGGTGTCAACGGGGTTCAGGTCCATTCATCTGGATTTGCGGAAACAGGCAGGAGCGAGGGTGTTGAACTCCAGCATAAAATCGTCCAAATTGCCCGCCAGGGATTGAGGATCGTGGGGCCGAACTGTTTTGGGCTGCACAGCCCCAAGGGTGGAATTACCCTCCTGCCGGGTTCGGATTTCAGCAGGGCGCCCGGCCCTGTGGCCCTGATTTCCCAAAGCGGCGGTGTGGCCACAGATTTCGGGTATGCAGCCCAGTCCGCGGGAATGAAACTGAGCAAGATTATATCGTTTGGGAATGGCTGTGATGTAGAGGCTGTGGAACTCATGGCGTATATGGGTGCGGATCCAGAAACAATGTATATTGCCGCCTACCTGGAAGGCATTCAGAACGGCACCCGGTTCCTTGAAGCCATTAAAAAGGCCTCAAAAATAAAGCCGGTGGTGGTATGGAAAGCCGGGTTGACGCCCCTGGGCAGCCGCGCCGCCCAAAGCCACACAGGCTCTCTGGCCGGTGGAAAGGCCATCTGGAATGGCGTCCTGGCCCAGGCCGGGGCATCTTCAGTACAGGGTTTGGACGAAGCCGTGGATGCACTGACCGCTCACTACTACCTGAAAAAACCCGGACCGCGGATCGCGGTGGTGGGTGGCGGCGGGGCCATCGGCGTGTTTTCGTGCGATCTGGCCAGCCAGTCGGGGCTGGACCTTCCCCGTTTCAGCGATACCACCCGCCGGAACTTGCGCCAGCACTTCCCCACCCCGGGCAACAGCATGGCCAATCCGCTGGATACCGGTTCCCCAGTGGTCCCGGTAGAGACTATGATGGCCGCCATCAAAGAAATCGCCCTCAACGAGCCCATCGATGTGGTGGTGGTGATCCTGCTCCTGCGGCCGCTGGAACTGGAAGTCCGCAGTTTCATGGAAATGTTGGGCATGGATGCTCCTCCTCCCGGTGCATACCTGGAACAACTGCTGGATATTCTGATGGATATCAAACAGGAAACCCAAAAAGATATCGCGGTGGTCATGGACAACCGGGCCGGCCAGCAGGAAGACATCGATGTGGAGGCCACGCTGCGCCGCATGCGCGACAGCTATCAATCAAAGGGTTTTCCGGTTTTCGCCAGTGCGGAACGGGCGCTGCGCGGCATCAGTCATGCCGCGGCGCGGGCACAATTTCTCAAGCAATCTGCCGAATAGAACGATAATTATTAACCACAAAGGCACAAAGGGCGCAAAGAGTCCATTAGAGGAGGATTATAATGTTTGGTTTAATGCAGGATCGGCCGTTGATGATTTCAGATTTGATTGAATTTGCAGCCATGAACCATGGAGATGAAGAAATTGTATCGCGCACCGTCGAGGGTCCCATCCACCGCTACACCTATAAGGAATGTGCGTCCCGGTCGCGTCAGCTGGCCAAGGCGCTGGACAAACTCGGTGTTAAACAAGGGGACACCCTGGGCACCATGGCCTGGAACGGCTACCGTCACGTGGAAATTTACTACGCTGTATCGGGAATGGGCGCCGTCTGCCACACCATCAACCCGCGGCTGTTTCCGGAGCAGGTCATCTATATCGCCAACCACGCCGAAGACACGTACATCTTCACGGACTTGACCTTTGTGCCGCTGTTCGACAAACTGGCCGAACAGCTGCCCAATGTCAAAGGCTACATCGTCATGACCGACGAGGCGCACATGCCGGAAACCTCGCTGCCCAATGTCATTTGTTATGAAACACTCATGAGTTCCGCCGATGACGATTATGCCTGGCCCATGTTTGACGAGCGAACCGCTTCGTCTTTGTGCTATACCTCGGGCACTACGGGCAATCCCAAGGGTGTTTCCTACTCCCACCGCTCCACTGTGCTGCACAGCTATGCCGTGTGCACCCCCGACGGCCTGGGGCTCTCCAATGCTGAAACCATCTTGCCCGTGGTTCCCATGTTTCACGTCAATGCCTGGGGCATCCCTTATGCCTCGGCCATGTGCGGGGCCAAAATGGTCATGCCCGGACCGGCCATGGACGGTCAATCCCTGTACGAACTCATGGAAAGTGAAGGCGTCTCCATTTCGGCCGGCGTGCCCACCATCTGGATGATGCTGCTGGCCTACATGAAGGAGAACCACAAGAAATTCTCCAGCATGCAGCGCACGGTCATCGGCGGGGCAGCGGCCCCGCGGGCCATGATCGAAGCCTTTGAAAAAGAATACAAGGTTCACGTGGTCCATGCCTGGGGCATGACCGAAATGAGCCCCATTGGTACGGCCTGCAACCTCAAAAAGAAACACGACACCTTGTCCCTGGATGAAAGAATCGATCTCTCCCTTAAACAGGGACGGGCTGTTTACGGAGTGGACATGAAAATTATCGGTCCGGACGGGAACCGGCTTCCCTGGGACGGCAAAGCCTTTGGCAACTTGATGGTCCGGGGCCCCTGGATTACATCCGGCTACTTCAAAGGGGAAGGCGGGGACATTCTGGACGATGAGGGTTTTTTCGACACGGGTGACGTGGCAACCATCGACCCGGACGGATTCATGCAAATCACTGACCGCTCCAAGGACGTAATTAAATCCGGCGGCGAATGGATCTCATCCATTGACGTGGAAAACGAAGCCGTGGGCTGTGCCGGTGTTGTCGAAGCGGCCGTTATCGCCGTGCCCCACCCCAAATGGGACGAACGCCCCCTGCTGGTAGCTGTCAAGGAAGAAGGGTCCGCGGTTACCAAGGAAGACGTGATCGGACACTTGAAGGGATCGCTGGCCAAGTGGCAGCTCCCGGACGATGTGATCTTCGTGAATGAACTGCCCCACACAGCCACAGGCAAGATCCTGAAAACGACCCTGCGTGAGGAATACGGCAACTATAAATTGCCCACCACCTAAAAAGAAATCACCCCGCCGAAAATACGGCGGGGTGATTTCTTTTTATTAAACTCTAACCGCCGACGACCATGGGTATGAAATATATCTGGGCGTTGTCGGGAATCAAGTATTCATCGAAGTGCGGTTTGGACACATATCTGCCGTTGACCCTGACCACGGCATAGTCGTGATCGTCTTCCAGACCGTCCAACAGATCCCTGACGGTCATCCCTTCCTGCCAGGCAACTTTCTCGTCGTTCACGAAGATCATCTTCATCCTCAGGGGCATTGACCGTCTTTTTTGCCTGCGTCAATTTCTCGCAATCACCCAGTTCACAGGCCAGGGTATAGGCCTTGCACATCAGGTCCGGATGGCCGGTTGCATACCAAACCAGGCCGATGTTGTTGCCGGCTTTCAGCACACTGCATTGCGGGCGAATACACAGAGCCTGCCCCCGGTATATTCTTTAACCGGGGGCCTGTCCCGGTATGGTATTAGGCCGGGACGCCCCTAAACGCATTCAGACTCTCCCTACTGCTTACTCCCTACTCCGGGTCAAGTCCTGATGAAAGTTGTCACTATTTCATGGTTTCAGGTTAGCCTTTGGCAGTCAGTAGAGCGTTAAAAATTTGATGAATGCTGAGTGCTAAATACCGCATTAACCATTAATTATTAGCTCTTGATTATTAATTATTGGAAAGCTTGCCTGGCCACCGCCTACCGACCACTGGCTTCAAGCACTTCCAGAACTTCCGGAAAATCGATTTTGAGCCGTTTGGCCGTCTCAACGGTGGGCACGCCGTCATTGCTCCAGCCCCTGCGATGGTACACCGCATCCTGTAGTTTGGCATACTGCTCTTCACGCAACTGTCTCATCATGAGCACTTTTTCTTCACTGGACTTGCCTTCGATGTCCATGTTGTACTTGTCCGTCAGCTGGCCATCATAGCGCTCCTGGCGGGACTCGTACTCCTCCACGGTCACCGGCCCCATGGCCCGGTAGGGAATTGTGTCGTGCTCCCTGCGGCCGAACCCCATCCTCAGGTTGAAAATACGCTGGAAGTTGTACACTGCCTCGCTCATGGTAATCAGGTCGTCCGGTTCAACCTCGCGACCGGTCACAGACGAGAAGTACTGGGCATACCAGCGGATGTGCTTCATCACCTTGGCCGGCTCTTCCTCCTGTTGGTTGTCCTCGGGAACGATGTCGTTCCACGGGAGTTTGCACAGGCCGCACAGGGAGAACCAGGTCCTGAAATTGGGGAACCAGTGCAGGGCCTCGGCCTTCTCCTCGAAACTGGGCATGTAGTTGTGCACCATATCCAGAAAAATCAGCCAGGCCTCGTCGTGCTGGGGGCCTTTGAGGGCCATGCCGTAACCGCCTTGCTGTGCCAGGGACTCCTTGGTCATGTATTCGGAAAACTCGAGCCCCTTGGATTCCATGCCGATGTCCTGCATGATGGCAGGGTCGGCGCCGAATTTCTCGGCAAACACTTTTTTCATGCCGCGGACGCCCAGCCCCACGATCTTGCCGAAGCCTTCACCCCTGGCCATCTGGTGCACCAGGGTGAGGGCGCCCATGCGGTTGCCAAAACTGAGGTCAAGGCCCTCCGTGTGGCTTTTGTCAATCAGCCCCATCTCGAAACACTCCATGACAAAGGCGATGGCAGTTCCCACGGCAATGGTGTCCAGGCCGTAGGCATCGCAGTAGAAATTCATCTCCACGATGAAGTAGGGGTCGAAACATCCCAGATTGGATCCGCACCCGGCAATGGTTTCATATTCAGGGCCGTCCACGTACACTTTCCGGCCGGCGTATTCGCCGGTCAGAGGCACGAAGTCCTTGACGCCGTGGGAGCAGGCCACGGTGCACCCCATCCAGCAGCCGTCAAAGCCCGGATCGAAAATATCCGTATACACGTCCTTGCCAATGAGCCCGGCATGCGGGTGCTTACCAAATTTGAAGTTGTGCGTGGGCAGCAGATCAAAGTCGTTCATGATGGGTACCAGGTGCGTGGTGCCGATCTTGGCCATCTGGTTCTGCTTGGGATCCAGGGCCACGATCTCCTTGGAATACGCCTTGCCCACACTGCGCAGGGTCTCCTTGTCGGCGGGCTTGTTGCTGTCAAGGGAAACAGAACTCCAGCGGGCCACAACGGCTTTAATGCCCTTGTCGCTAAACACGGTCCCCAGACCGCCCCGGCCGGCCTGTTTGTACCGGGCCCGTTTGCGTTTGTTGTCGTACCAGGTAAAGTTGAGGCAGCCCATGACCGTGTTGCCAGCCCCTGGTCCGGTGGATACCACCGATATGCCGCGGGGGTTGCCGTCGGCAAAATGGTCGGTCAGCTTTTCCGAAAGCGCGTACGCATCCTCGGAAAGTCCTGCGGCGGAAAACAGCTTGACGCACTGGTCAACGCCGTCCACCAGCAGAATCACGTCCTGGTCTGATTTTCCCTGGATCTCCAGGGCATCGAATCCGGAAAACTTGAGGTAAGGACCAAAGTAGCCCCCCACATTGGAATCCATAACCGAGCCGGTGGCCGGAGAGATGGCCGTCACAATACTCTTACCCGAGCCCGGGTAGGCCGGGGTCCCGCCCATGGGGCCGGAGGCGATGCACACCGTGTTTTCAGGATCGTTCCAGCGGGTCGTCGGGGTGACGGCCCGCCACAAAAGCCACAGGTCAAAGCCCTTGCCGCCGATAAAAATGTCCTTCATCTCCTGCGTCACCGGCTTGATGGCAATGTCGGGGTCGCCGATGTTGACATACAATGTCTGGTTGGCATAACCCCTGTCGATTTCCGGGCGTTCGTAGTTCAAAACGTTTAATTCTTCCAGGCTGAATGCAGTCATGGTTTCACTCCTTGTGGCTATTGGAACGTAAGTTTGGCAAACATCATAGTGACTTTCTGATTGATTGACCCTTATTGAAGCCTGCTCAGAAAGTCAAGGTATATGGTTGAATACCCGTGCACTGACAAATCGGGCAGATACCGCCCGCAGTCATTCGCTGTTGCATGGCAGGATCTCGCCCCCCCGGGCCATGATTGAAAAATCGAACGATTTACCAGAGAACGGTTGCGTGTGATCCTGCCGAGTATTGTACATAGGCCCGAAAAAAAATGATTAGATATCGACACGGCATGCTGATATAGTATCCCCATCAATCATCTGGCAAACGCAAGCCGAAATTGTCGGATGTAATTCGGTCGGCCGAGTGGAAACAGTCCCAAGGATCAAAAAGATATCACCGCTACCTTAAATAGAAAAGGAGAAGAAATGTCCTTCGAGCCATCAAAAAAACTTCAGACCATCCTGGATATGATCAATGAATTTGTGGACCGTGAGTTGGTTCCCATGGAGCACGATTTTCTTGAAAAGGGATTCAAAGCCATGGAGCCCGAAATTGAGAAAAAAAGAGACATGGTGCGGCAGATGGAGCTGTGGGCGCCCCTGCATCCCAAGGAATTCGGGGGCATGGGATTGCCCCTCATGGACACAGCCATGATCTATGAAGCCCTGGGGGGATCGCCCATGGGCCTGTACGTATTCGGATGCCAGGCCCCGGATGCCGGCAATATAGAGATCCTGCACAAGTTCGGGACGCCGGAGCAGAAAGAAAAGTGGTGCCGGCCGGCCATTGAGGGCAAAATCCGTTCCTGTTTTGCCATGACCGAAATCGAGGTGGCAGGATCCAACCCGACCTGGCTGCTGACCACCGCGGTCAAGGATGGTGATGATTACGTGATCAACGGCCAGAAGTGGTACACATCATCCTGTGACGGATCCGCCTTTGCCATCGTGATGGCGGAAACCAACCCCGAAGCGGAGTCGCATCACCGCAAGGCCAGCATGATCATCGTACCCACGGACACGCCGGGCTTCAACATGGTGCGCAATATTTCCGTTATGGGGCATGTTGGCGACGGTTGGCACAGCCATGCCGAAGTGGCGTTTCAGAATTGCCGGGTGCCCCGGGAAAATATCCTCGGCGGCGAGGGCATGGGCTTTGTCCTGGCCCAGGAACGCCTCGGACCGGGACGTATCCACCACTGCATGCGCTGGATTGGGATCTGCAACCGCTGCTTCGACCTGATGTGCTCCTACGCTAAAACAAGACGGCGCACGCCATCGCAGACACTTGCCGATTCAGACGTCATCAAGACCTACATCGCCGACAGTGCGGCCGATATCCTTTCATCACGCCTGATGGTCCTCAATACAGCCTGGACCATAGAAAACAAGGGTGTCAAGGATGCCATGAAAGACATTTCGATCATCAAATTCTACGTGGCCAATGCCATGCAGCGGGTTCTGGACAGGGCCCTGCAGGTTCACGGCGGGCTGGGTATGTCCGATGACACACCCATTGCCATGTACTACCGGGGTGAGCGCGCCGCCCGAATTTACGACGGAGCGGATGAGGTTCACAAGATCAGCGTCGGCCGCCGCATTCTGAACGAATACTAGACCACTTATAAATTTAGATCACTTAAAACTTAGGGTTAATTTCTCGGCAGCGCCTAGTAGCTCTGACCTGACCCAGAGGACCAGGTTGCTAATTCTGGAATAATGCGCCAGCACCGATATCTTACGGTGCTGGCGCTTGCATTTATTTGCGGGCTTCCGCCCCGGCCTTCTTGATCTCATCCAGATACAAACTAATAATGGGGCTGATTTCCGGTGGGTGCCAGTCGGTTGCCCTGGGCTCCTCATGCCAGGTAAACGGCAAATGGTCAACCTGGCCCGGCTTTTCCGCGTTTTCCAACACCGCCAGGGCCGCCGCGAGAACCGCTGTCTGGCCGTCACTGTCATCGACTTCGCCCACAATCCTGCCAAAAGGGTGTTCGATGGCGGCAACACGCGGGATGCCGATTTCCCGGTTGAACTCAGGCATCATGGTGAGTACGACAGTGGACAGCCCGTTTTCTTCCAAAGACCTGGCGACCAGTCCGGCCGACCGGGGGCACAACGGTCAGGTAGGTGTAATCAACACAGCATCCACACCTTCCGCCTTCATGTCAGCAGCCACCTTGGGCATGGTTTCTTCCATTAAAACCGACGGATCCATTTGATAGCCATAGTAAGAATAGGCCGTGGGTGCCAGGGCGCCGATGGTGCCGTCAGCTTCCAGCTCCTGAAACCGGTTGATGGGCAGGGCAACATTGATATCCCTTTTGATGTAGCCGGTGTTGACATGCAAATGGTTGACATCGATATCCGCCGGGGTGGCGGTTTTAGGAATGCGCCGATAGGACGGATCGCCCCACATGGGCTCGCGCTTCTCCCGTTCCATATCGAAC
>Ga0180436_10006418_pt1 | contig 10224 bp, 9 predicted proteins | sample SS_ome_2_FD_132434 | JGI IMG/M metagenome (GOLD analysis project Ga0180436, IMG submission 132434) | Hypersaline lake sediment archaeal communities from the Salton Sea, California, USA - SS_3_S_2 metaG | ecosystem: Environmental > Aquatic > Non-marine Saline and Alkaline > Hypersaline > Sediment...
CGGCCGTTGGTAGTGCTCACAGGCGGGATTCGGACAATGAGGGGGGATGAACATAAACGGTCCTCCTGAAAAGAGATCGATGGGGATCGACTTCTTTCTACTGCGGGGACCGGCTTATCGCTTCAGCTTGTCCACGGTGCGGAGCACTCTACCAACCTTGTAGGGACGACGCCTGGAGCGTATGATGGGCTCCTATGGAATTCCTGAATGGCACCACCGTGTCGGCCTGGATCGCCCAGGCGGGCATCTGGCCGCTGATCGTCGTCCTCGTCCCGAATCTGATGTTCCGCCGCTACGGACAGGCGGCCGTGAAGAAGCGCATGGCCTCGCTTCTCCAGGCCATCGCGGTCTTCGTGATTACCACCCTGGCGGCCTTCGTGATGGAGCGGGAGCTTACCGACCTGGTGCTCTTCATCGGCATCCTGATCGTTGCCGTGGCTCTCTATATCCTCCGGGACAAAGTGTTTCCCTACCGGCTCAGCTGCCCCGAATGCGGGGTTCGCCTGGACTTCCGCACGATCTATTTCATGGACGACCATCTGTGCGTGGACTGCCGTGCCCGAAAGATGGACAGCGAGGAGGCCGATTCGGTTCCCGGAGAGTACGAGGTCGTGGACTCCGAAGCCGGCGACGCCGAATCCGGCGATACCGATGATTCCGGCGATTCCGACCGGATGGACGGATCGGAAGACTGATCGGAACGCCGGAAGCGGAGCTCAGCCCGCCAGTTCGGCGTTGATGGCCCGGGCGGCCCGACGGCCTTCGCCCATGGCCAGGATGACCGTCGCCGCGCCCAGGACGATGTCCCCGCCGGCGTAGACCCGATCGATGGAGGTCCGGCCCGTGGCCTCCTCCACCACGATGTTGCCCCAGCGATTCACCTCGAGATCCGGCGTCGTCTGGCTGATGAGCGGGTTCGATGCATTGCCGATGGAGGTGATGCAGGCGTCGCAGGCCACCGCGAAGGTGTCGCCCTCGATGGGAATCGGCCGGCGGCGACCCGATTCGTCGGGTTCTCCGAGTTCGTAGCGCTGGCAGACGATGCCGGTCACCCGGCCGTTCTCATCGCCTTGGATCTCGATCGGACTGGCCAGGAGGTCGAAGATGACCCCTTCCTCCTTTGCGTGGTGCACTTCCTCCACCCGGGCCGGCAGCTCCTTTTCGGTACGGCGGTAGACGATGTGCACTTCCTCGGCCCCGAGGCGCACCGCTGTCCGGGCGGCGTCCATGGCCACGTTGCCTCCGCCGAAGACGCAGACTTTCTTGGCCGCGTACATCGGCGTCAGGGCCTTGCCGGTCTGGTAGGCTTTCATCAGGTTGGATCGGGTGAGGTACTCATTGGCCGAGAAGACCCCCACGAGATTCTCGCCGGGGATGTTCATGAATTTCGGCAGTCCGGCCCCGGTGGCGATGTAGAGGGCGTCCCAGCCGTCTTCGGCCAGCATGCTGTCGATCGTCCGGGTGCGGCCGACCAGGAAATTCGTCTGGAAATTCACCCCCATGGAAATGAGGTTGTCCACGTCGCGTTCCACGATGGCCTTGGGAAGCCGGAACTCCGGTATTCCGTAGACCGTCACGCCCCCGGGTTTGTGAAAGGCTTCGAAAACCGTCACCTCATGACCTTCCCGGCGGATGTCCGCCGCGGCGGTGAGCCCCGAGGGACCCGAACCGATGATGGCCACCTTCCGTCCGCTGGGCGGGGCCACCGGTATGGACTCCACCGCATCGTGGGCCACTTCCCAGTCGGAAACGTAGCGTTCGATGCGCCCGATGGCCACCGATTTCTCGGGGTCCTTCATGGCCTTGCCGACGGTGCAGGTGAGCATGCACTGCTTCTCCTGGGGGCAGACCCGGCCGCAGATGGCCGGGAGCAGGCTCGACTCCTTGATGACGGCGATGGATTGGGCGAATTCTCCCCGGGCCGCATGGTCGACGAAGCGGGGGATGTCGATGGTCACCGGACATCCGGCGACGCAGGGGGCGTTCTTGCACTGCAGGCAGCGCAGGGCCTCCACTTTCACCTGATTCTCGGTGTAGCCCAAGGCCACTTCGCTCATGGTGGAGCGTCGGGCCACCGGATCCTGGGACGGCATGTCCTGCTGGGGAATCGCCCGCCGCTCCTTCACCGTCAGGTCCCGGCCGCCGTATTCCTTCCAGAGCGCCGCCGCTTCGGCGTCCAGGGTGTCTCGGGTCTTGTATTCGCTCATTCCGCGTCTCCCGTTCCGTCGGCGCCGATTCGGCACCGGTGGTCCTCTTCCTGGGGCTTGTAGGCTTTGAGCCGGAGCATCATGTTGTTGAAATCCACCAGATGGCCGTCGAACTCCGGTCCGTCGACGCAGACGAACTTCGTCTCATCTCCCACGGTGACCCGGCATCCTCCGCACATCCCGGTTCCGTCCACCATGATGGTGTTCAGGGACACCAGGGTGGAGATGCCGAAGGGCCGTGTGGTTTCGGCACAGAACTTCATCATGATCGGCGGACCGATGGCCACCACCTGGGCCGGGGGTTCCGCCGATTCACAGAGCTCCTTCAGGGGCTCGGTAACCAGGGCCTTCCGCCCGTAGGAACCGTCGTCGGTGCAGATGATTAATTCGTCCGCCAGGGCGCCCATTTCCTCTTCCATGATGAGCAGCTCCCGGTTGCGGGCGCCCATGATGATGATGAGCCGGTTCCCCGCCGCCTTGTGGGCCTGGGCGATGGGGTGCATCGGGGCGACGCCGATGCCGCCGCCGACGCAGACCACCGGGCCGTCCAGGGAATGGATGTGGGTCGGCGTGCCCAGAGGTCCCAGGACATTGGCTATGGAGCCCCCTTCCTCCATGGCCGCCAGCTTCATGGTCGAAGCGCCGACGGCCTGGAAGATGATGTCCACCGTTCCGGCGTCGGCATCGGCGTCGGCGATGGTGAGGGGGAACCGTTCGGCGAAGTCGTTGTCCAGCTGGATGATGAGGAATTGGCCCGCCTTCCGTTCCCGGGCGATGTTCGGGGCTTCGAAGGTGAAGCGATACACGTCGGCGGAGAGCTGCCGCTTTCGGATGATGCGGTTCATTGGACCGGTCCTTCAAAAGGGGATTCGTCGGTTGACGCGGCCGTCGACGGCGTGTCGTACCGCCGCCATCGGCTCGAGGTTAACCGGACTTCAACCAGTATGGGACCTGCGGGAGGATTCCGCAACGATGAATCCGGGCCATGGACGAAGGGTCCGGGGAGGGCTATCTTTAGGCACCAATGAAGCTCCTGCTGTTCTTCATCGACGGCTTGGGACTGGGTCCGGACGACGAAACCAATCCCGCCCGCCGCCTCCTCGACGGCCTGGCCGACATCCCGTTCACCTTGGAGTCGGCCCCTGCGGAGTTTTCCCAGGGACTGCTGAGGGCCGCCGATGCCACCGGCGGGGTACCGGGCCGTCCCCAATCCGCCACGGGCCAGGCGATGCTGATGACCGGCGTCAACGCCCCGGCCCTCCTGGGCTACCACCTCACGGCCCTGCCGAACCGAGACTTGGTGGACTTAGTGGATGAGTTGGGCATGATGCGTGCCCTGGCGGAGCGGGGCGTTGCGGTTACCGCGTCAAACCTCTACACGCCGGAATTCTTCGAGCGCCGGGAGCGCATCCAGTCCCAGAGAGGACGGAACATGCTGCCGGTTTCGGCCCTGACGATCCGGGCCTCGGGCTCGCCGTTCCGCATGCCCGAGGACTACCGGGACGGTCGGGCGCTCTTCACCGACCTCACCAACCGATTTCTCCGGGACCGGGGCTATGACATCCCCCTGATAACCCCGGAAGATGCGGCTCAGAGGATGGTGCGGATCCTCGACGAGGCGGATTTCGTGTTCCATGAGTACTTCGCCACCGACACCTATGCCCACAAGAAGCGGTCCGACGATCTGCGGCGGGCCATCGGGGAACTGAACCTCTTTTTCCGGACTCTCCGGAGCCTCACCGACCCCGAAGAAACGGCGATTCTCGTCGTCAGCGACCACGGGAACTGCGAGGACAGCTCCAGCGCCGATCATAATCGAAATCCGGTTCCCATCCTTCTGCTCTCCCGGGACGAGGGAGCGCGGAACGCCTTCCGCTCCGTGACGGGTCTGGACGAAGTGAAAGGGGCCGTGATGGCCTGCTTCGGACTGGATCCGGAGGAAGGCGAGCTTCCTCTCGACGGATCCGAGTGGCTCTAGGCCGGAATCAGACTTCGCCGCAGGCCGCGTAAAGATTCGCGAAGAGCCGGGGAATCTGAACCTCGGGCAGGGAGGAATAGGCCACCCTGACCAGATCGCCCAAGGCGATGACCCCGGTGTCATAGGCCTCCAGCAGGCGCTGCCGCACCGCTTCGGCGTCCCCGCCGACGATGCTGACGCACATGAAGTAGCCCGAATTGAAGGGCAGGGGCCGGAAGCGCTCGGCGTATTCCGGATGGGCCTCGAGTTCGGCCACCACCGCGTCGTGCCGGGATTTCAGCAGCCCATAGGCCCGCCGCTTCTCCGGGATGTACTCCGGATCCTCGTAGGCGGCCAGAAGAAGGGACTGTGCCAGGTGGGAGTCGTTGGAGATACTCCCGCGCACCCGCCCGGCCGCCTTGTCCTCCAGGGCCGCCAGGGCCGCGGGAGCCAGGCCTTTTCCGGCGAAGGTGACGAATCCCACGCGGAATCCCCAGACATAGTCTTCTTTGGTGGCGCCGTCCACCTTGCAGGCCACGACGTTCTCGTGGAGCGAGGCGAATCGGGCGAAGGGCGACTCGGATGCGACGCCGTCGCGGAACACCAGGCCGAAATAGGCATCGTCGGTAACCGCCAGGATGGTCTTGCCGGCTTCGGCCGCCTCCCGGACCGCCGCGACGATGCCGTCGAACTCCTCGTTCGTCGGGGTGTATCCCGTCGGGTTGTTGGGGAAATTGAGCAGCAGGATCTTCTTCTCGCCGTCGGCCAGTAGGGTCTGCCGAAGGCCCTCCACGTTGAAGCCCGCGTCGGGTCCGTCGCCGGTGAAGGTGTCGAAGGTCCGCATCACCGCCCCGTAGGGTTCGCAGAACACCAGGCGGTAGTTGCCCCAGTAGTGGTGGGGCAGGATAATCTCGTCTCCCTCGTCGACGAAAAGATAGCCCACCACCGCCAGGCCGTGGGTGAGGGCGTTGGTGACCACAGGACGCGAGAGGGGAACGTCGCCCAGGGAGGGATTCTTCTCCCGGATCTTCCCGGCCCAGACATCCCGCAGGGCGGGCTTCCCGAAACTCGGAGCATAGCTGAAGGCGTCGGCGGGGTCCAGGTCCACACGCCGGGCCAAGGGCGCCAGGCGCAGCGGCGAGCCGTCGTCCTCCTTGGCTTCTCCGATGGAGGCATTGATGGCCTTGCCCTTGGCGTCCAGACCCTGGGCCACCAGCCCCTTGCGGGGGAAGAAGCTCCGGCGTCCCCGTTCGGAGAGCAGCTTCAGGGCCGCGGCCCCGTCTCGTTCCAGGACGGCATTCAGATCGGCGGCTTGGGGATTCATGGCATCACTCCCGAATCATTGGAAAATTGGTGATAGTCTACTGATTTTCAGCGCTTATGGAAGGCCGTCTCGCCGGCTCGACAGCTTCGGTACGCTGCTATAAACTACAGAGCCACCAAGAGTGTCCAAAACAATGAAGAAGATCGAACTGTTCCTCATCCATATCTGGATGTTCATTGTCAACTACATCATGAAGGTTCCGTTGACGCTGATGGCCCTGCTGTTCAACGTCCGCTTCAAGAACCTGGCCGTCCTCTATACCACCGAACGGCCCTATCTGATCCTGCCGAACCATGTGAATCAGTGGGATCCCTTCCTGCTCTCCTATGCGGCGCCGACGCCGATCCGGTGGATCGCTTCGGACGCGGCCTTCCGGAGCGGATTGAAGTGGATCATGCACGTGTTCGGCGCCATCCCGAAGGTGAAGGGCCAGTCGGACATGGTGTCCCTCCAGCATCTGAAGACCGCCATGGCCATCCGGGAGGCCGGCGGCATCTTTCCCGAGGGCAATCAGAATTGGGACGGCCGCACCGGAGAGCTCATCTCGGCCACGGCCAAGCTCGTCCGGTTCATGAAAGTTCCGGTGATCGTTCCCCTCTTCAAGGGCGGCTACCTCTCCAAACCCCGGTGGGCCTGGAAGGCCCGGCGCTGCCGCATCGAGGTGCATTTCCGGCGCATCATCGATTCCGAAGAAATCAAGACTCTGAAGCTCGCGGAGATCGAACGGCGGATCGACGAAGCCCTGGACTACGACGAATACGCCTGGCAGGCGGACGCCCGGGTGCCCATCCGAAGCGAGAAGCGGGCCGAAAGCCTGGAGCTGGCCCACTGGGCCTGCCCCTCCTGCGAGGGGATCGGGACCCTGGTCTCCGAGGGCAACTCCATGGCCTGCCGCTGCGGCTACCGGATCGAAGTGGACCGATACGGTTTCTTCAACTATCCCGAAAGCGGCCCGGATTTCGCCCATCCGGCCGACTGGATCAAGTGGCAGACGAATCTCCTGCTGAATCGCTTCCGGGATGTCCTCGACGAGACCGCCGCCGGCGGCGAGGCCGATCCGGTGCTGCTCCGGGACGTCGACGTCACCCTGATGCGGGGGGAGCGGGCGATGCCCATGCTCCCGGCGCTCACCGGCGAGGCCCGACTCTATCGGGACCGCATCGAAGTGGGGGATGGCGAAGACCGGCGGGTCTTCCCCATCAAGGACATCACCTCGGTCACCACTTTCAAGCAGCAGAAATTCGAGTTCCGCTACGAACGGTCGCAGTATCGCTTCCGCTTCCCCTCGCGGCACGTGTCGGGATTCAAGTGGGAAACCGCCTACAAGAATCTCCGGGAACTGCTCGTGGACCGAGGGGAGTGGTAGGCGTGCCCGGCTGGTCGCTGATTCTCGTTTCCTTCGGATTTCCCTTCCTGCTCATCCTGCTCAGGGACCGCGTGGGCTGGGCCGTCTTGAAGCGCATCAATCCCATCATCGCGTGCTATGTGGCGGGCATACTCCTGGCCAATACCGGCCTGGTGGGCGAGGACGCCGCCGCACCGCTGGATTTGGTACAGACCGCCGCGGTGGCCCTGTCCATCCCCCTGCTGCTGTTCTCGGTGAACCTGTCCCGATCCCGGTCCCTCACCGGGCGGGCGGGCCTGTCTATGGCCCTGGCGGCCCTGAGCATCGTCGTCACCGTCACGGCGGCCCATCTGCTCTTCCGGTCGCGGGTGGAGGACAGCGCCTCGGTGGCGGGCATGATCGTCGGGGTGTATACCGGAGGAACCCCGAACCTCGCGGCCATCTCCCGGGCTCTCTCGGTATCCCAGAGCTCCTATCTCACCGTCCATACGGCGGACCTGGTGCTTTCTGCGCTCTATCTGCTCTTCGTCATGACCTTCGCGAAGCGGCTTCTGGCCCGAATCCTCCCGGCTTTCGCAGCGCCGGCGGCCTCGGCGGCTTCGGCGGCGGGAACCGCCGGCCCGCCCCGGGGCGCCCGGGCGGGCGAGGTGATGCATACCTCGGCTCTGCAGGACGGCGATTCCTATTCCCGGCTGCTTCGGATTTCGAACCTGAAAGGCGTCCTGGCCTCCCTGGGGCTGGCCGTTCTGGTCGCGGCTCTGGGGGGAAGCGTCTTCCTTCTGGCGCCCGAATCCTCGGCGATGGTCCTCACCATCCTGGCGCTCACCACCCTCAGCCTGGCCGCGTCGTTCATACCGGCGGTGCGCCGGCAGTCCATGAGCTATCCGGTGGGGCAGTTCCTCATCCTGGTGTTCTGCGTGTCCGTCGGGGCCCTGGCGGACCTGAAGATCCTGCTCCGGGCCGCCCCGACCCTCTTCCTCTACGTCGGGTTCTGCCTGTTCGGATCCTTCGTTCTGCACATCCTCCTGGCCCGTCTGACCCGAATCGACGGCGACACCCTCCTGGTGACATCCACCAGCGCGATATGCTCGCCGCCCTTCGTGGGCCTCACCGCCGCCGCCATCGGCAATCGGGACCTCATCGCCCCGGGCATCACCACCGGCATCCTGGGCCATGCCGTGGGCAACTATTTAGGGGTGGCAATGGCCGGCGTTCTGGCCTCCCTCTTCTAGCCCCGATCGGGGTAGATCAGCGCGTCCCGGCGATGACGCTCCCGGAGGCGGTCCACCAGCGGCCGAACCCGGCTGGATCCCAGCAGGAGGGCCAGCAGCCGCTTTTTTCCCGGCAGATCCGCCGCGACAACGCCGGCGAAGAGAGTGAGCAGCCCCTGCCCCGGGAGGAAGAGCAGCAGGATTCCCAGGAGAATCAACGCCGCGCCGATGAGATTCTTCACCGCGTGCCAGGCCACGAAAAGGATTCGGCGTCCCGGTGGACGCTCCCGAATCCGGCGCCGGCTCCGGACCAGGATGTCGGCGGGCATCAGGATGATGAGGGCCGGCGCCGCCAGGGGAGTGAGAACAAAGAAGGCCGCCGAGCCGACGGCCAGGCCCTTGAGGACGGCCGCGTGATCCGAGACGACGCGGCCGAGGGCCTGGAGGGCGGCGGCGAGGGGTTCTATTTGATCGATCCCTGAACCATGCCCTTGATGATGGACTTCTGGGCGAAGAGGAAGAACGCTATCACCGGAACCATGGCCATCAGGATCGAGGTGAGGATGAGATCCCACTGCTTCACGTAAGCCCCGGCGAAATTGGACACCGCCAGGGGGATGGTCATCACGCGGTTGCCCTTGCCCAGCACCAGGAGGGGCAGGAGGTAGTCGTTCCAGATCCAGATGCCGTTGAGCACCAGCACCGTGGCGTGGATCGGCTTGAGGATGGGGTAGACGATCCGGTAGAAGGTGCCGATCCGGGAGGCCCCGTCGATGTTGGCCGCTTCCTCGAGCTCGTAGGGAATCGACTTGATGAATCCGTGGTACATGAACACCGACAGCGACAGGCCGAATCCCAGGTAGGAGAGGATCATGCCGCCGACGGTCCGCAGGAGCTTGATGCCGATCACCTGGTGGATGGTTCGGTACCACGAGAGCAGGGGGAACATCACGATCTGGAAGGGGATGACCATGGCCGCGACGAAGACCATGAAGATGACCGACGAAAGCCGGGTCTTGGTGCGCACCAGCACCCAGGCGGCCTGGGACGAGAAGAAGGTGATGGCCGCCAGGGAACCCACGGTGATGAGCACCGACGTGATGAAGGAGCTCTGGTACTGGACATTGGGACTCGTCCAGATGTCCGCCACGTTTCGGAAGAGCTGCAGCCAGTCCTCCGGCAGGCTCATCGGGGCGTTGGTTACCTGGAAGGCGTCCTTGGCCGAGTTGATCAGCACGATGACGAAGGGCAGCAGGAAAAGGACGAAGAGCAGGACCGTCAGAACCTCCAGCACGATGTTGGTACGTCTCCGTTCGATCACAGTTCCACCTCCCGGCTTTTGCTGAACCGCACCTGAAGCACCGAGATAATCACCAGGACCAGGAAGAAGACGAAGGCCCGGGCCTGGCCCTGGGCCAGGTCGTTGGCCACGAAGGCCGTGCGGTAGATGTCCAGGGCCAGCAATTCGGTGCCGAAGATGGGTTTGCCCAGGAACATGGTCGACGGTCCGCCGTTGGTGAGGGACACGTTCACATCGAACTGCTTGAAGGAATTCACCAGGGTGAGGAACAGCGTGATGGTGAAGGCCTGGGCCACCATCGGCAGGGTGATGTTCCTCAGGCGCTGCCAGCCCCCGGCTCCGTCGATGGTGGCGGCCTCATGGAGTTCCTGGGGAACACTCTCCAGGGCGGCGACGTAGATCATCATGATGTAGCCGGCGTATTGCCAGGTGCCGACGATCACCAGGCCGAAAACCGCCGATCCCCGGTTGGCCAGCAGGTAGTTCTCCGGAACGGCGAAGATTCCCCCCAGGGATGGAATGGCGTTGTTGAAGATGAACTGCCACACGTAGCCCAGGATGAGCCCGCCGATGAGATTCGGCAGGAAGAAGCCCACCCTGTAGAGGTTGCGGCCCTTGATGGCGCTGGTCACCAGCAGAGCCAGGGCGAAGGAGACGACGTTGATGAACACCACGTTCAGGGCGGTGTAGACGAAGGTGATGATGAAGGAATAGAGGAAGGAGGGATCCTTCAGGCTCTCGGTGAAGTTGCTCAGACCGACGAAGGACATGCCTCCCGCTCGGGCCGAGGAACTCCAATCGGTGAAGGAATAGAAGATCCCCAGGAAGAAGGGGATGACGATCACCATCAAGAACGCGAACAGGACGGGTGCCAGGAAGA
>Ga0180436_10006419_pt1 | contig 10223 bp, 7 predicted proteins | sample SS_ome_2_FD_132434 | JGI IMG/M metagenome (GOLD analysis project Ga0180436, IMG submission 132434) | Hypersaline lake sediment archaeal communities from the Salton Sea, California, USA - SS_3_S_2 metaG | ecosystem: Environmental > Aquatic > Non-marine Saline and Alkaline > Hypersaline > Sediment...
CGACAATTCGCGTTCCGCAGTGGCCTCGTAAGCCTCCTTCATCTCGTCGCTGACTTCACCACCGGCGGCCTTGACCTTGTCCAGGCGACGCGAAACGCTGCTGCGACGGATGTTGGACTTGTAGTTGCCCGGCTCGACCACGCTGACGGCAACGCCGGCTTCCTTCATTTCCTCGGCGAGCGAGTCCGTGAAGGCTTCGATCCAGTGTTTGCTGCCCGAGTAGGCGCTGAAGCCGGGGAAAGCGGACAGCGTGCCCACGATCGAGCCCGTCCTCACGATTCGGCCCTTCGATTCCATCACCAGCGGCGCAAACGCCTTGGTGGTGCGATAGACACCTTCCACGTTCACCGCGTAAACGAAGCTCTGGTCCTCGATCGGCGTATCCACGACCACGCCGCCGCCACCGACGCCGGCGTTGTTGACGAGGGCATAGAGCCCGGCGCCTTTCCCGGTAATCTTCGCGACCACCGCGTCTACCTGGTCCTGCTTCGTCACGTCGAGCCTTACCGCGGTGATGTTCTCGATGGCGTCCAGTTCCGTCAGGTCGGCGTCTTTCCGCGCACCGGCGTACACGTGGTGTCCGGCCTTTGCCAGCGATTCCGCCAGGTGCCTGCCGATGCCGGTGCTGGCCCCGGTGACCAGGATCGACTTCTGGCCGTCGGCCGCGACGTCATCCGGCGCCGCGATGAATTGAAAACTGATGAGGACTACCAAGGCTTAACGGAACGAAAGTTTCATGATCTCTCCAGGGTTGATGGTGCGCGAGCGATCAAGGGTACGCTATCGCACGCCTCTCAATCCAGCGAGGTGCAGACAGGCGTGGTTCTCACTGGAACCACCAGAAGAGTATGCCGAAGTCGACGAAATCGATGTCCTGGTAGTCCCCGCCATCCACGGAGATGGACAGGTTGTCGAGGATCAGTTCCTGTTCCTGCCAATACCCGATCAGTTGCAGGCCGTGAGGGCGGGGCAGTTCGAAGCCGAGGTCGATGACCTCCTGGGCGAGGAAGGGCAGCGCGCGATCGTAGATCACGCGCTCGCCGTTTTCCAGGTACGGCTGCCCGAGTTCGCGGTCCTCCAGCGAGGCGACGTCCGCGCCCGGCGTGGACGCCACCTGGGCGCCGACGCCGGCGGACCAGAGGATCGTCGTGCACGCGGCGAAAAGCACGATTTTCGGCCGCCCGCAACGCCGCCGGGATTTTGCGATCCGGTTCACTCTGTTACCTCAGTCGATAACGCTGAACTCGGAGGCATCCACTTCATGCTCGTCGGGATTCTTGATGTCGAAAACCACCTTGTGCAATTGCCCCTCGGTAAAAATGAATTTGCCCCGGTCCGCATATTCCTCGTTCACCGGCAGGCCTTCATCGCGGCCGATGTCGAAGGTTTCGTGACCGGTATAGGCCGCATTGACCGTCGCGGTAATGTCCATTTCGCCGACCTTTTCGTCGTTGATGAAGAATTCGACGGTGGAAGGGCCGTTCAGCGTGGGCTCTTTCATGGTGTGCTTCAACGTGATTTTGACATCCCCGTGCGGAATGTTTACGTCGCCGTCGAAATCGTGCCAGTACAGGCCCAGCGTGGAGTAGCTGTATCTCAGCTTTCCGTCCTTGATAAATAGGGCCTGTCCGCCGATATGTTCGCCCACCGCGTAAATTACACCCTCCGTGGTCTCGTCGGCGGTTAAGTAGGCATTGACCTCGTAGTTGGTGGATTTGATCTCGGGTCCGGCCAGTTCGGGAACCCGGTATACGTTGGGGGTCAGCTCCCAATGTCTTTTGGCGGCCCGTTGCGGGTTGGATTCCGGCTGCAGCATTCTACCCATGGAGCCGCCCACGGGATACACATCGTACTTCTGAGCCTCTTCCCAGAACATTTTTTCAAGCTCCGTGACTTTTTCAGGGTACTGGTCCGCCACGTTTACCTGCTGGATGGGATCTTTTTCAATGTTGTACAACTCCCATTCGGTGTTCAAGGGATCAAAGTTGGCCAAGGCCGCGGGGTCAACCGACCAGGGGATCCGATAGGGTTTCCCGGCAATGGTCCAGCCATCGTGATACAAGCCGACAAATCCCATCATTTCGAAATACTGGGTGGGGTGGTTGGTTCTGGCATCCGGGTCGTTCCAGGCATAGGTGAGCGATTTGCCCGGATAGGCTTTACGTTTCTGGCCGTTCACATAGTCAGGCGCCGGTACTCCGGTAACCTCCAGGATCGTCGGAACGATATCGGTAACGTTCTGAAACTGCCGCCGCCATTCGCCTCGGGCCTCGATGGCTTTGGGATATCGCACGGCCGTGGCGGAAACGGTTCCGCCGAAATGGGACGCCATCTGCTTGGTCCACTGGAACGGGGTCGATGAGGCGTAGGCCCATGCCACCGAATAGTGGTTGGCCAGGTGCGGCCCGCCCCAGGCATCCAGCCCGCCGAATTCCTCGAGCTTCTCCAGCTGCTGTTCCATGGTCAGCGGCGGAAAACCGTTTTGCATCAACAGCTCGGAGAATGTTCCGGTCGGCGTACCCTCTGCAGTGGCGCCATTGTCGGCGGTCAGGTAGATCACGAGGGTATTGTCCAACTCGCCCATTTCCTCGATGTGGTCGATGATCCGTCCGATGTGATAATCAACGTGCTCCAGAAAAGCGGCATTGACCTCCATCTGCCGCGCCAGATACCGTTTCCCTTCCTCGCTGAAGGAATCCCACTCGGGGATGACTTCCGGCCAATCCACCATTTGGGCATTCTCCGGAATCAAACCCAGTTTTTTCTGGCGTTCCAGCTGCTGGGACCGGTAAACGTGCCATCCGTCGTCGAACTGTCCCTTGTATTTGTCGCGCCATTCTTCGGGGACCTGGATGGGCGCATGAACGGCGCCCGGCGTGTAGTACATGAAGAAAGGAACGTCCCGCAGGCCTTTCCAGTTGTCCAGCCACCTGATGGCCTGGTCCGCCATACCGTGGGAAATGTGGAACCTGGATCCGTCGGCGTTGGTTTTCGGGGTTTCGATCGCTGTGTTGTTCTCGTACAGCAAGGGGTGGAACTGGTTGGTTTCGCCGCCCAGGAATCCCCAGAAGTATTCGAATCCCCAGATGCCGGTGGGCCAGCTCTCGAAGGGACCGGCAGGCGAGGCCTCTTCCATGGGGGTGTTGTGCCATTTGCCGAAGGCCGCGGTGGCATAGCCATTGTCGGTCAGGATTTTCGCAATGGACGGGGTACTGTAGTCAATCTGGGAATTGTATCCCGGGTACCCGGTGGCGAATTCTGAGATGATCCCGGTGCCGATCTGGTGAATGTTGTAGCCGGTCAGCAAGGAGCCCCGGGTCGGTGAACAGACCGCGGCCACGGACATGTGCGTGTAGCGAATGCCCTCGTCACCCATACGGTCGAAGGTGGGCGTGCGCATGACGCCTCCGTATGACGTGGCACTCGAATAACCGGCGTCATCCAGCATGATGATGAGCACGTTTGGCGCGCCTTCGGGCGCCTTCGGTTGCCCGATAAAATCAGGCTTCGAGTCCGCCAGGGTTTTGCCCTGGACGCCTTCCCATTCCGCCAACGGATAGGGTATGGCGTTGCCGCCTCCACTCTCTTGGGCGACAACCGCCTGACTGAAAAACAAAATAAAGAGAGCACCAAAAAATGGAATTACGGACTTCAGTGTTTTCATGGTTGCTACCTACTCGTTAGAAATCATTCAATTTACAAACATCCTACACCGCCCAGGTCAATCCAATGACGACTGATCCCCGGTCGCGTCAAGTGCTATCGGCCTGGTGGTTAATCAGGCATCCCGACCGCAGTTTTGCTCTGTGGGATCGGCAACGCACTTCAGCCACTGAACCATTTCCCGTTCCAGTTCCGCCATCAGAGTCCGGTATTCATCCCTGCGCGACTGCGCGAGCGAACCTTCGACCGAGCGCCATCGCTGCAACGCTTCCGAGCACACCAGCCAGTCATCACAGAGTGAATGGAACGATTCACTGCGTGTGTATTCACGTTCGATCTGCGGTTTCCAGTGCGTAAACCGCTCGATCACGCGCTCCAGGCAGGGATCCGGGAGCACGGTACTGACCGGGTTCATCAAAATTGCCTCTAATCCATTGAAACGGCAGTGTCTGCCAGTTAGTGAGAACGTACGGCATGGACCGGCCGATACGAAAGAGAAATACTGTAGCCATGCTGTAGACTACAAGGCGAATCCCTTTCAGCGGAACGCGCGATGGCCGGCGGCGAGAGCAGGCCAGGAATTGCCGCCCCGGATATGGACGAACCGACATCACAAGCCAGCATGCCGGATGAAGCGATCCTCGAACAGCTGGATCGTATCCTCCGACACGAGGAGTTTCACGCCACCGACAAGATGCGCGATTTCCTGCGCTTCGTCGTCGAGGAGACGCTGGCGGGAAACGCAAGGCTGCTCAAGGGATTCACGATCGCGCGCGAAGTATTCGGCCGCGGCACAGACTTCGACGCCGCCCTGGACCCGGTGGTTCGCATCCAGGCAGGGCGCCTGCGACGCGCCATGGAGCGCTACTACCTGACGGCTGGCCGCCGGGACCCGATACTGATCGAAATACCCAAGGGCGGCTACGTTCCCGTTTTTACAGCCGGGCCGGTTCACGGTTCCGAAACCGGAAACCGTGACGCTGGCGAAGTTGCGTCGAGGGAAAAATGCTGGCCTTACATCCTGGTTCTGCCGTTTGAAACGCTGGCGAGCAATCCGCAAACCGCTTATCTCGGCACCGGCCTCGCCACGGAATTGTGCATCGGTCTCGGAAGCTGTCCCGAGTTCCGCGTCATGCTGTCCCAAACGCAGGTTCCGGAAGTACCGGCCGATCGGCTGCGCCCTGATTTCATCGTCCGGGGCACAGTTCAGCAGAGCGGTGACGAGTGTAAAGTGGTGGTTCAACTGCTCTCCGCAACCACAGGTGAACAATTGTGGATCGATTCGCTGAAAAGCACGTTGAACGACAGCAGCCTGATCGCCTTCCAGGAAAAGGCCGCCCGGACCATCACCGCCCGGATCGCCAGCGCCCACGGTGCGATCTTCCGTTCATGTTCGGTCAAGGACGTGCGGATACCCTACCGCAGGGCTGAAAACTACGAGGCAATTATCAAGGGATACAGCTACCACCAGAAGGTCGATGCGTCTTCCTACGCACTCGCCCTGGACGCACTGGAAGCGGCACACAAAAAGGACCCGGAATGCGGCCTGGTCTGCACGCTACTCTCTCTGCTCTACGGGGACAACCTCTCGATGGAGTTCACGGATATCGAACGGACACCGCAGCGGAAAGCGCGAGAACTGGCGCGCGAAGGCGTCCGCCTGCTGCCGGACAATCCGTTTAGCCACCTGACGCTGTCGCGTGTTCACCTGCTCGACGGCAAGCTCGAGGAGGGGCGGTCGGAAGCCGGGGCTGCCTACGCGTTGAATCCCGATTCGCTGATGTTCCTGGATGCGATCGGCTACATGCTGGTCCTTCTCGGCGACTGGGATCGCGGCGAGCGACTGATATTGAAGGCGATCGAACTCAATCCCTTCTACCGCCCATTCGCCCGGTCCGCGCTCTGGCTGAACGCTTTTCGTCAGCGAGACTACGAAAGGGCGCTGACCGAAGCGGAACGCTGCGCCGCCGTGACATATTTCTGGGGGCCCCTGAGCCGGGCCGCGACCCTGGGGCAACTCGGTCATCCAGATGCAAGCGGGGCGGTGCGTGAACTGCTGGACTTGAAACCCGATTTCGCAGCTAACGGCCACACGCTGATCGAACGGTATATCAAGTTCGAAGATCTGCGGCATCGGATCATCGATGGACTTTCCCGAGCGGGGTTGAACCTCGAGCCGGAACGCCGCTGATGTGTGCGAGCGCTTCCAACAAGGATTACGCGGAAAACCAGAGCGCCGGCGGTAGGCTGTTCCGCAAGATGAGCCTGGGCGGGGACCAGTGGCGAATGACAGCGGCCGCGTTCACAGTCGACCCTCGCTACGACTGCTTCAGCAGCAGTTTCTCTGATCGGTTGCGCGATCGTCAGCTCGTTACAGCTGCCGGCGCATGAAAGACACGGTCTGTTCCCAGATGCTGATGTCAATTTCGAACAGGCTCTGCAGCGGCCGGTCGAGGTCCATGATCAGGACCATGACGGCGGCAAAGGCCAGTGCGAGGGAAAACGTCGCTACCGGGCTGCGCCGCTCGGTCAGACCCGCCTGGTAGCCGACGACGATCATGGCCATGGTCGCGGTAAAATACAGCGTGATCCAGATAACGAACGGGATGCGGTTCACCAGGGCGGCGTGAAGCCGCTGCGACTGCATGGCCATGAGTTCAAGGACCATGTCGGCAATCCCCTCCGGACCGAAGCTGGATGGAGACATGCTTTCGTCTCCGGCAGTGGCCCACAGGGCCAACTGGATGCCTTCGGAACGTTGAACCTCGCGCGCCGCCTGTTCCGAATCGCCCCGCTGCACCATTTGCTTGAGATTGACACGCAGTTCCGAGTACTCCAGCAGCAGCGCGCGCAGTTCGCTGCGGGCCGGTTCGGTCGCGAGGTCTGCGCGCATGAAGGCTTTTTTCGAGAGCATCGCCTCGTCGATCTGCAACTGAATGCGCTGTTCGAAGTGGTTCTGCGCGGAGGCGAACGTGAACGCCAGCATGAACGCCAGCAGACCCAGCGTCGCGCCCATCAGCGCTCTGACCTGTGCTGTTTGTGCCTTGACCTTCTTATCCCGTCTGCTTCGGCCGAGCCGAAAACCGATCTCCAGCATCAGCAGCATCAGGATCAGGCTGGCCCCGAAAAGAGTCGGTATGGAAAAGGAATCAAACCAGTTCGTTTGCATCTGCCGGGATCTCAGGTCCAACTGTGTGGATTCTACTCGAGATTGCTGACCTGCGTTGCCGTGCGGGAAATGGGCAGCCGGGCGCTGGACGTGGGCTCGATGTGGCGTACTCGCGGCCAGGCGAAGAGAGTCGTTTCCCTGATGACGTCTATTCCTCTCAGAGAAACTGCTCGTCCAGGATGCGCTGTTCCAGCGAGTGGTCCGGGTCGAACATCAGCTTCAGCGCGATGTCCTTGTCCTCGAACACGTCCACGCTGATCACGTTGCGGATTTCCGTGGCGTCGGCGGTGGCGGCCACCGGGCGCTTGTAGTAGTCGAGGATCTCGAAACGGATGCGCACCGAGGACGGCAGCACGGCGCCGCGCCAGCGCCGCGGGCGGAACGGCGAAATCGGGGTCAGCGCCAGGGCATCGGTGCCCAGCGGCAGGATCGGCCCCTGCACGGAGAGGTTGTAGGCGGAACTGCCGGCGGCGGTAGCCACCAACACCCCGTCGCAGACCAGGTCCTCGACCTTGACCGAATCGTTGACCAGGATCCGGATGTGCGCGGCCTGGTTAACCTGCCGCAGCAGCGACACTTCGTTGATCGCCAGCGCCTGGGACTCACCTCCGCCCTCGGTAACGGCGATCATCCGCAACGGGTTGAGCTCCACCACGTTGGCCTCGCCCAGCCGTTCGTAAAGGTCGTCCTCGCGAAAGCGGTTCATCAGGAACCCCACGTCACCCAGCTTCATGCCGTAAACCGGCAGACCGGTCGGCAGGTGGCGGTGCAGCGTGCGCAGCATGAAGCCGTCGCCTCCCAGCGCGACGATCACGTCCGCGTTCTCGATGTCGTGCGAGCCGTACCGTTCGCGCAGTGACTCGGCCGTTTTCTCGGCGCCGTCCTGCTGGGTGGCTACGAAATGGATGCGGGGCTCAGTCTTCATGGCAACGGTCCTCAGCGAGTTGGCCCAGGAAACGCACCGCGACCGACAGCGTCGCGTAGTCCAGTTCGCCCTGGTTTCTCATGCGCGCCAGCATGGCTCTGACGTCGGCGGCCCGCTCGGCGTGCTCCCCGATCCAGGCTTCTACCGGGTCCTTTTTCCTGCCGTGTTCCGACAGTACCCGTTCGACCATGCGGTTGTGGTGTGCGAATAACTCGTCGCGCAGGATGGCGCGGGACATCGCGTGCCACTCGCCGGCGACTTCCAGCGATTCGATGTGACGGCGCAGCCAATCCCGTTCAAAAGACCGGCCGAGCGCGAAGGACACCTCGGCGACCCGGTCCACCCGGCTGCCGCGGCGGGCTGCCGTCTCCACGATATCCAGGGCCGGGAAGAGCTCGTCCAGCAGCGCGGCGCGTTGCGCCAGCTTGCGGCTGAAGCCACCGTCCGTGAAACGGGCGGCCCGCTGCGACAGGGCTTCCGCGCCGGCGGGGGACAACTCGGCGCGCACGATGCCTTCCATCGCCGCCAGTCCCGGGCCCAGGCGCTTGACCATCTGCCCGATGTCGAGGCGCTCGTGCGGCAGGTTCAGCAACCAGCGCGTCGCCTGGCGCAGCAGGCTCCACATCGCCAGCATCGCGGCCATCTGCAGGTCCGCGTCGACGCGGTTGTCGAGCTTCTCGACCTGCGCCCAGAAATCCCTGGCCTTGAAGACCTCGCGCGCGATGGTGTAGGCGCGGGCCACGTCGCAGGGCTGTTTGCCGCTGTCTTCCTGCATGCGCAGAACGAAGGAGGCGCCCATCCGATTGACCAGGCTGTTGGTGACCTGGGTCGCGATGATCTCGCGCTTCAACCGATGGGTTTGCACGTAAGAAGCGTAGCGCTCGCGGATTGGCGCGGGGAAGTAATTCACCGCCTCGGCCGACAGCCATTCGTCTTCCGGCACGTTGGAGTCCAACAGTTCCTGATACAGCGTGATCTTGCTGTAGGACAGGAGCACGGCGAGTTCCGGCCGGCTCATGCCCTCGCCGCGGTTGCGGCGCTCGGCCAGTTCCTCGTCGCTGGGCAGGAACTCGAGCTCCCGGTCCAGCGCGCCGTGTTCCTCGAGCACGTTGATGAAATGGGCCATCGTGCCCATGCGCGAGGCGGAGAAGGCCTGCATCATCGAGATCGCCTGGGTCTGCAGGTAGGTATTGCGCAGAACCTGCGACGCGACTTCGTCGCTCATCTCGACCAGCAGGGCGTTGCGGCGATCGTCAACGAGCTTGCCTTCGACCAGCGGCTGGTTCAGCAGGATCTTGATGTTCACCTCGTGGTCGGAGGTGTCGACGCCCGCGGAGTTGTCGATGAAATCGGTGTTGCAGCGGCCGCCGGCGCGTGCGTACTCGATGCGGCCCAGCTGCGTCATGCCCAGGTTGCCGCCCTCGCCCACCACCTTGCAGCGCAGGTCCTCGCCGTTGACCCGCAGCGGGTTGTTCGACAGGTCGCCGACATCGGCGTGCGTCTCGCTGCTGGCCTTCACGTAAGTGCCGATGCCGCCGTTCCACAACAGGTCGACCTCGGCCTTGAGCAGCGCCCTGATCAGTGCGTTGGGGGCGATTTCGCTCGCCTCGATACCCAGCCAGTCGCGCACTTCGCGGCTGAGGGGCACGGTCTTCTCGGCGCGGGACAGCACGCCACCGCCCTTCGAAATCAGCTCCGGCCGGTAGTCCATCCAGGTCGAGCCGGCTTTGCGGAACAGGCGCCGGCGCTCGGCGTAGGAGGCTTTCTCGTCCGGGTTCGGGTCGAGGAAGATATGCATGTGGTTGAACGCGGCCTTGAGCCGGATCCGGCGCGACAGCAGCATGCCGTTGCCGAACACGTCGCCGGCCATGTCGCCGATGCCCACCACGGTGAAGGGCTGCTTCTGGATGTCGTGCCCCATCGCCCGGAAGTGGTGCTTGACCGCCTCCCAGGCGCCGCGGGCCGTGATACCCATGCCCTTGTGGTCGTAGCCGCGGGAGCCACCCGAGGCGAACGCGTCGCCCAGCCAGTGGCCGTGTTCCGCCGCCACGGCGTTGGCCGTGTCGGAAAACGTGGCCGTGCCCTTGTCGGCCGCGACCACCAGGTAGGGATCGTCGCCGTCGCGCCGGACCACGTCCCTGGGTGGCACGACAGTATCTTTATGCAAATTGTCCGTAATATCTAATAAGCCGTTGATAAACTGAGTATAACAACGAACTCCTTCGGCAAACACCGCTTCGCGGCCGCCGACTCTGGGCGGCTGCTTCACGACGAAGCCGCCCTTGGCGCCGACCGGCACGATCATCGTGTTCTTGACGTTTTGCGCCTTCATCAGGCCCAGCACCTCGGTACGGAAATCCTCGCGCCGGTCCGACCAGCGCAAGCCGCCGCGGGCGATCATGCCGCCGCGCAGGTGCACGCCCTCGAAGCGCGGCGAATAGACCCATATCTCGCGGAACGGGCGCG
>Ga0180436_10006421_pt1 | contig 10222 bp, 9 predicted proteins | sample SS_ome_2_FD_132434 | JGI IMG/M metagenome (GOLD analysis project Ga0180436, IMG submission 132434) | Hypersaline lake sediment archaeal communities from the Salton Sea, California, USA - SS_3_S_2 metaG | ecosystem: Environmental > Aquatic > Non-marine Saline and Alkaline > Hypersaline > Sediment...
GTTTCTGGGCGCTGCCAATCTCATTGCGGGGGGCTATCAGGATGGCTGTTTCCAAACAGACCTGGGCCGCTTCAGGTTACCCCAGCCCGTATCCTGGCAAGAGGGTACCGTTGCCATCCGGCCGGAACGAATTCGCTTAAGCAGCAAACCTGCGGGGGAAAACAGCTTCAAGGCCCAGATTCAGGAAGTCATCTACCGGGGCACCAATGTGGATCTTTCCCTGGAACCGGGCCAGTTGCGCGTACGGACCGGGGCCGAAGAAACCTTTGAACCGGGAAAATCCATCTGGTTGGAGCTGCCCCCCGAAGCTTTGGTGGTGCTCAATGACTAAACTGCTGATCTGGTACGGGGAACTGACCACCCGCCGCAACCTGACCCGGCGCGGACTGGGTTATCTGTCACCGGGAATGCTCTGGCTGTTGTGGTTTTTGATCCTCCCGGGCTTCGTTTTGGTTCTGGTCAGTTTCATCAGTCGGGGCTCCTACGGCCAACTGGAGTGGAACTTTACCATCGAAAACTACAAACGTCTGCTTGGTTTCAGCCTCTTCGGCTGGTCCGCCGATTATCTGCGGATCATCCTGCGTTCTGTCATCGTCGCCGTGGTCACCTGCGGGATCTGCGTGCTGCTGGCCTATCCCCTGGCCTTTTTCATTTGTGGACGTCCCGCGCGCAATCGTTATTTCTGGCTGACCTTGGTGATTGTGCCCTTTTGGACCAACATGGTCATTCGCACCTATGCCTGGCTGCTGATTTTGGACCCCGATTTCCCTCTAGCCAGGCTGGCGGCTCTGCTCAAGCTGATTCCTGACGGCAGTGCGCTTTACCCCAGCGCCCTGGCCGTATACCTGGGCATGGTTTCCATGTTTTTGCCCTTTGTGGTGCTGCCGCTTTACTCCAGTGTCGAACGCCTGGATTGGTCCCTGGTGGAGGCTGCCCAGGATCTCTACGCCTCCCGCTGGCGGGTTTTCAGCCAGGCGATTCTCCCCCAAACCCTGCCGGGACTCTCTGTGGGGGTGATTCTTACCTTTGTCCCCACCATGGGGATGTTTGTCGTACCCGACCTGCTGGCGGGTGCTAAATACATGCTGGTGGGCAATCTGATTCAACAGCAGTTCGGGCAAAGCCGGGACTGGCCCTTTGGCGCCGCCATCAGCATGGGCCTGATGGTTTTGACCTTGATCAGCCTGCAGCTCTATCGCCGGCGGAGCAAGGAGGTGGATATCCTATGAGGCGGACCCATCCCCTGGTTACCGCCATGGCCTTTGTGACCATGGGGTTTCTCTATCTGCCCCTCCTGGCGGTGGCCCTTTTCTCCGTCAACGATACCCGCTACGGGCTGATCTGGAAGGGTTTCACGCTCGATTGGTACGTCAAACTTTTCCATAATGAATATATCCTGGAGGCGGCCTGGAACACATTGATCCTGGCTGTCGTATCCACCATCATCGCCACGATTCTGGGAACCTTGCTGGCCATCGGCCTGGATCGATTTCCCTGGGGCAAAAAAACCGACACCGTACTGGATGTCATCCTGCATATTCCCGTAGTGATACCCGACATTATCCTGGCGGCCGCCCTGGTGGTGGCCTTCGGTCTTTTGCGATTGCTCTCGGGGATTTTCGAGCCCGGCCTGGTGAATATGATCATCGGTCACATTACCTTCCAGATCGCATTTGTAACCCTGGTGGTGCGCAGCCGCCTGGCCAGCCTGGGCCGCGATATGGAAGAGGCCGCCCGGGATCTGTTTGCCAGCACACCTTATATACTGCGCAGGGTCACCATTCCCCTGCTGCTGCCCGGAATCGTCGCGGGTGCGATGCTGGCCTTTACCCTCTCATTGGATGATTTTGTAATCAGTTTTTTCACCGCCGGACCCGACTCGGTCACCCTGCCGCTTTACATATACGCGGCGGTGCGCAGGGGCGTTTCACCCCAAATCCATGCCCTTTCAACCCTGGTAATCCTGATTACGGTGGTCCTGATCATCGGCATGGAAAGGTTCACCCGCCGGTAGGGTGGCGGGATTAGCATACGCCCTCCCACTGTCTATCAAATAATAGGAGGAGTTCTATCCATCCACACCAAAGAAAGGAGTTTGTTATGCGACAATGGATTTCAATGCTGGTGGTACTGGTAATTTTATCCGCCGTGCCCCTGGCGGCAACCACGGCCAGTGCCGAAGAAGAACTGCGCATCTACATCTGGTCCGAATACATGGATGAAGAGAAGATGCCGGCCGAGTTCGAAAAGAAATTCGGTATCAAGGTCCGTCTCGATTTCTTCGAAAACCTGGAAGAGATGATGGCCAAGCTGCAGGCCGGCGGCATACGTCAATATGATATCGTGGACCTTGCCGATTACAACATGACGGCGGCCCTGGCTCTGGATCTGATCCAGCCTCTGGACCACGCCAAGATTCCCAATCTGAAGAATATCATGCCCAAGTTCCAGGAGTACTACTTCGATCCGGGCAACAAATACTCCATTCCCTATCAATGGGGCACCACCGGATTGATGTATCGGCGGGAAAAAGTTTCCGATGCGGATGCCCAGTCCTGGGATGTGCTATTCGATGATAGTCGCGATTCCGGATCGTTTTTCCTCATCGACTCCACCCAGGAGATGATCGGGATTGCGCTGGCGTATCTCGGACACGATCCCAACAGCACCGACCCCAAAAAGCTGAAAGCGGCCGTGGACTTGCTGAAGAAGGCCAAGCAACGTAAGGGCTGCATGGGCTTCAAAGGGGGTGCCGGGGCCAAAAACGATGTCGTTTCCGGCGTGGCCCAGGCCGCCATCGCCTATAATGGCGACGCGATGCGCGGTATCGAGGAAGATCCTGAAGCCATGGGATTTTCCATTCCCAAAGAGGGCGCCCCCCTCTGGATTGACGTGCTGGCCATACCCAAAGAGGCGCCCAATCCTGACGCAGCCCATAAATGGATGAACTGGCTGCTGGAGGCCCAGACCGGCGCCGATCTCTCTAACTACAACCGCTACGCCACCCCCAACAAGGCTTCTTTACCCCTCATCAACAAAGAGGATTTGGAAAACCCGGGAATCTATCCCTCGGATGCAGTGATGAAAAAATTGTTCTGGTTGAAAGATCCCGGAGATAACATGCGCATACTGGATGAAGCCTGGACACGGATTAAATCTCAATAACTATACCATAGAGCGTTTGTCAGAATAACGTTCCGATAGTATGCGGTTTTCATTGCAGGCTGCTAACCTTGTAAGGGCGGGTTTGAAACCCGCCCTTACTCCCTGGCATAGTTGAACTGGTATTAGGTATCGGAACATTTTTATGCAAACCACTATTAGGAATATGAAGAAGGGCGGCACGCCATGGCCTATTTCCCCATACCTGCTAAAGACAGGCCAAGTTTTTGCGGCCTTAAAACCTACATGCGGCTCCCTCATGTGGAAACGTTAGAAGAGGTTGATTTTTTAGTTGTCGGCATCCCGTTTGACGTGATGAGCCTTGCCCGGGTCGGACAAAGAGGAGGACCCAATGCCATTAGGGCCCAATCCATGTATTGCAAGGGGTACCATCCGGAGCACGCAGTCGATATTTTCAGTTTTTGCTCCGGCGTGGATTACGGGGATCTGAACGTCCTGCCCGGAGACGGGATAAAATCGGTCAATATGGTGCGGGAACAGATGCTGCCCATCTTTCAAAAGGGCATCGTCCCCTTCTGTTTGGGCGGTGAACATACCATCAGCTATCCCATCCTGGCGGCTCTTGCCGAAACCCAGGGCCCGGTAGCCCTGGTTCACTTTGACGCGCATTCCGATATCTACAAAGAATATCTCGGACTAAAGTACCACCAGGGAAACCCATTTCGTTTGGCCATCGAGGATGGGGCGGTCATCCCAGGCAACTCTATTCAACTGGGCATCCGTGGCCCGGAATATTCGCCGGCTGATCGTGCGGCCAATAAGGAATTGGGTTTGGAGATGATCCCTGGCGTCGAGCTCCACCAAATTGGCATCACAGAAGCCGTCCGGCGCATTAGAAGCAAAGTTCAGGATATGCCGGTCTATATCAGTTTTGACATCGACTTTCTGGATGCCGCCTATGCACCCGGCGCCTGTATCCCCATACCCGGCGGCTTTACGACAGCCCAGGCCTTCGAACTGCTCAGGGGCCTGCGCGGTATCAATCTCCGCGGATTCGACGTGGTTTGCCTGGTGCCAGAATATGATGCTGGCAACATCACTGCTATTGCGGCTGCTTACATTACCTGGGAGGCCATTGCCCTGCATGCCTGTAATCACATTAAAGATTAATATTTTTGCAATGAACTAATAATGGAGTGGAACAATCCTATGGGACCTGGACTATTCATAAGATGGCTGATTTTAACCTTCGCCATACTTGTCACCGCCTACCTCATGGAAGGAATTCATTCCAGCGGATTTGTGGCTGCATTCTTTGCCGCGGCAATTCTCGGGATTTTCAACGCTTTTTTCCGCCCTGTTTTATTGCTCCTAACGCTGCCGATTAACGTCCTGTCGTTAGGATTGTTCACATTCGTGATCAACGCCCTGCTGCTTAGCCTCGTATCTCTGATAATCCCTGGATTTGAGGTATTCGGATTTTGGTCGGCAGTGTTTGGATCGCTGCTGATAAGCATTGTCAGCTGGATTCTGACATCATTCATAGACCGTCGAGGACACGTAGAATACATTCATATCGGCAGCAGCAGATATGATAAGTGATCAATAATCTCTAAGCAGCAACGTTACCGCGACGCCGCCGGTCATTATCAGGATGCTGCCGATGATGAACACATAAAAAAGCCCCGATAAATCGAGAATAATTCCTGAAAGAATCGGGGAAACAATCATGCCCAGGCTCCAGGCCGCATCGGTCACACTCATCAAAGACGCCATTCCCATTGTTTTTCCAAGCCGGCCGACAATCACCAGCCCCCCGGGAAAAGCGAGCCCGTTGGCCATGCCCATGAAAATGTTTAGCAAAAGGATCATCCCGAACCCTTCCATGAAAGGCATCCCAAATACGGTTAACCCCGATGCGAAAGTACCGGCAATTACAAGGTTTTTGGGGTTGAATTGGTCTGCCAGCCTTCCGCTGAAACGTTGAAGAAAAGCAATCAGGAAAACATTTGCCGTCAATATGAGACCGACCTGGGCACTTGTCAGATGAAGCTGCAGTGCAAGGATGGGCAAAAACGAATAGACCGTCCCCTGGCCGCAGGCAGCAAAAAAGCGCATTATAAAGATGCCCAGGACAGGCCGTTGCGCTAGGATTTTTTTTACTGAAGTGACCGGCTGGCGTCCTTTGCCGCGGAAACCCGCCTTGTCCGCAGGAATGCACAGCACCACCAGCAGGCAGGTGAAAATTGTCAAAACCCCCATTGTGTAAAAAGCCGCATTCATACCAAACTGTTCGCGTATAATCCCGCCTAGCGCCGGACCTGCACCGACACCGAGCATTACAGCCATGTTCAGGGTTCCCATATAGAGCCCAAGCTTTTGCTTAGGTGCGATATCCGCGGCCAGTGCCATGGCGATGGGAACCACGAAAAGTGAGGCCAGCCCATGAAAAAATCGTATAATAATGAGCATTTGCGCATTTACGGATATTACATATAAAAATGAAATCCCAGCATAGGCTATGAGGCCTGCAACGATAAAATTTTTTCTTCCCCATTTGTCCGATATTCGTCCCACAAACGGACTGAAAATAACGCGGGCGATATTGAAACTGGCGATGATAAGGCCGACTAAAAGTCCTGTGGCGCCCAACTCAACTGCAAAGACCGGAATAAGAGGCCAGATAATACCCAGCCCGATCATGGCCACACCTACGGAAATAGATAGGATGAAAAGGGTGGCGGAAGCGGTTTGCATCATAACGATATTTTGTTGCCGGCGAATACCAGGTTTTTTATGAAAGACAGCTGCAACCGGAAATGCTGCGGGTATTGCCGATACGTTTTGGCGGTCTTTACAGGTACCGCAGTGCGGCATATCGGCGCAAAATTTATCACCCGGTGATTATTCTCAAAAATCAAAGGAATATCAAGCATATTCCTAAGTTTTCGCAACGTCGCTGAGTGGGATGCATGTTTGCTTACAATGTGAATTTATTTTTGCGCGAGCCCTTAGTTATGCAAGGGAGTAGGGCGGGTTTCAAACCCGCCCCTACAGAGTTAATAGCCTGCAATGAAAACCGCAAGCAATGGGAACGTTATTCTGGCAATCGCTCAAAAGCCTTGACCGATTATTAAAATCATGATACGCAACAAATGTAGCGCAACAGATGTTTCTCAAACCGTTTGACCGGGAATTAAAATGCCACCGAAATTCAAGTTCAAAAAAACGGAAATCATCCAGACCGCTTTCGATATTGTCCGCCAACACGGCTGGAAGGGACTTACCGCCCGCTCCATCGCCAGGCAACTCGATTCGTCTTCGAAACCGATATACGGGCACTTTAGATCGATGGCGGATTTGGAGGAAGAGATCGTAAGTAAAGCGGTGGACTTGCTGTACGAATACATGACCCAGGAAAGAACGGGCGATCCCTGGCAGGATCATGGAATCGGCTATGCCTTATTCGGCCTTGGGGAAAAAGAATTGTTTCTGGCGGCCAACGATAAAGAGCACATTGTCCATTTCAGAAACTATGGCCAAAAAATCTGGGATATATTAACCGATTCCTTATCCGATTACCCCCCGTTTCAGGGGCTGACCGGGGATCAAGTTTATAAAATCCAGGCCCTCAGATGGCTGATGGCCCATGGTCTGGCTTTCCAGGCCGCTAGCCAACCCCCCGGCCTGTGGGACAAAGACGTAATCACCCAACTGATGCAGGATGGCAGTCAGGCTATTATTGCTGGAATGAGAATTCAGTTTGATCTTTGAGAAAAAGAAGGGAGACCCCATGGCGGACCAGATTTCGGTTAAGCACCTTTCAGGTATTCCCGGCACTTTAATGTATCCGGTTTATGCCCGGGCCAAAGAGACCCAAATGGCCAATCCCATCATCGAGGATTCATATTCGGTGGACATGCTCAAACAGATCGATTTTGATTTTTCAGTCTTCGAGAATATACCGGACAAGAAAGGTTTTAGCAAAAAAGACCTGCAGACCGGCATCGCAGTCAGAACCGAGCTTTTAGACAATGGTGTCCGGGAGTTTACCAACAAATATCCGGATGGATTGGCGATCAATATGGGCTGTGGTCTCGATGCACGATTTTTCCGGCTTGATAACGGATCGATGCGTTGGATTGACGTGGATCTTCAGGAGGTCATCGACCTCAAAAAGTGTCTTTTTAAGAATTCCGACCGCTACAAAATGATGGCCGCCTCCGTTCTAGAAAAAGGGTGGCTCGATAATATTGAAATAAATGACGGCCAGGAGGTATTGCTCATTGCCGAGGGCACCCTGATGTATTTTGAAGAGGAAGAGGTTAGGGGGCTCTTTGACAGTTTAATCGCCAAGTTTCCCAGGGCAACTTTTTTGTTTGAAGTCATGGGAAGTGCCTTAAGTGGAAAAATTCACCCCACGGTCAAGTGCCTGCGAGAGGAGGTTGTCTGCCCCTGGGGTATTCATGATTACAAGGCTCTGGAGAGTTGGAATCCAAAACTCAGACTGGTCCGGTCTGATATATTCATTGACCGCCATCGTGACCGCTGGAGCTTCTCGGCCCGGCTGCTGACCAGGCTGTTTGCCCGCCAAAAGCCAAAATTCGGTCATGCCATCCTTCAAATGGCAGTTCAATGAAAAGAAGCTATTGCCCGAGTGGAAGCAGCGAACAGCCAGGCTGTATCAGCTAAAGAAAAGTGCCGGCTCCCGTTCTGAAAGCCGGCCTGCCTGTTCTAGACGCGCAATATCGCCAAGGGTGCCGGCATGCAAAACCGGAGGTATAATTACTGAATTCCAAATCCAGTAACATGATCAGCGGATTGTATAGCCTGCCTTGTGAAAGCGGCCCTTTGCCATGACAGCCGCAATGGAGAGGTCTTCTTTCAGCAATACAATATCCGCGTCATATCCTTTTTCTATTTTTCCCTTTCCGTGGAGTTGCAACATTTCAGCGGGGTTCCGGGTGATCACCCTGATCGCAGTCTCTAGGGGGATCTTCTCTTTTACCACGGCATCCCTCACTTCGGCCAGAAGTGAAGCGCAGGAGCCGACGCCATATCCCTGAAAATTGAAGTTTTCATCAAACACCGGCAAACTCCCTTGCCCGTCGGAGGAAAAGGAAATCCGTTCAACGGGCACCTGGTCTTCAATTGCCATCTTGAGGGCACGGCTGCATTTTGTGCGGATATCATCCTTCCCTTCTGTATAGCCGCTGGTGGTCAAATCGATAAACCCGCCCCGTTTCGCATACTCAAACCCCCGGGAAAGCAGTTCGAAATTCCGATTCACATGGGTGGGCAGCAAGTGGCTCTGGGGAAACTCGCTCTGCGCCAGGCACGCTTCGATCATGTCGAATCCATTTTCACCGCTCCCCAGATGGATATTCACCACCCCCGCCTTCCCGGCCAGCATTCCGCCGATTCGTGCTGAAGATACGAGAGCTGTCAAGTCTTTCACATCCGGGTGGGACGATCTGTGATCGGCAATGGCAATCTCACCGACACCGATAATTTCATCGACCAGCATGATATCCAACTCGATACTCTCGGTTAAGGTGCGCACAGGCACCTGGTATGAACCGGTCAGGATCCAGCACGAAAGTCCTTTTTTTCTTAAGGATTTGGCCTTGGTGATAAAGTTTTTCATGGTGCGCGTAAAACCGTCGGTCCCCCTTACGCCGATGACCGTTGTCACCCCGGCTTTTATTAAATCGGAGGCTTCTATCTCGGGTGTTCGGGTTTCGAAGCCCCCCTCGCCGCCGCCGCCCGCAATATGCACATGATTATCAATAAAACCCGGCACGGCCATCAGCCCCTTGGCGTCAACAACGGAAAGGGCCGGAAGATCGTTAGGAATATCAATAGAGTCCGCAATGGCGGCAATCCGCTGGTCACTGACCAAAATATCTTTTTGGCCGGAAAAGGCCGGCGCATGGAGTGTCGCCTGTTTTATTAATGTAATCATTTTATTTTTCTTTATTTATATTGATGTGTTAGATAGTGCCGGTGCGCAATCCCAGCCTTTGCCGGACAGGAAAAAATCTGTATTGCGATCTTCCGCTGCTGGCTGCGGGTATTATCATAACAATCTGGAACTATCCACAAAACTTTGCTTTTTTCACCCGGTTCCATATTTTATCGTCGCCTTTGTTTGCGCCAATCCTCCGGCGCCTGGAGTTCTAAACAGAGATTGACAGGACCGGAAGAACACGGTTTAATCTGAAACGCATCATTTCCACCGTGCAAGCAACTGCTGGCGTTCCGGTTGCGAGGTTTATTAACGAACGCAGATGCCCGGGGAGGATTCCCGCCCTTTTTTGTTATCGATATTTGACCTGTGTAAGGCAAACTATATGAACCATTCCCGTCATCTGCTGGAGTTGCAGCGTCTCAAAACCTGGTTTTATACCTTTGACGGCGTGGCCAAGGCTGTGGATGACGTCTCCTTTCACCTGGATAAGGGTGAAGTGCTGGGCGTGGTGGGGGAATCGGGCTGCGGCAAAAGCGTCACGGCCCAGTCGGTGATGCGCCTGATTCCGGAACCGCCGGGTAAGATTGTGCACGGCCACATCTGGTTCGATGGCACCGACCTGGTGCCACTCTCCATGGAGGAGATGCGTACCATCCGGGGAAACCGCATCGCCATGATTTTCCAGGAGCCTATGACATCCTTAAACCCGGTCTTTACCATCGGTGACCAGATCTCGGAAATGTTCACCCTGCACCAGAAAGCCTCCCGTTCCGACGCCATGCAGCGGGCCATCGAAATGCTGACCAAAGTCCAAATTCCAGCCCCGGAAAACCGGGTGCATGAATATCCCCACCAGCTTTCGGGAGGTATGCGCCAACGGGCCATGATCGCCATGGCGCTCTCCTGCGACCCGGAGATCCTCATTGCCGACGAGCCCACCACGGCGCTGGATGTCACCGTGCAGGCCCAGATCCTCGACCTGATGCTCAAGCTGCGGGACGATTTCGATACGGCCATCATGATGATCACCCATGATCTTGGGGTTATCGCGGAGATCGCCCAACGGGTGGTGGTCATGTACGCGGGCCGGGTGGTTGAGGAGTCTGACACGGAAACGATTTTTGAAGA
>Ga0180436_10006422_pt1 | contig 10222 bp, 9 predicted proteins | sample SS_ome_2_FD_132434 | JGI IMG/M metagenome (GOLD analysis project Ga0180436, IMG submission 132434) | Hypersaline lake sediment archaeal communities from the Salton Sea, California, USA - SS_3_S_2 metaG | ecosystem: Environmental > Aquatic > Non-marine Saline and Alkaline > Hypersaline > Sediment...
AGACGCTCGAGACTGCCGTTATTGCTGCTGAACTTGCAGGTGCACTTTCAGCTCCAGGTACATTCACATTGTTTGCTCCCACCGATGATGCCTTTGCTGCACTCGGACAGGCGACCATCGATGCACTGCTCGCTGATCCCACAGGACAGCTTGCCGAGATCCTCAAGTACCACGTTGTTGGCGCAACCGCTTTGTCATCAAGCCTCTCCGATGGTGATATGTTCACCACCCTGGAAGGTTCCGATATCACGGTTACCATCAACAATGACGGTGTATTCATTGATGATGCACAGGTGATCTTTGCAGACTATGAGGCTCCTAACGGTGTAGTTCATGTGATTGACGCGGTCATTCAACCTGAAGCAACCAATATTAAAGAAGAGATTTCGATTTTCAGCAATGCTGTTGTCTATCCGAATCCTGCTTCAGACCGAATCAATTTCAGGTTTGAAATGAGCAATACTTCTGAAGTTTCCATTGAGGTATATGACATGGTTGGACAAAAAGTTGCCGAAAGGTATCTTGGTGTACTTCCGACAGGTGGCCATGACTATGTTATGGGAACCGAAGCAATGGACAACGGAATCTATATATTCATTGTGAATTCTGGAAACAGTGCGTTTGCGAATAAAGTGAGGGTTGTGAGGTAAGCACTCTTTCATGTTTTCACATCAAAGGCTGTACACATTTAGTGTGCAGCCTTTTTATTTTCATTCTGTTATAGCATCTTTGCAAATGTGAATCACCTCATTACTGCACATAGATATTTTTATTATTGCTAAAACAGAAGTATTTTAAACAATATAGATGAAAGGTATTTTGACTGGCATATTCATCCTGATCACAATACCTGCTGTCGCACAGCAGAATATCCTGGACGACCCGGTAATTCAGGAAAGTGTACAAAAATGCCTTTATGCCACATACGGGTACGCTTTCGAAGAAGCCCTTGAAATGCAGACCATCCTTCAGGAAAAAATGCCCCATCATCCTGCTCCCTATTTCCTGAAAGCATTGATCATCTACTGGAAAGACTTTCCATTGCTTCCGGATGATCCGGACACGGACCTATTCGTATCTATGATGGACCAATCGATTGAAATTGCAGGAAATATTCTCGAAAAAGAACCGGATCACCTGGAAGGTATATTCTTTGATCTCCATGCCAGGGCCTTTAAAGCCATGTTCTGGGCTGATAACGGGAAACCTGCCAGGGTGATATTTGATATTAATAATATGTACCGGCAAACGCTTGCGGGTATTGATCTTAAAGAAGAGTTCAATGAGTTTTACTTCAGCTCAGGATTATACAATTATTACATCGAAGCCTATGTAGAATTACATCCTGCCTATAAACCCATAACCGTGTTTTTCCGTGACGGGAATAAGAAACGTGGATTGCAAGAGTTGAAGTATGCAGCAGAAAACACCACGTATATCAAATACGAATCGATCCTTTTCCTTTCGCTGGTATATCTCAATTATGAAAAAGAGATGGAGCAAGCACTGGATTATGCAGCCCTTCTTTATAACAATTTTCCAAAAAACATCTATTATACCGGGCAGTATCTTATTCTTTTACTGTATAGTTCGAAGTTCACGATTGCTTCGGTTCTGAATGAACAGATAGATTTGAATAAAAGTGAATTCCACAAACTGATCTATCTGATGACACAGGGCTTTCTCTGCGAGAACCAACTGAAAGATTTCAAGGCTGCTGAACAGTTCTACTTCCGGGCGATATCAAAAGCGGAAACATTTGGCCCTATAGCAGATTTATATGCTGCTATTTCCTATGCAGGATTATCAAGAATTGCTGAAAAAAAGGGAAATGCCGGGGAGGCACGTCGGTACCACAGGCAATCAAGGCAATACTCAGGGTTTACATTTATTCTCGATTTCGATTCCGGGGTCTCCAGGTGATCAGGTAAATACCCAACAGGGTCATAAATCCGCCGACCAGTTGGATTCCCGAAGGAAACACCTCGAGAAAAATCCATGCCAGGATGAGGGTCCATACAGCTTTTGAACTGATGATGAGCGATGTGGAAGTTGCTTCAATTCTTATTAAAGCCTGGTAGGCAAAAACGATGGTTAGCAACGTCTCAAACAATGACCCGAGTGCCAAATCGCGCCAGACATTAACCGGAAAATGAAGTTGCTGACCAGTGACCAATAGCAATACAATAAACACACCCGCCAGTAGGATCGTTCTGATGAGTGACATCATTTCCGGCTCCAGGTATTCCTTGAACCTCCGGCCCGCAATGGTTGCAAGTGAAAAAAAGAAGGAGGCAGAAATTACATACATTGCCCCGGGATCAGTAAACCCCCTGAAGGCCCCTTCACGGAAATTAAGTGCAAAGACTCCTGCGATTGTGACAAGAATCCCGGCCACCTGGGCTCCCCTGAATCGCTCCCTGAGGAGGGTGATTCCCATGATCGTTACAAAAACCGGCCCGATATTTCCGATAAAAGAAACTACGGCAGGGTTTTCCATAGCACGGATCGCCATGTAAAAAAGCCCTGTGGCAACACCTTCAAGGATTGCGATGAGAAAAGCCACACTTAGCTTCTGACGGATATTAACCCTAATACCTGTATATTTCCGTCGCCCCAGATACCATGCGCTGTTCCAAAAAATTCCAAGTGTAAACCAGACTGCGCCGAACTGAATCATGGTTACCTGGTTGAGTGCTGATTTGCTGAAAATAAATGATGAGGAAAGAGCCAGCGCGGCACCAAGTGCATAGAGATATCCTGGGGTCTGTTGTTTCATGGTCAATTATTAAGCACTGCCAGAAAATACGGAATCATTGATTGTCACACTTTATGGCCTGCCCATACAGTATAGTAACACTCTGTAAACATAAATAAAATTTCCAAATCGCCCATAATGGAAAAAGCCGCGGAATCCCGCGGCTTTGTATACTAACCTATTTAACCTAAACTTATCTATGATCCATATTCGGAGATAATTTCCTTAACATCATCCGGGGCTACCCTGCCGTAGGTCTTGTCTCCGACAAGAACTACAGGTGCAAGGCCACATGCACCCACACAGCGCAGGCAGCTGAGTGAGAATTTACCATCAGCAGAGGTTTCCCCGACTTCAATGTTCAGCTGTTTCTTGAATTCAGCCAGTACATTCTCTGCACCCCGAACATAACATGCAGTACCTGTGCATATTGAAATTGGGAATTCGCCCTTGGGGATCATGGTAAAAAATGAGTAGAAAGTCACTACTCCGAAAACCTTTGCAACAGGCAACCCCATTCTGTCAGCAATCACTTCCTGCACTTCCGCAGGCAGGTATCCGAATTCACTCTGGGTTTTATGCAGTACATTGATTAGTTCTCCATGGGCATTGTTGAATGCATCACAGAAGCTATGGATCTTTTCGATCTGATCTTTTCTTAATTCTACTTTTACGCTTGACATGATTCTGCTATTTATGTTTTAACCTATACTTCAAATACCTTTTTCTTACGCTCGAAATAGTGTGTGTGCAGCAACTGATGTGCCTTTTCACTCATTGGCTTGCCCAGGAATTCTTCGTATAGCTTAATGATATATGGATTCTCGTGTGATTTTCTGAGGACCTTTCCCTCATCCTCTGCATAAATGGCTTTTGTTCGGGCCTTCAGGATGCTGGAATCTCCATGATGCAATGGCTGACCTCCACCACCAATGCATCCGCCGGGACAAGCCATGATCTCGATTGCATGATACTGTGATTTCCCGGCCTTGACGTCTTCAAGCAGCTTTCTTGCATTTCCAAGGCCGTGTGCGATGCCGATTCTGATTTCCAGTCCGTCAAAATCAACACTTGCCGAACGAATTCCTTCGAGCCCCCGTAATTGCCTGAAATCTACAGACTCAAGTGTTTTACCTGTATGCAGCTCATAAGCCGTGCGTGTAGCTGCCTCGATCACTCCGCCTGTTGCACCGAAAATGACACCGGCACCGGTAGATTCACCCAGCGGGGAATCAAATTCATTGTCCTCCATATTGACCAGGTCCATGTTCGCCTGCTTGATGAGATGGGCCAGTTCCCGTGTACTGATGGAATAATCCACATCAGGATTGCCATCCACTTTGAATTCATCGCGCTGACATTCATATTTCTTTGCCAGGCAGGGCATAATAGAAACCACTACCATCTCCTTTCTGTCCACGCCAATTTTCTCTGCAAAATAGGATTTCGCAATAGAACCGAACATCTGCTGTGGGGAGCGTGCAGTTGAGGGTATATCTTTCAAATCGGGGAAGTGGTATTCAAAAAAGTTCACCCATGCCGGACAACAACTGGTCAGGATGGGAAGCTGTACATCCTTGTCTCCATTCAGGTGCTTTGTCAGGCGGTCGAGCAATTCAGATCCCTCTTCCATGATGGTCAGGTCAGCAGCGAAATCGGTATCGAAAACATAATCGAATCCAAGATTTTTCAATGCTGTCACCATCTTGCCTGTAACACGTGTTCCAGGTTCAAGTCCGAACTCTTCTCCCAGTGCAGCCCGAACGGCTGGAGCTGTCTGAACCACCACCGTCTTCGTCGGATCGCTGAGCGCCTGGATCACCTTGGCTGTATGGTCTACTTCAGTGAGTGCTCCGGTAGGACAAACTGCGACACATTGTCCACAGTATGTACAGGGTGAATGCTCCAGGTTCATTTCAAATGCCGGTGCCACCACCGCATGAAACCCCCTGTTCACAGCATTCAGTGCGCCAACCGTCTGAAAATCGTTGCACATGGTCTCGCACCTGCGGCACATAATGCACTTATCCATTTCGCGAATAATTGAGGGTGAAGTATCCAGCCTGTAGGTGGACATCTCCGCGAATTCCTGTCCGGGAATATTCCTGATCCCCAGCTTGGTCGCCATATCCTGCAGATCACAATTCCCGGATTTCGCACAAATGAGGCAGTCCTTGGGGTGATCACTGAGGATCAGCTCCATCACTGTCCTGCGGGCATTGATCACCCGCATGCTGTTGGTTTTAACTACCATTCCATCAGCTACTTCTGTTGAGCAGGATGGTGCCAGGTTCCTTCTTCCCTCGATCTCCACCGAACAGATCCTGCACCCGCCCGGCTTATTCTCTATATTCAGATCCTTCAGATCCATATAGCACAGTACCGGGATATCGATTCCAAGCTCCTTTGCAGCTTTGTAAACAGTTGTCCCTGCCGGAACTTCAACCATTTTACCGTCTATTATAAGTTTTACTTGATCCATTTTTTCGAATTTCTTTTTGTGTATAGCACTATCTCAAGATTACCGCATCAAATTTGCATTTCTCCAAACAGGCGCCGCACTTGATGCAGGTTACAGGGTTCACAACATGGAGTTCCTTTCGTTCTCCTGTGATGGCACCAACCGGGCATGCGCGCGCGCAGGCAGTACATCCGACGCAGTTTTCCTCAACTATAAAGTATTCCAGCAGGTCTTTACATACTCCTGCAGTACATTTTTTATCGACCACATGAGACCGGTATTCATCCATAAAGTTATCGAGTGTCGACAATACCGGGTTGGGAGAACTCTGACCCAGTCCGCAAAGTGAAGTATCCTTGATCACCTCTCCGAGATTTCGGAGCCTGTCTAGGTCTGCCTCTTCACCCTTGCCTTCACAGATTCGCTCAAGCAGCTCATGTAAACGCTTGTTGCCAATCCGGCAGGGTGCACATTTACCGCATGATTCCTCAACCGTGAAATCAAGGTAGTATTTCGCAATGGATACCATACAGTCGTCTTCGTCCATTACGATCATTCCTCCGGAACCCATCATGGAGCCATTTGCCACCAGGTTTTCATAGTCGATCGGCGTATCGAGATGCTTTTCAGTAAGGCAACCACCGGAGGGACCACCTGTTTGTACTGCTTTGAATTTCTTCCCGTCCTTGATGCCCCCGCCGATCTCGAAGATCACTTCGCGCAGGGTGGTTCCCATCGGAACTTCAATGAGCCCCACATTGTTGATCTGCCCGGCAAGTGCAAAGACCTTGGTTCCCTTGGATTTTTCAGTTCCGATACTACTGAACCATTCAGCACCCTTCATAAGAATGGGCGGCACATTGGCCAGCGTTTCCACATTATTCACGTTGGTGGGCTTTCCAAGGTATCCTTTTTCTGCCGGAAACGGTGGTTTGAGAGTAGGTTCTCCCCTGTCCCCTTCCATGGAATGGATCAGGGCAGTCTCCTCACCACACACAAATGCACCTGCGCCATATTTCAGTCCGATATCGAAACTGAACCCCGTTCCAAGGATGTCTTCACCCAGCAATCCGTAATCACGCGCCTGCTGGAGTGCTGTTTTCAGTCTTGCAATTGCAAGGGGATACTCCGCCCGGATATATATATAGCCTTCATCTGCACCTATACAATGGCCGATGATGGCCATGGCCTCCAGCACAGAATGCGGATCCCCTTCCAGGATGGAGCGGTCCATGAATGCACCCGGATCTCCTTCATCGGCGTTGCAAACCACGTACTTTTTGTCAGATTCATTGTTACGGGCAAGTTCCCATTGCAGTCCTGCAGGGACTCCTGCGCCTCCCCTGCCTCGCAATCATGAATCCTTTAACCGTGCGATGGTCGATTCCGGTGTCATTTCAGTCAACACCTTCCCCAGTGCCATATACCCATCACGTGCAATATATTCATCGATGCTCTCCGGATCAACGAAACCGCAATTGCGCAAAGCGATCCTGAGTTGTTTTTTGTAGAACCCCATCTTGCCGGAGTCTTCCACCTCTTCCTTGCTTTTCGGATCTTTATAGAGCAGGCGGCTGATTCTTCGGCCCTTGATCACATGCTCCTCGATGATCTCCTCGGCATCGGCGGGTTTTACCTGTGTGTAGAAGGTATTGTCGGGCATCACCTTCACAATAGGGCCTTTCTCACAAAACCCGAAACAGCCGGTCATAATTACCTGAACCGTCTCCTCAAGGCCCTGTTTGGCCAGCTCTTTTTTCAGCTTTTCTGTGAGGATATCGCTTTCGGATGCTTTACATCCCGTTCCCCCGCAGACAAGCAAATGCATACTGTATTTTGACATGATAATAGGGTTTTATTCTTTTGAATCTATCGTTTCATAATTGACAGGTATGATGCCGTCCACCAGCTCACCGCCCTTGATATATTTCTCAATAATTTCATCGGCTTTTTTGATGTTCACGTTGCCGAATACGATGGCTTCCTTGCCGGGCAGTGTCACTTCGATGGTCGGCTCCGCATAACAGTATCCCATGCAACCTGTCTGGGTCACCACCGCTTCCACACCGCGCTTCTCCAGCGATTCACTTAAAAACTCCATCGTCTCCTTGGCTCCCGAAGCGATACCACAAGTAGCCATGGCCACTTTCACCTGCACGAGCTTTTCGGCATCCTCACCTTTTTTCCGGAGTTCAACTCCCTTATTCTTTTCATCCCTGATTTTTTTCAGGTCAGCGAGTGATCTGATTTTTTCCATTTTATATACACTTTATGTTATCCTCAACAAATTATGAATTAAGTATCGTCTTGTCAATATTTCCATCAGTAAACCCTATGGCTGCAAGGTTATTTCGAATCAGTCTTTTTAATTCTGTCCTCAACGAAGATTCGTTCAAATGCTCCACTTCCAGCTCCTGCCTTGCCAGTTCCGAGCTGATCGCAAAACCACCTTTCGGTGTACTGCAACGCAGTTCAATATTCACCTCGTTATGCATTGCTGCCAGTATCATCCAGCAGCCTTCAATATCACCAAGTGGTTGTATATCCGGATGTCCGGCTACAAATACAGCCTTCAGTTCAGTTCCTTTTCCTTTTTCTGAATGGATCTTCAGTCCACCGCCGGCAAGCTCTGCATGCTGTCGTAAAAGCGGAATTCCCATTCCCACCCTGCGCGTGGTACGGGAAGTAAAGAAAGGATCGGAGGTCATTTTCAACGTTTCGTCATCCATCCCTTTTCCGTTGTCCAATATGCTGAGCTCCAACATCCCTCCTGCCGACAGCTCCAGCACCAGTTCCACTCTGGTGGCTCCTGCTTCCAGGCTGTTTTCAGCGATATCCAGCATATGCAGGGCAATCTCCTTCATTCCGGGAGGACCCTCCTGCCATCCTGCATTTTGAAGGCTTTTGATAATTCGCTGAACGAACGTTGTTGCATCTCCAGCCGGGTCGTGCATCTGCCAATATCCTCAATGAAATGTGCATCGGAACTCTTTAATAACTGGAATTTTTTTAGTTCGGGATAACTTTCCCATGCTTCAGCACGACTGGTTTTCCTGGAGATTTCCACTGCATCCGCTTTCAGCTCTGGCGGGAAAAATCCCAGTTGACTAAAGAGCCCGTTCATTTGCCTGTCCACATGTGCCGGCACGAACAATCCGCCAAAGCCATGCACCGTTGATGCCACTTCTGTGATCCCGTGTCGCAATCCCGGGTAAAGCGAATGTGTGATCTCCTCCAGTATCCGCTCCTCACGGTCCACAATCACCTGTTCTCCAAACAAAGCGGAGTCATTTTCCACTATCGGCAGTTGCGTTTCCAGGTATTCCTGGAACGCATGTAACTGATCATCCGTATCAAAGAACGCCAGGCAGTGCACCTCCTCGCGGGTGTTCACTTCCACACCATATACCACGTAAATGCCTTTTTCCTCGCCGATCTCCCTCACAATACGGTTGTGCGCCGTATGGTTATGATCTGTAATGGCGATAATATCCAATCCAATCTGCGCTGCTTTCTCCACAATGTTTACCGGGCTCATCTCCAGGTCACCGCATGGAGAAAGCACAGTATGAATATGCAGGTCTGCACGGTAGATTGTCATTTTTTATTTAATAGTTCAAAAATCTTCCCGGCAGTTTCAAAAGCAGGCATGGCTGATCCCAACAGGGGGATACCTTCCTCCACAGCCTTTACCAGTACAGCCTCGTCTGGCCTGATATCCTTCACAAGGACTACTGCTGACAGCTCCTTCAGAGAGGCAATAGCAACCACATTCAGATGTGATTGCAATGTGATCCATACCTGTCCTTCCCTGGCATTTCCCATTACATCGCTCAGCAGGTCGGAAGCATAACCTCCGGTGACCTGTGTTTTCAGCTTCTCTGCACCGCAAAAAATCTGCAATCCCGCTTTTTCAACGATTTCCTCTGTTGTGATTATATTTTTTTCAGTCATCATGCTGCCGGTTCGTATATTAATATTATTTGTCTCAACTTGATTCCGATCCTGGTTACCTGTCTGTACCACCTGTTACCAGGGAGAGTGTTCTTTCGTACCTTTTTTCTGAAAGTATTTCTTCTATTTGCTCTGACTCCTGTAATCCCTGTCCTTCCCCCAGATTGTTGCGTTGATCCGGTCCGCCTCATCCAAAGTGAGCTTCCCCTTGCGCAGATAAAGTTCCTGCAGGAATACACACCAGGAAAGCGCCGCCCGGTCCTGGACGATATCTTCTGCCAGGGAACGACAGGTTGGGGATCCACATGCTGCACAGTCGATACCCGGCAACACCTTCAGCAACTCATCGATCTTCTTCATCTTTTCCAGTGCCAGCGAACGGTCCCGGTCAAGCACCATCATTGACCTGGGTGGTATTGGCTGAAGGTCATAGGCCTGATGATCATATCCCCGTGAATTGCCACCACCATCAATGCTTACTGTAGCCGGTAGTTTTTTTGCCCTGCCATTCAGCCGCTCCACGGTCAGAAACCGATTTCCGCTGATCAATACGCCTCCTGCACAACTTTCATCACAGGCCCGTAGTTCCAGGAAATCTATATTGCTGTCTTCTGCTTCTTCGAGGCGCTCAAGGAACTGTGTCACATTGGAAATTCCGTCCACCGCCAGGCATCTTCCCGGCTGGTGCCTGGACTCTCCGCGGGTGAGGCTCCACAGGATACCTTTCGAAGTCAGGTTAACCGTCTCACTCTCCTGCGCTTCCACCTCTTTGTTCAGAATGATATGCAACATCTTGTTATACAGGAACTCCATATTGATCACTCCGCTGACCACTGAACGATCCTCGCCTACCGGGCTTTTGACAGACGCGATCTTGGCTGCGCAGGGAGTAACATAAAACATCCCGATCTCATCTTCAGCACATCCCTTCCCGACCAGTTCCTCCTTAAAGTGCAGGGCGGCAATGTCTGAAGGAGGCTTGACCCTGATCAGGCTTTCCACCATAGATGGAAACCGCACCTGTATCAGCCGAACGATCGCTGGACAGA
>Ga0180436_10006423_pt1 | contig 10222 bp, 8 predicted proteins | sample SS_ome_2_FD_132434 | JGI IMG/M metagenome (GOLD analysis project Ga0180436, IMG submission 132434) | Hypersaline lake sediment archaeal communities from the Salton Sea, California, USA - SS_3_S_2 metaG | ecosystem: Environmental > Aquatic > Non-marine Saline and Alkaline > Hypersaline > Sediment...
ACGTCGCCGTGGCTCATCCAGCAGATCAGGTTCGGGTTCAGCCCCTTGAACAGCAGGCTCTTCTCCGGCTCGGTGACAAACAGCTCGGTCTTGCCGAACTCGCTGCGTTTGGCGTCCTCGATCTTGCAGCCGCGCATTTTGCCTAAAAGCTGCAGGCCGTAGCAGATACCGAGGATCGGGATGTCGAGCTTGAGGATGTTCTCATCGATCGCCGGGCTGCCGAAGCGGTAGACGCTGTTCGGGCCGCCGGAGAGGATCATGCCGATCACGTTGCCGCGTTTTTTGATCTGGGCGGCGGTGACCTTGTTGTCGACGATCTCGGAATGGACGTTGAGCTCACGGATGCGTCGCGCGATGAGCTGGGTGTATTGGGACCCGAGGTCGATGATCAAAATCGACTGGTAATTGTTGGTTGGGGGCGAAACCATGACCAATTATACTTGCACGGAGCCCCGCTGTGAACCACCATCGGCGCGAATTCGCATGAATTTGGCGTAAATCGCCGGTTAGCCGGTGGCAAAGGGGTTTAAGGAATGACGGCGGGGGACGTGAAACGATACGGTGTGTCCGTGAAACGACCCTGATGGGGCGCGTGCATATTGACCGTAGCGGCGCCGCCCCTGGCGCTGGATTCCGGGCGCCTTACATTGCGTTGGTCTGTTGATCGATCGTAGCGGCGAAGCCGTGCTTCGCCGAATAATCAGCTCAGATCGGGTTGCCATGTGAATCAGAGGCGAATCATGGATTCGCCACTACGGTTGCTGTATCTTTTCTCTCCTCATGTCAGGCGAGACGCCCGACCTACTTCTTCTCTGTCCTCTGCTGATCCCTGATCCCTGTCACCTGTTCCCTTCTTCCCCATACGGGAAGGCCTTCCCTTCTGTTGCCTGGACTGCTTACACCCGCCGGGCGTCCAATCCGACGGGCGGTACCGCCGAGCCTGCCGCGGATGCGGTACAGCCCAGCTGCACAATTGGAACGTTCCAGCGAAGAGAATACCTTCGCGAAAAGCGGCATGCAAGCGAAATAGCCAGTTATAGCCAGGCGTAGCGCGGTTTAACACTATTCGCCGGATCATAGGCCAGGCGGCCGTACACTGTTTTAAGGTCCTAGGCGTCCTCAACTGACACTGTCACAGCCACCTCGCCTGCCTCCGGGTCCTTGCTCACGAGAACGACCCAGCCGGATCCCCCCCGAGAAATGTCCCGGGGAGGATTACCAGGGTAAAGCTTTTTGTTGTATGCCCGCCGGTGGACTCTGCGCCGATTATTCCCCCAGGCGGCTCAGTTACCCCACCGTCCACCACAGCCCCGGGCAGTCCCGCGGCCCTGCCCGTGCAGGAAACCAGTGCCAGCGGTACAAGGACCGCCGCCAGAACTACCACTACTCTTACAGCCGGCATGTAACCAACCTCCCAGATGGTCAAGCATTACCCCTGATTCTGAATAGTATTCTAACCGGTATCGGGTACCGGTTGGGCACACACTTGCAGTCCAATATCAGGGGCACAATTGGGTGGGGAATGAGAGTGTGACCCCAGTAGAGCAAGCGACACCGCTTGCGCTCCCCGGGACAATCGCAAGCACGGGGGCTTGCGCTACTAGATATCTTTTGGCAACGGTGATACCTAAGGCCTTGAACCCGCGGCAAAGTGTCGCGGCTACCGATGAAACTTTGCTCACTCCCCTGCACTCCTAATTGCAGCCGTAAATCCTTTGCGGCATTGAAAAAGGCGACAGGAAAGGATAGGTGCTTTAGAATGAGGACTAGATCGATCACGCTCGGAGGGAATGCCAAAAGCGTGGAACGCAGGATGGATGAGCTGACGCTGTGCCGCCGGATCGCCGGCGGGGAGAGCCATCTGTTCGGCGAGATCATCGACTCCTACACCAACCTCGCCGCCGGGGCGATCGCCAGTCAGGGCGTCGACCGCGCGGACATCGAGGACCTGACCCAGGAAGCGCTGATCAATGTCTACAAGGGCATCGCCGGGTTCCGTGGCGACTCCAAGCTCTCGAGCTGGATCTACCGCATCGCGCTCAACGTCGCCCGTGGGCACCTGAAAAAGCTCGCACGCCGCCCCGGCCAGGACAGCGTGGAGCAGGCGATGGAGTCCGGCCGCCAGCCGGTGGATCCCCAGGCCGCCTCCGAGGCGAGCACGGTGCGCAACCGCTCCCTGGCCCAGGCGCTTGCAAAGCTGCCGGACAAGCAGCGCATCGCAGTCAGCCTGTATTACTTCGAGGAACTGAGTTACGAAGAAATCGCCGAGGCGATGGAAATGAACCTCAACACGGTCCGGACCCAGATCCGGCGGGGCAAGCTCGCCCTGGCCGAGTTACTGGACCATGAGGCACTGGGCGGGTAACCGCCTGACCAAGGCCGCCGTAGGCCGGGGTATACTTTGAAGGCAGTGAGCCATGAATGAAGAGAAATTACAAAAGGTCGAAGAGCTCCTGAGGGCCGAGCGGGGGGTGGAACTCCCCGCGGACTTCAAGCTAAAGGTGATGGCGCAGGTCCGCAGCCTGCCCGCACCGGAGCTGATCGCCCCGCGCCGTTCCTGGCGCGACTGGGTCTATACCCTGAAGCTGCTCAGCAGCGGCGAGAAGGTTGCCGGCGGGTTGATCATCGCCGGTGTGCTGGCGCTGCTGATCCCGGGCGTGGCCGATGTGCTGGCGCTGTGGGAATGGGAGCTCGCCGACCTGACGCTCAGCGTCGGTATCGGGGAAACCGTGGCCTCGGCCAGCCTGCTTAGCGTGGTCGCGGTTTGCGCCGCCGGGCTGTTCATGACCGGGGTCGGGGCCTATGCCGCCAAGCACAACCTGATCCGCGCCTAGCGCTGGCAAGCAAATTGGAGTTGAGCTGGGGGCCCACGGGCCCCTTTTTCTTGAATAGGGATGATACAGGCTGATCGCCTGTGCTACTGGTAGTCAGAGGTGTTGCATGGTGGCATAGATTCACTGCTGTCTTAAACCATCCGGAAAAAAAGTCCTGGTCACGTTGGCTCAGGCACTGAATCTATGCAAAGAGTTGAAGACATCTCGGCAGTAGCCCGGGCGATCAGCCCGGTATTCGGTTGGATCAGGTTGAATGGCAGGGTTTTTAGCTGTCAAAGGTTTAGCCTGGATTCCGCGGCCACAGAACGCGGCTGCCCAATTAGAAATTCAAGCCCGGCGATACCGCCGATTGCTATACTCTTCGCGGAGGAAGACGGAAATGGTTATCGCAAACCGCCTGGCATCCCTGGTGATTGCCGCGACGCTGGTGCTGGCGCTGCCCCTTGGCGCCGCCGCCGTACCCGAGGCCGACCACATCCACCTGGAGCTCGACGCCCTGCGCCTGAACGTCAACGACTACTCGCTCAAGCACCAGGTCAAGGCCGTGCTGACGATCACCGCCGAGGATGAGTCACGCTTCAGCGGGGCCGACCTTGCGCTGATAACCATCATCAACCCGGTGGGTGAAGACGTCACCCTCGGGCACTACAAATATGTCTTCAACGAAAAGAAGTTCAAGGCCGCGAACGCAATCGTCGTCTTCAAGGTCGTCGAGGATTCATCGGCGCCGCTGCCCTCGGAACTGAGCAACGTCCCGCCGGGATTTTTCTGCGCGGACGGGCCGTACCACGTCAGCATCATCCTGCGCGGCGAGGTGATCAGCGGCGAGTTCAGCTTCGGCCCGGCGCTCGGGATGGGCGTCAGCCAGGGCGGTGAACCGGTGACGAATTTCTGCCTGGCCGCCGAGGAGCCGTTCCAGGTCGCCACCGACCCGCAGGAGTTCGGCCCGGTCTATTACAAGCGCCAGGACCTGACGAACTTCGTCTACCAGCTGGCCAACATGGACCAGGCCCTGGAGGGCGGTGACTTCCATGCCCAGGTCGAGACACCGCGCTATGTCTTCCAGGTCCGGGCCGGCAAGGGCGACGGCGGACCGACGCGCCTGATCGATCCCGCGCGCTACATCGTGGGCCACGAGAAACACCTGATCCGCAGCGAGCAGACCGCGACGCCGCTGAGTTTCCAGGCGGGGGAGGTCACCCCCGGCGAGGTTGTCGTCATCGACTTCCAGCGCGAAGACGTCCCCGCCCCGGACTCGCTTTTCGGCGCGGAAACCGCCAGTTTCAGCTCACGGGTGCTGATTACGGACCGCGTAGTTTTCGCACTTCATGCCGAAACTCCGCCGACACCCGAGGAGTTGGGCCAGGTGTCTGGCAGCTAAGTCCCAGACTGGCCTGAGCGAGTTGATGGATTGTGGATAATTCCCGGAGCGTACTTATAACGCGATTGACTCCGCAACCCGTTAGATGATAAATTCATTGTCCTTGTGATACTCGCAATTGACCCTGGAACAAGCAAGGTTGGCTGGGCCATCGTTGATGACCGGGGGCTGCCTGTGGATCAAGGAATTCTGATCATTGACAGGGGGGCCAGCCGGTTGGGGCAATTGGCTGGTCTTCAGGCGGTCCGGACCGTAGTCCTCGGCGACGGTACTAACCGGATGAACATAGAGGCGGAGTGCGCGCGTCTACTTCCCCAGGCGCAGATCGTGGTGATCGATGAAAAGGGATCCACGGTCGATGCCTGGAAGCTTAAACGCAGTGAGGAAGCTGGACGTGACCCCTTCCGTGGTTTCTGGTTCACCCTGGTTCAGTTATTCGCCCCGGTGCCGGTGGACGATTACGCCGCCCGGATCCTGGCACAGCGCTACCTGGCGCAGCCGGGGAACGGGGTGTAGCGAATCCGGTGATCGCCGGTCAGTGTCAGGCCAATCGGGTTTCCCTTCCGGAAGCCCGATGGGTGTACCGGGTTATGGAAGGCGGAAGGACGGATCGGGCCGGAGAGAGGCCAACGGTGCAGAACTAAAGAGGAAGGTTGCAGCGTTGCTCCGGTCTGGTCTGGACTCCCCGCCAACTCCGGCTGCGGGGACCTTCTTGGGCGTCCGCGCCTTATGGGGTAAGAGGAGAAAGAGCAATGAGGAAACTGGCATCGTGCCTGTTAGGCACCCTGATCACGCTGGCTATGGCCGTGCCCGCCGCCGCGTCGACGTTCTCGGACGTCCCGACGGACCACTGGGCCTATGACGCCATCGACTACCTGCAGGACGCCAGCCTGGTCGAGGGTTATCCCGATGGTTCCTTCAAGGGGGACAGGCCCTTCACGCGCTACGAGATGGCGATGGTCGTCGCGCGGGTCTTCACCAAGATCCAGGACTGGCAGGCGATGTATAACGACGGTTCGATGCCCGGCGGTGCGAACGCCGACATGAGCGAAGTCTACAACCGCCTCGACCGCCTGGCCGAGGAGTTCCGCGACGAGCTCAGTGACCTCGGGGCGCGGGTGACCGCGGTCGAGGATGAGCAGGCCCGGGTCCGCGGCGAGGTCGACGACCTCAAGTCGCTGATCAAGGACAGTGGGCTCAGCGGTACGGCGCGCTGGCGCAGCGCCTACTTCTTCTCCACGGGCTCGGAGAGCCATGAGAACGACCCCGGCTATGAGCAGTTGATCACGCTGAACTACAAGTTCCAGCCGGAGAAAAACCTCGACTTCAACTTCAGTCTGACGGCCGCCGAGCAGGAAGGCCCGGCCGGCACCGGCCACGTCCCGGGTTCGAACAACGAAACCCCGAGCGTGATGCCCGGCAACCCGCCCTTCGGCGAGCGTTCCAACGCCTCGAGCTTCATCATCGACGAAGCCTATTTCAAATATTACATGTGCAACAACCCGAGCTGGCTCGGCGACTGCCCGGAGATCACCGGCGGCCGCCATTACTTCAGCCAGGGTGAATTCGGCCTCGCCGGTGACAACGGCTACCGCTCTAACTTCGGGCTGCGCTTTGACACGAGCTACGGCAAGACGATCGACGCCTACGCCGGTTACTACCGGACGGAGAGCATGGAGGTCTACGCGCCCTGGGACAACCCGGACAGCGAGAGCCACCAGTCCACGGCCTACACCACGGCGGCCGACGACATGCTCCTCGCCGGGCTCGAATACCACAGCGGCGAGGGCTGCATCCCCGGCCATGACCACAAGATCGTGGTCCGCCTCGACGGATCGCCCAACGGCTACGGCGCCGAGCAGTACGTCGGCCTGAGCGGTAACCTCGAGCTGCCCTGGTTCAGCAACGCGTTCTTGAACGGGCTGCGCGGCGAGTGGGTTTACGTGCTGAAAAACGTCAGCAACTTCGACCCCGACGCCGACCTCGGCCTGACGCCCTTCAGCTTCATCTTCGAGCTCGACGTCTACAACACCGAGCAAACAAGGTTCAGCGCGGCCTTCGCCCACATGGCGCAGATCGAAGCGCTGCCGGTGCTCGCCAACATCGACAACGACCCCTTCAGCGAGTGGGACTTCACCGTCAACAACGCGGCCGACGCCTTCAACCTCAGCCGCGAGGGGCGCAACTACTTCCCGGCTGACTTCGTCGGCTTCGGGCTCCAGGCCGAGCACACCTTCGGCAACAGCCTGCACTCGACGCTGTCGTTCTACGACGGCCAGCGGATCGACGCCAACGCCACGGACCGCCCGGGGATGGTCAGGCTCAACCTGCTCTACCCCTTCACCAACAACTCGAGCATCGGGCTCGACGTGGTTGGCGCGGGTGAGCGCAGCGGCCTCGAAGACCCGATCGGCCTCGTACGCGGCGAGTTCAAGATCCACTTCTAAGCGGATCGAATACAACTATCGGAAACACACCCGGCGGGCAACCGCCGGGTTTTCTTTTGCCGGCGCCAGGGACAGCGCCGCTACGGAAACCCGGCCTGTTACAATCAATGCATGGGGACACGTAGGATCATTCGCGTTATCGTCGCGATAATCATTGCCGGTATCGCAATCACAGCATACTCGGTACTCACCTATCTCACACCACCGGCGCCTGACCCGCTGTACACGGGCAAGCGTGCGGTGCGGGAAACAGATCTGCCGGAGGAACTCCAGGGCAAGGGTGACGCCGTCTTGCGCGAGCGCCTGGACGAGTTGGTCGCGGAAGGCCAGGGTGACAGGGCAGAGCAGTGGTGGAGCAGCCGGCTGGAGGTCAAGGAATGCCGCGAGGCCCGGATGCTTGCGCTGCAGCTTGGAGATCAACAGACCGCCATCCGCAGCCTGCTCTGGCTGGCCCACCGGCTGCAGTTCGACGATTCGCTCAGCGATGCACTGGCGGCACTGGACACTGCTGAAGCGGAGGCGACCGCCGGCGGCTTTCTGGCGGAGCGCGCCCAGTGCCACGAACAGCGCAGTGATTGCCTGGAGTGGATGAACCTTTACGACGCTGCGATCGCCGAGGGCGAGAAGGCCCTGGAGCTGCATATCGAGATCGACTCGCCCAACAAGATCGTTTATCAGCTCAACTCGATCGCCATGCTCCACAGCCACCGCAGAAGCGACCACGCCACGGCGCTTGGGTTCTACGAGCGGTGCCAGGAATATGCGGACCAGGTCAGCCCGGAGCGGATGGCGCCGGTGACCGCGCTCAACGGTTATGTTTTGATGGGTCAGGGCCGGTATCCGGATTCCGTCGCCGTGATGCATAAATCCCTGGAGTATGCCCGGGAAAGCGGGAACCAGCGCTTCGAGCTGATGGAACTGATCAGCCTGGCGGAGATCCAACTGGATATAAACCAGCGCGAGGTCGGCGAAGCGACGCTTAGGGAAGCAATGGTGCTCGGGCCGGTGGTGGAAAAGGCGTACAGCCCCTTCGAAGCCCACCGGAAAATGGCGGAGTACCTGGCGCTGATGGGAGAGACGCAGGCGGGGATCGATTTACTGCAAACAGCACTTACGCAAATCGATGATTGCGAGCAGGCGGTCGACCCGGAGGCCGAGCGCGCCAAGGCCCGGCTGCACCGGCTGAACTCGGAGCGGATCGCGGTGCTGGCAAGCCTCGGCAAACTCCAGCTGTTGGCCGAGGACTTTGACGCGGGGCTGGATTATTTCCTCCAAGCTGATTCGCTCGTTGAACACAATGGCTTTGTGATGCCCGCTGAGCGGATGGAGATGAACATTGCCACGGCGCAGCTGAACCTCGAGCAGTACAGTGAGGCGTTAGTGTCATTGCAGGCGGCCAGGGATTGTGGATCGCTCGGTTGAGGGCCGCAGACGGATCTGGATGATCCGGACCTGAGCCTGCTGTTCGCCAGAGCGTACATGGGAACCGGTGACCTGATGGAAGCTGCCCGTTGCCTGGATGCTGCGGAAACGGCGATCCCGCCGGTCGAGACTGAGCAGAACCTGCAGCTCAAGGCTGCGCTCCTAAGGTCCCGGGCTGAGCTTGTTGAGTCGCAGGGTGGCGCTCCCGGAGAGCGCGCGGCCCTGCTGGATGAAGCGCTGACCCTGCTGGCCGCGGCGTCGAAGGTGTTCCCCTGGGACTCCGCCTATCGCGGAGCCTTGGCCGCTGAGGTTGAAAAGACCGTTGCCGACCGGCTGGATATTGAAGGTGCGGCGGGGGACCCCGGGCTGGCCGCGCGGCTCGAACAGGTCACGAAGCTGGCAGAGCGTGCACGCACGTTGGAGTTCACGGCCATGCCGGCTGAACCTGATGCGGCGGGGCAGGCCTTGGCCGACTACCGCACCACGACGCGGCACCTGGTCAATCTGCGCGGTGACCTTTACTGGGCGCTCGGCGGCGAGGGCACCGCAAAGCCGTGGAAGATTTACTACGAGCGCCGCGACCTCAGCTGGTTGCACCGCCACGCCCTGGCCAGCCAGATTGTATCGCTACGCACGGAAATGGAATCCCGGATCGCCGGGGTGGAGCAGCTGGCCGCGGAGCAGTTTGCTGAGCTTGAGCGGCTTGACCCGGAAACGGCGGCGGTCATCTCGCTTGACCCGGAGGCCCTGCCCTGATTTTTCGTGAGCAGGTAATCCGGCGCCAGGGGCGGCGCCGCTACGGAAGGATTGGCCGGGGCAAGCCCGGCCACTACATGTGGTGTACTGGCAAACAGCAGATGGATGCGGCGGATCACAGGCACGGAGGCCTGCGCCACCCAATGCCAGACGGGACGTCCGGCCTACTACATCCCCGGGTGGTAGCGGCCCCAGACTTCCTGCAGCGCTTTGACGATCTCGCCCTCGGTAGCACCGGCCGTAAGCGCGGTCTTGATCTGCTCGCAGTAACCGGTGGTCACGCCCTTGTCAGCCATCTCGGTCAGCTTCTCGCACTCGGTGCGCCAGGGCTGCTTCGGATCACTTAAGGTCCGGTCCTCGACGTAGCGCTTGAGGCGCGTCACCTGGTCGTGCTCCGCAGTCTCGTCGCGCTCGAGGTTCGGCTTAACCTCGTGTTCGTCAACGTGGCGGTTGACGCCGATGATCACGCGCTCGTTCTTCTCGACGGTGCGCTGCCAGTCATAGGCGTTTTGCTGGATCTCGGCCTGGGGGTAGCCGCGCTCGATCGCCGCCGCCATGCCCCCCATCTCGTCGATCTTCTCGATGTACTTCAGCGCCTCGGCCTCGATCTTGTCGGTCAGGTCCTCGATGAACCAGCTGCCGCCGAGTGGGTCGATCGTATCGGCGACGCCGCTTTCCTCGGCGATGATCTGCTGGGTGCGCAGGGCGATCTCGACGCTTTTCTCGCTGGGCAGCGCCAACGCTTCGTCGAAGCTGTTGGTATGGAGCGATTGGGTCCCGCCCATCACGGCGGCCAGCGCCTGGAGCGCGACGCGGACGATGTTGTTATTCGGTTGCTGCGCGGTGAGCATCGAGCCCGCGGTCTGGGTATGGAACCGCAGCATCCAGCTGCGCGGGTTCTTGGCCTTGAAGCGGTCGCGCATGATCCGTGCCCAGAGCCGCCGCGCCGCGCGGAACTTCGCGACTTCCTCCAGGAAGTTGTTGTGCGCATTGAAGAAGAAGCTCAGGCGCCCGGCGAAGACATCGACGTCCATCCCGGCCTCGATCGCCCGGCGGGTGTACTCGATGCCGTCGGCCAGCGTGAAGGCGACTTCCTGGACCGCGGTGCAGCCGGCTTCGCGGATGTGGTAGCCGCTGATGCTGATCGTGTTCCACTTCGGCAGCACCTGGCTGCAGTAGCGGAAGGTGTCAACGGTGAGCATCATTGACGGGCCCGGCGGGAAGATGTAGGTCCCGCGCGCCATGTATTCCTTGAGGATATCGTTTTGGATCGTGCCGCCGAGGTCCGCCGGGTCGGCACCCTTCATCTCCGCGACGATCTGGTACATCAAAAGCAGCACCGTCGCCGGGGCGTTGATCGTCATCGAAGTGGTGACCTTGTC
>Ga0180436_10006424_pt1 | contig 10221 bp, 9 predicted proteins | sample SS_ome_2_FD_132434 | JGI IMG/M metagenome (GOLD analysis project Ga0180436, IMG submission 132434) | Hypersaline lake sediment archaeal communities from the Salton Sea, California, USA - SS_3_S_2 metaG | ecosystem: Environmental > Aquatic > Non-marine Saline and Alkaline > Hypersaline > Sediment...
CGGGTCGACGACCATGTCCAGGTTGCCGGCGAGAACCTCGTCGAGCTTGTAGAGGGTCAGGTTGATCCGGTGGTCGGTCACGCGCCCTTGAGGAAAATTGTAGGTGCGGATGCGCTGGGAACGATCACCGCTGCCGACCTGCAGGCGGCGGGACTCGGCGATTTCGCTTTGCTGCCTTTTCTGTTCCTGTTCCAGCAGCCGGGCCTGCAGCAGGGACATCGCGCGGGCACGGTTCTTGTGCTGGGAGCGCTCGTCCTGGCATTCGACCACGATGCCGGTCGGCAGGTGGGTCAGGCGAATGGCCGAGTCGGTCTTGTTGACGTGCTGGCCGCCGGCGCCCGAAGCCCTGAAGGTGTCGATGCGCAGGTCCGATGAATCGACTTCCACGGCCTCCACGTCATCCACTTCCGGCAGGATGGCCACCGTGCAGGCGGACGTGTGGATACGGCCCTGCGATTCGGTTTCGGGCACCCGCTGCACGCGGTGCGTTCCCGATTCGAACTTGAATCGCGAATAAGCCCCCTGTCCGGCGACGCGCACGATGATCTCTCTGAAACCACCGTGTTCGCCCGGGTTGCGGCTCAGGATTTCGATCGGCCAGCCGCGTGACTCCGCGTATTTCTGGTACATACGAAACAGGTCGCCCGCAAAAATGGCAGCCTCGTCGCCCCCCGTGCCGGCGCGGATCTCCAGGAAAATATTGTTGTCGTCGTTCGGGTCTTTCGGCAACAGCAGCAGGCGGATTTCGCCCTCGAGGTCACCGCGCAGGGTCTCGCTCTCGGCGATTTCATCGTTTGCCATTGCACGCAGGTCCGGGTCCTGTTCCTCCAGCATTTGCCGGGCCTCGTCGATCGATGCCTGCGCCCGCTGCCACTTCGACCAGCACTGGACCACCGGTTCGAGCTGCGCGTATTCGCGTGATAGCTCACGGAAGCGATCCTGGTCGGAAAACACCGAGGGGTCGGAGAGCAGCAGCCCGATTTCCTCGTAGCGGGCTGCGACCTGCATCAGCCGGTCACGTATCGAGGATTTCACTGCTCGTCGTCCTCGCGCCGAAAAATCCGGTCCGCGGCTTTCAGGACCTCGTAATCGCGTTCTTCGGCGGCTTCACGCAGGCGCTTGCTCGGCATGTGAAGAATCTTGTTGGTCAGCGTGCTGGCCAACTGTTCCAGAACGCGGCCCGGCTCCTGGCCGGACTGGAGGCGGTTAAGAGCGCGCTCGGTGAGGTCCTTTTCGAACTCGTGGGACTGCTCGCGGATACGTTTCAGCGTGCGCGCCGCGCGCATGCCGTACAGCCAGCGCATGAAACCGTCAACGGCTTCGTCCACGCCGACTTCTGCCGAGCGCGCCGCCTCGCTTCGCTGCTGCATGTTCTCGTCGACGACTTTCTGCAGGTCGTCGATGGTGTACAGGTAGGCGTCGCTCAGCTTGGCGACCTCCGGCTCGATATCGCGCGGCACCGCGATATCGACCAGGAACATGGGCCGGTGGCGCCGTTTGCGCAGAGCGGCAACCACGTCCTTTTTCGTAATCACCGGATGGGGGCTGGCGGTCGAACTGATCAGGATATCCGCCCTCGGCAGGGCATCCTCCAGGTGATCGAGCGTCATCGCGGTGGCATCCAGTTCGGCCGCGATTTCTTCCGCCCGCTCGCGGCTGCGGTTCAGGATCAGCAGTCGGTCGATGCCGTGATCGACCAGGTAGCGCCCGCAAAGCTGAACCATTTCGCCCGCGCCGACCAGAACGACGGTCTGGGATTTGAGATCACCGAAAATCTGGCGGGCGAGCACGACGGCTGTGTAGGCCACGGAAACCGGGTGCTCACTGATACCACTGTCCGTGCGAATCGATTTGGCGGAAGCAAACGTATGCTGGAACAGGCGGTCCAGCACTTTGCCCAGGCTGCCCGCATCGTGGGCCTGTTGCCAGGCGTCTTTCAGTTGTCCGAGGATCTGGGTTTCGCCGAGCACCAGGGAGTCAAGGCCGCTGGCCACCCGTACCAGGTGCCGCGCCGTTTCTTCTCCCTCGTGTGCGTAGATATGACCCTCGAGCTGGCCGTTCGGAATGGCGTTGGTCCGGTAGATCCAGTCCGTGACGGTTTCCGGCCCGCCCTTGGACGAGAGACAGTAAATCTCGGTCCGGTTGCAGGTGCCCAGGATCAGCGCTTCCTCGATTCCGGGCAGGGTCAGCAGGTCATCGATCCGCGCGCCGATTTCGTCGCGCGGGATGGCGACCTTCTCCCGTACTTCGATGGGAGCGGTGTGGTGACTGATTCCGATCGTGAAAAGGGGCATGGGCAAACTGTTTCAGTGAGGCGCTGATTCTGATGTGCGCGGGACGGTTTATCAAGTCGGAATGGTGTAAAACCGGGCCGTTGTCCGCGCGGACCCGCTCGCCTGTTGGTTCGTGAAGAACAAGCGCGTATCCTTGTCGCCTATGAAAATGTCGCATCTCCACTGTTCCTTTTACCCGCGCATGCGCCCGGTCGCTGCCGGCCTGATGGCGCTGTTCCTGGCCGCTTGTCAGACCACCGTGAATGATCCCGGTGCCGAAACCACAGCCGATCCGGTCGCACAGCCAAACAAAGTCACGGCGAGCGAACCGCTCGACGAGGAAGTGCTTTACCGCGTGCTCGCCGGGGAATACCTCGGGTCGGAAGGGGAGCTTCAGGCTGCGGTTGACGAATACCTCGAGGCTGCACTTTTGTCGGAAGACCCGGAAATCGCGCAGCGCGCCACGCGCATCGCGTTTGCCGCGGAGTCCTGGCAGCAGGCGTCGATGGCAGCCGATCGCTGGGCGGTGCTCGCTCCTAACAGCGTTCCGGCTCACGAGTCGGCCGCCCGGGCCATGCTGCGTGTCGGCAACTATTTTGGCGCGGAATACCAGCTGCTGCGCATTCTGGACATCCTCGAGGACTCGGCCGACGCCTGGGTGCTGGTCTCCCGCATCCTGGCGGAGGCCGGTGACGCCCGGGAAGCGGACCGGGTGCTCGCCCAGATGCAGGAACAGCGTCCGGACGCCGATCCCGCGAACGTGTATTCCGCCCGCAGCCGGCTCGCTGCTTCTTCACGCAACCTGGAAAAGGCATTCGAGTATGCGCGGCGCGCGGTCGAAATCCACCCGGAGCGCCCCGACCTGCTGGCCTGGGCCGGCCGCCTCGCACTGAACCTTGATCTTGACGATACCGGGTTGGAGTACGTGCGGCGCGCCTGGGAACTCGATCCGGAAAACCACGACCTCGCCCTCGGTTATGCCGACCTGCTGGCGCGCAACGGCGACGCGGAAGGTGCGCGCGAGGTCATGGCGGAAATGACCCAGACGCCCGACGTGTTCCTGTCCCGGATCCTGTTCGAGGTCGCCGCGAAAAACCGTGCCGAAGCGGAGCTGCTGTTCGACCGGCTGGCCGATGCGGACTGGCCGGATGCATCCGAAAAAGCGTTTTACCAGGCGCAGGCGGCCGAGGCGCTCGGCATGAGCCGCCAGGCCATCGCGTATTACGCGCTGGTGGTCGAAGGGGACCGGGCGCTGGCCTCGGCCTTGCGCCGGGCAGAGCTGATTGCGCTGGACGGGGACATGGCGCGGGCCCGCTCAGAGCTGGCCCGCATGCGCGAGACCGGCGACGCCCGAACGATCGAGCAATCCTGGCTGACCGAGGCGCGCATCCTGCGTGAATCCGGCGACCGGGAGGCGGCCTTCGAAGTGATGAGCGAGGCCGTCACGCGGCGGCCCGCCTCGGTCGCGATCCTGTATTCCCGCGCGCTGCTGGCTGCCGAACTGGGCAAGGTGAGCGTGGCGGAACGCGACCTGGGCACGATCATCGCCGCCCAGCCCGAGAACGCGGCTGCGCTCAATGCCCTGGGGTACACGCTTGCGGACCAGACGGACCGCTACGAGGAAGCGGAGGTGTTCATTCGCCAGGCCTACATGCTGCAGCCCGAAGAGCCGTCGATTATCGACTCGATGGGCTGGGTCGCTTACCGCCTGGGACGCCTGGAGCAGGCCGAGGAATTCCTGGCCCGGGCCTGGCGCCTCGAACGCAATGCGGAGATCGCCGCGCACCTCGGTGAGGTGCTGTGGGTGCAGGGCAAATCCGAGGCGGCGCTGCGTGTCTGGCGCGAGGCTGCGGAAGTGGATGCCGACAATCCGGTGCTGATCGAAACCCTGGAAAGGCTGGACGTGACGCTTTGAAGAAACTGCTTCGCCCGGCGGCCTGGCTCGTTGCCGTTTTCGCGTTGCTGCTCCAGGCCTGTTCCAGCACGCCGCAACCTGCCGCAGACGGATTGGCGGCCGCGCGGAGTTACGATGCCCGGCAAAAGGCCCTGGCTTCACGCGAGACGTGGTCTCTGAGGGCGCGGTTGGCCGTCAGCGACGGCGAGGACGGCGGCAGCGGCAGCCTGCACTGGGCGGTCGGCGAAGCGGGCGCCCGGATGAATTTCCACGGCGCGCTGGGCCGCGGCGCATGGCGCCTGGAGTCGAGCGCCCGGGGCGCCCGCCTGGAGCTGGCTGACGGATCGTCCTACGAAGCGCAAACCGCTGCGGAACTGGCCGCACGGCAACTGGACTGGACCGTTCCCGTGGATGCGCTGTCCTGGTGGGTACGCGGGCTGGCGGCGCCCGGCGCGGTCGAGTACCGCGAACTGGGCGCGGACGGGACGCTCGTTTTTCTGCGGCAGCAGGGCTGGAATATCGAGTACGGCCGCTTTCGCGAGGTGGATGGGGTCGTCCTGCCGGTAAAGCTGGCCGCCCGCCAGTCCGGGCGCACGGTCAAGCTGGTCATCCGCGAGTGGCAGCTTGGTTCCGAAGATGGCTGACGCGGCGGCCCGTTACTGGCCCGCCCCGGCCAAGATCAACCTTTTTCTGCACGTGTGCGGCCGGCGCGAAGACGGCTACCATGAACTGCAGACCCTGTTCCAGCTGCTCGACTGGGGAGACGAGGTCTTCGTCGAGCCGCGCGATGAAGCTGCCATCAGCAAGGCGGGGCCGGGCTACGGCGTGGCCGAGGACGATGACCTCGCCGTTCGGGCCGCACGCCTTCTTCAAAGCGAAAGCGGCTGCCGCAGCGGCGCGGAAATCCGCGTGCGGAAGAACATTCCCCTGGGAGCGGGTATGGGTGGCGGCAGTTCGAACGCGGCGACCGCGCTGCTTGTTCTCAACGAACTCTGGGGCTGTGGGCTGAGTCACGATGACCTGGCCGCGCTCGGGCTCAGGCTGGGCGCCGACGTGCCGGTATTCGTGCGCGGAAACACCGCGTTGGCGACCGGTATCGGTGAGCGGCTCGAAGCGGTCTCGCTGGGTCGCAGGTATTACGTGCTCGTGTTTCCTGGGCTGGCCATTCCCACCCCCCGGGTTTTTGCCGACCCGCTGCTGCGGCGGGATTCCAAGACGCTTTCGCGCAGCGAAGCGCTGGCTGGCGGCGGCCGCAATGATTGCACGCCCGTCGTGCGCAGGCTCTGGCCCGCGATGGACGAGGCGTTCGAAAAACTCGCCGCCTGGGGGTCCCCGGGCATGACCGGGACCGGCAGCGGAATATTCATTCCGGCGCCGAGTGAGGCGGAGGCTGAACGGGCGGCACGTGAAATCAAAAATCTATATAATTGCCGCGCCGCCGCCGGGGTAGACCGTTCACATCTGCACGAAAATCTGTACACTGGCGGTGCGTAATTTCTGAATGGGGATTTGAAAGCTACTGGGACGTCGCCAAGCTGGTTAAGGCACGGGGTTTTGATCCCCGCATTCGCAGGTTCGAGTCCTGCCGTCCCAGCCATTCAGCGTCTCAAACAGCGGAGAGACCAAGCGGGACCGGGGTGTGACGACTGCTTCACTGATGGTTTTCTCAGGTAATGCCAACCTGAGGCTGGCGAGCGATATCGCTCATGAACTCAACGTGCCGATCGGCAAGGCGGTCGTTGGCCGCTTCAGCGACGGCGAAGTCATGGTGGAAATCATGGAGAACGTTCGCGGTCGCGACGTCTACTTGATCCAGCCCACCTGTGTGCCGACAGCCGATAATTTCATGGAACTGCTGGTCATGATCGACGCGATGAAACGCGCGTCGGCATCCCGAGTGACAGCGGTGATTCCGTATTTCGGCTATGCGCGGCAGGACCGGCGCCCGAGATCGGCACGGGTTCCGATCACGGCAAAAGTCGCCGCGACGATGATTTCGGCCGCCGGCACGGATCGTGTCGTGACCGTGGATCTGCATGCCGACCAGATCCAGGGTTTTTTCGACATACCGGTCGATAATGTCTATGCCTCTCCCCTCACGCTGGCCGATATCTGGCAGCAGCAGCAGTCCATGCACGAGGTCGTGGTCGTTTCTCCCGACGTCGGCGGCGTGGTGCGTGCGCGGGCCATCGCCAAGCGCCTGGATACCGATCTAGCCATCATCGACAAGCGGCGCCCACGGGCAAATGTCGCGACCGTCATGAACATCATCGGTGAGGTCAAGGGCAAGTGCTGCGTTCTCGTTGACGACATGGTCGACACGGCCGGCACGCTGTGTTCCGCCGCGAATGCGTTGAAAGAAAAAGGCGCCGTGCGGGTAGTGGCTTACTGTGTGCACCCGGTGCTGTCCGGTCCCGCGGTGGACAACATCATGAGCTCCCAGATGGACGAACTGGTCGTTACCGACACGATCCCGCTCAGCGAATATGCGCGCAGCTGCGGCAAGATCCGGCAGCTGTCGATCGCCCAGATGCTGGCCGAGACCATTCGCCGAATGGCTCACGGAGAATCCGTTTCGTCCATGTACATGGACTGAGCTCGCCCGTTCAGGTCGCTGGTTCATCCTGTTATTCCCCTCCGCCCGCTTGCTGGGTTATAATGCCCGGCTTGCTTTTTTAGGGTGCCTGGCCTGGTCGCGGGTCGGGCAGTTTGGCCGCGAGGCCGGCGCCTCCTTTGCGGGGCTTTTGTGGAGAAAATGAAATGTCTGAAAAGAATATCGTGACCGCGGAAATCCGCGAAGACGTGGGGAAAGGTGCGAGCCGCCGCCTGCGTCGGGACGGCAAAGTGCCCGCGGTGATCTACGGCGGTGACCGTGAACCGGTCGCCCTGACCCTGAACCAGGCCGAACTGGTTCACGCGGTTGAACTGGAGTCTTTCTTCTCGAGCGTCCTGGAGATCCGGGTCGGAGACGAGATCAAGCAGAAAGCGGTGGTCAGGGACATGCACCGCCATCCCTTCAAGCCGCTCATCATGCACATCGATTTCATGCGTGTATCCGAAACGGAGGCGATCCGCATTTCCGTTCCGCTGCACTTTATCGGCGAGGAAGCGTCGCCGGCCGGCAAGGCTTCCGGTGTGGTCATCCAGCACCAGATGACGGAAATCGAAATTTCCGCGCTGGCCAAGAATCTGCCGGAGTTCATCGCGGTCGACCTGTCCGACCTGGACCGGGGTGATGTCGTCACGGTTGCCGATATCGTGCTGCCGGAGGGCGTCGAGATACCGGCGCTGGTGAGCGATCCCGAGATCGCGGACTCGGCGGTGGCCAATGCCTCCTACATCTCCGAGAGCCAGGGCACGGGCGCAGCCGCCGCTGCCGAGGCCGAAGCGCTGGCAGCCGACGAGCTGGGCGAAATCGGCATGCCTGTCGCAGAAGACGAAGACGAGGGAGAAGAGGGAGAAGAGACGGAAGCCGACGACGAGAGCAAGGAGTAATCGCGGGAGTCGACGCGCATCATGCCTTTCCTGGTCATCGGTCTGGGTAATCCCGGTTCGAGGTACGCTGAAACCCGGCATAACGCCGGGTTTTGGTTTCTGGACCGTGTCGCTGACAAGGCCGGGCTCTCCTTTCGCCGCTCGCTCAGGCTGCATGCCGGGATCGCAAAGGGGATGGTAATGGGGCATGACTGCATATTGGTCCGCCCGCGCACCTTCATGAACGAGAGCGGCCGCGCCGTCCGGGCTGTCCTCAGCTACTACCGGGTGCCGGTGAGCCAGGTTCTGGTGGCATATGACGAACTGGACCTGCCGGCCGGCGTCGCGCGCCTGAAGCAGGGCGGCGGTCACGGCGGCCACAACGGCATGCGCGACATATTCCGGCACACCGCTGACCAGGGGTTTATTCGTCTTCGCATCGGTATCGGCCACCCCGGGCACAGGAACGCGGTGACGTCCTACGTCCTGGGACGGCCGGGCAGCGAGGACGAAGGCCTGATCCGCGGCGCCATTGACGATGCGCTCGATGTCCTGCCGCAGGTGCTCGAAGGGAACCTGCCGGCTGCCATGAAGCAACTTCACACGGATAAAAACAATGGGATTTAAGTGCGGTATCGTCGGGCTTCCGAACGTCGGCAAGTCGACGCTGTTCAACTCGCTCACCAGTGGTGAAATCGCCGCCGAGAACTATCCCTTCTGCACCATCGACCCCAATGTCGGCGTGGTCGAGGTGCCCGACCCGCGGCTGGGCGAAATCGCCGCCATCGTGAAACCCAGGAAAATCGTTCCGACGACCATGGAGTTCGTCGACATCGCCGGACTGGTGGAGGGCGCTTCGAAGGGAGAGGGCCTCGGAAACCAGTTTCTTGCCCACATTCGCGAAACCGACGCCATCGCCCACGTCGTGCGCTGTTTCGAAAACGATGACATCGTGCACGTTGCCGGCGCGCTGGACCCGCTTTCGGACATCGAGACGATCAACACGGAACTCTCCCTGGCCGACCTCGAGTCCGTCGAACGCGCAATCGAGCGCACCGCGAAAAAGCTGAAGTCCGGTCACGACAAGGAAGCCCAGAAAAAGATGGCCGTCCTGGAACGCCTCAGAGACTGTCTCGACGACGGTCACCGGGCGCGCAACGTGGGCATGACTGCCGAGGAGCAAAAACTCGTCAGCGATGTGCACCTGATCACGACGAAGCCCGTCATGTATGTCGCCAATGTCTCGGAAAACGGTTTTGACGACAACCCGTTCCTGGATGTGGTGCGAAAAAAGGCTGAGACCGAAGGGGCCCGTACCGTGCCGGTTTGTGCGGGAATCGAGGCGGAGATCGCCCAGCTGGACGAGGCCGATCGCCGGGAGTTCCTGGCCGAGCTCGGTTTCGAGGAGTCCGGGCTGGACCAGGTCATCCGTGCCGGTTATGAACTGCTCGAATTGCTGACGTTTTTTACTGCCGGCCCGAAAGAAGTTCGTGCCTGGACAGTTCGAACCGGTTCAACCGCGCCGCAGGCCGCCGGAAAAATCCACACCGATTTCGAGCGCGGCTTCATCCGCGCAGAAGTGACCTCATTCCAGGACTTTGTTGCCCTGGGCGGAGAGCAGGGCGCAAAGGAAGCGGGCAAACTGAGGCTCGAGGGCAAGACCTACGTGGTTGCCGAGGGCGACGTCATTCACTTCCGGTTCAACGTCTGAAAGATTTTGAAAAGTGGCTGATTTTGGGCTATAAGCAATTCTGAATCATTTGCTCGGAGCCGAGGGGTTTGAGCGTTGGGTCAGAAGCATTCCAAAAGCAGGGATACATCAGGGCAGCCGGGTGAGCATGACGCGGCCGGCCGTGAACGTTCCGGCCGCCCCGCCCGCGGCAACGGCAGCTGGCAGAAAATCGAGGCGTTGCGCGAAAAAGCCGCGTTGAAAGCATCGCTTGCCGATGTCTGGGATGAAGATTTCGACCTGCCTGAAGAAATCCTGGCAGAGCTCGATCATACGGCCGAATTCTTCACGACAAACGAAGAGGAGGCCGAACCCCTGCCGGATGACGAAGACGATCTCGACGATTTTTTCGATGAAGACGACGAGCCCTGAAGCCGGTTCCGCCCCGTTCGGGTCGCGTTCCATTTCGCGGTTGTAACCACAAAGCGAAAATTGTAAAATCTCGCGCCGATTCCACTCGATGTGATGTTGACAGGCAATAGTTCGTGGGCGAGAATAAGCGGCTTGCCTGCCGGTGCATGAATTCACATCCGGATGGCGGGCCCGGCGGGCGATTGAGGATATGGCTTCCGCTTCGCCAGGACCGGGCCGAGCATTTGAAAAATGTGCCTGGAGGGGTACTCAAGCGGTCAACGAGGGCAGACTGTAAATCTGCTGGCTAAGCCTTCGGAGGTTCGAATCCTTCCCCCTCCACCATATTTGTTTTCAGTGCTCCTGAAAATTTGGTTTGCAGGCCCGTGAGGCACTTGGCCGTACAGGGCGGGTGTAGTTCAACGGTAGAACCTCAGCCTTCCAAGCTGATGATGTGGGTTCGATTCCCATCACCCGCTCCATCGATGACAGGCTGGGAC
>Ga0180436_10006425_pt1 | contig 10221 bp, 9 predicted proteins | sample SS_ome_2_FD_132434 | JGI IMG/M metagenome (GOLD analysis project Ga0180436, IMG submission 132434) | Hypersaline lake sediment archaeal communities from the Salton Sea, California, USA - SS_3_S_2 metaG | ecosystem: Environmental > Aquatic > Non-marine Saline and Alkaline > Hypersaline > Sediment...
ACATCACCACCGACGGTTCGTGCGAGACGCGCACGGGCGACGGCGGCTGGGCCTACCGGCTGGCGTACGGCGCTCACGTGCGCACGGCCAGCGGCTACGAGGCCGGCACCACCAACAACCGCATGGAACTCACCGCGGCCGTCCGCGCGCTTGAAGCGCTGCGTGAGCCGTGCCGCGTCACCCTGACCACGGACAGCCAGTACCTACAGCGCGCCTTCACCGACGGCTGGCTCGCGACCTGGCAGCGAAACGGCTGGCGCACGGCGGACCGCCGCAGCGTCAAGAACCAGGACCTGTGGCAGCGCCTGCTCGAGCTGACCCGGATCCAAGAGGTGTCGTGGTCCTGGACCCGCGGGCACGCCGGGCACGAGCACAACGAGGAGGTCGACGACCTGGCCCTGCGCGCCCGCCGCGAGCGGCGCGGGCAGACGAGCGGCTGACGGGGTCGGCGCCTCAGCGCCGGTCGGCCGCAGCCCGCCGGACGAGTCCCTCCAGCAGATACCCCAGCGCGCGGAAGCCGTCGAGCAACGAACCGGGCTCGATCCACTCGCTCAGCCGATGGGCATCGCCGCCGCGCGCGACGCCGAAGCCGATGGCCGGGATGCCCGCGGCGACCGCGGCGTTGGCGTCGGTGCTGCTCGGCGCGACCCTGGCCTCGATGCCGGCCCGCTCCAACGCCGCGCGCGCCGTGGCCACCAGCGTGTCGTCCGCCGTGCGGCCCGCGGGCCGATCGCCGACCGCCTCGATCTCGACGTCGACCCGGTGGCGACGACCGACGGAGCGCAACCGCTGTTCGACGCGCCCCACCAGGAGCGCCAGCGTGTCCGGATCGAGGCTGCGCACGTCGAGGGTCAGGCTGGCGGCCTCGGCGATGGCATTGACCGACGAGCCGCCGCCCGCCAACCCGACGTTGAGGCTCGACCTGGGCTCGGTCGGGACGTCGAGCCGAATGAGCGCGTGGATGGCGTCCCCCATCGCGTGGACCGCACTCGGCGCGCCACGGTCGCCCCAGGCGTGGCCGCCGCGCGCCCGGAAGTGCGCCACCAGCCGGCGGGAGCCGACGGCGCCCGAGACCACCTGGCCGAGCCCGCCGTCGACGGCCACGAACACGTCGACGCGGCCCGTGTGGTCCGCCACGACCCGCCGCGCCCCACGCAGGTCGCCGAGGCCCTCCTCACCCACGGTGGCGGCCAGGATCACGCGCGGCCGCCGGCCGCCGCGGCCGGCGGCGGCCTCCTGGGCGAGCGTCGTCAGAACCGCCAGACCGCCGCCATCGTCGGAAATCCCCGGCGCGGCCCAGCGGCCGCCCTCGAGCTCCCGCACCCGCACGTCGGTCCCGACCGGGAACACGGTGTCGAGGTGCGCCGCCAGCAGGACGCGGGGGCCCTCGCCGCCCGGCAGCTCGGCGACGACGTCGCCGAGATCGTCGACCGCGACCTCCAGCCCGAACGAGCGCCAGGCCGCGGCGACCGCCGCGCTGCGCTCGCCCTCCCCGAAGGGGGGCGAGGGCACCTCGGTGAACGCCCGCAGGTGGCGCTGGAGGCGTTCCCGCAGGTCGGTGTCGTCCGCCCGATCGGCCCTCGCGCGCGACGTCGAACGCATCAGATCCTCGGTTTCCTCCCCGGGGTCAGAGCGGGTCGCCGCCGGGCTCGAGCGTGGCGATCCCCTCGCGCAGGGCATACAGGGCCGCCTGCGTACGGTTGTTCAGACGCAACTTGGAGAAGATCTCGGAGAGGCGGTTGCGAACGGTCTTCTCCGAAACGCCGAGGGCGTCCGCGATCTCGAGGTTGGAGCGCCCCTGCGCCAGCAGGCGCAGGATGTCCTCCTCGCGCTCGGTGAGCTCCGAGAGGGCGTGGTCCGGGTGCCGAGGCAACTCGCCATAGCGCCGGAACTCGTCGAGGATCGACGCGGCCATCTCGGCGGACAGCAGCGTCTCACCCGCGGCCACGCGCTGGATGGCGTCGATGAGGTCGTTGGCGTCGGCGTCCTTGAGGAGGTAGCCGCGGGCGCCCGCCTTGATCGCCTCGAACACGTAGCGGTCTTGGCGGTACATCGTCAGGATGATCACCTTGGTGTCGGGCCGTTCGCCGAGAATCGCCTTGGTGGCAGCGACGCCGTCCAGCTCGGGCATCTGGATGTCCATCAGGACGACATCGGGACGTGTCTCGAGCGCGTACCGGACGGCCTCTCGCCCGTTGGCCGCCTCGCCGATGACGCGGAGGCCCTCCTCGCTCTCGAGGATGCTTCGCAGGCCTTGGCGGAACATGGCGTGGTCGTCGCAGAGCAGCAGCCGGGTCATGGGCACCATGCTAACCGACCGTCCGGGTGCTACCGTGACGGGGTACCCGGAGGCGCCGGCCCGGGTGCACGGCGGCACGTGTCCCACGGGGCCCGGTCGTCGGAGAGGGTTGGCCGGGGCGGCGCCCGCGGGGCGCGTGCGTACGGCGTGCTGTGGCGGCCTCGGTCGCCCGACAGCACGGCGCGCGGGCGCTGATCGCGGGCGCCGCCCCAGAGCGCCGCCGCGGGGTCTCGCCCCGCACGGCAGCGCGCGCGGCGACCCCCTGGACGATGAGCGTCCGCCGGCGTCGGAGGTACCGATCCATGATCCACCCGAAGGCCGCTCTGATCGAGCGGCTCCAACGAGAGGGCCGCGGGCAACCGCAGTTCGTCACCCAGCGCGAGGGACCCGACCACGAGCCCACCTTCCGCTCCCAAGTCAAGGTGCAGGGCCGGGCCTACGGCGACGGCGAGGCGGGCAACAAGCGCGAAGCCGAGCGCCGTGCCGCCGAGGCGGCGCTGACGCGGCTCGACCGCGAGGCGGCCGGCGCTGGGGGTGGCCCGGGCGGCGGCAAGCGCAAGCGCAAGTCCGCCGCCGGCGGCGGGGCCGCCGCGGGCGCCGGGCCGGCACCGAAGGGCGCCGAGCCGGCACCGGAAGCTGAACGTGCGCCGGCCGAGGAGCCCTTCGGCGGCCCCTGGCCGGTCTTCGAGCGCGTGCTCGCCGAGAGCCTGCGCATCGCCCACGAACGGGTCGACGCCGACCTGCGCGGCGACGTGGCGCTCGCCGGCGTCGAGGCCTTCGCGCTCAGGCTGTACAAGGACGTGCTCGAGGACCTCGGCGAGGTCGTCGAAGAGGACTGAAATGGCGCTCAGGCGCCGCCGGCGTGCAGGCGGCGCGCGGCGCGCTCGATGCGCGCGAGGTCTTCGGCCGCCTTCTCCTTGACCATCATCGCCAGCATCGTCGGGCTGAGCGGCACGCCGCCGGTGCCGCGGGCCTGCACGAGGTCGACCATCTTGGCGGCGAAGGCGCGCAGCGGCGTCTCCATCGCCAGGTCGTCCGTATCGTCGGCAGCGATCACCTGGACGAGATCGACGTCGAGCCCGGCCCTGTCGCCGCGCACCACGACCACCACGCGGCCGTGCTCGGTGACCACCAGGTAGCGCTCGTCGGGTCGACTCACTCGCTCGCTTCGTCGAGGAACTGCTGCAGCATCTCGGGGCTGACGGTGATCGGGGCGCGCCGGCGGCGCACCGCGCCGTACTCGAGCAGCCGCGCGAGGCAGTGGCTGACGGTCTCGCGCGTGGCGCCGATCATCTTGGCCAGGTCCTGCTGGGTGAGGTTGAGATCGATCACCGTGCCGCGGTCGCCATCCTGACCGAAGTCCTTGGCGAGCCGTAGCAGCAGGTTGGCCAGCCGACCCGGGGCGTCGAAGGCACCGACCTCCGCCTGCGACACCTGCGCCTGCCACAGCCGGGTCGACATCACCTGGATGAACTTCATCGCGATGCGCGGCTGCTGCTGCAGCAGGCGCTGGAAATCGGCCTCCGGCATGACGATCAGCGTGGTGTCGACCACCGCCTCCGCCTGGTTCGGACGGCGCTCGCTGGGGAGCAGGAGGAGCTCGCCGAAGATGTCGTACTGGCCCAACAGCCCAAGAATCATCTCCTTGCCGTTGGGGAAGTACATCGAGATCTTCACCATGCCCTCGCGCACGAAGTACAGCGCGTCGGCAGGGTCCTCCATGTGGTAAATGACCTCGCCCTGTGCGAAGCGCCGATACGGCGTGATGCGCGAGAGCTGCTCCAGCTCCTCTTCCGAGAGGTCCTGGAACAACTGGGTGTTCTTCAGGTGCCAAACGAGGCTCGGGTAATCGGGCATCTGCACTGGAGTGTAGCGCGACCGACGCCGCGGGGTGGCCACAAGCCCGGGCGTGGCCGGACACCCGCGACCCGCCGAGGCGTGGCCGCGGGCGCGGCCACGCCTGGCTCGTGCGCCGCGCCGGCGTCAGTCCTCGGGCGTCGCGACCGCCGCCGCCGCCTCGCTGAACGCGTCGATGCGCGCCATCGCCTCCAGGTACGACTCGACGTCGGTGAAGTCACGCAGCTGGTAGGGGCCGACGAACACCGTCGGGGTACCCCGCACGCCGATCTGCGCGGCACGCTCGGTCGACGCCTGCACCGTCTCGAGGTGGGTCCTGGCGTCCAGGCAGGCGTCCACGCCGTCGTTCGCGAGGCCGATCTCGAGCGGGAGGCCGACGAAGAAGGGCGCGGGGTCGGCCAGCGCCGACCACGCCTGCTGCCGCTCGAAGAGCGCATCGAGGTAGCTCCAGAACGCCGTGGCATCGTCCGGGTTGGCGTCCGCCACGCACTCGGTGGCCTCGGCGGCAAGGCCGGAGTTGGCGAAGCGCCCGCCGAGGACCAGGTGGTGGTACTCGAAGCGCACGTCGCCGCGCGCCAGCAGCGTCGCCTCGATCGCCGGGAACACCTGCTCGGCGAAGCGGGCGCAGAACGGGCACTGCAGGTCGCTGAACTCGCGGATGACGTAGCGGGCGTCGTCGGGTCCGATGGCGTGCCGGGCAGGGAGGAACGTCTGCTCCGGCACCTCCGTCAGGGCGACCGACCAGACCACGCGGTAGGGCGCGGCCGTCCCGCTGACGTCGAGGGACAGGCGGAAGCTCTCCACCCCGACGGCGGAGGGGCCGATGCCGGCGAGGCTGGGCAGGTTCTGCCGCAGGTAGCCGGCCACGGGCTCCTCGATGGCGTCGAAGTAGCCGGTCGCTGCCGCGATGACGCGCGCGACGTCGGCGATCGTCTCCTCGTCGAAGACGGCCTCCCCGCCCACGCGCGCGAGCGCGGAGCCGCGCTCCACGAGCCGCAACTCGGTCCCGGCCTCGGTTCGCGCGAGGGTCGCCGTCTCGTCGTCGGCGGCCTCCAGTTGCAGGGCGGCCACGGCCACCATCTCGGTGAGCGGCAGGCCGATCTGGGCCGCGGCCCAGGTCGGTGCCAGCAGCAGCGTCAGAGCGATGAGGATGGCGATCGGGCGGCGTGACTGGTTCATCGGTTGGTCTCCTTCTGAGAGGCCTCGTTGGGCGCCGCATGGGGCGCCCGTTCCGTCAGGTCGGCGGCGCGGGCGTCGGTCACCCGCAGCAGGTCGTCGGTCGTCAGTTCGAGCAGGGCGTCGCGGGCGCCGCCACCGGCAACCACCGTGAGGCCCGGCGCCAGCCTGCGTCCGTCCACCCAGGTGGGCAGGCGACGGCGGTGACCGAAGGGCGGCATCGCGCCGACCCCGTAGCCGGTCAGCTCGAGGGCCTCGTCGGGCGTCGCGAGGCGCACGCGCCTGCGCGAGGTCCCGAAGGCGGAGGCCATGCGAGGGTACGACAGCCGGTCCTCACCCGCCGCGATCACCAGCCGCGGCTCACCTTCGACGAGGAGTACCAGGCTCTTCAGCACCCGCTCCGGGAGGACGCCGACGGCGGCGGCGGCCAGCGGCACCGTGGGGGTCGGCACGCCGGGTTGCAGCAGGCGCGCTACCACGCCATGGGCGGCGCACCAGGCCATCAGCGCCTGGGGACCGAGGGGCGTGTCGCTGGCGCCCTTCACGCGAGGCGGTACAGGGCCCCGTACTTGGCGCGGACGTAGCGCAGGTAGGGCTCGGCCGAGAGCGACCCGCCGGTGGCGCGCTCGAGCAGTTCCTCCGGCGAGAAGCGCGAACCGTGCCGGTGGACGTGCTCGACGAGCCACGCGAGGATCGGCGCGAAGTCGCCCCCGCGCACCTTCGCCTCGAGGTCCCCTAGGTCGCGCGCCATCGCCTCCCACAGCTGCACGCTGGCGAGGGTGCCGAGCGAGTACGTCGGGAAGTAGCCGAACAGGCCCCACGACCAGTGCACGTCCTGCAGGCAGCCGTCGCGGTCGTCGGGCGGCTCGATGCCGAGGAGTTCGCGGCTCCTCTCGGCCCAGGCGCCGGGCAGATCGTCCACCGCGAGCGAGCCCTCGACCAGGGCGCGCTCGAGCTCGAAGCGGAGCATGACGTGCAGGTGGTAGGTGACCTCGTCGGCCTCCACCCGGATGAGGCTCGGGCGCACGGCGTTGATGGCCGCGACGAAGCCGTCCAACGCCACGTCATCGAGCGCACCGGAGAAGGTGGCCTGCAGGCGCGGGTAGGCGCCCTCCCAGAAGGCGCGGCTGCGGCCGATCAGGTTCTCCCACAGGCGCGACTGCGACTCGTGGATCGCCAGGCTCACCGACGCGCCGAGCGGCGTGTCGGCGTGCTCGGCGGGCAGGTTCTGGTTGTACATGCCGTGGCCCGCCTCGTGGATCGTCCCGAAGAGCGCGCTGGGGAGGAAGTTGCGCTGGTAGCGGGTGGTGATGCGCACGTCCCCCGGTCCGATCGTGGTCGCGAAGGGGTGCGCGGTGCGGTCGATGCGGCCGCGCTCGAAGTCGTAGCCCATCGCGCGTACGGTCTCGACCGCGAACGTCTCCTGGGCCCCCTCCGGGAAGTCACGGCGCAGCACGCTCGTGTCCGGCCGCACCTCGCTCTCGCGGATGGCGTGGGCGAGTTCGACGATCTCCGCACGCAGCGGGCCGAACACGGCCTCGACCCGCTCGGCGCTGGAGCCGCGTTCGTACAGGTCGTGCAGCACGTCGTAGGTCGGCGCCTCAGCGTTGAGGGCGGCGGCCTGCTGGCGCGTCAGGTCGATCATCTCGCGCAGCTCCGGCGCGAAGGCCGCGAAGTCGTTCTCGCGGCGCGCCCGCTCCCACACCTGACGCCCGCGGACGCGCTGACGCGTCATGGCGGCCACGAGGTCGGGTGGCATCTTCAGGGCGCGGTCGAGCATGCGTCGGGTCTCGCGCACCAAGGCGCGGTCGTCGCCCTCCAGACCGTCGCTCTCCAGGGCGTCCACCAGCTCGACCAGGGCCGGATCGGTCGCGTGCCGGTGCCCCAATCGGGCCAACGTCGCCATCTGCCGGCCGCGCGCCTCGGCGCCGCCCGGGGGCATGTGCGTGCTCTGGTCCCAGGAGAGGAGCGCGGTGGCCTGGGAGAGGTGGCTGGCGACGGCGAGGCGTTCGCGCAGATCGGTGAGGCGGTCGGCGGAGTGCGGCATGCGGCATGCTACCGGATGCGGCCACCGAAGCTCGTCCAGGAGGACGTTCGCGCGCCCTGGACGGGCATGGTAGCGTACGCCGCATGGAGCCGTTCCCCGACGCTCGCCCGCTCTCGGGCGCGCTGCCCGAGACCGCCCGCGATCTGCTCCAACGCGAACGCGCGGTGCTCGGCGACCTGCGTGCGCTCGTGGCCCGCGCGGAGCTCGGCGGCAGCGGCGAGCGCGACCTTGCGACCGCGCTCGACGACCTCGAGGGGCTGTTCCTGCTCGTGGTCGTCGGCGAGTTCAACGCGGGCAAGTCCACGCTGATCAACGCGCTGCTCGCTGCCCCCGTCATGCGGGAGGGCGTGACGCCCACCACGGATCGGGTGACGCTGATCGTCCACGGCGACGCGGAGTCGCGGGCCGAGCTGTCGGCCGACCTGGTGCGGATCACCCACCCGGCCCCGCGCCTGCGGGCGTTGGCGCTGGTCGACACGCCTGGCACGAACGCCGTGATCACGCGCCACCAGGTGCTGACCGAGCGCTTCGTCCCGCGGGCCGACCTCATCCTGTTCGTCACCTCGGCCGACCGGCCGTTCACGGAGAGCGAGCGGGCCTTCCTGGAGCGCATCGCGGAGTGGGGCAAGAAGGTCACGGTGGTGGTCAACAAGGCCGACCTGCTCGAGGACGACGCATCCGTCAGCGAGGTCCTGGCCTACGTCCGGGCGCATGCCCGCGACACGCTCGGCAGCGAGCCCGCCGTCGTCGCACTGAGCGCGCGCTCGGCGGCACGCGCCGCGGCCGGAGCCACCGGCGCGGATGCCGAGTCGCCCGCGACTGCCGACCCCGGCGGACCCTTCGAGTCCGGCGGACGCACGGAGCCCGGCGGCCTCGCCGAGCTGGAACGTCTGCTCGCCGATCGTGTCGACGTCGACCGCGTGCGCCTGAAACTCGAGGCCGGCCTCGGGGTCGGCTGGCACGTCGCGGCGGACGCCATCGCGGCCATCGAGGTGCAGCGGGAGCTGCTGCGCGACGACCGCCGCACCCTCGACGACGTCGACCGCCAGCAGGCCCAGTGGGCCAAGGACGTCGCGCGCGAGGGCCGCGCCTACCTCGACCGCGTCAAGACCGTGCTGCTCGAGGTCGAGCGCCGCGGCGAGGTGTTCTTCGACGACACCGTGCGGCTGGGGCGGCTCGTCACGCTGCTGCGCGCAGAGAAGGTGCGCGCGGCCTTCGAGGAGCGCGTCCTGCGCGGCGCCGAACACGAGATCGACGACGCCGTGGCGGGCATGAGCGACTGGTTCGTCGAGCGCACCCTGCAGCAGTGGGAGGACGTCGTGGCGTTCGTCTCCGAGCGCCGCAAGGCCGGCGACGAGCGCGTGGTCGGCGAGGTGGGCGGGCGCTTCCGCTACGACCGAGCGGCGCTGATCGGTGCGCTGCGCCAGCGTGCCGAGGGCGTCCTGGAGGGCTACGACGTCCAAGCGGAGTCGCGCCGCCTGGCGGAGGCGCTGCAGGCGAGCGTTCTCCAGACCGGCCTGCTCGAGGTCGGCGGTCTCGGCCTCGGCGCGGCGATCGTGGCGATGGTGACCTCGACGGCGTGGGACCTGACCGGCATCGCGGCCGGCCTGACGGTGATGGGGCTCGGCCTGCTGGTCCTGCCGCGCCGGCGGGCGAAGGCGAAGCGCGAGCTGCATCGGCAGATGCAGGCCCTGCGCGATGGGCTCGAGGGGGGCCTCGGCCGCCAGCTCGACGAGGAGGTCCGCCGCGCCAACGAACGCCTGACCGGGGCCGTCGCCCCGTACACGCGCTTCGTCCGCGCCGAGCTCGAGCGCCTCGACGTGCTGGCCGACGAGCTGGACGCCGTTCGCGAGCGGCTCGCCGAGTTGCGGGCCGAGGCGTCGCGGTTGACGGTCGCGGTCGACTGACGCAGAACGCCGCGCGCGGGGCCGACGAGGCATCCGCACGCTGACCGTGCGGCCCCGGGCCCCCGCGCCTGCTAGGCTTCGTGCGTGACGTCGCCGTTCCCCGACCCCCCGGCCCCATCGCCCACGCGCATCGCCTTCCAGGGCGTGCGGGGGGCGTTCTCCGAACAGGCCGCCCTGCAGTTCGCCCCGGACGCCGAGGCGATCGGCTTCGCCAGCTTCGAGGAGGCATTCGACGCCGCCGTCCGCGGCGAGTGCAGCCACGCTTGCCTGCCCGTCGAGAACTCGCTGGCGGGCTCGATCAACCAGACGTACGACCTGCTCACCGACTCGGTGCTCCACGTGGTGGGCGAACAGGTCGTGCGCGTCCACCACAACCTGCTGGCCAAACCCGGCACCCGCCTGGAGGACGTGCGCCGGGTCTACAGCCACCCGCAGGCGCTCGCCCAATGCCAGGCGTACCTGCGCAAGCACGGCTTCGAGGCGGTCACCGATTTCGACACCGCCGGCGCGGCCAAGCTGCTCGCCGAGAACGGCGGCGAGGGCAAGGCCGCCCTGGCCAGCAAACGCGCGGCGGAGGCCTACGGCCTCGAGGTCCTGGCGCACAACGTCGAGGACCTGGCGTTCAACTACACCCGCTTCTTCGTGCTGGCCGCGGACGCCGCGCCGCGCAGCGAGGGTCCGGCCAAGACGAGCCTCGTGCTCGCCACCCGCCACCGCCCGGGCGACCTGGTCGATTGCCTGGTCGAGTTCCCGAAGCACGGCATCAACATGACCAAGCTCGAATCGCGCCCACGGCGCGACAAGCCCTGGAGCTACCTCTTCTACATCGACATCGAGGGGCACGTGGAGGACGCCCACGTGGCCGGCGCGCTGACCGGCCTCATGCGCAAGGCCGCGTTCGTGAAGTTCCTCGGCTCGTACCCGGCCGCCCCGGC
>Ga0180436_10006426_pt1 | contig 10221 bp, 7 predicted proteins | sample SS_ome_2_FD_132434 | JGI IMG/M metagenome (GOLD analysis project Ga0180436, IMG submission 132434) | Hypersaline lake sediment archaeal communities from the Salton Sea, California, USA - SS_3_S_2 metaG | ecosystem: Environmental > Aquatic > Non-marine Saline and Alkaline > Hypersaline > Sediment...
ATTGTCCTCCGGTTGAGATCCTGCAACTCGAAGCGAAACGGCCCGCGCGGGGACACTTCAACGTGATCCACGTCGGGAGTGGATTGAAGGCCGACTTCTACCCCTCGCAATCGCATCCCTACTTTGAATGGGCCATGAGCAACCGTCGCCGCCTCACAATTGGAGAAGGAGCGTTCTGGTTTGCTCCGCCCGAGTACGTGATCCTCTGGAAGTTGGAGTTCTACCGCGAGGGCAAAGAGGACAAGCACCTCCGCGATGTCCGCGGGATGATGGCCGTTTCCGGAGGTGCGATGGATCGCGACCTGCTTGAACGGGCCGTGTGCGAACTGCGCTTGGAAACCGAGTGGAAGGCGGCTCAAGCCTAATGAGGTTTGCCTCGCTGGCCGATCCTTTCGGCGCCGAAGTAGGGGACGAGGGGGGCGGGGATCCTGATGGCGCCGCCGGGCTCCTGGTGTTGTTCGAGGAGGGCGACGTAGAGGCGGGGGAGGGCGGTGCCGGAGCCGTTGAGGGTGTGGCAGAAGCGGTTGTCGCCCCGGGCGTCCTTGAAGCGGAGTTTCATACGGCGCGCCTGGTAGTCGGTGAAGCACGAGCAGCTCGACACCTCGAGGTACTGCCCCTGCCCCGGCGCCCAGACTTCAAGGTCGTAGGTTTTGGCGGCGGAGAACCCGAGGTCGCCGGTGCAGAGCTCGATGACCCGGTAGTGGAGGTCGAGCGACTGCAGGACGGCCTCGGCGTGGGCGGTGAGTTCCTCGAGGGCCTCGAACGACCGGTCCGGGTGGACGATCTGCACGAGTTCCACCTTGGCGAACTGGTGGATGCGGATGATGCCGCGGGTCTCGCGCCCCGCGCTCCCGGCCTCGCGCCGGAAGCAGGGGGTGTGGGCGGTGAGCCGGATGGGAAGAGCGTCCTCGGCAAGGAGGGTCTCGCGATAGAGGTTGGTCACCGGGACTTCCGCGGTGGGCGCGAGGAAGAGCTGGCCGCTCTCTGTCCCGTACATGTCCTCCTCGAACTTCGGGAGCTGTCCGGTGCCTTCCATGCACTCCCGCTTCACGAGGCAGGGGACGTCGACCTCCTCGTAGCCGTGGTCGCGGGTCTGGACGTCCAGCAGGTATTGGATGAGAGCGCGCTGGAGCCGGGCTCCGGCGCCGCGATAGACCGGGAAGCCGCTTCCCGAGACGCGGGTTCCGTCTTCGAGGGAAATGAGCCCGTGTTGCTCGGCGAGCGCGAGGTGATCCCGGGGATCGGCGAGGGAGGGCCTTTCGCCCCAACTGCGGATTTCGGGATTGGCCGACTCGTCCGCGCCTTCGGGGCAGGCGTCGTGGGGAAGGTTGGGAATGTTGAGGAGGAGTTCCTTCTGGCGGGCTTCGGCTTGGGCCGAGGCGTCGTCGAGCATCTTGATTTCGACGCCGATCTTCTTGACTTCGGCTTCGATGGCGGAGCTGTCTTCACCCTTCGAGCGGAGGGCGCCGATCTCTTTCGAGACCTTCTTGCGCTGCGACTGGAGCCGTTGTTTTTCGGTCTCGGCCCGGCGGCGGGTTTCGTCACAGGCGAGCAACTCGTCAATCATTGCCTCGGACCCGTCGTGGCGGGTGGCGAGGCGGCGCTTGACGAGGTCCGGATCCTCACGGATGGCGCGAATGTCGAGCATGGGTCTGCGGGCCGGATCAGAACCGCGTCCGCACACAAATTCACGCGAAAAGTTCAAAAGGCCGCTTTCCGCGGGACAGAAAGACCTCACCCTCGTATCCGAAGCTTGCCGCGACGCCCGCCTCGAACCGGCGGGGAATGGGAAATCCCGGCGGCCCGGCCCCACACCCGGAGGAAAGCTCCCAAAGCATGGTTCGGACCGGCAGGGATCCGAATCGCAGGAGGAAAGGGGGATGTGGCGGGATTGCGCCGGGCAGGCCGGGATCGCGTTCCAGGTCTCACGGTTCCCATGCGGTCTGTTCGACCATGAGCGACTGACGGGACAGTTCGGCGTAGAGGCCGTCGCGGGCGAGAAGGGTTTCGTGGGTGCCCTCTTCGACGATCCGGCCGTGATCGAGGACGTAGATCCGGTCGGCATTGCGGATTGTCGAAAGACGGTGTGCGACGACGAACGCGCTGCGGTTCATCATCAGGGCTTCGAGGGCTTCCTGGATGAGGCGCTCGGTCTCCGCGTCGACCGAGGCGGTGGCCTCGTCGAGGAGGAGGATGGGGGGATTCTTGAGGAGGGCGCGGGCGATCGAAAGGCGCTGTTTTTCGCCGCCGGAGAGCTTGACGCCCCGCTCTCCGACATTCGTGTCAAGGCCGCCCGGAAGTTCCCGCACGAACCCCTCCGCGCGGGCGGCCCGCAAGGCCGCCCATAATTCCGCCGTGGTGGCGTCCCGCTTGGCGAGACACAGGTTTTCGCGCACCGTGCCGTTGAAGAGGAAGGCTTCCTGCGTGACGTAGCCGAGCGCGGCGCGCAGGGAGGATTTGCGGATCCCCTGCAGCTCGTGCCCGTCGATCGTGATGGACCCCTCGTCGTACTCGTAGAACCGGCAGAGCAGATGGACGATGGTCGACTTGCCGGCGCCGGTCGGGCCGACCAGAGCGATCGTTTCTCCGGGGCGGGCCTCGAGCGTCACCCCGTGCAGCGTGGGCTGGTTGTCGTAGGAGAAGGAGACGTCCTTGAAGCGGACTTCGCCCCGGACCGGCCGGGGGAGCGGCGAGCCGTCCGAAGCATGCGGCTCGTCCTCCGCGTCGAGGATCTCGAAGACCCGGTCCGCCGCGGCTCGGGACGAAAGCGTCATCTGGTTGAGCTGGTGAAGCCGGCCCACCGGCTCATAGAAAAGCGAGAGCAGCAAAAAAAACATCGTGAGTTCGCCGATCTTCATATCGCCCTCGATGACGGCCATTCCGCCCATTCCAAGGACGAGGACGTATCCCACCATCCCGAGGAACGACATGCCGGGCGAGTAGAAGGCCCACCATTTCATGAGGCGGAGGGTGGCCCGGCGAAACGCCTCGGAATGGGCGTTGAACCGGGTGTGTTCCTCTTCTTCGGCGGTGTAGGACTTGATTTGGCGGATGCCCGCCACGTTGTCGTGCAGAAGGGCGTTCATGTCGCCGGCCGCCTCGCGCTGGGCCCGGTAGCGGTCCCGCGCGTCGTGCGTGTAGATCCATGCCCCGAGAGCAAGGAACGGAACCGGAAGGGTGGCCCACAATGCCACCTCGACGTTGGCAAGATACATCACCGTCCCCACCGCCACGAGCTGGATCACGGCGACCACGCCCAACTCGATGCCGTCGATCAGGACTCGCTCCATGGTGGTGACGTCCTCGGCCACCCGCGTCATGATGTCACCGGTCCGGCGCCCGTCGAACCAGCGGAGCGGGAGGCGCTGGAGTTTCGCGTAAAGCTCGGAGCGGATGTCGAAAATGACCTTTTGCTCGAAGTGGTTGTTCAGGAAGATGCGGGCGCAATTGAGGGCGTCCTTGAGAAAGAACCCCCCAAGGCCAAGCAGCACCCAGAGGGGAAATTGGTGGTGTTTGGAGGGGTTCGGGATGATCTCGTCGAGAACATGGCCGCTGATTTTCGGAAACACGATGACCGAGGCCGCCATCAGGGTGGCGCAGAGCAACTGGGCGCCCCCGAGGAGCGGGTAGCGCCGGAGGTAGGCCAGCACTCGCAGGACGGTCTTCATCAGTCCTCAGGAAATACGCCCCCGGCGAGGATTTTGTAAAGACAGGCGCGAAATTTCGTGTAATTTTATGATTGTCGCGGAAGGAGGGGCGCTTTTAGCTACTCACCACACCTGCAAGAACCTGAATCCCAAACGCATAAGAAAGCAATGGCCAACATTTTCGCGATTCTGACGGCCGTCATCCTGGCGATCGCGGGCTTCCTCGCCTTCCAAAACATGGGGAACTCTGACAGACCGGGAAGAGGGTACAAGGGCTGGATCAAAAAGCGGGAAAACGAACAGGCGGCCTTGGACCGCAAAGAGCGTGAACTGAAGAACACCAGGGAAACGCTCGCAACCACCGAGAGCAACCTCGAACAGGTCGAGGGAGAAAACGCGGAGCTCGACGCCGCGGTCCGGAAACAACTTGAAAAGAACGAGGAGATCACCGCTCGGAAGGACCAGAAAAAAGCCGAATCCCAAGCCAAGGCGGCGGAAGTCCGGTCCAAGGAAGAAGATCTTGCGCCGTTCGGGAACGTCGAACAGGTCGTCGCGGAGATCGAGCAGATGCGCACCGAGCTGGCGGAGCTTGAGACCGAGGTCGATGAGAAGGAAGCGAAGCAGGCGGAACTGCAATCGCGGATCGCCGCCACCACAAGATCCGCGGATGCGGTCCGGGGGCAGATCGACCTGCGAGTCAACAATCGATCGAATCCCGACCTGAGCACGACGGTTCGCAATGTCTACCCCAGCCTCGGGTTTGTGACACTTGCGGCGGGTGACAACGAGGGGGTGGTCAAGGGCTCGCCGCTTGAGGTGGTTCGGGACGGGGAAGTCATGGCGAAGCTGATCGTCACGACGGTCGAGGCGACCACGGCCGCTGCGGATGTCGTTCCGGGATCGGTGGCGGAGGGCCGGAGGGTGATAGCGGGCGACCGGGTCCGCGCGCCGAAGCAGGAGGAAACGGAGGAACCGGCTGGAGGCGCCACGGCAGCCGCGGACTGAACACCCTGAACGACACAATCCGATGAAAACAATCTTCTACATTCTCTCCGTTCTCGTGATTGCGGCGGCGGGCTACTTCACATGGTCCAACCAGAAGAAGATCGAACACCAGATCGGGGTGTTTGAACAGACGCGCCAGACCAAGGTCGACGTGCAGAACACGATCGCCGAGACCAACCAGAAGCTCGAAGACACGGAGGACGCCTTGGAGAAGGCCCGGACCCTGAAAGCGGAACTCGAAGCGAAGAAGAAGAACGAGGAAGCGAAATATGTCCAGCTCCAGAAGGAGTTGGAGGAATACGAAGCCGAAATCGAGACCCACGACGCCCGCCTCGCGCAGCTCCAGAAAGTGCAGGACGAGATCCAGCAGGTTCTGGACCAGATCGACATCCCATGGGCGCAGGTTCCCGGGGAGATCGAGAAACTCAAGGAGGAGCTGAAACAGAAACGCGACGATCGCGACCAGCTCGTCAAGCTCGTCGAGAAGCTTGGAGAGGAACTCGAAACCAAGCAGGACGAGCTGTCCCGGCTGGACGAGCGCCTCGGCGGCATAAGAGAGAAGATCATCCTGAATGCGAAGGAGGGAAAGATCACGGCGGTCAACATGGACTTCGGCTTCGTGGTGGTGAATCTCGGCGAGAAGAACTCCAACATCACGCCGCGATCGGATCTCCTCGTCATGCGGGGAGGGCGGTTGATCGCGAGGCTCGAACCGTCCTCGGTGGAGCCGATGCAGACGGTGTGCGACCTTGATCTCGACGACCTCACCCCGGGGGTGCGGATTCAACCGGGCGACCGCGTGATTTTGGAGGAGTCCTCCGGCGCATAGAAACAACTTGCGTCTTGCAGCGCTGCGGCGGAACGGTTAGGTAATGCCCATGAGGTTCGGCATTCTCGTTGTGGTTGTCGGATTGGTGAGCGGTTGTGCGACGCCTGAGAAGGAACCGCAGGGTCCTCCCGCAAGCGAATACAGCAGCATGCCGTGGAACACCCCCCGGCCCGGCGAAGGCCAGGGCATGCTTGGCGGGATCTTCGATCAGCAGCGGTGATAGGGGCCGCCCCGGCGGAGATCGCTGACGCGGTAGAGCTGTTCGAGCAACACCACGAGGGCCAGTTCGTGCTGCAGAGTGAGCGAGGATAGCGAGAGGACCAGGTCGCTCTCGCGCCGCAGGAGCGGTTCGTGGCCCATTGGCCCGCCGAGGAGAAAGGAGAGCGTCTTGACGGCGCCGTCTTGTTCGAGGGCGTCAATCCGTTCCGCCAGTTCGGCGGTGGTGAGCCGTTCCCCGCGCTCGTCGAGGGCGATCCGGCAGGTCCCCCTGCTGCGGTCGAGCAACTGCCGGCAACCGTCCTTTTCCCGGAGGTAGCAGATCTCGAAATCGCCGCGCCGCGCGAGTCGCGCCCGGTATTCGTCGACGGCGGCGGAGGCGTACCGCAGCCGGGGCTTGCCGATGGCGAAGATGCGGTATTTCAAGGGAGGCGTTCTTTGATATCGAGGAACTCAGGCAAGCTCCGGACAGACCGCAGATGCCGGGTCGAAAGGCGGCGCCGCGGTCCTCCGGCTGCATCCCGGCTCTTCATCCGTTTGTCCGGACGGCGGAGGATGGTTCTCCGGATTCATCGGAGCCTTTCTCCCAACCATGCGGCGAGTTCGGGGATGGGCAGACGTTCCTGCTGCATCGAGTCGCGGTCGCGCACCGTCACGGTGTCCTTCAGGGAGGGGCCCTTCTCGCCGAGGGTTTCGAAATCCACCGTGAAGCAGAACGGTGTGCCGATTTCGTCCTGGCGGCGGTAACGGCGCCCGACCGCGCCCGACTCGTCGTAGAAGACGTTCATCAGGGGGCGCAAAGAGGCCTCGATCTCCCTCGCGATGCGAACCTGGCCGGCGTTCTTCTTGAGGAGCGGGAAGACGGCGGCCTTGACCGGCGCGATCCGCGGCGAGAACCGCATCACGGTCCGGACCTCCGGCTTGCCCTTGGCGTCCGTGACCTCCTCCTCGTCGAAGGCTTCGCAGATCACGGCAAGGGCGGTGCGGTCGCATCCCGCGGAGGGCTCCACGACGTGCGGGATGAACTTCTCCTTGGTCTCCTCGTCGAAGTACTCGAGCGGCTTGCCGGAATGCTCCTGGTGCCTTGAGAGGTCGTAGTCGGTGCGGTAGGCCACCCCTTCGAGCTCCTGGCGCCCGAAGGGGAAGTCGTATTCGATGTCGTAGGTCTTCTTCGAGTAGTGGGCCCGTTCGTCGTCGGGGACGTCCAGGACGTGCAGTTTCTCGCGGGGAATGCCGATCTCCTCATAGAACCGGAGCCGCAGCTCGAGCCATTCGTCGGTCAGGCGCAGCGCGTCCTCCGGCCGGCAGAAATACTCGATCTCCATCTGCTCGAACTCCCGCGAGCGGAAGGTGAAATTGCGCGGGTTGATCTCGTTGCGGAACGCCTTCCCGATCTGCGCGATTCCGAACGGCAGTTTCTGCCGCGAGGTCTCCAGGACATTCTTGAACTGCGTGAAGATCGACTGCGCCGTCTCCGGCCGAAGATACGCCACCGCGTTCGGGTCGTCCTCCTCGGCGGAGGCCCCCACCGTGGTCTGAAACATGAGATTGAACTCCCGGGCCTCGGTGAGGTCGCACTCCGGCCCGTGGCCGGGCCGGCGGGACGGCTTCCGCGGGCATTCCACCCCGTCCAGATTGTCGGCCCGGAAGCGCGCCTTGCACGTCCGGCAGTCGATCATCGGATCCGAAAAGCCGCCCACGTGGCCCGAGGCCGTCAGGATCGCCTGGTGGGTGAGGATCGAGCCGTCGAGCCCCACGATGTCGTCCCGCTCCCGGACGTTTTTACGCCACCAGTAGTTCTTGAGGTTGCGCTTGATCTCCACCCCCATCGGCCCGTAGTCCCAGCACCCGTTCAGCCCCCCGTAGAGTTCCGCGGACTGGTAGATGAACCCCCGCCGCTTGCAGAGCGAGACGATCTTCTCCATCCGCTCGGGGTTGGTGTGTTCCTTGTCGGCCATGGCGTCTTTGGTGGTTGATTCGACGGGGCGCGATGGAAGCGCCTCGGAGCCCGTTTGGCAAGTGATCTGGTTGCGGGTCCGGCCCCTCCCGGCCCGTTACGATGCGATGATCGGAATATTTCCCTGTCTCCTTTCAAACAAATCGTTGACTCGCGCGTCTTGCCAGCGAGGCTCCGGGACATAGCCCGAAAAGAGCCGCCGCCGGCTGGCGCCGCCGCCGGCCTGCAGATCAGACTCGAATCTCTTCGAGAGTGCAGCCAAGCATGTTTCGGATCCTGTGGAGATATAAAATCGAGTCAAGGGGAAAGTGTTGTCTCGCGCCGGAGAGATATGGAATGATCCCACCGTCTGCCGGACGCCCGAAGAAGCTTTCCAGGAAGTGCGCCGGCCAAACACCGAAACGTCCCCCGAGAAACCCCGCGGTTGCGGCTCCGCGAGGAGCGGCAACGGTGTTCGTTCCCATTTCCCGATCTTGGATGTTCGATCCGCAGCGGAGATCCAACATCGAAGAACGCGCCGAAGGGGCAAGACGGGGGCTCATCTTCCAGAGGGGCGATGCTGCCTTGCTGAGCAATGTCGTCTTGCACGAACTGGAGGAAGAACTGGAGCGACGCGGTCTGTCCTCGCACCATTGGAACGGCGGGAGGATGCCCGACACCGTGGCGGGCGGGAAGCCGCGGTGACCATGCCGCTAATGCCTACCCCTGCGGCGCCAGCCTCACAAGCTTGCCGTCGATGGTGGTGAAGTAAAGCGAACCCCGCGCCGCGATCAGGCTGTCAAAAACCGGCGGGGAGACGAGGTTGAGGCTCCACTTCCGGGCGCCGTCCTTGGCGGAAACTGCCAGCAGGATCCCGCCGTGCTTGCCTTCCCAGTGCTCGACCTGCGCTGCGCCGTCTCCTTGCTTTTTCTTCGTTTCGTCCATCACGTCCCGGACGCCCGCCACGTCGATCGTGTCGCCCGCCTTGCACATGGCGCGTGCCAGGATCGGCTAGGTCTGCGAGCAGTTGTATCCGGACGGCACGTTGGCCTGCTCCTGTTGCGCTTGCTCTCCCTTCTTGCGCCGGACGCCGAGCTTGAGCTGACCGGCCTTGCCGGTGGAGGCGGCGAAAAGATGGAACTCGAGCGGCGTCGTCCAGCGCCAGTACTGCCGGCGGCGCCCGAAGCCGTAGACGTTCTCGTCGTCGAACACCATGATCTTGCCGGCCGGCGTGACCCGGCCCGCGGTCGGGTAGCCGGCCCAGCCGCTGTAGAAGTCGCTACCATATATCCAGTAGGTGCGGTGCCAGCCGGTGTCGTCGAGGAAGCCGGTCGGCGAGAAGACGTGGGCGCGGGCCGGATCCTGGTCGGGCGGCGGGGCGCCCTTGTCAGCTCTTCCGTTCCACGGCTTCGCCTTCAATGGCAGGCGTTTGCCGCCCGGGCTGAACGGCTGCGAGCGCATGTAAACGCAGCCGCCCTTGCAGCTCAGGATGTCGGGCTTGCCCACCGGCATGTTCAACCAGGCCACGTAGTCCTGGTGGTCCTTGCCGTCCGCTTTCTCGTGGCCGTCCATCAGCGTCTCGCCGAGGAGTTTTCCGGTCTCGGGATCGAGGCGCACCAGCCGCACCCCTTCATCGAGGAACATCGAGCGTCCCGCCGCGGCGAAGACGACCCCTTCGCGCACCAGCACGCTGCCATGCACCGGCCAGACGGATTCGAGTTGCTCGCAGGCCACCATCCGCTCGTCGAGCGGCGCGGCGCGGAACCTCCACACCAGCGCACCGTCTTCTGCGCGCAAGCAGTAAATGTGGCCATCGCGGCAGCCGAACAGGATGAGGTTTCCGTGAATGGTCGGAGGGGAATCAACACGCCCTCCGGCCGTGAAGGACCAGCGTTGCTCCCCGTTCCCCGCCTCGAATGCCAGCACGCGATGGGCGTCTGCCTGAGCGGTGAACAGCAAGCCGCCGCCCGCCACCGGAGCGGTCAGTTTGCCGCCAAGATCGATTGAATAGGCTTCCCCGAACTTCCCGGAGAGGGCCACTTCGGTGGAACCACTGCGTTCATTGTCGTGCCGGTAGGTCGGCCAATCCGCCTCGTCGCCGGCAATCGCACCCGCCTTCGTCCCGAAGGCCGGCCCCATTTCAAACCGCTCCGGCAAGGTGGCAGGAAGCCGGGCGGTCTTCTTCGCAGGGGCGAGGGCGTTGAACCCGTCCATCTTCGCCTCGAGGTAGCACGCGCATGGATGCTGGGGGGCATAGACGAGGCCGTTGCATGGGACGATGCCATACAGGCAGGCGCCGCGCACCCAGTGGTTCATCTCCCAGTGCTCGTTGCGGAAGTCGATGAACTCGATCCCGGCCCGGCTCGTCAGCAGCCACCTTTCGGTCGCCTTGGCGCGGTGGCAGCGGTGGTGGAAGAAGTAAATGTCGCGGTCCGGCGGGAACTTCACCTTTTCCTCGCCGGTCATGAGGTCGAGCCCGTAGGTGCTGCCCGGCTTCGCCCCGTCGCGGGTGTCGCCGAACCACACCATGTTGTCGATGACGAACACATCCTCCGCCGAGCGGTAACCGCTGTCCGGGTGGTGCGCGG
>Ga0180436_10006428_pt1 | contig 10220 bp, 9 predicted proteins | sample SS_ome_2_FD_132434 | JGI IMG/M metagenome (GOLD analysis project Ga0180436, IMG submission 132434) | Hypersaline lake sediment archaeal communities from the Salton Sea, California, USA - SS_3_S_2 metaG | ecosystem: Environmental > Aquatic > Non-marine Saline and Alkaline > Hypersaline > Sediment...
CACACGCCGACGGAGTTTGACGCCCTGCAGTGGTCGCACCGTTCCGTCGAGCTGGGTGCCGGTTAGATCGTGCTCAACAGTATCGATGCCGATGGAACCAGAGATGGATACGAATGTACGATCACCCGTCGTATCTCCGACGCCGTCCCGGTTCCCGTGGTCGCCTCGGGGGGTGCCGGAACACCGGAGCACCTGGCGGAGGTGTTTACCGCGGGACACGCCGACGCGGCGCTGGTGGCGAGCATGGTGCACTACGGCGACTACTCCGTCCCGGCGATCAAGCACTTCCTCGCGTCGAGGGGCCTTCCCGTTCGTGAACGGTACCGATAATCCGAGTGTTGTCGGTCGCCGACCGAAACGATATATTTTGGGTAATTCCTGGAGGAGTTTACGATGCCGACGTATGAGTACGCCTGCGATGCCTGCGGCCACCAGTTTGAAACGTTTCAGTCGATGAAAGACGACCCGCTTACGGTCTGCCCGAAGTGTGAGAAACCGGCCTTGCGGCGGCTGATTTTTGGTGGAACCGGCGTGATCTTCAAGGGAAGCGGTTTCTACGTCAACGACAGTAAGAAAAGCGGAAAATCCACCAGTCGCGCCGGCTCCGGCTCGACCGCGGAATCGGGCTCATCCACCGAGTCCGGCGCATCCGAGTCGACCACGTCCACGACCCAGCCATCGACCGGCAAAGACGCGAGTACCGGCGCGGCCGCAAAAGAGAGTACCGGTTCAAAGGAAAGCTCGAAGAACTCCGGCGCGAAAAAGCCCGTGAACGCTTCGAATCGCTCCTGATTCGTATTTGGCAATACCTATATATTGATTTTTTTGTATCACGACGGTACTCTATAATCATGCAGTTTCCGTCGTATGCGCCTTCGGAAAACGATAATTGCTGTTCCGACGAGTTTATTGACGAGTGTTCCTCCAAGCTCAAGGTCTGCGGGCACCCCATGCGGCTTCGGCTGCTCTGCAGGATTGCCCGACAGGAAGAGCCCTGCGTCTCGGATCTCTGGAGTTGCCTCGATCAGCCGCAGCCGGTGATATCGCAGCATCTGGCGGTGCTGAAACAGAAAGGGATCGTAGAGAGCGAGGTTCGGGGAAATCGGCGTATTTACTCGATCGTGGATCCCTTTATCCGGAATATCGTCGGGTCCCTGGTCGATTCACCTATGGCGATTCCGGCGGATGTCCTCTCGGGCCGTCACAAGGACTGAGCACGCCGTTTCCACCGTAGATACCGGCGCGGATTCACCGTAGAATACGATCCATGGAGATCGCTCGCCTCGATCTGGGGGGTCGGCAGACCCGTGTTTTACTCGGTGATTCCGGTATTCTCAACACCGCAGTTCCCGGTCTTCTCGTCTGCGACGCCGCCGTGGCGAAGGTTCCGCTTCTGCGATCCTGGCCCGACGGGGCGGTCCCGCGGGTTGTTCTCCCTCCCGGGGAGCGATCAAAGCAGTGGGATGTCTTCCATACGCTGCTGCGTACCTGTGCCGAGCGAAACCTGACGCGGAACGACCGGATCGTCGCCGTCGGCGGCGGGGCCGTCTGTGATCTTAGTGCCTTTGCCGCAGCGGTGTATATGCGGGGCGTTGAGTTGACGCTTGTTCCGACGACGTTGCTGGCCATGGTAGACGCCGCGATCGGCGGGAAGACCGGAATCGATTTTCTCGGATACAAGAATCTGGTGGGAGCGTTCTATCCGGCGGATTCGGTCCTGATCGTTCCCGATTTTCTTGATACACTCAGTGAGCGAGAGTTCCGCAGCGGTCTTGCGGAGGTCCTCAAGGCGGCGATGCTTGGCGACGAGGAGCTGCTGGCGTTGCTCGAGCACGACCGGACCGCGGTACTCGCGCGCGATCCCGAGGCGCTCCGGGAGCTGATCTCCCGGGCGGTAGCGGTAAAGGCGGGCGTGGTCAACCGCGATTTTACCGAGCGCGGCGAGCGGGCGCATCTCAACCTCGGGCATACCTTCGGCCACGCCCTCGAGGCGGTGCTGGGTTTTGGCGTGCTCACCCACGGGGAGGCGGTTGCCTGGGGCATCGGACGTGCCCTCGACCTGGGACAACGGATAGGGATAACCGATCCGGCCTGGGCGGAACGGGCGCGAACGCTCCTCGACGACTACGGGTACGCCTTGAAACGGCCGGGTGGTACAACCGCGGCGATCATCGCCGCGATGCAGAAAGATAAGAAACGACGGCGGGACGGTCTCCCCTTTGTGCTTCAGCGAGGAGTCGGGGAGACGGAGCTTCGGGAGGTCTCGAGCAGCCAGGTTGCGGCGGTGCTCGATTCGACGGCGTGAGGAGAGATCTATGACGCGGACAATCGGTTTGACGGCGATACTCATCGGTGTTATGGGCCTGGTGATTCTCCCCGCCCAGGAGGAGCTCTTCACGACGGAGGGCCGACTCACCGAGGACGAGCGCGAGCAGACCTACACGATCGGCCTCCAGTCGGGGATAGCGGTTGAAGTCCTGGTGGAGAGTGAGGACTTTGACAGTTTTGTGGACGCTCGACTCCCGGACGGCACCCGGCGGAGCAACGACGACTACGACCGGCTCAACGCGGGATTTCAGGCGACGATTACCGAATCCGGCATGCTACGCGTGACGGTGAGCGCGGTCTTCCCGGAGGAGACCGGCGATTTCCGGCTCGCGATTCGCCGGATACCGGCTCCACAGCCGATTTTTCCCGGAGAGACGATCCGCGGTTCCATCGGAAAGAACGACGAGACCGACGGTATTCTGGCACAACGGTACCGGTTGAACGGAGACGAGGGTTCGCGGGTGGTGATCGACGTGCGCTCCGACGAATTTGATCCGCTCATCGAGGCGCGCGACAGTTTCGGGCGGACCTACCGGGACGACGACGGCGGCGAATCGGGGTACGACAGCCGGATAAGCTATCGCTTCGAGGATGAGGGGTACCTCATCGTGACGGTTCGCGGTTTCTTCGGGTCTGATCTCGGAGAGTACGAGATCTCCGTTCGGGAGGCCTACGCTAGGCTGCGCGCAAACTACCTGGGCAATCTTGCTCAGAGCGACGAGCGAGCCTACGACGGCGCAATTCTCGATCGTTTTGATCTTGATGCGGTCGAGGGAGAGGAGGTGACGATCCTCCTGGAGTCAACGGAGTTTGACCCGATGCTGTACGTGAGCGATCCCCTGGGGCGGAGTATCGCCCGCGACGACGACAGCGGGGGAAACCGCAACAGCATGATCACGCTGTCGGTTCCGGCGGATGGGCTCTACACGATCTGGGTTGGTTCCTTTGACGGTATTTCCGAGGGTGGGTACGAGCTCACGGTCTACGGCGCGCCCGACGAGGAGCCGGACCAGGACCAGTCGGTCAGTCCCGCTCGATAATTCCCGCCAGTCTCTGATACAGCTCGCTCACGGTCGTCTCAAAGGTGCCTCCGCTCCCGTCGGCCAGATCGTCGGCAAGCTGTTCCAGGCTCGCCAGAGACTCGTGGACGGCGTTGTAGAATCCCTTGTTGGGTTTGAGCCAGTAGTGCCCGTCGGTAGAGCTGTAGAGCGTCAAAAATCCGAGATGTTTTGTTCCACTCCCCTTGATCGGTGCAAGACGCAGTACCAGGGGCAGCGCCGCGATCAGTTCCGGGAGTTGTGCCGGCACCGCGAAGGTTTGTTTTTTCGGCCATGAATCGAGCGGAGTAGGGTCGCGGGCGATCTGTTCTCCGATTCGAAGCACCGAGGAGAGACGCTCGCCGTTGAGGAGGGTGTAACCGCCGACCTCGATCCGAGCACGAACTTTCCCGGCGTTCGGCGGTATCGACGGTCGTCCTCGCCGATAGAGCGGCGCCAGGTCCTCCCAAGGAAGCACGGCGATCTTCTTTTTCCCTTTGTAGGACAGGAGGGGAAACACCTGCCCGCCGACGCGGATCTGCCAGCGGTCTTTTCCACCGGCGGACTCGCCGTCTCCGCCTCGCCGGTCCTTGCCGTAGCGACCGCGTTCCCCGCCGCGATCGGCTCCCCGTTCGCGCCGGAGGTTCTGGTAGAGTTCCTCCGAGATCGCCCGGAGCCACTCCCGGTGGAGTGGCGAGACGCTTCGGGCGTAGGTACGGCTTGTTTTGACGATCTCCCCGGCCACGATAAACTGCGGTGTCTCTCGAAACATCCCCGACCCGGGATGGATCTGGATCCGTTCCGCCGTGAGACTCTGGTAGACGCCCTTGTTCGTATGGATACACACAAACTGGATCAGACCCCGGGCGATCGCCGCCAGGTAGTCCGCTCGAGGGCCCCCGGCGAGGATCGGAATCCCCATATTCGATACGATCTCCGACAGCTGCGTTTGAACGTTGGCGATCTCCGCCATCATCCGCGGATCCAGATATCGTGAGTCACAGAAGCGCTTTTTATCGTGTGCGTCGGTGTACGCTGCAAAGAGGCGCAGGTAACTCACGAAATCACCGAGCTCGTCGCGATACCGGTGGTGCGCGCGTCGCGCCTCCATCTCCTCTCCCGGCGGGAGGACAAACGGTGTCTGCGACGTGAGAAAAGAGACCGCCACCAGGACATCCTTGAGAACCTCCGGATATCGGTGGATCGCCTCCACGATAATCCGGGAGTGCCGCGGCAGGAGCGGAAAGATCGCCATGGTGCGACCGATATCGGTGAGCGCTCGTTCCTCGTCCAGCGCGTCCAGGAGACGCAGCGTCTCCACGGCGCCGCGGATGTTCCCGCGTCCCGGCGAGGAGAGAAAATCGAATTGTTCAAAATCGCGAATACCGATCTCCGCCATACGCAGGACCACCTCGGAGAGGTCGGTCCGATAGATCTCTTCCTGTTCAAAAAGCGGTCGGTTTTCAAAGGAAGCGCTGCTGTACAGGCGGTAGCAGGAACCGGGTCGGGTCCGTCCGGCTCGTCCTTTCCGCTGAGCCGCGCTGGCGCGGGAGATCGGCCCCTCCACGAGGGCGGAGGTATAGGTGCGGGGGTTGTAGTAGTTGGTTTTTGCAAGGCCGCTGTCGATCACCGCAGTGATGCCGTCGATAGTAATGCTGGTTTCGGCGATGTTGGTGGCGAGGACCACCTTTGTTTTTCCCTCCGGTGCCGGGGGAAAGACGCGATCCTGTTCTTCTTTGCTGAGGCGCCCGTAGAGCGGAAGGATGTGGAGACGAGACCGGTAGGGCTCCGAGTAGAGTCGGACGATCGTATCCTTGATAAGCTGTTCGCCCGAGAGAAACACAAGGATATCTCCGTTCTCCTCGGCTTCGAGACGACGCCCGATGATTCCGGCGATCCGCGCGATGAGGGCGTCCTGAGCGATCTCGCGACGCTGTCGCTCACTGATGCGTTCTCCCGCATCGAGCGACGCGTTACCCCGGGCGGGGTCGTCGTAGAGCACCTGTACCGGGAACATCGCCGCGTCGATACGGATCACCGGGCAGCCATCAAAGTACTGGGAGAACACCTCGGCGTTGATCGTCGCCGAGGAGACGATGACGCGGAGATCCTCCCGGGCGGCCAGAGCGCGTTTGAGGAGCCCCAGCACAAAGTCGATGTTGAGACTCCGTTCATGCGCTTCGTCGACGATTATAACTGAATAATCATTCAAATTCTGATCGGTCTTGATCTCCTGCAGGAGGATTCCGTCGGTCATGATCTTGATGCGCGTCTCCCGCGTGGTGACGTCGTAGAAACGCATCGTGTACCCGACGATCCCGGGAACGGTCTCGCCGAGCTGGGCGGCGATAAACTCGCTCACGGATACGGCGGCGATTCGTCGTGGTTGCGTGTGCCCGATAATGCCGGTACGGGTGTACCCCGCCTCGTGCAGGATGATCGGGAGCTGCGTTGTTTTCCCACTCCCGGTGGGACTTTCCACAACCAGGACGCGATTATCGCGCAGGGCGTCGAGGATTCGGTCCTTTTCCCGGTATACGGGAAGATCTCGCGGGTTGATATCAGCGGTCCTTCGCCGGTTCCGGGGCCGGCCGTGACCCGCCGGCGACGAGTGTTTTTATCCTGTCGATCGCGGCATCGAGGGGGAGACCGTCGTACCGGCTTCCGTCGACGATGTGCCGGAGTCCCACCGTTCCCGCTTCGTACTCACTGCGTCCACAGATGAGTACGATCGGTATGCCCTTGCGTTCGGCAAAGGCAAACTGTTTTCCGAGTTTTGTATCGTCCGGATAGACCTCGCAGCGAAACCCGGCGGCGCGGACGCCCGTCGCCAGGGCGTGGTAGTGGCCCAGGAGCTCCGCATCCTGCATCGCCACCAGGACATCCGCGCCGGTTCCGTCGTCACCGGCGATACCGAGTTCGTCCAGCGCCGCCAGCAGGCGGTCCAGCCCGATGGACGCACCGACACCGGGCATCGATTCCTTGCTGTAGAGCGCCACCAGGTCGTCGTAGCGGCCGCCGGAGCAGACCGAGCCGATGCTCTCGGCGCCGGTGAGAAAGGTTTCGTAGACGATTCCCGTGTAGTAATCGAGCCCGCGGGTGATCGACGTATCCAGGCGAACCACCTCGGTCAGCCCCAGCCCCTCCAGGGCATCCCCGATCGTACGGAGAGCGCCAACCTCCGGCCCGGCGGCACCGAGGAGTGACTCCACGTGGGCCAGGACGGTGCCGTAATCTCCTTCCACCTCGATAAACGCCAGGACCGACGCGGCCGCCTCGGGACCGATCTCATCGGTGAGGATACCCAGCGTCTTGTCGCGGCCGATTTTTCGGAGTTTGTCGATTGTCCGGAGTACCGATTCGGTATGCGCTGAAACGCCCAGCGTCTCCAGATACCGGTTGAGCAGCGCCCGATGGGAGATATGGATCGTGACGCCGGGCACGCCCAGCGAGCGAAAGGCGCCGGCGATCACCGTGATGATCTCGAGGTCGGCGGAGATCGAACCGGTACCGACAATATCGAAGTCGCACTGCGTGAACTCGCGGTAGCGGCCGCGCTGGGTGTTCTCGCCACGGAACACCTTGTCGATGTGGTAGCGTTTGAACGGCAGGTAGAGCTCGCTCCGGTGCTGTGCCATGTAGCGGGCAAAGGGCACGGTAAGATCGAATCGCATCGCCACGTCGCGCCCGCCGTGATCGTCGAAACGGTACACCTGTTTGTCGGTCTCTCCGCCGCCTTTGCCCAGGAGTACATCGGCGTACTCCAGAACGGGCGTATCGATCGGGAGAAACCCGAACCGGGCAAAACTGTCTTCCAGTATCCTGATAAATTTTGCGCGCCGCGCTTCCTCCGCCGGGAGAAAGTCGCGAAAACCCTTGAGCACTCGTGGCGTTATCTGCATCCCTTCATTGATACTCAATTTTGTCGGCCCGTTGCAAGGTGACGGTTTATCCGTTGGGTTGTATCTTTGGTAGCGATGAAACACGCAAACCGTCGATTTGAACGAATTTTCTGGATCGTCCTGTACATCCTGTCGCCGGCACTCCCGATCGTGGTGTACTTCGCGGGAAACTGGTTCAGCTTCTTTCACGCGTATTCGGTCTCCATGACCTTCGGCATCATCGCGTACATCTACTATCTCAACCAGTTTATCGTGGCGGCTCGCCCGGTTTACTGGGACCGCCTCTACGGACTGGATCGGATGTACCGTTTTCACGGTACGATGGCGATCGTGGCGACGATCTTCGCGATCGGCCACGCCCTGCTCAAAACCGTGTACTTCCCCATGGTAACGGTGCAGAAGGGGCTCGGCGTCCTGTCGTTTCTGGTATTCGCCGTCGTTGTTCTCTTGTCTGTGGTCTTTATGGTGCAGAACCGTCTGGCGAAATATAAGCCGATCCGTCGACTCAGAACGATCGCCGCGACCAAGTGGCGCTGGCACTATCATCGGTTAAAGACCGTTCACAACCTGGTGGTTCTGGCGGCGTTTATCGTGCTGGCGCACGTACTGCTCGCGTTCTCGACGTTGGAGACCTTCGGGCGGATCGTGCTCATGGTGCTGTGGTTTGTGGTGGCTCTCGGGTATTACGGGTGGCACAAGATCCTTCGCCCCGCCCAGGCACGACGCAAACCCTTTGTGGTCCGGGAAGTGATCCGCGAATGCGACGGCGTGACGACGCTCCGTCTCGATGCGCCGGTGGAGCGACAGTTCTCCCACAAGGCGGGGCAGTTTGTGTATCTGCGATTTCTCGACGGCGTTCCCGGTCCGGAGGAACATCCCTTTACGATATCGTCGCCACCATCGCCGGAGGGAATAACCGTGACGGTGAAAGACCTTGGCGATTTTTCCGGTGATCTCGGACAGGTCTCCGCGGGTGCGCCGGTGGCGATCGACGGTCCCTACGGGGTCTTTACGACCAGGAAGGTGCCGGAAGAACAGCCCCTGGTATGTATCGCCGGCGGTATCGGTATCACGCCGTTTTTCAGCATCCTCGGTGATTGCGCCGCCGCCGGGTCCACACGGCCGATGACGCTCCTCTGGTCGGTACGAGAGCCCGGCGAGTTTTTTCGTCTGGAGGAGCTCAAAGGATACGCCGAAGCTCTCCCGGGACTGCGGATCGAGCTGTTTCTCACGGGAACTGCGCCGGATGCCCTGGAGGCGGGACGCCGTCGCGCGGAGGAATCGGGGTTACCCCTCCATAGCGGACGAGCCACCGTCGAGCGCCTGCGGGAGCTCGAGCTTGTGGACACGGAGGCGTCCTATTACCTCTGTGGTCCCTCTGCAATGATGGAGACTCTTATCGCCGATCTGCGAAGCGACGGCGTTCCGGCGCAGCACTTCCACTTTGAGGCGTTCGCAATGTAGGCTGTGCGGAAATGACCGCCGACATATCTCGCACAATCGCTGCATCCGTACCGATCATTCTTCTGATCGGCCTTGGATACATAGTCCGACTCACTCGTGTCCTTAGCGAGGGCGCTATCGAGGAACTCAAGGGATTTATCGTTCGGGTTGCACTCCCGGCGGTCCTGTTCCGCGCGTTTCTGACGGTGGAGCTCACCGCCGGGTACCTCGGCATATTCGTCATGATGCCGGTGGTTTTGGTTTCGCTCCTGCTCCTGGGGTTTCTTGTGGAACGTCCTCTTGGGGGTATGCGTTCAACTCCGTTTCTCCTGACCGGGTTCGAGTTTGGAATGCTGGGGATCTCGCTCTTTGGAACCGCCTACGGGATGGACCAGGTGGGGATCATCAGCGTTGTGGGCCTTCCGCACGAGCTCTTTATCTGGTTTGTATACGTTACGGTGATGTCTGCGCGGTACGGTGCCGGCGGAACGATCCGGGAGACGGTTCGATCGTTTTTGCGATCACCGATTATTATTGCGATCGCTTCCGGTGCGATCCTCAACGTTTTGGGCCTGGGGCCGGCGATTACCGCGTCGATCATCACCCGCCCGATCCTCCGCGCCATGGAGCTGCTGGGCGGCGTGATTGCGCCGCTTATCCTTGTCGTCATCGGATACGGGATGCGGATCGCGCCGGACCGCGTGAGGGGCGCCCTCCCGACCGTTCTCGTGCGCTATGCGGTTATTCTCACGCTTCTCTTCTTTGCGGTACGACCGCTTGTAGAGGGTGTTATGGGACTGCCCCGCATCGTGAGTCACGCTGTGGCCACCTTTCTGCTGCTCCCGCCGCCGTATATCGTACCGCTCTACGTGCCCGGCGACCGGCCACGAGACCTGGCGTACGCCAACAACGTGCTGTCCGTATATACGCTGCTCTCGATAACCTCGTTTCTCGTGTATTTCTGGCTCAATCCGGTGTAAATCTCCAGCGTTGCTTGACATCCGCGGAATGCGGTGTACACTTGCCGGGCATGAGCGACTTTTCGATTCGACCGTCTCTCAAGGGGCTTAGGTTTTCCCCGACGCTCATGATCAACGAACAGGTCGGGAAGTACCGGGCACAGGGCAAAACCGTCTATCACATGGGATTCGGCGAGTCGCCGTTTCCGGTTCACCCGATCATCCAACAGGCGATTGCCGGCTATTCCGGGAAGAACCAGTATCTCCCCTCGGCAGGGCTGACGGAACTACGAACCAAGGCAAAGCAGTACATCCGCAAGAAGCACGACATCGTGTCGGATGAGTTCGAAACGATGATCGGTCCCGGAAGCAAGGAGCTGATATTCGACGTTCAGCTTGCCGTGGACGGGGACCTGCTGTTTCCGGCTCCCTCCTGGGTGAGTTATATCCCCCAGACGATGATTACCCGTGACAACGTGATCCACATCCGGCTTGGACCGGAACAGCAGTACAAGCTCAACGGTGAGCGCCTGGAGCGGACGATCCTGGAG
>Ga0180436_10006429_pt1 | contig 10219 bp, 9 predicted proteins | sample SS_ome_2_FD_132434 | JGI IMG/M metagenome (GOLD analysis project Ga0180436, IMG submission 132434) | Hypersaline lake sediment archaeal communities from the Salton Sea, California, USA - SS_3_S_2 metaG | ecosystem: Environmental > Aquatic > Non-marine Saline and Alkaline > Hypersaline > Sediment...
AAAAACCGAGGATAAAGGTCAAAGTGGATATGAGTACCTTTCTACGGATGCCTGTATCGTAATTCTCGGTAAGCTCCTCCAGTGACATGCCGGTAATGAAGGAGAAGTAGGCCGGAATCAGGGGCAGCACACAGGGCGAGAAAAATGACAATAGCCCTGCTGCGAATGCGGCTGAATATGAAACGGTTTCGGCAAACATCAGTTCTTAAATTAGAATCGTCTTCTTTAAATTTTAGAAACTAAAACCTGGTCCGTTGGGCCAGGTCTTTGAATTCGTTATAAAAAGGCCGTATGAGCTTTTTGGCCGGTATTAACTTGACTTGGTTATTAATATAGAAATGATTGCCCGGATGTCAACCGCGGTGCCTATTCCAGAGGACAGAGAACAGAGGCCAGAGACCGGATGACGGTTGCTCATGGTATTCTGAAGAGCAGAAGGTCAAGTCCTGGTTTAACGTTGTCGCTTTTTAAGCATTATCTCCCACACAAATCAATCAGACAAGGATTTAACGGATTGCATGGATACTAATAGAGTAGATTCAAATCAGTATATTTCGTTTAATGCGGGTCAAATATCGGGTTTTTGACCTCTCCCTCTGCCTTCGGAGGTCACCTGGCTTCTGACATCTGGCAAACTGCCCTGCCATCCCCCCATTACTCCAATACGCCAATATTCCAAATGCTAGTAATGATTGTTGTTTTCGGCAAAGCTTTTGATCATGGCGTCCCCGAGTTCCCTGGAACGCGTGGTGGCGGCTTCCACGGCATTGATCAGCGTGGTGCGCAGTCCCCCCTTTTCCAGCGTGTGAATGCCGGCAATGGCCGTGCCCCCCGGGGACGTGACCCTGTCCTTTAGCTGGCCGGGGTGCTCTTTGGTGTCCAGCAGCAGCTTGGCTGCACCCAGGACAGTCTGGGATGACAGAAAAAGCGCGTCATCACGGGACAGGCCCATTTTTACACCGGCATCTGCAAGCGCGTCAACAATCAGAAAGATATAGGCCGGGCCGCTACCGCTCAGCCCGGTGATGGCATCCATCAAAACGTTTTCTTCGATGAACACGCTGTTGCCCACGGAGTCGAATATGGCTTTGGCAAGGTCGATATCCTCCTGGCTGGCATTTTTTCCGGCAGCGATGGCCGTGGCGCTTTCTTTTACAAAAGCAGCGATGTTCGGCATGACGCGCACCAGCCGTAAATCCTTGTTCAGGGAAGATTCAATGGCCGCCAAAGGCACTCCCGCTGCAATGGAAATGATGAGTTTGCTCATGTCCAGGCTGGCTGCCGTTTCCTTGAGAACCGCCGCCAGGATCTGGGGTTTTACCGCGTAGATAACAATGTCCGAATGTTTGATGGCCTCGACATTGTCGGTGGTGGTCCGGACCTTGTATTTGCCGGCAATGGTCTCCAGCTTTGCTTCGCTGATATCGGTGCAAATGATATTTTCCGTCTTCGTGGTCTCGGAGCAGACCAGGCCGCTGACCAGTGCTTCTCCCATGTTGCCGGTGCCGATAAAGCATATTTTTTTATTCCGCAGCATTTTGAATTTCTCCAATCCTTTCCGCCCGTCAAATCCAGGTGGCCACGGGCGTGGTTTTAAACGGATGGTACTTTAAAAGGTATGTTTCCATATAGCAAGGAAAATCAACTTCATCGTTACATTAACAACGGGTGAATTAACTTGACTTATTTGCAAAAATATACTTTATTTCCTACTCATTAGAAACAGTTAACACTTGAATCCTGTATGAATTTTGGTGTGGTTTGGGTTGGAATTCAGGTGTTGACTTTGATTGAGAGTGGTTTCATTGAGTGCATATATTGGTTATTTCATAATTGCGGTGGCAAGGGTTTTGGATTTTGTCCTGATTGCCTACATGTGGCTTGTTATTGCCAGGGCGGTGCTTTCATGGGTGAACCCGGACCCGTTCAACCCGATTGTTCGCTTTATTCACAATATCACCGAACCGGTGCTCTATCAGGTACGATCCAGAATCCCCGTTAATTTCGGCGGCATTGATGTTTCTCCGATCGTGGTGTTTCTGTGCATCATTTTTCTCAGAACGTTCGTCGTGAACAGCCTGAACCAGATGGCGCGTTCGATGATGTAGCCTGGCTGGCAAACACTGTTTTACATTCATGATAGAGAACGATTCACTGCAAGCATCGTCCAGGGTCCGCACAGGTCTGCCTTTGCCGCGAATCTCTGGCTTAGGGATGCATTAAGACATTCACTTCGTTTCCGGCAAGTCCGGGTTGGGAGCAGAGATGGCCAAAATTGATGCTTTTTTCAAATTGATGCATGAACAGGGAGCGTCGGACCTTCACCTGATGGCCGGTCAACCGCCTGCTTTGAGGGTGAGGGGGGATATCGAAAGGATAAAGTACAAAGATCTTACCAATGATGACCTCAGGGCCATGTTGTACGAGGTCACGCCCGAGGAGAAGGTAAAAGTTTTCGAAGAAACCGGCGACGTGGATTTCGGGTATGAGATCCCGGGGCTGGCGCGCTACCGTTCCAATTTTTTCATGCAGAAAAATGGTGTGGGGGCGGTTTTCCGGGAAATCCCGAGCACCATCATGACGGCCGAGCAGCTGGGGTTGCCGCCGGTGATTTCCAAACTATCAGGTCTACCCAGGGGGTTGTGCGTGGTAACCGGTCCCACGGGCAGTGGTAAGTCAACCACGCTGGCCGCCATTATTGACCAGGCCAACCGGGCCCGCAACGACCACATCATTACCATCGAAGACCCCATAGAATTCGTGCATAAAAGCCGATCCTGTATTGTCAACCACAGGGAAGTGGGCATTCACACCAAGTCCTTTACCGCGGCATTGCGGGGCGCTCTGCGCGAGGACCCGGATATCATCCTGGTGGGTGAAATGCGGGACCTGGAAACCATTTCCCTGGCCATCGAGGCAGCCTCTACCGGTCACCTGGTTTTCTCGACCCTGCATACCACGAGTGCCTCCAAAACAGTGGACAGGATCGTTGAAGTGTTTCCCTCCAATGAACAGGCCCAGATCCGGTCCACCCTGTCTGACGGTATTCGTGCCATCGTCGCCCAGGTGTTGTTCAAGAGAATCGACCGCAAGGGAAGATGCCCGGCCCTGGAAATTCTGATTGCAACCCCTGCAGTGCGCAACCTTATTCGGGAATCCAAAACGCATCAGCTCAACTCCATGATGCAGACCGGAAAAAAATACGGCATGCAGCTGCTGGATGAAGCCATCATGGACCTTTACAACAAAGGATGGATCAGCCCTGAAGATGCCTATCAAAAAGCCAATGACAAGTCTAAATTCAGGCCCCTTTTGAGGGAGCCGCCCACTGATTTTACAGAGGCCTAAGACCTTTGATGAAACACTGCATTGTCCGCTAAGGGAGGTGGATCTGTGAGAAAACAGGAAATCGACCATATTCTGACCCGTATGCTTGATTCGCACACCAATGTGTCGGATCTGAACCTGACGGTCGGCAAGCCCTTCCAGGTGGAGGCTGCCGGTCAGTTGGTCCCTGTGGACATCAAGCCGAGCATCAAGGAACTCACTCCTTTTCAGACGGAGACCTTTGCCATGAATCTGGTCAACCGCGACCGCCGGTTGACGGATGCTCTGGTCAATCATGGGTCCTGCGACTTGTCCTACAGCCTTCCCGGGAAGGCCCGGTTCAGGGTCAATATCTTTTCCCAGCAGGGGCATTACTCCATTGTGTTACGGCAGCTTGAATCCAAGGTTCCGACCATCAAGGAAATGAAGCTTCCGGAATCGTTTTACAATGTCTCCAAAGAATTGAACGGCATTGTGTTTGTAACCGGCGCCACAGGATCCGGTAAATCGACATCCCTGGCAGCCATGCTGGAAGATATCAATGAAAATAAATCCGTGCATGTGGTCACCCTGGAAGATCCCATCGAGTACCAGCACCCCCATAAAAAGTCCACGTTTAACCAGCGTGAGCTGGGAACCGATTTCGACTCCTTTGCCAACGGCCTGAGGGCTGCCCTGCGACAGGCGCCCAAGGTGATTCTGGTGGGTGAAATGCGTGACCGGGAAACTGTGGAGATCGGGCTGAATGCAGCCGAAACAGGCCATCTGGTGCTTACCACGCTGCACACGGTCGATGCCGGCCAGACCATCAACCGTATCCTGGGTATGTTCAGCATTGAAGAGGAGAAACAGATCCGTATACGCCTCGCAGAAACCGTTCGCTGGGTAATTTCACAGCGCCTGGTTCCAAAAGTTGGCGGCGGCCGGATAGCGGCATTTGAAATTATGGCTTCAAACCTGCGGGTGCAGGATGCCATTCTGCAGGGGGAATCCGAGGGCAAAACATTTTATGAAATCATGCAGGCCGGCAAGCATGGGGGGATGACCACATTTGATGATTACCTGGTGGGTCTGTATGAGCAGGGGCTCATTACCCAGGAGAACGCATTGGCTTATGCCTCCAGAAAGGGTGTGGCCGGACGGGGCATCGATTCTGTCAAGCACGCTAGGGGAGAGGCAACCACTGATATCGAATCCCTGCAGATGGATCGGGAATATGACAAAACCATGTAGCTTTCCGCGCTAGATGTCTAACCACGGAGGGCGCTCAAGCACGTACCTTAATTCTTCCCAATGAAGGCAGTAAGGAGTTGAATACACCATGGAGATCATCTGTGACAGTTGCCAGACCAAGTTGAATATTCCCGATGAAAAGATACCCCAGGGCAAGAAGGCATCTTTTTCCTGTCCCAAATGCAAGGGGAAAATTACAATCACGCCGGGTGAAATGGACGAACCTGATGCTGCGGGGGACGCATCCGGGGATCTCCGTGATCTTGGGTTCGAGGAGGAATCCTTGGAGGACGGTGACGCCTCTGCAGCAGACAAGCCGTTTCAGTTTATCGAAGAGGAAGGTGAGATCGCCCTGGTCTGTGAGGCCGATCCGGTCGTCAGGAAAAGAGTGAACGATATACTGACCCTCATGGAATATCATGTAACCACGGTCTCTGAAGCACGGGAGGCGCTCAGGAAAATACGGTATCAGAATTTCAATGTCATCGTGGTGAATGAGCTTTTCGGTACGGACAATCCCGATGAAAATGGTATCTTGATTTTTCTGGAACGGCTGTCCATGGAAACGCGCAGAAACATGTTCGTGGCCATGATTACCGACCGCTATCGGACCATGGACTACATGATGGCTTTCAACAGGAGCGTCAACCTGATCATCAACAAAGAGAATGCCGGTGAAATGGACAAGATTTTGTCTAAAGGGCTCACCGACTTTGACATGTTTTACCGGATATACAAGGAAACCCTTCAATAGACCATACTGTATAAGCCTGAGGATGCCAGATTCTGTGTTGCTGAGGGGCGAAGCAAAAAACGGCTTCACCCTGAGGCGCCTTGACTCTGAAGCCCTCAGGCTTTTGCAGCCTTGAGGCTAATAAAGGAGAACGGTTTGTCTGAGAATAATAAATATACCTGCCATGAATACCGCGAAGAGATGCAGCTTCTGGGACTCCAGAAGCGCCTGCATGACAAGGATATCCCCGAAGAAGAACGCCAGTATCTAAAAGAGAAAATCAAGGACCTCGAGGCGTCAATGGGCATGGCCTAGTGCCGGGAGACGGAAACCGGAAGCCAGAGGACAGAGGCCGGAAGCCAGAAGACAGAGGACAGAAGACAGAGGCCGGTCAGTCGTCGGTGGTCAGCGACGGAACCATAGATCCTCAAAACGGATCGCGTGTAGGGGCGAACCTATGTGTTCGCCCAACAAAAGACAGAGGACAGACAGTAGTCGGTTGTCGGTGGTCAGAGTACGGAACGGCAGAGCTTCAGAGACCGGAACTCCAGGGAGAAATCGAGTTAAGAGTTATTAGAAAAGAGTTAAGGGTGGCCTGGTTACTCATTGCGGATAAGCTACCGCTTAACTATTTTCTCTTTTCTATTAACTTGGGGAGTACTAAAACCCGACACCCGAAAACCGAAACCTGAAACCATGAATCCGCATTCCACATTGGTACCCCCCCAATGCTCCAATACGCCATTACGCCAACAAGCGCTTACTTTTCCTCAATCGTCACCGTGAATATTTCCGGACTGACCCCCACGAGCATGGTGGTCACCGGCAGCACAATGGTAGCCCGCCGCACATAGACCCCGGGCTTCAGCCCTGCAAGGTCCAGATAGACCACAAACGCGTCGCTGGTTTCCAGTTTGTTCACGATGTTGGCCGGTCCTTTCACGTCCAGGGAGATGTCCGGCGGTGTGATGCTGTAGGGCAGTGTGATGTGGCGCCCGGCCAGCGGCAGTTTTTTGAACGTGCGGGTGATCGTTTTTTCTGCTATGTCGATCTGCGCGAGAATCGGGTCCTCTGGAAATACGACGGTGACACTTTCCGCAAGATTGAGGGTGATCTCCTTTTTGAACGCCTCGGACGCGCCCGCAACGTCGATGGGGTTGGTTGAGATGTGTTCAATGTCGTTCAGGATGTACTGCGGGCCCCTTACCACAGCCTTGTGGGGTGAGGCTGAACTTCCAGTGACATGAAAGCCGGGGGCTGCTTCACCTTCCACTACAACCACGATGGGAAGTTCCTTTTTTATTTCGTGATCGATTCGTATGGTGATGGTCGGTGTGTTCAGTTTGACGATGGAGACGCCATCTGGAAGTGCGATCGGTTCCTTTGTTATGGGAATGGTATGGATGCCGTTGCCCAAACCGGCAAGGTCCAATTCATATTTCAGCGGGGCTTCCTGCAGGGCCTGCATGTGCGCTGCCGAACCAGTCACCTGGATTTCTATCCCCTGAACCGATGGTCCGGTCATGATCAGGCCCGGAGCGATGTTGATCCCGAGTACGGGGATTTTGATACTGGCCTCGACGTCGTCCTGGGCAGCTGTTGCCTGCAGGTGGGCACACATGACTACCAACCCGAGCAGCAGAACCAGGGTAAATGTGTAAAGGGTCGGATTGGGTTTAGGCATTTTCATTTCAGGTAACAGCCTGTTTTAACGCGTCTGTCAGTCTCACCGTGGCCTGCGTGTTGGCTACATCGTGCACCCTTACAATATGGGCACCTTTCATGATGGCCACAGCCAGCGTTGCCTGGGTACCGGTTTCGACAAGTGGATTGGAAGGGGAAGGTTCTGTCTCAACCTCAGTTTTAAGCAAGTTGCGGATAAATGCCTTGCGGGATGTCCCGATGAGAACCGGCAGATCCAGCTTTTCGAGAAAATCAAGATGGCTGATGATTTGAAGATTGTGGTCAAATGTTTTGCCGAACCCAATACCGGGGTCGATAATGAGCCGGGTTCTTGGAATGCCGTGATCAAGGGCAGTTTTAACGGCGCTTTCCAGGAATGCGGTGATCTCTCCCGTGAGATCGTCATAATGGGGATCCATCTGCATATTTCCGGGTGTGCCCTGCATGTGCATCAAGATCAAGGGTACATCGTATTGCGCGGCAACATCGGCAATGCCCGGGTCCACCCTCAATGCCCCGATATCGTTGATAATGGAGGCACCTGCTTTGATGGCTGCCTCGGCAACTGTTTTTTTGGTGGTGTCGATGGATATGGGAACCGTGACCTGGGGAGCCAGCGCTTCGATTACCGGGATAACCCGTCGCATCTCCTCTTCAGGCGATACGCCTTTGGAAAAGGGCCGCGTGGATTCCCCGCCGATGTCGATGATATCCGCACCCGCGGCAACCATCTCCCTGGCGCGAGCCAGGGCTTCTTCAGGGTGGAAATACGTTCCGCCGTCTGAAAAAGAGTCGGGCGTTACGTTGAGAATGCCCATTATCAGGGTATGGGGCCCCAGTTCTAAACAATGCGGCCCCCATTCCAGGACATAGGTTTTCATGCTTCTGCCTGAGAATCGCTTTCCTTGTTTCCGGTTTCTTCAGTCGCGGTTTCTTCTGCCGCTTCATCCTCGTTAGGGGGGTTGGAGGGCAGTTCGATGCCGGGCCGCAATGATAGGATCAGGTCATCGAGCTCTTTGCCCAGCACTGTCTCCTTTTCGAGCAGCAGTTCCGCCAGGCGGTGCAATACATCGATGTTTTCGTTGAGCACCGTTTTGGCATTCTGGTAGGCATCATTGATCAGCCGGTTGATTTCATCATCGATTTTTTGCGCCGTGGCTTCAGAGTAGTCCCTGTGCTGGGCAATTTCACGGCCGAGAAAGATCTGTTCTTCATCCTTGGAGTAGGAAAGCGGCCCCAGCACATCGCTCATGCCCCATGCCCGAACCATTTTCTGGGCAAGGTCGGTGGCCTGCTTGATATCGTTTGAGGCGCCGGTGCTGATCCGGTCAAAGACGATTTCTTCGGCCACTCGGCCGCCAAAGGCCACGGAAAGCTCGCTCTGCAGCTGGTCTTTGTACTTGAAATCCCGCTCTTCAGGCAGGAACCAGGTAACACCGGCCGCCCGGCCCCTGGGGATGATGGTAATTTTGTTGACCGCATCCGTGTGGGGGAGAAAACGGGCCACAAGGGCATGGCCGCCTTCGTGATAAGCAGTGGTTTTACGGTCCTCCTCCTTGATGACCTTGGATTTCCTCTCCAGTCCCATGTAAACCTTGTCCTTGGAGTCTTCGAAATCCGACATGTCGATTTTTTCTTTGTTGCGCTTGGCACCCAGAAGGGCAGCCTCGTTCACCAGGTTTTCCAGATCTGCACCGGAAAACCCGGGGGTACCTTTGGCCAGCACAACGACATCCACATCCGGTGCAATGGGGGTTTTTTTCATGTGCACTTCAAGGATTTTCTGGCGACCCTTGATATCCGGCAGGGGCACGACCACCTGACGGTCAAAGCGGCCCGGACGCAAAAGCGCCGGATCCAGAACGTCGGGTCGGTTAGTGGCTGAAATCAGGATGACCCCTTCATTGGATTCAAAGCCGTCCATTTCCACCAGCAGCTGGTTGAGGGTCTGTTCCCTCTCATCGTGGCCGCCTCCCAGACCGGCGCCCCTGTGTCGGCCCACGGCGTCGATCTCATCGATAAATATGATGCAGGGGGCATTTTTCTTACCCTGGACAAACAGATCCCGAACACGGGATGCGCCCACGCCCACGAACATTTCCACAAAATCAGATCCGCTGATGCTGAAGAACGGCACCCCGGCTTCACCGGCTATGGCCCTGGCCAGCAATGTTTTACCTGTGCCCGGTGATCCCATCAGCAGAACCCCCTTGGGAATGCGTCCGCCCAGACGGGTGAATTTTTTCGGTTCTCGCAGGAATTCAACGATCTCACCCAGTTCCTCTTTGGCTTCGTCAATACCGGCAACATCCTCAAAGGTGACTTTTTCCTGCTGATCCGAGAGCAGCCGGGCGCGGCTTTTCCCAAAGGACATGGCCTTACCGCCGCCGGCCTGCATCTGACGCATGAAAAAGATCCAGACGCCGATCAACAGAATCATGGGGAACCACGATATGAGCACAGACATATACCATGGGGATTCGGCGGGCGGCTTGGCGTTGATGACCACCCCTTTGCTCCTGAGGTAATTGATGAGGTCCGGATCCTGGGGAGCGTATATTTTGAACCGGTTCCGGTTTGTGTCGGTAACGAAAAGTTCCTGGCCCTGGATCACGACTTCGGCAACGCGCTCGTCCTCGACCATGGCCAGAAAGTCAGTGTAGCTTATGCTGGCTTCAGGCTGGTTTTGCTGGTTGAAGAGGTTGTAAAGCATGATCATCATCAGGGTGATGACGAGCCACAAAGCCAGATTTTTATAAAACGGATTCAACAGATGCACCCTCCTAATCTATTCCAGTATTAAAACTTGGTCCCTGGGCCAGGTCAAAGCGATTAGGCTTTGCCAAGAAAAAGGACACGAAATTTGGAGTGAACTAAAGTTATAAGTGATCTAAAGTTCCTGAATCGCCTCGCTCTGTCGTTAATAAAAACAGATAGAATTCCTTAACTTTAGTCACTTTAGATCATTTTAGCTCACTTTGGTCACTTTGGGTTATTAAACAAACACGTACTTCCAGGGAGAAACCAGTGTTGGGTTCTCCGGACCCGGGTATCACCATATGGTTCCTGCGGTGAATTTCAGCACAAAGTTAATCACTTTTGACCCTCAGGCAAGCAAAAGTTCCACTTTGAGGACATTCCGTGTTGACGGCGTGATCTTGAAGCCGTCGTCCATCCGATGGCCCACCACCCAGATAATTCGATCCCGGCTCAGTATGACAGGCCAGCCCTCGCGTTGGCTGC
>Ga0180436_10006430_pt1 | contig 10219 bp, 9 predicted proteins | sample SS_ome_2_FD_132434 | JGI IMG/M metagenome (GOLD analysis project Ga0180436, IMG submission 132434) | Hypersaline lake sediment archaeal communities from the Salton Sea, California, USA - SS_3_S_2 metaG | ecosystem: Environmental > Aquatic > Non-marine Saline and Alkaline > Hypersaline > Sediment...
AGATAAGAATTTCTCGACTCGGCAACAATAAAAGATTGAAGAATGACTAATCAGGACAAGGGCAATCAGTCGCTGGGATTGTCGCTTACCAACAGACTGGCTCTCGAACGCACGCGCATAGCCTACGAGCGCACTCTGATGGCGTGGGTCAGAACGGGCACATCGCGGATCACATTATGGGTTCGCCGTTTACAAATTTTCCGAACTGGAGATCGCGTCGATAAATCCGCGCGAGGGACTGGTGACGACAGCGATGATCGGGCCGCGGGAATTTGGACTTGTCTTGAGTGGTATTGGACTGCTGTCAGTGTTGATAGGCACCTTCGAGCACGGGCGGGACCTCATGGCTTTGCATAAGCACTATCCCGGCTCAGACAGCAAGGTAAAAGTTGCCTGACGCGCCGGTCTCGTTATCGCCAACTCCTCCTATGTTCCTGCCAAGGCACTGGGCCAACATATACCCCAGTTCACCAACAAGGGACGCCTGCAGGTCGGCATGGACGCGGACATTACGGTGTTTGACGCCGAGATTGTGTAGGATAATGCCACCTGGGACGATGTCGCAGCGCTCAACGACGGCTTTTACCACACTCTCGTCAACGGCGTCTTCATCTTGAAGGATGGCAAGATCGTCACCGATGTCCTGCCGGGACAGCCGATCCGGCGAACGCCGTAGGGGCACGAGGAACGGTTCACCAGCATATAAAGTTCTGATTTTATAACAAGCCATTAGGCGAGGGATGAATACATGATTACCAGATATAAGACAGGACTGATTTGGCTTACACTGATTTTTGCAGTTTCTTTCGGTATGCCTTCTTTTGCGGAAACCTCCGGCGATCAGGATACCGAAACTTCGGAGCAGGATTCCGAAACTTCAGAGAATGCGTCGAGCGATGGCGCTGCGACGGGAGGCGGCGCCTCCGACCTTGCCACCAAACTCGCCAACCCGATTTCCAGCATGATCAGCGCGCCGTTCCAGTTCAACTATGATACCGGGCTCGGAGAAACGGATGCGGACCGCTGGATTCTGAACATCCAGCCTGTCTTCCCCTTCGAGCTGAACGAAGACTGGAACCTCATTTCGCGGACAATTTTACCGGTCATCGATCTGGAGTCGCCGACCGTGGGTGGCGACGATGTGTCGGGTGTCGGCGACATTGTCCAGTCGTTTTTCTTCTCTCCCAAGGCACCGACGAAAAACGGATGGATATGGGGGGTGGGTCCCGTCATCTCGATCCCGATCGGCAAAGATGAGTTCACGCAAGATCAATGGGGGCTGGGACCGACATTCGTTGCGCTTAAACAGCAGGGGCCATGGACATACGGTGCTCTGTTGAACCACGTCTGGGGCATTGACGCGCCATCAGACCGGGAGGATACGAACTCGTCATTTCTGCAGCCCTTCATCGCTTACGTAACGCCCAATGCCTGGACCTTTAGCGTGAACTCGGAATCCATCTACGATTGGAACACCGAGCAATGGACGGTGCCGGTGAATGCCGCCGTCTCCAAGCTGACAAATATCGGCAAGCAACCAGTCAGCTTCCAGGTGGGATACCGCTACTACTTTGAAGCACCTGCCGGCGGCCCGGACTGGGGCCTCAGGTTTACTGCCACGTTTCTGTTTCCAAAATAGTTCAAGCAATCAGGACCTGAAGCCGATGGAGAAACAGTAACGAAGAGAGCTATATCGGCACTGTCATTAACCATTGCGGTCCCATCCGCATGGGCGCTTAACGCGCAGTCCTTCGACCTCGTGATCGCCGCCCGACGAGTGATGGGCCCGAAAAGCGGTTTCGAAGGAGCATCATGATGCGGCCGCCGCCGCGGACGGGTTTAGAGGTTGATTCGAGCCTCAAATTCCAATTCCGAGAACGCGGGAATCGATAATATCTATCGCGTAGCAGACAAAGGACGCGCGGCATAAACCACCGGAGTGTCACTTATAGATCTGTGATATCGTTTCTGAAGAAGCGGAGCCACTCCTCAGTGAATGCAGGCAGGTCAGTACGGGGTGGCTTTACATCGATAAGGGAGTTGAAGTACGACCATGGGAATCGGGAAATTAAAGTACCTTGCGTTGATATGGTTCTCAGTACACGCGATTGCACAGGAATCGGCCCCCGATGTCGAGTTGCCGGCTTCAGAACTGACCGATCTGATCGGGGATGGTGGTGTTGAGCTATCCGATTCTGAAGCATCCGGTTCGCTGTTGAATCGATTATCGGGCCGGTGGCCTCAGGACCTCTTGCTGGCACCCATACCAGGACGATCACCTCAATTCGGCTGGTCGCTTGCGCTTGGCGTGGGCTATTTCCTGCGCACTGACAAACAGGACAACGAAACACCTCCCTCCCTGCTGGGTGGCTTTGCCTGGTACTCGCAAAACGGAAGTTATGCCGCGGGGCTTGGCGGCAACCTGCATTTACGCAATGACGATGTGAGAGTGCAGTTCGGCGTGGGGTACCTGGATGTCGCCTACCAGTACTATGGGATCGGCGATGTCAATGCTGCCGGGCTCTCAGTGGAAGTACTCCAGAATGGACCTCTTTACTTTGGATCGGCGTCTTACCGGGTTTGGCGGAAGCTCTATGTCGGCCTGGGCTACATTGGCGGGAATGTGGATACCCGGCCCAGGCTGGAACTGAATGATGTCGGTCCCGAATTCGACCTGACCGTTAATACCCGGATTGGCGCTATTACGATTCCCGTTCAACACGATTCTCGAGACAACGAAATATTTCCGCGTGAAGGTTGGCTCGTGAAAGGACGGGCAAATCTCTATCGGGATTATGCGGCCAGTGACTTTGATGCAACCACTTTTTCGTTCAGCATCAACAAGTACTTGCCAGTGCGCGCCCGAGACGTGCTCGCCTTCCGTGGCGTTTTCCGAACCACGTTCGGCGATGCCCCTTTTTTCCTGCTGAGCACGTTTGGTGGAGCCAAGGATCTTCGTGGCTACCCTTCCGGCCGATACCGTGACAAGATGATGTATGCGGTGCAGGGCGAGTACAGGTGGCACGTAAGCGAGCGATGGATATTGACCGGTTTTGCGGGAGTCGGCGAAACGGCGGCTGAATTCGACGAGTTCGGGCAGAATTTCCTTCCGGCAGCAGGCCTTGGTGCGCGCTTCGTGATTTCAACGAAACACCGGGTGTCGCTATCTTTCGACATCGCCAGAGGTAAAGACAGCACAGAATACTACTTCGGTATAAATGAGGCGTTTTAGTCCCTGTATTCTGTACAGTCGTTGCACGGTCCCGGGAGCTTTACGGACAAATTTCGAACTGCATTCCAGGCCACGACTGTCATAGAGTTATTCAGCAATGGATTCCAACCCCAAACCCACAGTCCACGGAAGTCGATCCGCATGGCAGGACCCAAAGGCCAGAAGAGAGACCGTACAAGCCGGCACCCTGAAGCTGCTCCGCGTTGGGTCCGTCTGGCTCCTGATTGCCGCGGCTTTGCTCACCGGCTGCGCGTCTGGCCTGTACGACACCGATCGGAGTTATACGCGGTCGGTTGACCCGCCGTCCGACACGAAGTTGGCAACAGCCGTGGCTGCCTGGCAGCAGCGATCAGGCACGGCATCCGGTTTCGTGCCGCTCATTGATGGCCTCGAAGCGCTCGGAACGCGACTGGAACTCATCGCCCTGGCCGAATCCACGATTGATGCACAGTACTTCATCCTGAAGAGTGACGCTTCCGGTTACCTGTTCACATCCGCACTGGCAGCTGCCGGCAGAAGAGGTGTCCGCATCCGACTGTTGATCGATGATCTGTCGACGCCGGTCGACGACGCCAGCCTGCTGCTTCTCGACAGCATGGACAATATCGAGGTCCGGCTTTTCAACCCGATCGGACGCGGGGGATTCTACTGGGGCAACTTCGTACGGTATTTCGAACGTGCGAACCGCAGGATGCACAATAAAACTTTCATTGTGGACAACAGCGCCGGCGTCATTGGCGGACGCAATATCGGCAACGAATATTTCGCTTTGAGAAACAAGGATGAGTTCCTCGACGTCGACCTGCTCGTTGCGGGAAATGCTGCAAAGCCGACGTCCGAAACCTTCGACACGTTCTGGAATCACCCGCTCTCGGTTCCGATGGCCGCCTACGCCGAGAGGGTGAGTGACAAGAAACAGTCAGCGGCACGCAAACGAGCTGAATTGGGCGTCAGCGACGCCGCGGAACAGCATCGTGACCGGGTCATCGCTGCCGGCATCATCGACGAAGTTCTCGAGGGAAAGCTCCCGCTCTATCCTGGAACGGCGCGTGCCATCACCGATGACCCCGACAAATTGCTAACGGAGCCGTCTGGGGAATTTCAAGTGGTCATTAACGAAGTGACCAGGGCGATGCGGCAGGCCCGGCGGGAAATTCTGATCGTGACGCCTTACCTGATACCGGGCGACAGCGGTGTCGCGTTCCTGGGAGAACTTGTCGACAAAGGCATCCGCGTTGCGATATTGACCAATTCGCTGGCATCGAATAACCACATACCGGTTCATAGCGCCTACCAGCGATACCGGCCGCGGCTCCTGGAGGCAGGCGTCGAGTTGTACGAAGTTCGCGCCTCCGCCAGTGTCTACTATCAGGATCTGGGCCCAATCGACTCAAGAGCGAACGATCGGCTCACGATGCACACGAAGGGCGTTATCATTGATCGGCAACTCGTCTATGCCGGCTCCCTCAACATCGATCCGCGAGCGATCGAACTCAATACCGAGTTCGGCCTGCTGATCGAATCGCCAGAACTGGGCGAAACGTTTGCATCGTTATTCGACAACCGGGTTAATGGACCCTCCATCTATGGCGTGGAACTGACCGATGGTCGCTTGCAGTGGCGCGCAAGCGAAGACGGCGAGGATCGCATTCTTACACGCGAGCCCGATGCGGGATTCTGGCGGCGATTCCTGGCACAGATTTCGAAGATACTGCCAGAAAAGCAGCTTTAGCGGTGCACACCGATTAGTGTATTGGAACCACAACCCACCTTTTCAGCTTATGCGGAATGAGTCGCCGACGCTGCTGGACCTGGCGGTGGCCCTCGCCGCCGGCGCGGCCGGGGCCTTCGCGACGACGGACGACCGTGTGTCCCAGTCGGCCACCGGCGTGGCCATCGCGGTGGCCCTCGTGCCGCCCCTGAGCGTCGTGGGCGTCACGCTGGAGGCGGGTCGCCTGGATTGGGCCCTGGGCGCGTTCCTCCTGTTTTCCACGAACCTCGTCTCCATCATCGTGGCCTCTGCCCTGGTGTTCGTGCTGCTGGGGTTCACCCCGATTCGCAAGGTGCTCGAGGGCAGCAAGGCGATCTCCGACCTGGTCAGCATGGTGGCCGTCGCGGCCATTCTCATCATGGTCCCCCTCGGCCTCAGCGGTAAGGACCTGCTCCAGGCATCCCAGCGCAGCGGAGCAGTGCACGCTCACGTCGCGGAGTGGCTGGCGGACTCGAGTCTGAGACTGGATCGGGTAACCGCTCGATCGGGAGAAGCGACGATCAGGCTGTCGGGGAGCGGCGAGGTTCCGGATATCGCTGGTCTCGAGCAGGCTCTGCACAAGGACCACGGCGAACGATTCACGGTCACCGTCGAACATTTCCCGTCGAGAATCCTCACGGCGGGCGACCAGGGTGACCAGAACGCCCCGGGGAACGCAGTCCGCGAGCCGGATACCCCGTGAAGCGGCAAACGATCGACAGCCGCGACCTTTCCGAAATCGTTGTCGGTTCGGTCGTGCTCGCCTTCCCCGTTGCCGTGACGGAAGAAATCTGGAACTTGAGCGGAGAGCTGTCCCTTCTCCGCACCGTCTTGCTCCTTCTGGCCTCCCTGGTGTTTATCGCCTTTTTCGTGAAAACGAGCTACCACCACGACTTTTCCTTCTCCAGCCAGAAGCAGGTCCTGGCCCGCGTGTTCACGGTGTATGGCGTGACCCTGATCGTCGTGTCGGCCGTGCTGTTCCTGATTGGCAAGCTGCCGTTGCTTGCGGACCCGCTGGTCGCCTTCAAGCGCGTTGTCATCGTGTCCTTCGCGGCGAGTTTCGCCGCCACGGTCGTGGACAGTATCGGCGACTGATTCCGCGGTGCATGGCGCCCCGGGCGCCGTTCTTCTGCCCCGAGTCCGCCTTTAGAGGACCGGCGCCGCCAGCCGCGACACTTTCACCGCCGCCTTCCACCACAGCGGTTTTTCCTCCAGGGTATCCGGGTCGATCACCTCGGCATGCTTGAAATCTGCGAGGAACATCTGTTCCATCTCGCTGGCGAAAACTTCGTCCACGATGACGGAAGTGACCTCGAAATTGAGCCGGAAGGAGCGGTTGTCGAAGTTGTGTGTTCCCACGGAGGCGATGTAGTCGTCCACGAGCATGACCTTCTGGTGCATGAAACCCGGCTTGTAAGCGTAAAAGCGGATGCCGAGTCCCTTGAGCTGCTCGATGTAGTGGAACGCCGCGAGGAAGACGGGCCAGCTGTCCGGCTTACCGGTTGTAATGACGCGGACATCCACCCCCCGTAGCGCGGCCAGTTCCAGGGCTTTCATGACCGCTTCGTCCGGCACGAAGTAGCAGGCCGATAGCCAGATGCGGTGCTTGGCGCCGCTGAGGGCGGAGATGAAGAACAAGCTTGCGGTCTCGAACTGCCCCGTGGGGCCGGTGGGCACGATCATGACCTTCTGCGCCGGGTCTGCCGCGGGGGTCGGTGTCCAGCTGACCGTCGGCAGTTCCCGCGTGGCCCAGTACCAGTCGGACAGGATGGTGATCTGCAGCTGCAGGGCCGCCGGACCCTCGATGCGTACGTGCGTGTCCCGCCAGGGACTGAAGTCCGGGTCGCGACCCATGTACTCGTCACCTACGTTGTGGCCGCCGACCCAGGCCACCTTGCCGTCCACGACCACCATCTTCCGGTGGTTGCGGAAATTCAGCTGGAAGCGATTCTGCCAGCCCTGGGTCGGTTTGAAGGAGCTGACCTCGACGCCGGCCTCGCGCAGGTCCGCGATGTAGCTGTCGGGAAGACCACCGCTGCCGATCTCGTCATAGAGCACGAACACGCGAACCCCGCTCCGCGCTCGTTCCTTCAGCGCCTCCTTGACCTCGCGGCCGAGCCCGTCGTCATGGAACATGTAGAACTGGAACAGCACGTAATCCTGAGCCGCCCGGATGCCGTCCAGAATGCTGTGGAAGGTCGCTTCGCCGTTGATGAGCAGCTCGACCCGGTTGCCCCGGGTCAGCTCGAAACCCGTCAGTCGCTGCATGGCCTGGTGCCAGGAGGGCGCCTCTTTCGTTGTTATGACCCAGGGCTTGAGCTCGTCGTTGAAACCCTCCAGAAAGTCCTCAATTTCGTCATGTCGCTCATTAAAGGCAGTCGCCATACCCTCGAACTTGTTGCGTCCCAGAACGAGGTAAGCGGGAACCGCGACGAACGGGAAGGACACGAGGGAGACGGTCCAGGCGACGGCTCCCTGGGCGGTGCGCGCCGTCATGGCGGCGTGAATGGCGGAGAAGATTCCGGCGATATAGAAACTGGCGACGATGATCGCGATCATGCGCTTCCTCTTGGTCTTTTCCTTGGGCTTTTTCATGGCTGGCTGTTTACCCGGTTTTTACATGAAAAATAAGGGGTTTAGAATAGCTTAGCAGTTCCTGATATCCCGCGCCCGCTCGGGAGAGGAGGCCCTCGATACGGGTGCCCGCACCATCCCGGGCTGAAGGTTTTCAGCGGTCACGGCGTTCGCGTTCGAGGCAATCGATGAAGTGCAGGACCACGTCCCACGTGTCCGCCACGAAATCGAGCGGCGCGTGCGGGCTTAGCCGGCGCTCCGGGCATGTCTCGATGTCAATGGCGAAACAATCGTGGACGCCAAGTCCGGACCTCAGATAAGGCGCTAATGCGCTGAACTATTGGCGGACAGCCAGTCGCCCATGAATTGTGTTTCGCGGTTCCGCTCCCGCCCTTCCGAACACTGCGCCCCATCATCTTTCGATCTTCAATCAGGGTGGTTGTCATCATCCGACATGTTCGCCATAATCAAAAACGGTGTTGCCGTGAGCCGCGAACCCGCATATTGCGACAAGACAAACAGAGCCTCAGGGATTAGAAGGAACGCCGTATGCAGATCGATGGCCGGAATATTCACCCAGCGAAGGTCATCGGCAAGACTCCCTGTAAGTTCGGCCTCGAGTACTGGCACTGCATTGAATCACCGGACGACTTCGTTCCCGAGTACTGGATCCGCTTCTCGGTTTCCCGCGTCCGACCTGTTAAAGGACTCAACACATAAATGACTTCACAATTCGTAAGGTATCTCTGTTCGATGCTGGCACTCCTGGTACTCATCCTGTTGGCCGGCTGCAACAACATCCCAGTAAATAAGCGCGAGGCCGTTCGCCAGGAGTTGATCGCGCAAGCGGAGAACTCCCTGGAGCAATTCACAGAGGAGTTTCCGGAGATTGAGGCGGACCTCGCTAACGCAGAGGGATACGTCATCGCCTGGTCAGACACAGCGTCGCTGGTGGTAGCCAGAGGCGTGATCGGCGAAGCCCTGCTTGTGGATCTGCGCAAGGGCGATCGTACCTTTCTCAATATCACCAAGTTGAGTCTCGGTCCTGGTTTTGGCGCAAGCGACTTGGAGCAGCTGGTAGTCATTCACGATAGGCAATTTCTGGAAGAACTGAAGCGTGGACGCTGGGTTTCGGAGGCAGATTCGTGGAGTTCTGTTGGTGAGAATCGCGCGGTTGCCTACTTCGATGGTAAGGAAGTTAATCGTTACACCATCACAAAGAGCGGGGCCACGCTGTCAGCAGGCGCTGGATTAGTCCGTGTCAACGTCAACACCCAACTCACTGACACAGGGCTATCGGACTGGGCAATTCCAGTCAACAAGACCGACCCGGATGCAGAGCAGGCGGATGCGCCGCCGAAGGTCTGGCGATATCGGCTGCCCTTTCTTGGCCAGAAAGTGCTCGATTATGGGGTGGAGCTTCCAAGACCCTATGGGGTAAGTTTCGCTTTTGCAGACGTCAGCCAGGACATCGTGATCGAAGATCTCTTCGTGGGCTTTAACGGCAGCGAGAAAGAGAGCTTTGAGTTTGTCTCATTCGACAAGTCCGGGACGGAGACCAGATCCCCCCAGCTCAAAGTGGATGCCTGGATATTGCCGTTTGTGAATGTTTTCGGGTTGCTGGGCAAGGCGAAGGGAGACGTGGCGGTAGACGTGCTGCTCGACGGCAACCTGATGCTCGAGCGCATCGGCTCGGACTGTGACCGGCTGATACCGCCTTTGGAGTGCTTCCTTTTGAGGGATCAGAACTTCACGCTGCCGGTCAGAACAGATTTCAACGTCACGACCTACGGGGTCGGGACCATACTTGCGGGTGGTTTAGGAAAATGGTTCGGCACCGTGCCTATGACTATCACATGGAGCAGCAGTGCTAATACCGTGTACGATGGTAGGACCATCAACATTACGCCGCGTGTCGGCAGGCTTTTCAACATCGGTAAGCTTGGCAGCATGGCCGCTTTCGTCGGCGCCACCTGGATGGACAGCGACGTCTCGGTAACGGGGACCTTCCCCGTGCCTGGAATCGACCTGGGCATCGACTATACCGTCAGACAGACGAATGCCGATCGCTGGAATTACCTTGTCGGCTTTAATTGGACCCTCAGTAACCGCGTGTCCTGGAACCTGGAATACAACGGCTTTTCGGGATCCCGGAAGGCGGTAATCACCGGACTGACCTACAGGCTGTAGCACGTGCCGAGAGAACGCAAAGGGGAGATTATGCCAGTTCTACTGCGACTGTCGTCCGCACGCGTGCTTCGTCGTGCTGTTACTCACTACCGTTACGGAAGGATACCTCAAATTGGTAAGCTTTAAAGCTCCAATCACGAAGCACACACGGAGGCGTCTACGTAACAAAAGATAATCCACATCGGCCTGGATGTCGATGATACCCTCAGCCGCCGCATCGTGCGGGTGCTGGAACTCCGTGGCCTGTTGATTGCCGATCCGGAGTGCCTGCAACTGGACATCGAACCCAACTCCAGCCTGGACCACCTGCAAGCCGCTTCCATCAACTACCGCATCGCCATCGGCCCTCATGCCGGGCGCAAGGCCCTGACACTGTACAGCGTGCCGCCGCTGGAGGAGGCGCCCAGCAACCCACTGCTGGCCCGCAGGTCCGGCTTTTCATTGCATGCTGCCACCGTCTGCGAGGCCTGGCA
>Ga0180436_10006432_pt1 | contig 10219 bp, 13 predicted proteins | sample SS_ome_2_FD_132434 | JGI IMG/M metagenome (GOLD analysis project Ga0180436, IMG submission 132434) | Hypersaline lake sediment archaeal communities from the Salton Sea, California, USA - SS_3_S_2 metaG | ecosystem: Environmental > Aquatic > Non-marine Saline and Alkaline > Hypersaline >...
CTTGTTGCGGTACAGCTCGGCAGTCTGTCTCTGCCTCAACATCTCTTCTTTGACCGCCGCCAGCTCCCGCTCCAGCCGATAAACGTGGTCATCGCAGTGCTTCATTACCCGCTGTTCTAACTGCTCCCCCATCGTAGAAGTGAACGGCTGTGCGCGAACTTCCGGGTTGGTTTTCACCAGCCCCAGGCCACCACCGGCACCGAGAACTGCTGCAACAAGGATCATGGCGAAGCGGTTGGCTAGGGCATTATTGATGCGACCCACCCAGCCACCATCACCATCATCGCTGCCAGCAGGACTACGTCGCGGAGCCATTCGCCTAACCTCGTTCGTTCGTTCTTGGTCATCACGGCGTGATGGATTCGGTATAGAGGCCGCTGGCATTCCACGCGACGTCGAAGTTACCGTTGGTCGAGCTGACGTTGGCAGAACCACCATCGTTCAGGTCCATGTAACCCACGATCAGGTCGGTAGACGCCAAGGACGCCCCAGCACGTTTCAGTAGGTAGATGTAGCGCCCTTCGATAGTGGCGGTGTTACCAAAATCGAGGTCGTTAGCATCCAGCTTGAAGTTGCGGCTGGAGGTCTGGCTCCAGGTCAGGCCGGTGACAACGTGGCCTTCGGCAAATGACGCGGTGTAGTCCGCACTGGCACACTCGTTGGCGCTGATGTCCGACCACTCGTTGTCGTTCACTACACTTGGGGTGTGGGCGTTATCGATCAGCACCGCGACGATCGTGTCATTCTCCAAGTCAATGGTGCCCTTACGGACCGCCAGGAATCCTGGATCGGTAAAAGTAAATTCTCCAACAGCCATCCCTGGCCTCCTATCTCGCTAGTTATGCGGTGCTCCTGCAACCGCGAAAGAAAATCGTTCTACGGGTTTCTTGGTGTGGTGGACCCTGCGCCACCCACTGGGACTTCCCAGGGGGCTGGTTGGGCGGCGAGTCGTTCCTCTGCCTCAGCCATCTTGATCTTTGCATCCATGGCCATCTCCTCGCGCTTGAGCTGCATCTCCATAGCCATCTTCTCGCGTTCGAGCTGTGCCTCGAGCATCATCTTCTCGTATTGCAAAGCAATCTCTGGGCCTGCGCTCTGCGCTGTCTGGGCGTCCATCGCAGTCTTCTGTGCATCGACAGAGGTCTTCTCTGCCCTGGCTTGTGCGAGGCTCGTCTCCGCCATCTTGCGCTGGGCCTCAGCCTGCTTATCCTGGAGTGCGACTTCCATCTCCGCCAGTTCAAGCTCTTCACGCCGCGCATTGGCTTCCGCCTGTGGGTCTTGCTGCATCTCCTCGATGATCTCGTTCTTCTTCTCGAGATGACTCGACGCGATGAGTACGTGGTCTGGGATAGGTAGCCCCAACTCACGCAGCGCCTTCGCTTCTTCAAACTGGTCGTCCATATATCCGTCGCGTACAGCGGTGCTGCCCACAACAACGTCGTACGTTCCAAGGGTCAAGTCGTTCAGAACCGTGCCGTCCTCTTGGACCTGATTGACCGGAATCTCTTCCATCTTCGCGCCTGGGCGCTCTTCGGTAATGCGGAGGATGCGCTCTTCCGTATAGAACTCCTGGATCAAACACAAGATGTTCCTGGCCAGCAGGTATCGTGTGCGTACGAGGTTATCCATGGGCTTGGAAAGCCCGATAGCACCAGCTTGTCGCTTCGCCTGGATAGCTTTCGCCGCCACATCCTCGCGATCAAAGCCACGCATCGAATCAGAGACATTCGATACCGCTTTGATGTACTCGCGCATGTTCACCGTCAGCCTATCGAGGCCGGACGGGATTTGATTCGGTTGAATCTTCTGCGCGTCGTCCGGGTTTTCCAGCTCCAGCACGAGGCCAGTCTCCGCGCCGCGCTTCTCCAGCTCGTCGATGTCCATGTTCTGCAAAGAACCCTTACGCAGCTTCCAGCCGCCATTGGCAGAGCTGTTCACCACGTGAACTTCCTGGCTGGCAACCTTGTTGAACATCTCTTGCGGGCTGATCAGGTGCTCCACGACACCCATCGTGTGGCCGCGTCGGAAATAGGGGAAGTACGGAACCACGGTGAAGTGCTGGTACGGGCTCCACTCATCGAACAACGTCACGGAGTCGGCGGATATCCGCCAACGAATCTGTTGAGAGCGCGATTGGCGAATGCGCCAGTCCATCGTGTTTTGAGTACGCTTGATGCGGGTCTTCGACCACGACTTAGGCACCGGGCGTGAATCCCCGGTACGCGGGTCGACAAAATGCTCAGTCATGCGGGATTTACGATACTGGCGTTCGATCACCCGGATGCGCAGCTTATCTTTCGGCTTATCCCCATCCCGCTGAGTGGTGTCCCCGGCAAACGAATCTTCCCAGTTGTCGATGGAGTCGTAAGCTGTCTCGAAACGGGAAACCTCAACCTGCTTCAACGCTTTCGACTTACCCTCCCCGTAGGTCGCGTCGATCTGGTCCGGTGTCATCCACTTCGTAATGAACACCTCACTCCAGGTGTCGGGGTCGTACTTGTCAGCGTCAGGATCGATGACGACGTTCTTCGGGTTCAGGACACTGATGTCCACCTCGCCCCGCATCTGGCGCTCGAACTTCATGCGCACATCAAAGAACCCCCTCGAGGTGATGATCCCATCATCAAAGACCTCGGATTCTTTCCAGTGCAGTCGGTTGTTGTTGGATATTTGCAGGTAAGCCTTTGCCAGGGCGGTTGCCGTAACAGAGTCCCCATCCTCGAACGGACGGAACGTAATGTCCGCCCGGTTATTGACCTGTTCGCCTTGAATGACGTTGATCGTTGAGAGAATCTCGTTGATCGTCAGGACCGGCTTGCCAGCCATCTCCAGACGTTTGCGGATTTTTTCTTCCCACTGAAGCCCGCGGTAAAAACTTTCACACCGCTTCGCTTTTTCCACGAAGTCCATGTGACCGTTATCGCGAGCATACGAATAGCGCTGGTAGTTGTCCTTCGCTTTTTCGAACTGGGAAGAAGCAGCGGAAGCCATCAGCCAAGTACCCTCGTAAGGGTGGACTTCCCACAGAAGTACTTACCCGCCTCCAGCCCCATCTCCTGTTTGGCAGGCTCGGATAATCCCGCAATCAGGGTAGTGCCGTGGACGCGTGGCTTCCCGCCACCACGCCGCTTCTTACACTTTTTTGCCATGCCGCTGCCCCTTCCCTGGGATCAAGATGCTTGAATTATAGAGGGTGTTGTGGCATGGAGGCAACGAATCCACACCTATCCCGGACTGCGTGTCCGTGTAGAAAGGTCAAACTTCGTGTAAAGGTGCACGAAGTACTGTTTCAGCTCTTCAGCTGGCATGCTCAGCAGGTGGTTCATATCCCTGCGAGTCAAAGTAACTGACGTAACCCCTTTCGCCCCATCCAGCGCAGAGCCCACGTCGACGGTCTTCTTGCTATTCAGCTGCATCATCTCACTCCTTGTGCAAAGCCAGCCCCGAAGGGCTGGCTCTTTCACTTATCGCGGGTTACTGGCGTTACCCTCAACCTGCGTGTTCACCTCGGGCATGAAGGTCTGCTCCGGAGTGCTCAGCGCGTTCTTCGCTTCAGCAATGTAGTTTTCCTGCTTGGCGATCCAAGGATCAACAACCACGTTCTTCTGCTGTTCCTGGAAGCCGTTCAGGCGCTCGCTGGACTCGCAGTACAGCAGTTCAGTGCGCAGGTGGCTCAGCTGGTACATCAGCATCTGCAGGAACGGATTTTGCACAATCTTCACGTTCTCCGGGGGCAGCGGCACAGCTTTCGGCTTCGGAGAAGCCTTCGGCATGTACAGGCCAGGAGCACTCGCAAAATGCGTGAAGTTACGCTTGAAGTTCGCCAGCCACGCTTCGGCGATGTCGATGTCCTGCGCCAGCACCTCGGTAGTGGTGTGCGAAGGGGCAGAAGAAAACTGACGGATACCAGTGTCAATCCAGGAAACCAGATTGATAATATCCGCATTGTTGATACGTTCGACGTGGTCGAACTCCATAACACCCAAATCTACAACAGACATATTCCACCTCCTGTGGAAGTTTTCGTGATCACAATCCGCGTGGTGTGTATGCGCGGCCCACAATCCTGTCAGGCGGTCTCTCCCTTCCAACGCGCCATGCGTCCGCGCACATCAACGTGCGTGAACGTCAAATAAGCCCCCAGGCCACCCTCATGATCCGCCAGGAACTGCTGCACCTTCGCAGGTGAAACCCCGATCACGTTGATGTCCGCTGCCTTGCCAAAAATATGCTGTGAGTTCGGCCCGCCACCCACCGCCTTGTTGTGCTTCGGGCACCGATACCCGCTGCTGATAATCACCGGCCTGCCAAAATGCTCCCGGATTTTCTCAAGCAGGTCGATCAGCTCAGGCTCCACGTACGTGCGCTTACACCCGCACTTACACGTAAACTCGTGCAGTGAAAAATGCTCACTCAGGGGTACACCCCCTGCAGCTACAGAATCAGTCATCCCTGTCTTCTCCTCACGCTGACATCGCGCTTTTCGCCTGCTGCCCAATCAAGCTGTTCAGGTTATCCCGCCAGCTCTTGTGCTTACGTTTCCCTTTACTCCCCGGCTTCTCCGGAGGCGTCTGCATAAGCAACAAGCGCATCAACCACGCCAGGGCGTCCACGATATCGTCGTGCACCCCGCCCGGGAAGCGCAGCAGCTCGTGCTGCACCGCGTCCAGCCAGGGCTGGGTATTCAGGAAGTACACCATCCCCTGCTGCATGCGACCCTGCAGCGGCCTTGCCCGCGTGAGCTTGTCCGTTATCGGCACCAGCGCCTGATCCCCTTCCGCCAGGGTCATGACAATGCGTTCCTCGCGCAGCCTCTTCCTCAGCACCGGTTTGATCGCCAGCTCCAGCTGACCTTTCTCTATCCCCACTACCTCGGGGGCGTACTTACGCTGCACTTCGATCAAGGCGTCCACAATCTTGAACGTGTCGCCTTTAAACCTGATGACATCCACGATGTACACCTGATCGTTGTAATCCAGGCCGCCCACCGCAATGACCGAGTAGTCGTTCTGCTGCTTCTCACCGATGGCCAAGTCCGCCGCCGCAAACAGCTTCATGTGGTGCAGCGGTGGTACGCTGGCGGTGTACCGGAACATCTCCGTGGTGAAGTATTCACCCTCGTCCGGCATCGGTTTCTGCTGGTACAGTGCCGCCCAGTGCCGGGGCTGCAAGCCGCGCTTGATACGCGACAGGCGCTTCTCGTCAAACCTGTCAGCGTGCAGCGCCTCCCCGTTCTTGCGCAGTAGGTGCGCGATCGGCTTGCGCCCAGACGCATCGATGTACGGCAAATCCCCTTTATGGATGCTCCCGTCGGGCATCAACCACTCATCGCCGTCCTCCGCAATCGCGGAGTACTCAATCACTTCCCAGTCATCGATCTCGTCCGCTGGGGCACCTTCCTTTATCGCCTCTTCCATCTGCGCGATGAGCCTGCCACTCAGGTCATCGTCGTGCCAGCGGGTCTGAATCACCAGCACCCCACCCCCAGGCGCCAAACGGGTGTAGGCCGTCGAACCCCACCAGTTCCACACCCCGTTTCTGACCGTCTCGGAGTCCGCTTCCTGGGCATCCTTGATCGGATCGTCCACTACCAGGATGTGAGCACCCTTACCCGTGATACCACCACCCACACCCGCTGCAACGTAGCCCCCACCTTGCTTCGTACGCCACGCTTCAGCGCTCTTGCTGTCCGCACGCAGGCGTGCGCCACGCGGAAAGATCGCCTGATACGACTTATCCTCCAACCGGCCACGAATATTCCTGCTGAATTCGATCGGCAGAGACACCGCGTACGAGCTGGCGATGATCTCGAAGTGCGGGTATCTGCCCAACGCCCAGGAGGGGAAGAAATCACTCGCCAAAAGACTCTTCCCGTGCCGTGGCGGCATGAAAAGCATCAACCTGGGGGATTTCCCTGCCTCAACCTGCTCAACAAAGCGCTCCAGGCGCCTGCATACGTCGTGGTGCACCCAACCCGCCTGATAATCGGGCTTGAATTTCTTCACAAAGTGGACGAGCTTGCGTCTTGCAAGCTCCCTGGCGGCCAATTCGCGCTTCGCCAGCAGCTTTGCCTGCGCTTTCTTACCCATCCGGTCGAAATTCGGCTCTGCTCCCGGCCCTTCCCAGTCAAGTGGGATGACCGGTTCGTCCGCTTTCGGCCTTCCGCGCTTCCTTTTTGGCGCTTCTTCGGCTTTCTCCCCTTCTTTACCCGACTTTTCGTCCGGTAAACTGGGGAGCCCTGCAATTTTTCTCACCTCTTCTTCATCAAGCTCCGGAAGTTCAGCTTCCAGCTTGTCAGGCGCACTTTGTGGCAACGCATCAAGCCCCTGCTCCTCCTCGCTCAAGCGAATCTCGGGCGGAATAGCCTCACCCTTCGCTTTCAGCTCCCGATTCAGCCGCTTTAGTGCTTCCCATGCCTTTTTTGTAAGCTCACGATCTTTCGCAGACGCTGCTTCCTTCTGCATCTGCTTCAAACGGCTGCGCGTTACCACGCCAGCATCCTTACGCACCAGCTGGGCCAGTGCTGCGCGGCGCATGCTTTGTGCATCATTCGCTTTTTGCTTGGCGATCGCTTTGCGTTTGGCCTCTTTCACCTCGCGGCTGCGCTTCGCAGCCTGCTTTACCCGCACTTTGTCCTCTTCAGCCACACAAGCCAAACACACATCGCCCACCCAACTGTCCGGGTCGAGCTTATGTCGCGGGGATCGTGAAAACAGATTCACGCTGCCTTTAAACCCACATCGGGCGCACGTGTGGTCTGTGTTCTTGACCTCAAGCTTCTTCGGCATCGTCGTACTCGATGGCGTGGAATTCGGCTTCGATGGGGGAGAGTTCTTCGCCGGTTAGCTCCAGGAGCTCGGCATCGGACAAATCTTCAAGCTGATTCACGTTGATCTCGCCATCAAACGTGACTTTCTTCTCCTGGGGAGCGTAGTAGCCGTGCAGCTTCCCTATCTCGGAAGCTCCGCGGATCATGTCGCCGGGTTCGGCCTTGATACGTGCGATGTCCACGGCTTCAAGGAGAATATCCTCCACGTCTGCTCGAGACGTTTTGGCCTTGTAGATCGAGTTATCGGCCTTCTTACTGAGCCTTTCACGTATCCACGGGTCTTCTTTCGCCCACCGGTGGCCGGTCGGAATGTTCACACCGGCATAGCGGCAAGCAGCCGATACGGGCATGCCTTGCATCAAGGCTTCAAGCAGCTTGGCTTTGAGGACCGCATTGGCTGTGTCCTCTGGGAGTAATGCAGTCATAGCATCCTTGCTGTGCATTGATTTGGTAGAACATTGTAGCGGGGAACTGAGCGTCCGGGAAGCTGGGCAACTTTGAAACTGTGAAAATGTGGGCTGAGAGCTCTGTTGAGGGGGTCTCCCCGGTTCCGTAAGAGGCCCCCCGACTTCGGATTCGGTTTCGGATTCTAACCCCTGGAGTCCCTAAGCCTCGACGCACAAAAAATCTTTCTCCGTAGCAGCTCCGCATCGCCGCCTCCCCTCACAAAGCTGCGCTTTGCTCAGCGAAGCAGCACCACCCCCGCACGCTGAACGTAACGCTCACCGCTCCGCGGTGAGCGCTGGGTTCCCTATCGTGCAATAGCACATCACTCAATAAGGAGAGTAACCATGTTCCTTCGCAACACCATTGAAGGCATCAAGGCCGACAGCAACCACGCTGCCAAGTACATCGAGCAGAAGCTCGAAGACCGTCGCCGCGAGAAAGAGCGCAAGGCCAAGGCCAAGCGCCGCGCAGCTATCGTCAAGCGCATCACTGGGAGCTTCTAATGAACAACTTCCGCGAAGCACTGGCCGACTTCCTGCTCGGCTTCACCATCGGATGGGCCGCAGTTACCTGCGTCATCCTGCTCGTACTGGCAACCCGCTAACCATCGAGGCACGCATCCCGCGTGCCTCTCACCCATAAGGAGAGTTAACCATGAGTAACAACATCCAAGAGCATGGCGTCATCACCAGTTTCCTTCGCGTCGGCATGGGAGAAGATGACCCCATGCGTGCTGACTTCGAGTTTCTCGAAGTCAGCTGCGCGATGCTGGTAGACCCAGGCACGGGCGAGGTGCATGTGCACCGTGTCAAGAAAAACGACGAGCTCGGTGCCGAGATCGCCCAAGGCAGGCTGCAGCGCGTTGACGCTGAAACGGAGAAGCACCCCAACCTCAAAGGCGTGTTCCGCACCGCCAAAGGCTCGTGGTTTGAGACCAGCGGCTGGGAACACAGCGACCCCGTGATGGAAGAGAAGTATTTCGCACTTCGAATCCGTCCATACACGCGCCGCAAAGGCAAGTCACTCTAACCTGAAAGCACTCAGCTCTTCGGAGCTGAGTGCTTTCCCAAAAGCGCCAGGGCGACTTGGGGCTTAGTACCGAAACACGGAGACCGCATAAAACACGGGGCGAAACGCGATGAGCGCTGCAACGTTGCAGCTCCGTACGGCGAGACGGAGCGACGGGGCGACGGGGCGACGGGGCGACGGGGCGACGGGGCGACGGGGCGGGCCCTGTCCTTAGTTTTTATTGACGCAATTCGAAGCACCCTCCACATATTTCAAAGCTATAAGCGCTTACCCAAAAAGCGTTTTCGACAAAAAGTTTTTGGTTGAGCTTTGGTTTTCCTTTGCCTTTTGAGCATTGGTCCTCCCCTCCTTATTTCAACTCATTCCTCCGGAATGAGTTTTGTGTTCCTCCTTGTGCACTCATAGAGAGTGTGAGCGAACAAGTTGTGTTCGTTCTTATTAACCCACTTTCGGGTTTTTACGGGAGTTATCAATGCACTCAAACGCACAATTCAACCAGAGATGCCTGTCTCTGGACTCACTGCTTAAAGGCCAAGAAGGAACAGAAGAAGAGAAACGCTCTTTCGAAATTCCTGATTGGTCACAAGACCCTCTCACTCAGCTCTTAGCTGAAGAAGAGAAGCTGCTAAGCGACAGCATATTCGCTTAAACCCAAAACCCAACCAATAAAAGGAAACTCTCTATGGCTTAACAAAGCCGGTTGAACCGGCACACACGTAGAAACCAAAACGGTAGCGCCACTTCGCAATAGGAAGCTAGGTAGTGGGAGAAGCGCCCCCAGCCAAACATGCTTCCGCCTCAAGACAAAAGACGACAATTTGACTCACCCTGCCCGCGTTCCAGTAGAACAACCGCAGGGTTCTTACGATCCATACGACATAGGAAACACAATCATGAAAGCAACTGAAATCATCGTAGCCGATACTATCTATCGTCTGTCCAACATGCTGAAAACGCAATTCGACAAATCTGCAAAACTCACCCCCAATGAACTCTTCAAGGGTGTATGCACCATCACCGAATTCGATCGGTACTTCGTTGAAGCACCTGTCGATCAAGAAACCGGTGAGATCGAATGGCCTCAAAACGAATCACGCAAAGCTCTCCCAACGCCTGCGTACGACAACTTCGTACAGAACACAGCAGCAATCTTGCAACTGCCTGATCTGGCTGAGATGCAAATCCAACCAGTACTTTCAAAAATGTACAGAGAACGAAGCAACGACAAGGAGCATATCGGAGAATACTGCGTACCAACCGAGAACGGAGAAGGACTGGAATTCTTCATCCCCGAAATCGCAGGAAAAGTCCTGTTCTACGGACGACGCCTGATTGGAGTACTCCGCGCCAACGGTGCCAGCAAAGACTTCGCTCCAGCAAGCGCCATGCTCATCAGTGATTTCTCAAACCTTCGGGACACCGACATCGTAGAACGCAGCGATGCCATGGATGACCCGATCGAGGTAGATCACCCTGAAGACAACAAGGTACGTACCTTCGGTGAACTCCTGAAAGCTCGCACCAATACCTACGAGCTTTCCACCGAAGAACTGGCAGAAGCCGCTCCTCTCAAGGAAGCATACGACGCTTGGTACGACATCTACCTCCAAATGGATGAATCCAAGCACGTTCTGGCCGACGCCATCGCAGACGCACGAGAGCGAGCTCAGGAGTACCTCGACCAACGCAACAAAACCTCCCTGTTCGCTTAACCACTTTACGCCACCCAAGGCGTTTGATGATCGGGCAATGTGAAAGCCGTTAGGGTTGGGAGATAAGTCTTAAGGGTTGGAATCCCTTGTACGATTGGTTTCGTATCGATGCCTCCGGGCGCAGAAGGCTTTCCCAGCTTGGGTCACCCATCCTCTGGGTGACCCTTTTTTTATGGAGACTAAAAATGGAAGTCTTATGCCA
>Ga0180436_10006438_pt1 | contig 10213 bp, 7 predicted proteins | sample SS_ome_2_FD_132434 | JGI IMG/M metagenome (GOLD analysis project Ga0180436, IMG submission 132434) | Hypersaline lake sediment archaeal communities from the Salton Sea, California, USA - SS_3_S_2 metaG | ecosystem: Environmental > Aquatic > Non-marine Saline and Alkaline > Hypersaline > Sediment...
ACCATACAGCAGCCGACCTGACCGGCCAGGCAAACCACCTGGCAGCGACTATCGGGGCCGACATCATCAAGCAGAAACAGGCAGTAGGCAATGGCGGTTACCCTGCCATTAACTTTGGCAAAACGCATGACAAGGTTTACAGCGAACTGACAACTGATCATCCCGTCGACCTGGTGCGCTACCAGGTGGCCAACTGCTACATGGGCCGTGCCGGGCTGATCAACTCCGGCGGAGCATCCAGCGGTTCTGGCGACCTGGCACAGGCCGTCAGAACGGCGGTCATCAACAAACGTGCTGGTGGCATGGGTATGATTTCCGGGCGCAAGGCCTTTCAAAGGCCTATGAGTGAAGGTGTTGAGTTGCTCAATGCCATCCAGGATGTCTATCTGGATGATGCGGTTTCCATTGCCTAATTAAAACTGATTAAAACTCATGACAATGGGGTTTGAAGCTAACACTGTTTTACTCTGTGATCTCAATACCCACAGTCTTGTTTCTGCCTTCATGTTTGGCTTTGTATAACTGCTCATCAGCTACTTTGATCAAGCCAATAGGTGACTGGATGCTTGCTGTTTCATGGAGCACGGCCAAACCAATACTTACCGTCAGATACTGGGATATGCTGGATGTCTCATGCGGTATTTGCCTTTGTGTCACCTGAGCATGGATCAAGTCAGCAATTGCATAGGCTCCCTGCTGATCGGTTTCAGCTAGAATCATGGCAAATTCTTCACCACCGTAGCGGGCAGCCAGGTCAGTTGAGCGGTTTGCAATATTTTTTAAAATCAAACCAATCGTGCGCAAGCAGTCATCACCGGCCAGGTGACCATAGGTATCATTAAAATCCTTGAAGAAGTCTATATCAATCAATAGCAATGTAAGCGGCCGTTTAGTCCTTGCAAAGCGCTTCCATTCTTCTTCAAGTTTTTGGTCAAACATCCTTCGATTAGCGATGTTTGTCAGGCCATCAACCAGACTCAGCTTGGATAACTTGTCGTTGGTTTGTTGCAGGCTTTCAGCCATTTGATTGAATTCATGGGACAACACATTGAATTCACTGACCATAGAACCAGCATCACTGCGCGCCTGCAGATTACCCTTTGACAGTTGCCCGGCGATTTCTACAAGATTCAATAAGGGGTCAATAATGACTTTCTTGCCAATAAAACGTGCAAGCAGGATGGCCACAGCCAGTGCCAGCAACAGGAACAGCAGGCTTTGTTTCAGGGCGTCGTTCGCTGGAGCAAGAATATGTTTTTCGGGAATACCTGACCAGAAATACAAATAGGGAGGTTCACCCGGTTCCAGGCTGACCGGTTCAAAAGCAAAAATCCTTTTCGTTCCATCAGAACCTTTGCTGGTAAATATTCCGGCTCCATCTGCATTTCTGGCAATTTCCCAGTTTATACCCTTGATGGGTTTTCCCACGGGATTGGTGTCTTTCTTTTCCGGGTAGTAATACATGCGTATACCCTTGTGATCGGTGACCGACACAAAAGAACCACTGGGAAAATCCACAGCATAGAGATAGTTGGAAAAACTATTCAGTTTATGAACAATGGTCAAAACTGCTATTGGCTTATCTTGAGCATCCAGCACAGGGATTGCTGCGGGAAAAACAGGAATGTTGATGCCAACCCGGGACATAATGAATTCGCCAACAACGAACCCTTTACGACGCAGTGCTTCTTGAAAGTGTTTTCTATCCGCAAGGTTGGCAGTTGAAGTGCCCATGCCCGAAGTCAATACATTACCGTCCAGGTCGACCAATGCCAGGTTACTGTATTGGGGGCTGTGTGAAATCAGGTCACTTAAAATCCGCTGAGTTTCATTGATGTTTAACTGCCTGATTTCAGGAAGCCAGGACAGCGTGGTCAATATCTGCTGGGTGGAACGGATGATTTCTTTGTGTTGTTCTGCCATGCTACTGACAATCAGCGCAACGTCCTGTTTTGCACTTTCTACCATCTGTTGACGATGCTCAAACCCTGTGTAGAAGATGATGGCAAAAGCAGGCAATATCGATAACAAAACCAGCAAGGTCAGGTTTTTTTTAATAGATCCGTATCTGAAAAAATGCATTAGCATTTAACCCCAAAATTTTTCCACGCCTGAACTGTTCGACCTTAGCAGCCAATGTAGTGCTATCAACCCTATATTCTAGATCAATTTAGCTGGAAGGTACTGTAAGTTAAGACTGAAATTATTATCCACACTAGCGGAATAATGATCAGCCAGAAACGTTGCCTGCTACCACCCAGCGCGAGTGCGAAACCTATTGTAGCTATCGCAGTGGGATCTGGGGCGATACCCGGCGTTTCTAGTGCCTGCCATTCTCTGCCTGCCAACCAAAGCAAAAAGGGATGCATCAACAGGGCATAGACGGCGATACCCATCCCCACCCCAAGCATGGCGTCACCGGCTGGCTTGTAAAGACTTGTTTTACGCGAAGTTGCGATGACATAAAGCAGTATGATTATTATCTGCACAACGAACAGCAACAGGTACCAGTAAGCTATGGTGTTTATCTGACTATAGAATTGATACACAAACCACCAGCCTGCCAACACCCATAAAAATGCCAGTCCAGCGAGAATGAATAGCTGTGAACGCGCTGTACGTACGGTTGCCAGATAAAGCATGAGTAATGCGATAGCAATAATCGCCAGATGAAAAGGCCAGAAGGCCTGGTTAGATCGTTCAAACAAGCGGAAATAACTTTCCGGGGAGAAAATTAACAGATCATGCAGTGAATAACTGCGCCATTCAGACATCAGTTACAGGCTTTCAACATAATCAATCATGCGCTGACGCATGGCTGCATCAGGCATAACGCCCTGCATAGCTCCCATATTCTCAGCCAGGTGATCCTGACGACTCGTTGCAGGTATTGCACAGGTGACTGATGGATGGGAAACGATAAACTTAAGTAAAAAGGCGGCCCAGTTTTTACAATCAATTTCAGCGGCAAAATCCGCTAATGGATACTGTTTTGCCCAGTCGATCAATGATGCTCTTCTGAATGGGCGATTGGCGATAAAGGCAATCCCTTTTTCTTTTGCCAGAGGCAGAATACGTTGTTCAACTTCACGATCCAGAATATTGTATGTGGCCTGCACAAAATCGATGGGCTGCGTTTTCATGACGTGTTCGACTTCAGAATGCCGGCGGCCATGTGATGTCGTTATGCCAACATAACGTAATTTCCCCTGCTGCTTCATCTCAAACAGGGTCTGAAGATGCCCTTCCCATGATAACAGGTTATGCACCTGTAGCAGGTCAAAACGCTCAACGCCCCATAACAGACGCGAGTCTTCGATTTCAGAAGGTCCGTCTTCCACAGATGAAGTCCAAACCTTGGTCGCTGAAAACAAAGTATCCACCGGCTTTAGTCTCTCGATGCAATAACCCAGGTTCCTTTCAGATGATCCGTACATGGGTGATGAATCAATCATGCCGCCACCAAGATTAAAAAAATCTTTGAGTAGCCCAGTTCTTTGTTCAAGGATTGCCGCGTCGTTGCCGACATTGAAATTAACGAAGCTACCCATACCGATAACGGGTATTTTCTCACCGCTGGAAGGAATGACTTTATAGGCAGGGGCTGGCCAGGATTTGGCATTGAGGTTGGATACAGCCAGCAGGCCAAGGCTGCTCAGTTTAAGGAATTGGCGTCTGTTCATTTTAGCCCCATCCAGCGTTGTACCCCTTCCCCTACAGGGGAACGCCGGCATGGGGATAAATGATTATTCCGGCCTCATATGCGGAAACAATAGCACATCCCTGATTGATGGCGAATCAGTCAATAACATCACCAGACGATCAATGCCAATGCCCTCACCCGCCGTTGGTGGCATGCCGTGTTCCAGGGCAGCTACATAATCAGCATCGAAATGCATGGCTTCATCGTCTCCGGCATCTTTTTCTTCAACCTGTTTTCTGAAACGCTCAGCCTGGTCTTCAGCATCGTTAAGCTCCGAGAAGCCGTTGGCAATTTCACGACCACCGACAAAGAATTCGAAACGGTCAGTAACAAACGGGTCATCATCATTCAAGCGTGCCAAAGGCGAAACTTCGGTTGGATAAGCGGTGATAAAGGTAGGATTCATCAAGCGACTTTCGACAGTCTTTTCAAAAATTTCTATCTGCACCTTGCCAAGACCGTAAGAGTCTTTGAGCGGAATCTGCAGTTTTTCAGCGACCTTTCGGGCAGCTTCCAGCGTATCGATATCGGCTGCTGTCAGCTCGGGATTGAAATGCAGAATCGATTCTTTGACCGTCATGCGTACAAATGGCTTGCCGAAATCATAGGTTTCACCCTGGTATTCAACCTGTGAAGACCCCAGCACATCCTGCGTCAGGGAACGCAGCATGTCCTCTGTAAGATCCATCAGGTCATGATAATCAGCATAGGCCTCATAAAACTCGAGCATGGTGAACTCGGGGTTGTGACGCGTGGACAAGCCTTCATTGCGGAAGTTACGGTTGATTTCATAAACACGCTCAAAGCCACCCACGACCAGGCGTTTTAGATACAATTCTGGAGCAATACGCAGATAGAGACCCATATCCAGGGCATTGTGATGTGTTTCAAAAGGCCTGGCCGTGGCGCCACCTGGAATCACCTGCATCATAGGCGTTTCAACTTCCATGAAGTTTTTGTTGTTCAGGTATTCGCGAATAAACTGCACAATTTTGGTTCGTGTACGGAAGGTCTCGCGTGACACCTCATTCATGATGAGATCAAGATAACGCTGACGGTAACGTTGTTCCTGGTCAGTCAAACCGTGAAATTTTTCTGGCAAAGGACGTAGGGATTTCGTTAGTAGCGAGATACTCTCTACACGTACAGAAAGCTCATCCTTATTGGTCTTGAACAAAACGCCCTCTGCGGCAATGATGTCACCAATATCCCAGCTTTTCTTGAACTGTTCGTTGTAGAAGCCTTCCGGCAACTTGTCACGCTGAACGTAAAGCTGAATCTTGCCAGACATATCCTGGATATGGGCAAAACTTGCCTTACCCATGATACGACGGCTCATCATACGGCCCGCCACCTTGACTCGCAAACCCATTTCTTCAAGCTCTTCTTTTGTCTTGCCATCGTATTCGGCATGCAGCTCACCACTGATGCTGTCGCGACGAAAGTTATTCGGGAAGGCATTGCCCTGCTCACGCATCTGTTTCAACTTCTCGCGACGTTGGGCGATCAGTTTGTTTTCATCCACATTTTCAGCTTCGGTCTGGTTATTTGTATCAGTCATGGTTTTCCAATTATTCAACTATGCATTTTCGCTTCTGACGTCTTTTCCAAAAGACGCCGTAAATACATCCATGTAGGCTTGGCCTCGGCATCCATGCCTCGGACACTTTCGGAAAAGCATCATGAAGCTCAAAATCCCGTTACCATTTCTGGAAGCTTTCAAATGAGTGCAAGACAAGGCAAAATTTCTCAAAAACAAGGAGTTTACAGATAGTAAATGACGCGTTTGAGAGAAATTTTAACGCCGTATCGTGCCATTTGAGAGTTTCCTAGAGTCCGCTTTTCAAACTAGCTTCAATAAACATATTCAAGCCTCCATCGAGTACCGCTTGAGTATTGCCAGTCTCGACATTAGTCCTCAAATCTTTGATGCGAGATGAATCCAGTACATAAGATCGAATCTGACTTCCCCAGCCAATATCCGACTTCGAATCCTCCAGTGCCTGCTGATCAGAACTGCGTTTCTGGATTTCCAGTTCGTACAACTTGGCGCGCAACTGTTTCATTGCCTGGTCCTTGTTCTTATGCTGGGAACGGTCATTCTGGCACTGCACAACGGTATTGGTGGGCAAATGAGTAATACGCACCGCGGACTCGGTCTTGTTCACATGCTGACCACCTGCACCAGATGCACGGTACACATCAATACGCAAGTCAGCCGGGTTGATATCAACCTCGATATCGTCGTCAATCTCTGGTGATACAAACACCGCAGCAAACGAAGTATGGCGACGGTTTCCCGAATCAAATGGCGATTTTCTTACCAGGCGATGTACGCCAATTTCTGTTCTCAGCCAGCCAAAGGCATATTCCCCTTCAAATCGAACAGTCGCTGATTTAATACCCGCCACATCACCTGCAGAGGCTTCCATCAGTTCGGTTTTAAAACCGTTGGCCTCACCCCAGCGCAAGTACATGCGCAAAATCATTTCTGCCCAGTCCTGGGCTTCGGTACCACCGGAGCCTGCCTGAATATCCAGAAAAGCATTACAGTGATCGGTTTCGCCGGAAAACATGCGTCTGAATTCCAGCGTTTCAACCTCTTTTTCGAAATCCTGCAAATCTTCGGCCACGGAATCAACGGTTTCCTCATCGTTTTCTTCTACTCCGAGCTCCAGTAAATCACTGGCATCGTCAAGGTTTGCGCTCAACCCATCAATGACAACCACGATGTTTTCCAGCGTGGAACGTTCCTTGCCAAGTGCCTGAGCCGCATCCGGATCATTCCAGATTTCCGGATCTTCCAGCTCCCTGAGAACCTCAGTCAGTCTTTCCTGTTTTTCATCGTAGTCAAAGATACCCCCTTAAAGAGGCGACCCTTTCCTTTAAATCACTGATTTTATTGGTGATTGGATTAATGTCCTGCATAGTACACCCGTTACGAAGTCAAGCCGCGCATTCTACATCAATCAGCAAAAAATGAAAAAGCGGTACTCGTTCACAAAATGAAAAAACACCCGTTCACAGAACGGGAAACTGATGTTGCCGTCCTGGGTATTTATGTCCATATTACCTTTCATATTAGGTTTGCAACGAGACAGCAATCATGATGAACATACTCGATATCACTATCACCAACGACACTCTGAAAAAATTCTATCCGATGGAAACCTTCGGAGACGAAGAGATACGACTGATTATCGGTAAATCGAAACTGAATCATATGCAGAAAAACGAGCTGCTCTTCAAACAGGGCTACAATGATTCTGACATCATCTACCTGGTCCACGGCAGTATCAAGCTGATCGCTGATTCAGGTGAGCAGTTTATTCTGGATTCTGAATCCGAACAATCAGCCTATCCGATCGCCAACCTTAAACCGAGACGTTTTTCGGCCACCGTCCATTCTGAAAATGCTTCCATTTTTCGCGTTCCATCTGAAGTCATGGAACCCTTTATGGCTAACTCTGACTCGAATGTACAGCTTAAGGGCAACAGCATCAGTCATGATTCCGAACTGAATGTTTTTGACAGTGACTGGATGATGGCGCTCGCCAAGACGCACCCATTTTCCCAGTTGCCTGTGCCCCAGCTTGAGAAACTGTTTAAGTGCATGGAGGAAATCAAGGTCAAAGCTGGTGACACCATCATTACCCAGGGAGAAGAAGGTGACCACTTCTACCTGGTGAAAAAAGGTCAATGCCTGGTCAGCCGTTACAACGGCAAGAAAGAAATCCCACTGGCAGAACTTGGCCCTACAGAATCTTTTGGGGAAGAAGCATTACTCGCTCAGACCCCCCGAAACGCTACAGTGCGCATGCTCAGAAATGGTCGACTCATGCGTATCAACAAAACGAACTTTCACCGCTTCCTGAAAAGCCAGCTTATTCACTGGATTAACCCGGATGAAGTTAACAATGTGCTCAGTCATGGCGCCATCAAGATTGACCTTACCGAAAAGTACAAGTCTGATGTCACGATCTCTAATGCTATCAAGATTCCGCCTTTCATGTTGCGCAACCAGATGAAAAAACTCAGCCGCAAAAATACCTATTTACTGTTGTGCGACAACGATAATGAATGTGCAGTGGCTTCTTACCTGATGAGTCTGCGTGGACTGAAAAGCTATGTGCTACGTGGAGGCGCCGAAAGCCTGACCTTTGTCTGAAGATGGCTCAGCGGTTAAGGAATTCCAGGTAGTCTGCTTTGTTAAGGGGCTTGCTGAAATAGAAGCCCTGCAGCAGGTCACAGCTCATATTTTTCAATATTTGAAACTGCTCTTCATTCTCAACACCTTCAGCAACCACTTTGAAGCTTAGCTGATGGGACATTTCGATAATCAGCTTTGCTATCGCTCTATCCTGTGCGGAAACTTCCAACTGACTGATAAAAGCGCGATCAATCTTAATCACATCAATGGGGAATCGTTTCAAATAAGCCAGTGATGAATAGCCAGTACCAAAATCATCAATGGCAAGCGATACCCCGAGTTTTTTCAGACTATCCATGACTCTTACCACCTGGTCTGGGCGGGCGCTGGCAGCTTCCTCGGTCACTTCAAGTTCAAGCTTATGAGGTGGCATACCTGTTTCGGTCAAAACCTTTTTTACCGTGTCTACAAACAACCTGGACTGGAATTGCTGAACCGATATATTGACTGCAACGGAAGGAATATCGAAACCCATCTGTTGCCACTCTACCCATTGCCTGCAGGCATCCTTAAGAACCCAGTCGCCGATAGCCGTGACCAGACCCGTTTGTTCAGCAACCGGAATAAATACCCCGGGTGGGATTAGTTCTCCATTGCTACGCCAGCGTATCAGTGCTTCTGCACTGAGCACCTGGTCTCCATTTTTTGATAATTTTGGCTGGTAATGTAGCTCGAACTCATCTTTTTCCAGGGCTCTACGTAAATTATTTTCAATGGATAACCTAAGCATAGCCTCGTCAGTCATCAAGGGATGATAAAAGCGATGATCATTTCCTCCATCATTTACCACCGATGTACGTGCGGTATCAGCATTTTTAATCAGAGTTTGAATGTCGTTGACGCTATCTTCAGCGTGAGACACACCAATACTGCAGGTAATGTTGTATTCTCGCTCTCCCTGCTTGAACGGTTTACGGGTCAGCAATTCAATTTCATTGATAATGTCTTTTAGCGCCTCATCATCTTCAGCATCTTTTATCACCATCACCCAGTTTGAGCTGCCTATGCTGAACAGGTGGATTTCGAGCAGAAATTTTTCAAGAATCTTCTCTAAAGCCCTGGAGAACTTATAAATCAGTTCATCCCCCTGGTTATGGCCGTAGGTTGCACTGATACGGCCGATACTATCGAGTGTCAGCCACATGGCATAGATAGAATCTGAAAGGTTTTCCTGTTTGCCAAGTTCGTCAGACCATAATTTCAGACTGCGCCGGTTAGGAAGGTTGGTTAGAGAATCAAAGTGTGCGCGATGAAAGAGTTTCTCCTGATCAATCATTCGAAAATAGATAATCATCAACAGGAGACCGGCAATAACCAGCATCACGGCATTAAAAGATATCTGAATGATATTCAGGCGCGAAACCTCATCTAACGTCATGGAACTCCCTTTGGCGAGACGCTCGCGTACTTTTCTATGCCATTCTCCCAGTTCAGTATCTGCCTGGCGGGCATAACTGGTTGCCTCGGCAAGGTGTTCGCGTAAAACATCCCAATCCCTGCTTCTGCCTTTTTGCATCTCATTATGAAAGTTACGTTCTGCCGACTTGAATTTATCAATGTAATTGACCAGCTCCGCGTCTGAAATATCATGATCAGCTCCAACCAGTGTTTCCAGGTTCGATGCAAAGGCTTCATCGAGGTTTTTGGCTATGCTAGCGTCGGGAAGCTCCATGGTAGCGTAATAGTCATGGAGCATGAGTAACTGGCGATTTAAAACACTTTGTAAATCTGCGATGGCACGTAGTTCAGGAATCTGCAGCGACACTAATTGATCGGCATTGTCTGTAACACTTCTGACAGAATGTAAACTGACAGAGACTACGATCACTGACAAAAGAATTATGAGTGGAACTGCCAGCAAAATGCGATAGCGCTTTTGCTTAAACTTCGGTCTGACTAGCATCTAATGTCTCGTGATTTCATTCAATTCTATTAAGTTATATATCGCTTAATTTGATGAATACTTTAGAATAAATCCCCATTAACTGTAATGATTTTTCAATTTTTCATGACATGGGGTTTAGCCTATGTTGGCATTAATCATCACAGTGGTTAATAATCACAAAAATTGTTGTTGTGAAATTATCTGGATTCACTTGATTGGGGAAATTTATTATGGATTTTATGATTATATCTCCTGCTATTTTAAAGAATTATTTTCCTTTAAATACTTTGCGAGAAGATGAACTCAACCTCATTATGGGAAAGACCAAGGTTGAAAATACCCAGAAAAGAACTGTTATCTTTAACCAGGGATCAGATGATGAAGACACCATTTACCTGATCAGTGGCAGTGTACA
>Ga0180436_10006439_pt1 | contig 10211 bp, 9 predicted proteins | sample SS_ome_2_FD_132434 | JGI IMG/M metagenome (GOLD analysis project Ga0180436, IMG submission 132434) | Hypersaline lake sediment archaeal communities from the Salton Sea, California, USA - SS_3_S_2 metaG | ecosystem: Environmental > Aquatic > Non-marine Saline and Alkaline > Hypersaline > Sediment...
GTATGGAGTCATTGCCGCCAAAGCCTTGCTCCAACGGGTTCTCAGGCTACTTGATACGGTTTTCCAGCTGGCTGGCATGAGCCTTGCTGTGTCATTGAGGAGACTATACGGAGGCGGCGAAAATGATCACGACTTACGATCTCGAAAGTTTCTCCAGCATCGAGCTTGATGGGCCAATTGAGTCCGAGTCGGTGCCTGGCTTTTACAATCCCACCGCGTTGCGGCTGCAAACCGTTGAAGAGGCCGTGCGGGCGCAGCCTGCGACTGAAACAGATTTCTCACCGGTAGTTGCAGCACAAGTACTCTCCAATTTTGAGATGTAGCTCGCGGCTGACCTGCACCGAGTTTCTGAACCGAACCGCTCTTGGTTGTATTCGGGCTTGAAAGGTCTCGTATATTTTTGGAGGCCTATGCGAGGGATGCCCGCTGGGATATGCGGCTTTTATTGCCCGGGCGAGAGTACCTTATCGAGCCGGGCGCGCAACGCTTCGCTGTTGTCCGGGACATCCCATGCGTCGAGAGGCCTCCCTTGGCCATCGAGCAGTATCGCTTGGCCGTCCACCAGGCGGTGACGGTTGGTGAAGTTCCTGCCTTGTGGCGTTCCCACGTCGGCCACAATGAAGTCGATTTGGGAATCGTAGTCACCGCGAACCTTGCGCAGTTGTTCAAGGGCGGCCCCGCCAGTCGGCGAAAAATTCTCATAGGCGAGCACGAGGCTGGGTTTTCCCTGCCCAATTGATGAGAGGTCCATGCTCACGGGCTTCACCACGAACAGGGTCAGTGCATAACCGGTAAGGATCAGAACCGCGAGCCCTGAAAGTATCCAAACGAGTTTCTTCATTATGTCGACTCATCTTTTCCAATTGAGAGAGACAGACTGTTGCTTGGCAGCGATAGCCTGGTGAGACCATCGCATTTTGCCTGGGTTCCAGCCGTAATTTACAGAGAGAATGCGGTTAAAACATACAGGTCCGAAAGCCGGACTGCCGAAGCCATGCACGGTTTATTTGGTGGAAGAATTCATGCCAGGTTCGTCGGCGAGTGGCGATTCTGATGTTTCCTGGGCGGGGCAGGTTGCGCCATCGAGCAGATCATCTGAGGGTGGTTTGGCCAGCGATTGCAGGCGCAGGTGCAGCGCTGCCTTGGCCATCAGGTGAGCCCCGACCGGTGCGGTGATGAACAAAAACAACGTCACCAGGATTTCATGCAGGCTCAGGCCGTCATCCTGGTGACTGAAGAACACGGCTGAGGCGACCAACAGGCTGCCGACGCCAAGGGTCGTGGCCTTGGTGGGTGCGTGCAGGCGGCCGTAGAAATCGCGCAGGCGCAACAGCCCGAATGACCCGATAAAGACGAAGCCAGCGCCGACCAGGATCAGTAGAGAAAGGAAGAGTTCCAACATGTTCAACTCACTCGATAATGTCGCCGCGGGTGAGAAATTTGCTCAGGGCCACGGTGCCGACGAAGCCGATCATTGCAATCAACAGTGCGGCTTCAAAGTACAGGTTGCTGCGCAGATGAATACCTAACAGTACGAGTAGTGCAACTGTGTTCACGTAGAGCGTATCCAGGGCGAGGATCCGGTCCGGGTGACTGGGCCCAAGCAGCAGACGCCAGAACGACAGAAACAGCGCGGCGCTCACCAGACCGAAGGCGATGTAGACGGCGGTACTCAGCATGTTTCCAGGATCTCCTTGAGCGGGGTCTCATAACGCTGGCGGATGGTTTCCAGCACCTCCTCCGGATCGGTGGTGTGCAGGCTGTGAATGATCAGGCAACGCCTGTCTGCGCTGAGGTAGGTGGACACGGTGCCCGGTGTCAGCGAGATCGTATTGGCCAGCACACTGATGGCGACATCGGTCTCCAGGCGCAGTGGCAAAACCAGGAAGGCCGGTTCGAGACGCTCCTGTCGTCCCATGATCAGCCTGGCCACTGCGATGTTGGCGACCAGGATGTCGTAGAGCACCACGGCGATGAAGCGCAGCAAAACCATGGGATTGCGCACATGCACGTGATCCGGCCAGAAGCGCGCGGTGTATAGAGGCACCGCCAGGCCAAGCAGCGCGCCCAACAGCAGGTGGCCAAAGTTCAACTGGTTTACCAGCAACAACCATATTGCCAACAGGCTGATCGAAAGCAATGGGTGGGGTATCCAGCGTCTCATCATTGTGCTCCCCCCGCCGCTACGGATTGCAGCACGGCCGCCAGATAACCCCCGGGCTGCGCCAGCTGATCTGCAGTTGCTTGGGCAAATTCGTATGCCGGGCCAGCGTAAATCACCATTGCGATGCCCGCGATCACCAGGGCTAAAGGGGCCCCCAGGTCACCGATGCGCGGTGGCACAGAGGCCGAAGCCGTTTCGTCAATCTTAAAGAACAGCCGACTGCCGCTGCGTGCCAGCGCCATAATTCCCAGCAGGCTGGTCACCAGCAGCACCCCAAACACCCAGAGCATGTCCGGCTGTCCCAGGCTCGCCTGCAGGATCAGCCACTTGCCAATAAAACCGGATAATGGCGGCATACCGCTGACGGCCAGGGCAATCAGCAGGAATACACCGCCCAGGAGTTGACTGCTGGGCAGGGCAGGACCCGCCACCAGGCGATCCTGGGTTGCGCCGCGCACGTCGCCCAGCACGCCGGCCAGAAGGAACAGCGCTGCGGCCGCAAAGGTGGTGTGTGTCAGGTAGTACAGCCCGGCGGCGAATGCCTCGGCACCGCCAAGTCCGAAAGCGGTGAGCAGGGTGCCGGCAGAGACGATAACGAGGTACGCGGCCTGTTCAGAAAGCCGCCGGCTGGCCAGTACCCCAAAGGTACCGGCTACCACGGTGAGCAGCGCCAGCGGCAGCAGCCAGGTATCGAGCAGGCCGGCAAGTGGTCCGGCATCGGGGCCGAACATCAGGCTGTGCACGCGCAGGATGGCATAGGCCCCGACCTTGGTCATGATCGCAAACATCGCGGCGACCGGCGCGCTGGTATGTCCGTAGGCACCCGGCAGCCAAAGGTGTAGCGGCGCGAGGGCTGCTTTTAGCGCGAACACGCCGAATAGCAACAGGCCGGCGGCTCGTACCACGCCCAGGTCTTCCGGTGGTACGGCGGACAGGCGCTGGGCGAGGTCGGCCATGTTTAGGGTGCCGAGCACCCCGTAGAGGGTGCCGACGGCGAACAGGAAAAGTGTTGAGCCCACCAGGTTGAGCACCACGTAATGCAGGCCGGCGCGGGTGCGTTTGCGTCCGCCACCATGCAGCAGCAGGCCATAAGAGGCGATCAGCAGGACCTCGAAGAACACGAACAAGTTGAACAGGTCACCGGTGAGAAAGGCGCCGTTCAAGCCAAACAGCTGCATCTGGAACAGGATATGGAAATAGCGACCCGCGTGGTCGCTGCCCCGGGCAGCGTAAACAACCACACAGGCAGCCAACACCGAAGTGATCAGAACCATGATGACGGCCAGACGGTCGGCCACCAGGACGATCCCGAAGGGAGCGATCCAGTTACCCAGCTGGTATACCTGCACGCCGTGCTCGGCTACATGCAGCAACAAGGCCAGTGACAGGCCTACCAGCACCAGCGTTGCCAGGATGCTGAGGCTGCGGCGTACGGGCGTGTCGGAACTGCGGAGCAGCAGCAGGGCGGTACCTGCCAGCAGGGGAAGGAGCAGCGGGGCGATAACCAAGTGGTTCATCGCGGGTACTCCTCGCCGTCAACATGATCGTTGCCCAGCTCGGCACGCGCACGCAGGGCCAGGATGACCACGAAGGCGGTCATGCCGAAGCTGATCACGATCGCGGTCAGTACCAGTGCCTGTGGCAAGGGGTCTGCGTAGGTCGCGCCTTCGCGGATGATCGGCGGGGTACCAATAGCAAGCCTGCCCATGACAAACAGGAACAGGTTAACGGCGTAGGACATCAGCGTCAGTCCCAGCACCATCGGGAAGGTACGCCCCCGCAGAGCCAGATAAACACCGCAGGCGGTGAGCACGCCGATGACGATAGCGATCAGAGCTTCCATCAGTCCTTGGTCTCCTGATCGTGGGCGGGACGGTTGAAATCATGCAGGCGACCCAGGCGCAGCAGGATCACCAGTGTGACTCCCACCACCACCATGAAGACACCTAGGTCAAACAACATGGCGGAGGCAATTTCGAATTCGCCGACCAGCGGCCAATGCACGTGACTGAAGGTCGATGTCAGGAAGGGGTGATCGAACAACCAGCTGCCCAGGCCGGTCGCGGTCGCAAGCAGCAGGCCAATACCTATCATGGGCGGTAAATCGGTGCTCATACGCGACTGGGTCCAGGCAATGCCGTTTGCCAGGTACTGTGAAATCAGCGCCACCGCAGTGATCAATCCCGCAATGAAGCCACCGCCCGGCAGGTTGTGGCCGCGCAGCAGTACGAAGATGGCCACCAGCAGCGCCAGAGGAAGCAACAGCCGCGAGAAGGCCGCCATGATGACCGGATGCGTATCCCAGCTCCAGCGTCGGCCGTCGGCATCGCTCTCGGGAGCGGTCAGGCGCAGGCCCTCGAGCATGGCGTAGATACCGATGGCAGCGATCGCGAGCACGGTGATCTCGCCCAGCGTATCGAAGCCGCGGAAATCCACCAGGATGACGTTGACCACGTTGGTGCCGCCACCACCCGGTACACTGTTGGCCAGGAAGTACCCGGCAATGGTCTCATAGGGCCTTGTCAGCACCGCCCAGGCGAGCGCGCCCGCCCCCAGGCCCGCGGTGCCGGCCAGCAGGATATCGCGGGTGCGGCGGCCGGCGCTTGATTCCACCGGGCTCTGTGCGGGCAGGAAATACAAGGCCAGCAACAGCAGCACGATCGTGACGACCTCTACCGACAGCTGGGTCAGTGCAAGGTCGGGCGCGGAAAACTTGACGAAAGCCAGGGACACGATCAAGCCGACCACGCTCAACAGCAACAGGGCTACCAGGCGTTGGCGGTGAAGCAGGACCGTGCCAATCGCTGCGGCCAATAGCGCACCTCCAGCCAACAGGCTGACCGGGTCGAGGGGGGTCAGCGCCTGCGCACCGCGCAGCGGCCCGAAGCCCCAAAAGCCAACCGAGGCGAGGGCAATCGCGGCGAGGGTCGTGATTGCCACCATGCGTTGCAGGGCCGGGCGATGCAGTAGCTTGTTCAGTTTTTCAGCGCCGCGGAAAAGCCGTACCTCCGCCCATTGGAACATGCTGCGGGCATCGATTCGGCCGACATTGCGATCGTGCCAGCGCAACAAGCCATGGCGTAGCAGGTAGATCACTACACCCCCGACCAGGGCGAAGATGCTCATTACCAACGCCGGGTTGAATCCGTGCCAGATCGAGAGGCTGTACTCCGGGAGGTCGGTTTGCAAGGTGGCGGAGGCGGCTGTCGCCAGCAGGGGGCCGAAGGTCCAGGCTGGGAAGATGCCAACCAGAAGGCATAGCACCACCAGTATCTCGACCGGCACTTTCATCCAGCGCGGCGGCTCGTGGGGTGTGCGCGGCAGGTCGACCGGCTCACCGTTAAAGAACACGTCGTGGATGAAGCGCAGCGAGTAAGCAACTGCAAAGGCGCCGGCCACGGTCGCCAGGATGGGCAGCCAGGGAATGCTGCCTTCAGCGCTGAGATGGACCGTCTTGGCGAAGAACATCTCCTTGGACAGGAAACCGTTGAGCAACGGCACGCCGGCCATGGCGGCGGCAGCCACCATCGCCAGCACTGCGGTATAGGGCATGTATTTCCACAGGCCGTTGAGTTTGCGCATGTCGCGGGTGCCGGCCTCATGGTCGATGATGCCGGCCGCCATGAACAACGATGCCTTGAAGGTCGCGTGGTTCATGATATGGAACACGGCGGCCACCGCGGCCAGTGGTGTGCCGATGCCGAACAGCAGGGTGATCAGTCCGAGGTGGCTGATGGTTGAGTAGGCCAGTAAGCCCTTCAGGTCGTGCTTGAACAGGGCGGTGTAAGCGCCGAGTAGCAGGGTGAGGAGGCCGGCGCCACCAACCAACAGGTTCCACTCGGGCGTATACGACAGCGCAGGGAAAAGGCGTGCCAACAGAAACACACCTGCCTTGACCATGGTGGCCGAGTGCAGGTAGGCACTGACCGGCGTCGGGGCCGCCATCGCATGTGGCAGCCAGAAATGAAACGGGAACTGGGCAGACTTGGTGAACACTCCGAGCAGAATCAGAACCAGGGTTGGCACGTACCAGGGGTGTGCATGGATCACGTCGGCCGAAGCCAGAATCACGGACAGCTCGTAACTGCCGACCATCTCTCCGAGCAGCAGGAAGCCGGCAAGCATGGCAAGGCCGCCACCGCCGGTAATGGCGAGGGCCATGCGCGCACCCTGGCGAGCATCCTCGCGGTGGCGCCAGTAGCTGATCAGCAGGAAGGAGCTGATGCTTGTCAGCTCCCAGAAAATCAGCAATTGGATCAGATGCTCTGAGAGCACGATGCCGAGCATCGAGCCCTGGAACAGCAACAGGTAGGCGTAGAAGCGCCCCATCGGGTCTTTTTCGGACAGGTAATAACGCGCATACAGGATGACCAGCAGGCCGATGGCCAGAATCATCAGGGCAAATAACAGGCCCAGGCCATCGAGTCGGAAGACGAGAGATAGGCCGGCGGCTCCCAGCCACTCCTGCCGCCAAATCAGCGTTTCGCCCTGCATGACATCGCCGATCTGGGTCAACAGCAGCATTACCGCGCTAAAGGTGACTGCGGTGGTGGCATAGGCCGAAAGCATGCGCCCGTGGTGTCCGGCCCAGGCGACCAGAATTGAACCGAGGAAGGGGATCAGCACCAGCAGGGGCAGGGTCATGCGCTTAGGCTCCGGTCAGTGGCCGGACCAGGATGCTGTCTCGGGCAGGGGCTGTCTAAAGCAGGAAAATTGCTCATGGCTCGAATTGGTTTCTTGGTCATGCTTCGGCTGCGGTACCGATTGTTAACTTTTTCCCGCTGCATTGTAACGCGGTACCCTTTGCGGGTGTCTACGGGGACGAGCACTTGCCACCGTTTGGCCAAATCCGGGCTTGTGGACCTTGGAGTACCAGCCGATGTCCGGTCGAAGCGGCCGCATCCCAGAGATGCAGCTATCCGCGGTTGGTTTCGTTTTCCGGCCGCTGGTTGATCAGGCGGCCTTGACCCATGAACAGATGTCTTCAGTCGCCCGGTTATGCGCGATGGCTTTTGCCTCTGGGGAAACCGATTCGAGTCCAATCCGCCAATCACGGAGTCTGTTGATCACAGCGGTCCGCTGCTCTTTCGACAAAGTGTTGTCGATACTGGCCAGCAGTTGCCGCATTCCGGCACGCAAAGCCTGGTTGGCCAAAACGAGTTCCGGCGGTCGCTGCGCAAAGTCGATCCACCATGCTGTCAGGTGGCGTTCGAGCAAATCATCGCCGGCCTGCTGCTGCAAAAGTGCTATCAGCTGCGCCTGTCGTTCCTCCCGGTAATCCAACCACACAGCAGCGATATCGGGCAGGGCACTAACCTCGCGCCGGATCATTCGCTGCTGGGCCGGGCTCAGGTCGCCTGTCCAGTCCTCGATTCTCTCCTGGTAGCGTTCGACGCGGGCCTTCAACTGCCGGTCGGGATCATCGAAGATCATCTCGTCGCGATAGTCACGATTACGGTCCGCCAGTTCTTCACGCAGGTGTGCGATTTGGTGCGGCGTGGCGCTCCGTAGCACGGTCACTGCGGCCGGCACAAAAAGCGCCGCGTGGCGTCTGTAAGTGTGATCGGCAGAGGTGAACAGACAGGCCAGCTGGCGGTCGTCAACGCCGTTTCGAACCTGTTCCTCGGCAGCAGCCAGCAGGCTGATAACTTCCGGCAGTAGCTGTTGTTGATGGCGCGCGAAAATCTCGTCGAAATGCTTTTGCCAGGCTTCTTTCTGTGCACTGTCTGCGTCCAGAAGTCCCGCGGCCCAGCGAGTGGTCATCCAGCTTCCGTTTTCATACAGCAGCGTGATTCTGCTGCAGCCGACAAGGACCACCAGGGTCGCCGTCAGTACCAACAGCCTTTTGAGAATCTTGCTCTTGCGGGTCAGCCAGGTCATACAAGCCTGCTGTTTTGGTGAACGTTTCACCTAGGTTAGCTCCTGCGAGAACAGACTAAAACCACCGTTTTTCCGTGTAGTAAGAGGGATAATCAAGCGTGAAATTGTTGGTGGTTCTCGCGAAGTCCTGAAGTCTTGGCGAGAGCGCATTGCTTCCGTACTCACCATTTATCGAGAATCAGTCGGCCAATCCTCTGCTGGAGCCATCGTTATCGACCTGTGAATTTTTGTTTCGGCCAGTCACAAAAGACTCGGTTGCCGGATAAAGGGAAAGCCAGCAGGCATCGTCGGAGCGCTCTGCCAAGCGCCTCCAATCACCCAGCTGTTCTCCACCCCCCTGAGAGGGGCAAAACGGGCCCCTCGACTCCCGGAGATGGGCGTCACTTTTTGCTGCCCATAGCGGACTTCCGAGGCAACTTCCGAGTGCGTTTTGGTGCGCACGGTAAACTCGCTGCGTCGACCCTGATGCAAGTCCTCGCGGTGAGTCACCAGCTAAAGGTTCCTCTTCACATGCCGTCAAGAATTTGCCCGGTTAGGACAATGGTTTTCACTTGTTACTGATTTTCTCTGGCTAAGCTAGGCTGGGGCTCAAGGAGGTTTTTTTTTGTTGAAAAGCAACCTCCGCATGGGCGTAACATAACCAACCCTAGGACTGAAAGCCTTCTCAAGTGGTGCTTCGGAGCTCCGGTAGACCACTTGGGATATTTCGCACGCAGGACATGCAGACCCAGGAAGGACTCGCAGGTAACCTTAAATCCCATTCGTTGCAACGACGGGGGTCCATCGCAATCGTTGTCCTGATAGGACTGGGATTGACGATTTTCGCTTATCTGCTGATTGCCAATTGGGAGCAGCGGGTTATCGACTCCGAATTGGAACGCCGCGCGAATAACCACGCAGTGGTGTTACAGAATTTGATCGACCAGCACGTGCAGCTGCTCGAATCACTGACCGGCCTGTTTGCTGCCTCAAATGAAATCGATCGCAGCGCTTTTAGACGTTTTGTCCAGCCCATCCTCACCAAACACCGGGAAATCCAGGCGTACGGCTGGAATCCCCGCGTTCGCCACGACCAACGTGCAGCTTTCCTGGCGGCTGCCCGTGAAGACGGCATCCAGGGTTTCCAGATAACGGAATTGGACCAGGAAAAAAACAGGATACCGGCCCGACAGCGTAGTGAGTACGTCGTGGCTCTCTACCTCGAACCACTGGCAGGAAACGAACAGGCGCTCGGTTACGACATCGCTTCTGAGGAACTACGTCGTGAAGCCGTGAATCTGGCGCGCGATTCCGGTGAAGCTGTCACAACACGTTGGATAAGGTTGGTGCAGGAAACTGAAGACCATTATGGCGTCCTGATTGTCAAACCCGTCTACAAGGCAGAGGCTCCGGTCGACACGGTGCAGCAACGTCGTGAAGTTTTGCAGGGATATGTGCTCGGCGTGTTCAGGGTCGGGGACCTGCTCGAAGAAGCGCTCCGTCCCGCCAGCCCCGCTGGCCTCGATTTCTGGGTTTACGAGTCCGACGCTTCGCCGCTGAGCTACTTCCATCCCTCGCGTTCCCGTACCGACGAGGACATACGCCCGCGTTTCGTCACAAACAAGCCATCAGCTGACAGCCGTATAACTCTGGGATTGCAGCTTCCTGGCCAGATATGGTCAGTCGCTTACAAACCGGCTCCGGCATTTTTTGCGGCACACAGCCAGTACGCCAGCCTTGGGGTTCTGGTGGCCGGGACCTTGCTGACCGGGTTGCTCGGGTTTTATCTGGCCCGGCTGCAGCGTGATTCGGAGCATGCGAATAGACTGAACAGCCAGCTCACCGCGGCGAACAGTGAGCTAAAGCGGGAAATCACCGAGCGTTTCGAGGCGGAAAAGGCGCTCACCATCAGTGAGCAGAAATACCGCACCCTGGTGGAAAATGCGCCAGAAGCGATCACCATACTGGATGTCGGTCGTGGTTGCCTGATTGAAGTAAATCAGCACGCCGAAAAGCTTTTCGATATGTCCCGCGAAACGTTGTTGAGTATCGGCCCTGCGGAATTCAGTCCCGAATATCAACCCGATGGGCGGCGCTCCGATCAAGCCGCCAGGGAATACATCCAACGCGCAGTGAAAGGTGAAGCACCCGTCTTTGAATGGATGCACTGTGACCAGAGTGGTCACAA
>Ga0180436_10006443_pt1 | contig 10208 bp, 10 predicted proteins | sample SS_ome_2_FD_132434 | JGI IMG/M metagenome (GOLD analysis project Ga0180436, IMG submission 132434) | Hypersaline lake sediment archaeal communities from the Salton Sea, California, USA - SS_3_S_2 metaG | ecosystem: Environmental > Aquatic > Non-marine Saline and Alkaline > Hypersaline >...
AAAACGCAAAGTCTTCTTAATTCATGATGCACATAAAATGCTTCCTTCTTCAGCAAATGCGATACTAAAAACATTGGAAGAACCTACTTTAGATAGTACGATCATCTTACTTTCTTCAAGAAAAGATCTTTTGCTGCCAACTATTGTTTCTCGTTGCTTAACTCTCTCATTCAAACCTTTGCTAGAAGAAGAAATCAAAGAAGTTTTAGTAGCTAAACATAGTGTAGACCCTATAGATGCTGATAAAATTGCTTATAGAGCAGAAGGATCATTAGGAAATGCTCTTATTTACTCTCATGACCTTTCTTTTCAAAAAAAATCAGACCTTCTATTTGGAATATTACAAAATCCTGAAGGTTCAATACTTTTTGATAATGCTGAAAAAATCCAAGCCTTAATCGACGAAGAAAAAAAGAATAAAGAGACTAAACCCAAACATATAGAGCTACTTTCTTCTCAAATTCTTATGTGGTATCGAGATCGAGCGTCTAGTTCGTTTAGTAAGTTGTACTACCCTGAGTATAACAATCTAAAAAAGCCTTCATTTACAATTGAAAAAATCATCCATTCTTTAGAGCTTATGGATGAAGCACTGGAAAGAAATATCAAATTTTCAACTTGTCTTATAGATTTTTTCTTGAGTAATATGCCATCTAAAGCTTTTGTTTAGTGAAGCTTTCCAGACCAAGCAAGTTTAGTTCTGAGAGTAGAAAAATAGTCATGTCTTTCTAGATTAACTAATTTAAACACTTGGCTCGTTTTTTTTATTTTTGCTACTTGGCCTGTAGAAAGAGAAAAATACTCAATTCCATCAGCCCATACTTTAACCGGTTCATAATCACTTAAATATTTCACTTCAATATCATTTTCAGATGATAGGACAATTGGTCGATTCGAAATAGTGTGTGCACATATAGGGGTGATTACGTAAGCGGATAATTTTGGACTTAAGATAGGTCCACCAGCAGCTAAAGAGTAAGCGGTAGATCCTGTTGGAGTTGATACAATAAGACCATCTGCTAAAAAAGTGTTTAAATAAGATCCATTAACATGAATAGAAAGTTCAATTAGTGAATGATTTTGTGCTCTATGGATGACAAAATCATTACCAGCCAAAAGAGATGAACCTTCAGGGGATTGACCTTCTAGCATAAGTCTATCTTGAATAGTGTATTTACCTTCAAGTAAGTCTGATAGAGAATCATAAATATCAGAAATAGGAATATCAGCCATAAAACCTAAGTGTCCAAGGTTAATTCCTAAAATACCTGCATCCAAATGTCCATATTTTCTTGATAAACCTAATATAGTTCCATCTCCACCCATAGAAATCAGAAAGTCTATGATTTTAGGGTTTATAGAAGATAAAGGTTTTGCATTGATATTTTCACACTCAGAATCTTCTGCGACAACTTCCACACCTTTTTTTTGTAAAAAGCTTTGTATTTCTACAGCTAATTTATAAGATTCAGGTTTTTTTTGATTTGGGAATAGAGCTATGATCATAAACAATACCTTCTATATTTAGATCTAATGGCTTAGAGAATTTTTTTAAACTAGAATTTTAATCTTTTACAGGTTGGGATTCCATACTTTCAAATTCTACTCCTAAAAATCTTGCTGTAGGCATTGCAATTATCGCAAAAATAAATGCGATAATTCCTGCAAAAATTGCACTTTCTCCAGGTCCACCCATTACTGAAAACAAAAAGATACATATAAGTGCTGAGCTTCCTCTTCCTAGTCGAGAACCAATCCCATCAATGATAAGCTTTCCCTTGACTTGTGCCTCATGACTAAGGGGGATAAATGCGAGTTCTTTAGTTGCATCAAAGAAAGTGTATTTAATAGATCGCCCAAAACAATAATGAAAACTTCCGAATACTAAAGCAAATGGTAGATATGAAGAAGGAGGTAAGATTCCAGTCTTCCCGCAGTAGATAACAAAGAAAAACGCAAAAGTCATTAATACCATGAGTATCGGAGTGATTAAAGCGCATTTGCTGTATCTAAAATTCTGTAAAGCATATGGAGTTAGTATAAGGGCGCTTATAGAAGTTAATACACCAGTCCAGGTAGTAAGTGTTCCCATATACTGACAGTAGTCTGCGGGTGATGGATACGCTTCTTTTAGTGTTTGAAGAAATATTAGCTCACCAAGAGCGTAAGAGACATACTCAGCAACAACAATTAATAAAATAGCACTTAAATATGGAGAGTTTACCAAATATTTTAAAGATGAAGTCAAAGAGAGTAAATGTTTTGAAAAAGGTTTTTTCTCTTTCTGATCTTTAACCTGTTGAATAGGTTTATTGTTAGTAAGCAGGTGTTTGGACAATAGGTGAAAACAACATAAGGTCACAAGTCCACTTATTACAAGAAAAAGAGTAAGAAGGTTTAATGAGTGTTGCCATCTTTCTGATGAAAGAGCAAAGAAGGTCCAACTAAAATGTGATGAACATAATACAGTAATAGGTCCAGCTAAAACAGCTCCTATACTGCTTCCTAGCATTAAAGAGGGGTAAAATCTTTTAGCTTTTTCAATAGATAGATTTTGATTTATAAATCCCCAAAAAATAACAGAAAGCAAGGCTACTTTCCATAATTCAGACATAATATAAAAAACCATGTCTGGCCAATGAGTATAAACGACTTTAAATCTAGAAAACCCTAAAAATAGTCCAGCTTTATTCTCTAAAAGCATGTGGATTTGTTCTCTATATGGATATATTCCAAAAGCAAAAATCACAAAAAATGAGAGGAAAAATAACATTGTAGCGGTAAAAATAAACCTAAAAGAGCAAAATCGCATGAGTCTTGATAAAACACACGTTAATAATATAGAAGCTGGAAAAGTACCAAACAGCTCAAAATAGGGGATGAATGCTGCGCTACCACCTTTATCTCCAACTACCAAAGCATTTTTCATGCTTCTTAGTATTGAAAAATTTATGTTAATAAGACAGATAACTAAGAACATCAGCCCAAATAGAGCCCATTCTTCACGTTTAATGGATAAGAGTTTTTTCATATACAGACTAGTAAAATAATAATATCGAGTTTAAGCCTACATAGTCTTTTTCTCAAGGAAATAGATTTATTGAGTAAGAGATCTTTGCTCTGAGTCTGGTGAAAAATTTTCTGTAACAGGTTGACCGTTATCTGTAGCTAAAGAGCCGTCTCTATTTTTTATTAAAGTTTCAACTTTTTGCTCTGCAGAAGATAGTTTGCTCTCACAGCCTTTTATTAAAGAATTTGCTTCTTCAAATAGTTTTAATGACTCTTCAAGAGATACTTGAGTAGAATTGAGTTTTTCTAAAATTTGCTCTAAACGTGTGTATGATGTTTCAAAACTCTGATTTTCTTGGTCCATTACTTTCTCTCTGTTTTATCTATTGTAGCATGTATAGAGCCATTTTTTAACCTAGCATACACTTGGTCATTTTGGGCAACTTTATCAATAGAAAGAATAATTGAATTGTCTTTTTTTAAAAAGAGCATTGCGTAACCTTTTTCCAATAAATTTTCGGGATTTATGGATTTCAGGTGTGATAGTAGTCTATCAAATCTCTCTCTTCTTTCTCTTACTATCTGAATAAGTAAAAGCTCTAGATTTTTCTTGTAAGTATCTGCCGGAAATCTTGTTTTAAAATATTTCATTTTACTTTTTAAAACATCGTCTAAACGATTTTTGTAGTTTTCCAGTGTTTTTCTTGTATTAATAAGATTTTGCCTTGGATCAAAAGCTTGTTTTTTCATGCCAAGAAGTAAAACTTTTTTTTCAGAAAGAATCTGTTTTATACGTTGGTCTAAAGTATTCGAAATTTCATCAATTTTTTGATAGTAATCAGATAAAAGTTTGTCTCTTTGGTTGAATAACGGTTGCTTGGTAATAGCCGTTATTTTCTCTTTGAAAAAAGCAATTTTTTGTCTTAAAGCTTCACAAACTCGTTTTTTTGCAAACTTGATCTTTTCTAGCTGCTGTAGCGTTTCTTCACTAACAAGTTCTGCGGCTGCAGATGGGGTAGGAGCTCTAAGATCTGAAACTAAGTCTGCAAGGGTAAAATCAGACTCATGACCAACAGCTGAGACAACTGGAATATTAGAAGAAAATATTTCTTCGACAACAGCTCTTTCATTAAATGGCCAAAGATCTTCCATAGATCCTCCTCCACGGCCTACAATCATTACATCTGCGATATTGAAGGTGTTTGCATCCTTTATAGCTTTTGCTATTTCCTCTGCAGCACCAGGTCCTTGAACCTTTACAGGATTCAACACAAGTTCAAAGCTAAATGATCTTCTTTTCAATACATTTAAAATATCTTGAATTACAGCTCCTGTTGGAGAAGTTACAACAAGTATTTTTTTTGGGGATTTTGGAAGGGGCTTTTTTTTAGCTGGATCGAAGTACCCTTTAGTTTTGAACTCTTCTTTTAGTGCGTGTAAACGCATTAAAAGCTCACCTACACCTGCTTGAGTAAGTTCTTTTACTACAAGTTGATAGCCACCTCTTGGTGGATAAACAGAAATTTCAGCTTTAATGGTTACTTGGTCACCTATTTTAGGCATCCTAGCTAAGGATTTTGCATATCCTTTAAACATAACACAGGAAATTTGGGCCTGACTGTCTTTCAATGTAAAATATAGGTGACCTGATGACTGAGCTTTAAAATTGGAAATCTCACCTTGTACTTGAATGTTTGGAAATGAAGATTCAAGTTTAGACTTTATAGAATAGGTTAGTTCAGAAACAGATAAAATTTTATTTGATAGAGTTGTCATTCGATTTTAAGAAATCCTTGCTATTGCATGATAAAGTTTAGTATCATAGTGTATAGATTATTTTGGTCTTATATGGAAAGAAAAACTATTGTTATCGGCAACTGGAAGCTGCATAAAACAGCTAAAGAAGCCCAAGAGTTTATCCAAGCTCTATCGTCTAAAGTGTCAGCTAGTAAAGCAAAAGTACTTTTAGCTGTTCCATTTACAGCTATAACTAAAGCTTGTCAGGAAGCAGAACATACGAATATTGTTATTGGGTCTCAAAATATCTCTAATGAGGTTAAAGGGGCTTTTACAGGTGAAATTTCTTCTATTATGCTAAAAGCTGAAGGGGCTGATTTTTCACTTATTGGGCATTCTGAAAGAAGGCATATATTTTTTGAAGACGACAAACTATTAAATAAAAAAGTTTTACGTGCATTAGAAGATGATCTTATGGCTGTTTTTTGTATTGGAGAGACTGACGAAGAAAGACACGGGGGACTTACTGAAAAAGTATTAGAAAAACAGCTAAAGGAAGGTCTAAAAAATGTACCTGCTCAAGAACTTGAGAATTTAGTTGTTGCTTACGAACCAGTGTGGGCAATAGGTACTGGTCATGTGGCTACTCCTGAAATGGCAGAGGAAGCGCACAAGCATATAAGAAAAGTGTTAGGAACATTATTTGGTAAAACAAATGCAGATAAGATTTCTATTTTATATGGAGGATCTGTTAAACCAGATAATATTCGTGGAATTATCGAGCAAAAAAACATCGACGGAGCCCTTGTAGGAGGTGCTTCTTTAAAGGTAGATTCTTTTGCTCAAATTGTAAACCTAGGGTAATTATGACAGTTTTATTTTACTTATCTCTTATCGTTTTTTTAATTTTATGCACGCTTTTAAGTTTTATTATTCTTATTCAAGAATCTAAAAGCTTAGGGTTAGGAGCTTCTTTTGGGGGAGATTCTTCTTCTTCAGTATTTGGAACTTCTACCGCTCAAGTATTGAAAAAGTTCACCGCTTACTTAGCAGCATTTTTTATTGGTTTTTGTGTTCTTCTTTCTCTATGGACTCATTCATTTGGAAGAAACGAATCTAGAAACAATACACCAGTTATAGAAGAGACTGTAGAATGATTTTGGATTTAACGTATTGGGATAATCCTATATTAAGAGCTAATTGCCAATCAGTCGAGAAGATCACTGATGAGATAAAGCAATTAGTACAAGATATGATTGAAACAATGGATGCAAAAAATGGAGTAGGGTTAGCTGCTCCACAGATTGGCAAAGATCTTCGTATCTTTGTGATAAGAGAGCCTATTGAAAACCCGGACGATACAATTTCTTTGGGGGAACCACAGGTTTTTATTAACCCTAATCTAACAAATCCTTCAAAGGATTTAGAAATAATGTCTGAAGGGTGTTTGTCATTTCCAGGTCTTCATCTAGATATTATTAGACCTCTTTCTATTACTGTAGAAGCAATGGACCTTGATGGTAAGAATTTCAAGCAAGATCTTGTTGGTTATAAGGCTCGTGTAATTATGCATGAAAATGACCACATTAATGGAAAACTTTTCATAGATAGAGTAAATCCAAAGCTTCGTAAGAAAATAGAGCCAGACCTTAAAAAGATCAAAGCTCAGTATTCAACTGTTTAGGGGGCATTAGCTCCCAAGCATGAGGGAAGTTTGTTGTGGTTGTAATTTTCCTTGCTATACAAGTGATCTCTTGTCTTATTTTGTCATTTTTATGAAAAGTTGAGAAAAATACCTCCTTTAATTTTATTAAAAATTGTCTTTGCGGATAAATTCTGATAGATTTTAGTGTTTGTTTAGGTATAAATCTAGCAACTTCGTCATAAATAATTTTCAGTCTTATTTTTATTTTGTCTTCAATGATTTCTACTTTGAGATGTGTTACATTAATTACTTTTAAAGATTTTAATTTTATTAAGAAAAACAAATCATAAAATTTTTTTATGAATTTTTTTTATTGGAATAAGTACATTCATTAGCCTTAATTCCATTAGATTTATATTACTACCTATGGGAGATAAATCATTAAGTTTTTGTAGCCCTCTTAGCGAAAAATATTCTAAATCCATTCCTATTAAAAAATCTAAACTTTCAAGTTGATAACACTCACATATAGATAGAACTTTTAAAATGGGGCACTCTCTCAATATCTTAAGAGCTTGTGAGGTTATACTTGAACAACCTCTAAGATTTAAAACCTTTAATTTTTTTAATCTACCTAAAGAAGAAATATCACTTAGTTTAGAGCAGTTTGGAAGATGTAGTTCTTCAAGTGTATCCACTTGAAATCTCAAAAAATCTAAATTTCTAATATTAGTATTATTTCCTATATAGATATATTTCAGTTGTTTATCTGCAATTACATTGGAAATTGCTATGATGTTTTTATTGCTGTATTTGTCTTCAAATTTCTCTGACTCTTCAATACCTGTTGGTAAATAAATAGGAGATCCTCTAGGAGCAAAAGTTTCAACTCTAGTTCGCTTAGTTTCTAGAAGAGATCCTGTTTCAAATGTTGGTGTTTTGTCCTTTGGTTGAGCAATAGCTGACATAAATCCTCCTAGAAATTTTGAGTAATTTATTCATAAAAAAACTTGATATCAAGAAAAAACTTTAATTTTTTACAAGGGGGATATGGTGATTTATCAACAATAAAATTACTTAACTAATTTGAAGGTCATACCCCACTGATTACCTCCTTCCTGATGTTGGAAGGATAAGGTCATTTTCCAGTGGGTGCTGATAGAGGTAATGAGATCTAATTTAAATTCATTATAAGGGGTTTGATCTTCTCTTAAAAATCCATGATGGGATTGAAGTTGTAGAGAGAAATAGTGATTTAGCTTGTAGAAAACATGGGATAGAATGGTAAATCTTCTATCTGAAAGAGGGGATATAATAAGTTCATTTTCGTCTCTAGTAACATCTAAAAAGAAGTTATCATGGTTTGATTTTCTCCAAGCGTATTTAGAGCGATAGCGAAGCTCTAAACTTAAGGCTAGCCCTTCTGAGTGAGTATATCTCGTTAGAAAGTTTGAGTAATGAAGAGTATTATGTTCAACACTCCAAGCAGAGTCTACTAAAAGCTCTATGTTAGGAAGGTTGTAAGATAAGTCTAAATAGACTCTAGGTAGCCTGTCAATTGTTGACTGATCAAAAAACAGATGAGAATATAGATCTATGACCCAGGTGCTGCAAGTTTGTTTTTCAGAAAATAGATTTTTTATCCCTACAGTAAACTCAGATAGGTCGGTTAGACCATCTTGAGTAGAAAAGATATAGTGACTGTCTACCGAAGATGAAGCATCTATATATTTATAATGCAGATAAGGCTCAAAAATATGTTTTGTAGTTGAAAAGCACTTATAGAAATTTGCTTTTGCGTAAACACCAGTGAAAAACACCCCTAACCCTTTTGCTTGATCTGTTGGGCTATCTGAATAGAAGATACCTGAAGCTCCCACATTGGGTGTAATTGTAAACGCCCCTAAATTTATAGGACGGTATAGGTTGTGATAAGTTTGAAAACGGCCGGAATCAAAGTCCGATAACAAATGGTCAATTTCATCAGAATATTCAAAGTCTAAATAAGAAGTTTTAGACCAGCTATCGTAGACAAAACCTGCAGCTTCTAATGGATGGGTGCGAATAGATACGGAAGGTAAGTCTTGATTGATGGTTTCAAATGAATTTAACCTTGGGTGTAGATAGAAATAAAGGGTGCCTCTTTCTTTTTGAGCTGATAAGTAAAACTCAGAACGCAATCTTGAGTCTACTTCAAAATCACTAGATCTAAAATCTTGAGGCATTTTTCTATCTGAATATTTATCCCATGTCCAGCCAGAAACTATTGATTTATCTTCTGACTTATAACAACCTTCTCCTTGAAGGCGGTATCTAGTTTTTTGTTTAGGATCATCAATAAGAACATCGTTAGCAACATAACTTCTTGTTAAAAGCTTTTTTCTTCTATCTTTTGATAGGTAATCAGTTTCAATTGCTCCTCCAAATCCTTTTTGCCATTGGTTATTTTTCCAGAAATCAGAGGGGAGTCTGTAATCCCCCCTAAGATAGATATAGAAATCATAATATGAATAAGCTTGAAGCCTTACTGATGCCTTGGGTCTTCCTCTGTCAAACTTAACGCTGTATTTAAAAGGTGGGTGAGGGTTTTTCTTTCTTAAAGAAGCTTTGATAGGAAAGAAAGGCACTGAAAGGAATTTGAAAAGATTAAATCTTACTCCATTTGCAGATAGTTTATAATCGTCAATCTGAACTTGTTTTGCTTTTAAATCCCAAGAGCTTTCATCTTTTTCACAGATAGAGATTGAAGTGTTATCTGCTTCTATTGTTTTGTCTGGTTTTAGAGTGATTTTTTCACTCGTAATATACCATGGACAAGATTGTGTTGTTGCACATTCTATGATTCCATATCCAGTATCTAGGTTGAATTTCAGTGTGTTTCCTACAAAAATTCGTTTTTGATATTGAAGGAGGATGTTTCCAGAAGCTTCTATGTTGTGTAAGAGTCTTCCTTCTTTAGTTGTATAGGTATAGGAGATATGATCAGCTTGTAGGCGAAAGTCATCTCCTTTGATAACTCCTCCTTTAGTTGTTTTTAAGATCCCACCTTTGTATATAGGATCAATTAGATCTACAGAGACCTTTTCAATCTTTGCTTCAACATAGCACAAGGAGAAAAAAGAGGAGAGTATAAAAAAAGCCTTTCGCATAAATCGTATATAACCTAAAGGTACCGACTATAACGAAAAAACCTTTTATTCAACAGCTCGTAGTAAAAGGCCAGCTAAAGCATAACGGTTTTTAGGGTTGCCGCTTTTTATCGCATCTAATATACAATGGATACTTTTTTTATTTTTTCTTTCTGCAAGAGCAGAAAAACAATCAACTAGAAGTTGGGTGGTTTCTTTATTTGTGAGTCGATAAGAGTGTTCCATTACTCTTTCATTCCAAGATAAAATAGGTTGAAGCTCTATAAGCTCATGGTTGATGTTCTTTTCGATAAACTGAAAGACTTTCTCTTGATAAGGTCCATCTTCTTTGAGTTTAAATAATGCTAATTGACAGTAGGTTCTAATCAAAGGAGCGCCAGGTTTATGAGCATATTTTTTTAATAGGTCTATAGCTTCTGTTCCTTTTAGATTCTGAAGCAAGGCCACAAGTTGAGGAATAAGGGGGTTCTGTTCTTTTTTAAATAGTTTTTCAGCTATTTTTAAAAAGGTTTTGTAGTCAAGGTACATGGCTTCTTCTAAAAACTTTTCCTTAATAGCAAAAGAAAGTGGTAAATTAATTCTTCTGTTTTTTGTATCCTGGTACGAATTACTAATGCAACGAAAGGCCATATGAGCTTTTCCTAGTGACGAAACAGGAGCAAAAGCTA
>Ga0180436_10006444_pt1 | contig 10207 bp, 10 predicted proteins | sample SS_ome_2_FD_132434 | JGI IMG/M metagenome (GOLD analysis project Ga0180436, IMG submission 132434) | Hypersaline lake sediment archaeal communities from the Salton Sea, California, USA - SS_3_S_2 metaG | ecosystem: Environmental > Aquatic > Non-marine Saline and Alkaline > Hypersaline >...
CGCAGCACCCGCGCGGGGGCGGGCGTGCGGATCATGGGGGTGCGGCGCGCAGGTGGCGCTCGAAGGCGTGGATGAGCGCGGCTGCCTCCGCGGCGGCGGTGGCGAAGCCGTCGTCCGCCGATCCCCGGGCCAGCGCGCCGCCGACGCCGGCGCCGACGGCGCCGGCCGCGAGGTAGTCGGCCAGGTTGCCGCTGCCGACGCCCCCAACGACGACGGCCTCGAGCGCGGGGTACGGCCCGCGCAGCGCCCGCAGGTACGCCGGCCCCATGGCGCTCGCGGGGAAGAGCTTGACGAAGCGGCCGCCCGCGGCGTGCACGGCGGCGACCTCCGATGGGGTCAGCGCGCCGCAGAGAACGCCGAGGTCGTGGGCGGCAGCGTAGGCCACAACGTCGGGCGCCACGTGTGGGGTCACAAGGAAGCGCGCGCCGGCCGCGTGCGCGGCCTCGGCGAGCGCGCGCGACGTCACGGTGCCAGCCCCCACGAGCATGTCGGGCGGCGCCACGCGGGCCAGTTGCGCGACGAGCGGCAGCGCCCCCGGCTCGGACAGGGCGAGCTCGATGACGCGGATGCCGGCCGCGTGCAGGGCCTGCACCCGCGCCGCCAGCGTGTCGCCAGCGACGCCGCGCAGGATCGCGACGATGCCGTGCCGGCGCAGGCCCGCCGCCAAGGCGTCGCGGCCCGACGTCACGCCGCGCCCCCGGCGCGCCGCTCGTACAGCGCCACGGCCCCGGCCACCGCCGCGAGGTCGGCCGTGGCGCCGTCGACCCGCACGATGGGCCGCGCGCCGTCCGCCAGCAGTTGGGCCAGCACGTCGGGGAAGACGCCGTGGCCGTACAGCACGACCGGGGTGGCGGGGTCGCCGCCGGCGAGCAGGGGGAGGTCGAGCGCCGCGAGGGCGCCGATGAGGTAGGCGGTCATGCGTTCCCGGCCGATCCCGGCAAGGTGCTCGCCCACGCGCACGAGGAAGGCCGCGCGGCCGACGCCATGATCGCGGGCGGCCCGCGCGCCCGCGGCGACGGCGGCGGGATCGAGCTCGAGGCCGGCGAGGGCGACCGTGCTGCTCTTGAGGATGGTGTGCTCGGTCATGGCGGCCAGGAGCTCGCCGGTCATGGCGGTGCGCGACGCCGTGATGCGGCCGTCGGCGTCGACCTCCACCGCCTTGTGGTGGGAGCCGAAATGGAGGTAGGTGGCGGCGGTCGTGATGCCGAGGCAGTCCCGCAGCCCCACGACCTCGGCCTCCTCGCCGCGCAGCACGTCGCCCGCGTCTAGGCCCGCCAGGTCGAGGGTGGCCGGGCGCGTCTTCACCCCCGGCACGAACGCGAAGGGCAGGTCGGCGACGTCGTCGAAGCGGACCTCAACGATGCCGGCCGCGAGCTCGTCGGGTCCGGCCGGCGCGGGCAGGTGCGGCACCTCGTGCAGGCCGAGGTTGGAGGTGATCATGCCGGAGCAGATCGCCGCGCGTGGGGTCGCGCCGGTGGCCGACCGGGCCTCCGCGAGCAGCTCGCTCAGGGCGGCGCGAATGCGGCCCGTGTGGCCCTCGATGGCCGTGTCGCGCGCGCCCGCCTCTCGGTCGCCCGACCAGGCGACTGCGCCGGCGTGCCACACGCGCACGCGCGTGCGGGTCGTCCCCGAGTCGACGACGGCGTAGGTGGCGCTCATGCGCGGACCCCCGCCGGGAGCGCGAGGGCGCGCACCTTGGCCTCGTCGACCTCGATCCCGAGGCCGGGTGCGTCGGGCACGGCGACGGCGCCATCGGCGAGCCTGAGCGCGGGACGCCTCAGGATCGCGTCGCCGAGCGGGTTCTCGCCGAACCAGAACTCGTGGCGCACGAGATTCGGTAGGGCGGCGGCGACGTGGAAGCTGGCCACGAAGTGGATTGCCGAGCCGATGCTCACGTGCGGCGTACAGGCCACGCCGAAGGCGTCGGCGAGTACGCCGATGCGCCGCAGCTCGGTGATGCCGCCCGCGCGGCAGACGTCGGGCTGCACCACCTGCAGCGCGCCGCGCTTGAGGTAGTCGAGCACCTGGTAGCGCTGCGTGATGACGTCGTTGGCGAGCGGGATCGCCAGGGCGCGGGCCACCTCGGCGTAGCCGTCGATGAACTCGTGGGGCAGCGGCGCCTCGAAGAAGCCCACGCCCAGGCGCTCGAGCTCGCGGCCGACGCGCACGGCCGTGTCGACGTCGTAGTTCCCGGCCGCGTCGGCGAAGAGCTCGAAGCCGTCGCCGAGGTGCGCGCGCACCGCCGCCACCGAGGCGACGTCGGCGAGAGGGTCGAGCCCGATCGCCATCTTGAGCCCGTGGAAGCCCCGCTCGCGGGCGCCGGCGGCGGCCGCGAGCATGCGCTCGTGGTCGGGCGCACCGGGCGCATCCAGGGTCGCGGGGACGCCCGAGGCGTACACAGGGATGCGGTCGCGGTAGGCGCCGCCCAGCAGCTGGTGGATTGGCGCGCCGACGGCCTTGCCGGCGAGGTCCCACAGGGCGATGTCGACGCCACTGATGGCCTCGAGCAGGAAGCCGCTGTGGTGGCCGCGGAGCCGCATCGAGGCGTAGAGGGTCTCCCACAGGGGCTCGACGCGGCGCGGATCAGCGTCCAGCAGCAGGTCACGCAGGAGGTCGTCGACGATGGCCTTGGCGACGCGCGGGGCGACGGGCGCCTTGGCCTCGCCCCAGCCGACCAGGCCGGTGTCGGTCTCGATGCGCACGAGGGTGGTCTCGAAGCCGTGGGCGTAGGACGGCCGCATGCGGCCCGGATGCGGGAAGCGCAGCGGCCGCCAGTGGGCGAGCGGCTCGCGGTCGGCGCCGCCGCCGCCCCAGGTCGCCTTGCCCCAGTACGTGCCCGCGGGGTTGGGGGCGGAGATCGCGATGGCCTCGACGTCGACGATCCTCATGGCGTTCCCTCCGTGCGCGGTGGGGTCAGCGGACCCGGTACCGCGCGACCACGTCCTCGCGCACCTCGACGCCCAACCCGGGCCGATCGGTGGCGACGTGAAGGTACCCGTCGCGCCAGTCCAGCGGCTCGGTCAGCAGGTCGTCCACCAGGGGGTTCTCGAACACGGGGTACTCGTGGATCCAGACGTGCCGCTCACTGGCGGCCCAGTGGAGCGACGCCGCGATGTGGAGGGCGGCGCCGATGCTGACGTGCGGCGCGATGCGGACGTCGTGGGCGCCGGCGAGCACGCCGATGCGGTGGCAGGCGGTGAGGCCGCCGGCGCGGCAGACGTCCGGCTGCGCCACGTCGTAGGCGCCGCGCGCGAAGAGGTCCGCGAAGCGGTAGTGGGTGCACTCGCACTCGCCGCCGGCGATGGCGACGTCGACCTTGCGGCGCAGGGCGACGTAGCCCTCGACGTCCTCGGGCGGGACCGGCTCCTCGAACCAGGCGAAGCCGTGGTCCTCCAGGACGCGCGCCATGGCCACGGCCTCGGCCACGGTGTAGCGGCAGTTCGCGTCCGCCATGAGGTCCATGCCGCCGCCGACGGCGGCGCGGGCCTGGGCGACCTTCGCGCGGTCGACCGCCGGGTCCTGGCCGACCTTGAGCTTCATGGCCGTGAACCCGGCGTCACGGTGGCGGCGGGCAGCCTCGGCGAGGTCTGCGGGCGCGAGCCACTGCAGCACCGAAGCGTAGGTGCGCACGCGCGCCTGCTGCAGCCCACCCAGGAGCGTATAGCACGGGACCCCGAGCGCCTTGCCAGCAAGGTCGTGGAGGGCGATGTCGACACCGCTGATCGCCTCCTGCATGAAGCCGAGCGCGTGCCCGCGGGGGCGCATGAGGGTATACATGCGGTCCCACGCGGGCGCCGTACCGAGCGGGTCGGCGCCGACGAGGGCGGGGGCGATGAGGACGTCGACGACCGTCTTGGTGACCTCGGGCGCCACCGGGGCGTGCACCTCGCCCCAGCCGACGGTCCCGTCGTCGGCGGTGACCTTGACCAGCGTCGTCTCGGCGAACGCGAAGGGGACCGCGAAGCTCGCGGCCTTCCAGGTGTCGATGCCGGGCACGGGCGCCTTGAGGACCATGGCTTCGATGTGGGCGATCTTCATGCGGAGGCCTCCGGTGCGGACGCGCGGTGGAGTTCGAGCAGCGTGAGGAGCAGGGGGCCCTGGCCCCACGGGAACACGCCCACGTCGCGCTCGGCGTAGGTGGCGCGGTCGCCGACGGGCGTGGCGGCGGAGACGCGCAGGCCGCCGTCCGCGTCGACGTGGGCCGCCAGCGCAGCGGCCGCCCGCGCGTTCATGGAGTCGATCGCTTCCTGCAGCTCGGGGGCGACTTGGCCGAGGCGTCGCGCCTTCAGGCCCGCCGACGCGAACAACGCCGCCGTCGAGTTCTCCAGCGGGGTGGTCGGATCGTCGAGGACGGTGCGCCACAGGCCCGACGCGTCCTGCAACGGGACCAGCGCGCCCAGCAAGCCGTTGGCGAGGTCCGCGACCTCGGCCCGCGCGGGATGCGCGGACGGGAGCGCCTCGAGCGTGTCCAACAGGCCGTGCAGGGCCCAGCCGTTGCCGCGCGCCCAGCGGCAGGCGCTGCGCCGCCGGGCGGCGATGTCGTAGCCGTGGTGGAAGAGCCCCGTCTCGGGGTCGCGTAGGACCCGGGCGTAGGCCAGCAGCTGGTCGACGCCGAACGTCGTCCAGGCGTCGTCGTCCGTCGCGCGGCCGAGGGCCGTCAGGAAGGGCGCGTCCAGGGCCATGCAGTCGACCCAGATGGTGTCGCGCCACACGTCGAGGTCGCGGCGGTGGACCGCGACGCCGTCGACGCGCGGGAAGCCCGCGAGCAGGCGCGCGAGGTCGAGGGCCGTGGTGAGCAGGAGATCGTCTGGCTCGGCCGCGTGCAGGTGCAGCAACGGGACGCCGGGGGCGACGTGGTCCGCCGGAGCGAGGCGCGGCCCGGTTCGTGCCCAACCGACGACGAGGTCGCGCACGAACGCTGCCGGGCGCGTGTCGCCCGTGAGTTCGTGGACCTCGAGGAGGGCGCGCAAGGCGATGTCCTCGCCGAAGCCCCAGACCCGGTAGGGGTAGGCGAGTGCGCGCGCGCTCGCCGCGGTCGCCACCGCGACGCGATCGGCGTGGTGGCCGGCGTCGCGGGCTGGGCTCATGCGTGGGCGACGTCGTCGAGCAGGTCCGCCGCGCCGGCGAGGAGCGCGTCGAGCTCGGCGTGGTCGCCAGCGTCGAGCGGAACCGCGCCCACCCGCACGTGGGCGGCGCCGATCAGGCCGCGCCGGCGCAGCACCTCCTTGGTCATGTCCATGCGGAACACCGTCTGGAACGTGAGCAGGGGCAGTGTGCGGTCGTACAGAGCGCGCGCGCCGACGGCATCGCCAGCGCGGTAGCGCTCGTAGATGCGCACGTGCACCTCGGTCAGCTCGCAGGCTGGCATGGCGCCGATGGCGCCGCGGTTGAGCTCGTCCATGATGTAACGGCCGCCGGCGCCGCCGAACACGCCCGCTAGCGAGGGGGGTGGGTCGCTGAGGAGCTGGGTGATCCGCTGGCCGCCCGGCGTGTTCTCCTCCTTGACGTAGCGCACGGCCGGGACCCGGCGCAGGAGGCCCTTGACGACCTCGGTGCCGAAGGCGGAGCCGAGCGGCGGGGGCGCGTTCTGGATGACGAGCGGCACGTCGACGGCGGCGGCGATGCGCTCGAAGAGGGACACGACGGCCGAGGCTGGGTCGCGCACGACGTAGGGCGGCATGACCATGAGCGCGTCCACGCCGATCGCGGCGACGCGCTTCGCGAGGTCCAGCGCGGCCTGCGGGCTGGCGGCCGTCGCGGTGCCGACGACCGGCACGGCGCCGCCGACCTCGTGGACGACGACCTCGGTGAGCGCGACGCGCTCGTCGTCGCTGAGCGCGTAGAACTCGGAGGCGAGGGCCGGGAAGGCGACGCCGTGGGCCCCGGCCGCCAGCACGTAGCGCACGACCCGGGCGAAGCCCTCGCGATCGAGCGAGCCGTCGGCGTGGAAGACGCTCGGGAGGATGGGGACGATGCCGTGGAGGTCCTTCATCCCTTCACGCCCCCCGCCGCGATGCCCTGGATCAGGTAGCGTTCGAGGAACGCGAAGAAGAGGATCACGGGGACGATGAAGACCAGCGAGGCGGCCATGATGTCGCTCCATTGGACGAGGTACTGCTGGTTGAACGAGGCGATGCCGATGGGTCCGGTCCAGCGGTCCGCGCCGGAGATGAGGGTGGAGGCGAACACGAACTCGCCCCAGGTGATGATGGCGCAGTAGACGGTGGTGGCCGCCAGGCCCGGGAGCGAGAGCGGCAGAACGACGCGCGCGAGCGCGCCCAGCGCCGTGGTGCCGTCGATCATCGCGGCGTCTTCGAGTTCCCGCGGGATGCTGTCGAAGAAGCCCTTCAGCATCCACGCGCCGAAGGGCACGACGAAGGTCGTGTTGGCGATGATCACGGCGACGTAGCTGTCGTTGAGGCCCAGGCGAACGAAGATGAAGTACAGCGGGATGATCAGCAGGCTCGCCGGGAGCATCCGCGCCACCAGCAGGAAGTAGCCCGTCTCGCGCACCCCGGCGTAGCGGAAGCGCGACATCGCGTACCCGGCGAGCGCGGAGATGGGCACGGCGATGACCATCGTTGCGCCCGTGATGATCGTGGAGTTGAGGAACCAGCGGAAGATAAGCGTTTCGCTCAGGACGCGCCGGAATGTCTCGACGGTCAGGTCCGTCGGGAAGAAGCGAGGGGGATACGAGAGCAACTGGTTCCCCGGCCGCAAGGCGGTGACGAGCATCCAGTAGAGCGGGAAGAGCAGCGCGATGAGCGTGAGGATGACCAGCACGTAGACCAGGAGCGTGGTCGTGCGTCTGCGCAGCAGCATCGGGGCCTCCTCGCCGCCTCAGTAGAACGACCGCGAGGTCGCCCGCAGGTAGAGGTAGGTGGCGATCACGGAGAGCAGCAGCGTGACCATCCCGATGGCCGCCGCGTAGCTCATCTCGAAGTATTGGAAGGCCTCGCGGTAGATCTGGATCGACAGCGTCTCGGTCGCGCCGCTAGGCCCGCCCCCGGTCATGATGTAGATCACCTCGAAGAAGCGGAACAGCCACAGCGTCGAGATGACCAGCGAGATGCCGATCACGTTGCGCAGGGCCGGGATCGTGATGAAGCGGAACTGCTGGGAGGCGCTGGCGCCGTCGACGCGGGCCGCCTCGTAGAGCTCGCCCGGGATGGACTGCATGCCGGCGAGCAACGTGATCGTGAAGAAGGGGTAACCCTTCCAGATCGTCGCCGCCAGGACCGCCATCAGGGCCGGCAGGGGCTGCGTGAACCAGGACACGGGCTCGGCGACGATGCCGAGCGTGAGCAGCAGGTAGTTGACGACGCCGAACGAGGCGTTGAACATCCACATGAAGATGCTCGCGGCCACGACGCCCGGGATGGGCCAGGGAAGAACGATGAGGACACGGGCGAGGAAGCGGCCGCGGAAGGGCTGATTCAGCAGCACTGCCGTGAAGAGACCGATGGCGAACGACCCGAGCGTCCCCCAGAACACGTAGTAGAGCGTCACGCGCAGCGACTGCCAGAATCCGGGCGAGGACAGCATGTCGACGTAGTTGCGCAGGTGCGGATTGCCCGTGAACCCGCGTGCGATGCGGAACACCTTGACGTCGTAGAAGCTCATCTGCGCCGCCATGAGGAGCGGGTACAGGATCACGAGGGCCACGACGGCGACGGCTGGCAGGAGCAACGCCACGGCGAACAGGCGGCTGCGGGCCGCGCTGGTGAGCCGCCGGCGCGGCGCGGGGGTCGGGGTCAGGGTAGTCGGGGTGGGGATCACGGGCCCTCTCGCTCTCGGACGGCGGTGAAGGGGCCGGGGCACAAGCCCCGGCCCCCGTCTGCGGGTTCAGCGCAGGCGCCGGAGTTCGGCCTGCAACTGGTCGAGCACGCGGTCGTAGTCCTGGTCCTGGACCACGGCGGAGAGGGTCGCTTCGACGGCCAGATCGCGGAAGCGGGTGTACTCGGTGACGTACGCCGGGGGCAAGTAGTCGCGGGCCACAGCGGCCGCCTGGACGAACTGCTCCATGTTCGGGTTGGCGGCGAGGAAGGCGGCGTCGAGGACGCCCTTGCGGGCCGGCGGCTGCCCGGCGATCGTCGCGTAGGCGGCCTGCCACTCGCTGGTCGTGAAGAGTTGGATGAACTCCCAGGCCAGCTCCTGGCGTTCCGATGCGATGTCGGCGGGAACGGCGAGCACGTTGCTGGCACCGCCGTACACGGCGCCACCGAAGGGCGTCTGGGCGACCTGCAGACCGGCCTGGATCTCAGGCGCGGCGCTGTTGATGAAGCCCTGGATCCACGGGCCCTCGAGCATCATGGCGGCGCGCCCCTCGATGAAGAACTGGCGCTTTCCGTTGTTGTCCAGGCCGAGCGGCACCGAGCCGTCGTCGATCATGCGGCGCATCTGGGTCCAGGCGTACTTGATCGCGTCGCGTTGCAGGTTCCCCTCGGCGTCGACCCAGTGGGCGTCGGCGCCGTACTCGAAGATGAACGAGCCTGCCGTGGTCTCGACGCCTGCGTGGGTGACCGTCGGGAAGACGAAGCCGTACTGGTCGATGGTGCCGTCGCCGTCCTTGTCGACGGTCAGCGCCTGGGCCATCTCGATGAGCTCTTCGCTGGTGGTGGGCGGGCCGGAGAGGCCGGCCTCCTCGAACGCGGCCTGGTTCCAGCCGAGCACGTATCCGTAGCCAAGGATGACCACGCACAGCGTCTGACCCTCGTACGAGCAGGTCGGCTGTACGGGCGACCACTCCGTCAGCACGGGGGCGTCGGCGGCCGCGAGGCGCTCATCCAGTGGGGCGAGCCAGCCTTCCTGGGCGTACACCATGAAGTTCGCCGCAGGCATGTGGAAGATGTCAGGCGGGTTGCCGCCGGCGAAGCGGGTGACCATCTTCTGGTTGTAGCCGGAGAACGGCTCGTGGGTGAACTCGATGGCGACGCCGGGGTTGCGAGCCTCGAAGTCGGCGATGAGGGCCTTCCACCAGTCGGACGTGCCGGGCTCGGTGGCCTGCCAGGAGGGCATGTCGAGGGTGATCGACTGCGCCGTGCCCTGGCCGCCGAGGGCGGCCAGGGCGATGGCCAGGGCGAGCAGGACGGGTCGGATGGTTCGGGAGATGCGCATCGTGCCTCCAATGTTGACGGTCGAGGGGTTCACGGGTTCATGCACTTCGGTTTCCGGTCCGATCGGCTCGCCCCCTTTCGGTGGTCACGACGTCCTCGATCAGCGAGGCGCTGGAGCGCCGCAGGTGCGCGTCGAGGGCGCGCTGCATGGCGGCGACGTCGCGGCGGCGTAGGGTCTCGACGATGGCGGCGTGCTCGGCGGTTTCGATCGGCACGCGGGCCAGCCAGGTGGTGGCGTTGAGGTGGGCCCGTGCGATGCGGACGTGGGCGCGGAGGTCGGCGTACATGGAGATCAGCCTTCGGTTGCCCGAGAGCTCGACCAGTCGTTGGTGGAACTCGAGGTTGCAGGCGTCGTGGGCCTTCGCCCGGGCGCTCGTGTCGCGTGCCTCGTGCACCGACCGTTCCATCCGGTGCATCAGGTCTTCCAGTGCGGCCACGTCGTCGTCGGTGGCCCGCACGCAGGCGGTCTCGCAGGCCAGCACCTCGAGCGCCCGCCGAAGGTCGAGGGTCTCGGCGTAGTCGTTGGGCGTGAACTCGGCGACGAAGGTGCCGCGGCGTGGCTGGACCTCGACCAGTCCCTCGCCGGCGAGCATCGTCAGCGCCTCGTGGACCGGCGTACGCGACACGTGCAGCTGCTTCGCGACCTCGTCGACGTTGATCTTGCTGCCGGGCGCGAAGGTGCGGCTCACGATGCCCTCGCGGAGCATCTGGACCACGGTGTCGGTGACTCGCGGGGCCTTGATGGCGCTCAGCGCGGGGGTGTCCAACGGCGACCTCCGGTTCCGCGTCGGCTCACGGGCGATGTGGCCGGAGCTTGACGCGCGTGACGTAAGATGTAATATCTGAAATGTTACACATCACTGTTGGCGGCGTCAAGACGGTGCCCCCGCTGCGTCCGCCAGGGTGCGAGGAGGTCCGCATGGGCAACGGCGAGATCGACCGAGCGGCTGTGGTGGCGGCGTTCGCCGCGCACGCCGGCCTCGAGCTGGACGAGGACGAACGCGCGCGCCTCGAGGCCTACGTGACGACCGTCTGGGACATGGCGGCGAGGCTCCGTCAGGTGCCGACGCCGGGGCTGGAAGGGGCACGCG
>Ga0180436_10006445_pt1 | contig 10205 bp, 11 predicted proteins | sample SS_ome_2_FD_132434 | JGI IMG/M metagenome (GOLD analysis project Ga0180436, IMG submission 132434) | Hypersaline lake sediment archaeal communities from the Salton Sea, California, USA - SS_3_S_2 metaG | ecosystem: Environmental > Aquatic > Non-marine Saline and Alkaline > Hypersaline >...
CGTGGCGTGACTTAAGGCACTGTCGGCTTGATGAATACAACAAAATAATATATAAGTGATATCAAAAGGAGATCAATCATGAAAATCCAGGAAAATACGAGAAAGGTCGCTTCGGGTTACGTGGCGCTGGTGGTGCTGCCGCTGCTCACGGCGGGGATCGTCTGGATGCTGGTGCGTGCGGTAGTGGCGGAGAGCGTGCTGTACATCATCCTCAACATCGTGTTGTTGGTGGTGATGCTGATCCTGTTCATGGGCTTTTTCATGGTGCACCCGAACCAGGCCAAGGTGCTGCAGCTGTTCGGCACCTACGTCGGCAGCGTACGCGAAACCGGCCTGCGCTGGGCCAACCCCTTCTACTCCAAGGAAACGGTGTCGCTGCGCGTGCGCAACTTCGAAAGCGGGCAGATGAAGGTCAACGACAGCAGCGGCAACCCGATCGAGATCGCCGCGGTCGTGGTCTGGAAAGTGGTCGATTCGGCCGAGGCGATGTTCGAGGTCGACGACTACGAGAGTTTCGTGCAGATCCAGTCCGAGGCCGCGTTGCGCAACATGGCCACCAGTTACCCCTACGAGGCGCACCAGGAAGACGAAGTCGCGCTGCGGAGCGACCCGCAGACCATCGCCGAGCGCCTGCGCGAAGAGGTGCAGGACCGCCTCGACAAGGCCGGCGTTGAGGTGATCGAGGCGCGCATCAGCCACCTGGCTTATGCGCAGGAGATCGCCAGCGCCATGCTGAAACGCCAACAGGCGCAGGCGATCGTGGCGGCGCGGCGGCAGATCGTGGACGGTGCGGTCGGCATGGTTCAAATGGCTTTGACGGAGCTGGAAGAGCAGGGCGTGGTCAATCTCGACGAAGAGCGCAAGGCGAGCATGGTCAGCAATCTGCTGGTCGTGCTCTGCGGCGAGGAAAACGCGCGCCCGGTGGTCAACGCCGGTTCGCTCTACAGCTGAGTCCGGAGGGCGGGGGCCCGCGGGCCCCCGCCGATTTTCGATGCCCCGCAAGAAGTCATTTCCCCTGAGGATCAACGAGGAAACCTGGGAAGCGCTGCGCCGCTGGTCGGACGACGAACTGCGCAGCGTCAATGCCCAGGTCGAGTACGTGATCCGCGAAGCCCTGCGCCAGGCGGGGCGCCTGCCGCGCCCGGGGCAGGAAATGGACGACCAGGATTAAGCCCGGCCGCCAAAAGCCGTAGAATAAGCACTTCCCCGAACGCGAGAACCGTCCCGATGAAAGTTCTTCTGAAGCTGCTGCTGGCTACCGTTCTGAGCGCTGGTGTCCAGGCCGCCGAACCCGAGTGTTTCCCCGATGAGGTCCTGCCGGACAACGGCTTTCCTTCTGTCAAGCTTGAGACCAGCATGGGCGACATCGTCATCGAGCTTAACCGGATGCGTGCGCCGGTCACCGCCAACAACTTCCTGCGTTACGTGCTTGCCGGCGCCTACGACGGCACCATCTTCCACCGCGTGATGCCGGGTTTCGTCGTGCAGGGCGGCGGCTACACCGAGGCCATCGAGGAGCGTGAACTGTTTCCGCCGATCATCAACGAATCCGGCAACGGCCTGAAGAACCAGATGATGACGGTGGCCATGGCCCGCTTCAACGACCCGCACTCGGCCACCAACCAGTTCTACTTCAACCTGGCGGACAACGATTCGCTCGATCCGAATTCGCGGAGCTGGGGTTACGCGGTGTTCGGCGAGGTGATCGGTGGCTGGGACGTGGTGATGGCAATCGCCGGGGTGGAAACCGGCTACAGCGCAGCGCTGGACGCCGAGGACGTGCCGCTGACGCCGGTCAAACTGATCAAGGCGTCCGTGCTCGAAACGCCTTGAGCGCCGCCTGAGCCGCCCGCACAGCCGAGCCTGAGCCATGGGCCTGGGTGAATTCTTCGCGCTCAGCTCCGCCTTCGTGTGGGCGCTGGCGGTGGTGCTGTTTCGCCGCGCGGGCGAGGACCTGCCGCCGTTCGAAACCAACCTGTTCAAGATAGCGCTCGGCTTCGTGCTGTTGTGGCCGACCATATTGCTGGTCGAGGGCACCGCGCCGCCGAGCTTCAGCGGCGTCGAGGTCTTCACCGCCGTGCTGTCCGGTTACCTCGGCATCGCCGTGGCCGACACCTGGTACTTGCGCGCCCTGCATCTCGTCGGGGCCGGCCGGATCGGGATCATCTCCAGCCTGCTCAGCCCGTTCGTCATCCTGCTGTCCGTGCTGTTCCTCGCCGAGCGCCTGAGCGCCTGGCAACTCGGCGGCTTCGGCCTCGTGATGCTGGGCCTGCTGCTGGTCAGTTGGCAAGCCAACCGGGAACAGATCGACCTCGCCGAACTGCGGCTGGGCATGCTGTACGGCATCAGCGCGGTGTTCCTGATGGCGGTGGGCGTGGTGATGGTGAAACAGATCCTGGAAACGCGTTCGTTCATGTGGACCGTGCAGTTGCGGATGTCAGGCGGTATCGCGGGGATGCTGCTTTTCATCGCCCTGCGCGGGCGCTTCGCGGCGGTGCGGGCCGCCTTTCGCCGGCCGCTGCCCTGGACGCTGATCGTTTTGGCCAGCTTTTTCGGCAGCTACCTGTCGATGTTGATGTGGCTCTACTCCTACAAGCTGATCCCGGCATCCGTTTCCTCAGTTCTCAACCAGAGCGCTAACGCCTGGATCGTGCTGCTCGCCTGGCTGGTGCTGCACGAGTATATCGGCGCGCGCAAACTGCTCGGCCTGTTGCTGACGACCGCCGGCGTCCTGGTCATGCTGCTGGCGTGAAGCGGGTCGACTGGTGCAGACTGGCAGCGTGACCACGCAGGAGCACAACGGAACCGCTGCGCGGCAGGCCCCCGGGGGCTGGTTGCTGACAACGCTGCTGGCGGCGCTCGTCGCGCTGTCATCCTTCAGCACGGTCGACCGCGTCGCCGAGGCCGAGTACGAGGGCTTGTTCCAGCGTGCCCTGGTTACCTTCGCGCTGGCCCGGACCCTCAACGGCGTGATCTCCGCCGTGCAGGGCACCGAGCTGGCGTTGCAGCCCGCCGGCGTGGGCGTCACGCTGACGCCGGGCGAAATTCTCGACCCGGTCAACGACCTCGTGGAACGCTTTTCCTGGATCATGCTCGGCGCCACGCTGTCGCTGGGGGTTCAGCAGGTGTTGCTGGACATCGGCCAGTGGTGGGTGCTGAAAGTGCTTGTGGCGGTGTTGGCGCTGACCTGGATCGGGGTCTCGTGGCGGCGAAGCGGCAACGAGCATGGCGGGCGCACGCATACCTGGCTGTGGCGCGCGCTCATCGCCGTCCTGCTGCTGCGGTTCGCCGTACCGCTGGCGATGATCGTCAACGAGGCGGTTTACGATCTTTTCCTGGAGGGGCGTTACCTGGAGAGCACCGCTGTCATAGAATCGGCGGAAGCCGAAATCGATGTCATCCACGAAGAGGCCTCGCCCGCGGTGGAAGGCGAAGGCGTGCTCGACGCGCTCGGCCGCAGCTTCGACAGCACCCGCCAGTCCCTCGACTTCAGGCAAAAGCTCGCCTCGATCAGCGAGCGGGCCACCGACCTGATCGAACACCTGCTGCAACTCGGCGTGGTGTTCATTTTCCAGACCGGCTTGTTGCCGATCGCATTTCTCTGGCTGTTTCTCAAACTGTTCCGATACCTGATCCGCCCTATATATTGACATCAATGTCATTATATGACAGCATAGTCAATGCAAGGGGGCGCCTGGACCGTTAGACGGGCTTCGGGTTGCCGGGTCAAGGGGGAACCGCCCGGCACGCGCGGACCGAATCCCGTCACGGTCACCCGGAAAAGTCCGGGCTTCGGCCCGGGCTTTTCCACTTCGAACACGACGCAACGGAGAAAGTAAATGCCCCAGTCCAGCGACGCCCGCCTGCAGGAAGCCGACCTGCTCGCACGGGCGGTGGAAAATGTCTTCAGAAAACTGATCCGCTTCCTGGTGGGACGCATGTCCCTGGTCAGGTTGCAGGAAATGATCCGGTTCATCTACATCGACGAGGCCGAGAAAAAGCTCAAGGCGGAGCGTCCGGGCAAGAATGTGCCGCTGACGCGGCTCGCTTTGCTCACGGGTCTTGACACCCGCACACTGACGCGTGTGCGGGAACAGCTGTACGAGGGGGAACCCCAGTACGAACCCAAGTTCCTGTCGGAGCTGACGCCGGAGAGCGCGGTCGTGGAGGCCTGGGCCAGTCTGAAGCCGGGCCGACGGGTGCTCGAGTACGGACAGGAGGGGCAGGGATTCGAGAAACTGGTCCGTTCGACCATTCCAACCCGCGGTATCACGATCCAGTCGATCATCAAGCGCCTCGTGGACACCCGCAGCGTAGAGCAGGACAAGGAGGAACGCACGCTCACCCTGCTGGTCGACCATTACTCGCCTTACCTGTCCGACGACGAACCCAACATGATCAACGCCGCGTTTTCCGCGATCGCCAACCTGATCACCACCATCGAGTACAACGTGATAGGGGACCGGCGTGACCGCCTGTTCCAGCGCCAGGCGTGGACGTTCCGCCTCGACCCGGACGACCGCGTGGCATTCCGCGGCGCCATGCGCACGTTGCTCGAGGGTTATGAGCAGAAAGCCATGCGCACGATCGAGCCCTGGGAGCAATCGCGTTATGGAGGGGATCTGGTAACCGCCGGCGTAGGTCTTTACTATTTCGAGGAAAACGCGATAAATACATGAAATAAATGAAAAATGGCGCCCTCGACACGATTCGAACGTGTGACCTATCGCTTAGGAGGCGATTGCTCTATCCTGCTGAGCTACGAGGGCGCTGCCGGTTGGAATTCTAGCGGATCAGAGCCAGCAGGTCATCGGTAATCACGGCCCGGCGCCAACCCGTCATGCGCTCGGGGATGTCACGGCCCCCCGCGTCGGCGCGCAGCAGGCGCTCCAGTTCGCGGCGCGATGCCAGCAGCGCGGGGTCCACGCCCAGTTCGCGGGCCCTTTTCTGCACGAGGTCGCGCATTCTGCCCAGCAGGCGGCGCTGGTCGTTGTCGAGCGGCGCCGGGCGGTGCACCGGCCGATCGTCGTTCGCGGCTTCCCGGATCTGCTTGAGCAGGGCATCGGCGTAGCGCGCCAGCGCCTTGGGATGAATGCCCTCGATTTTCTGAAGCTCATCCCGCGTTGACGGTCGCGCGCGGGCCAGGTTTACCAGGCCCGCGTCGGCGATGACGAACCCGCGGGCCAGGTTCTTCTGCTCAGCAACCTGTTCGCGCCAGGCGGCCAGCGCCCGCAGGGCCGGCATGGCATCCGGGTCCAGCCGGGTCATGCCCGAGACCCGCAGGTAGGCCTTTTCGGGCGCCACGACCTGGTGCGCGTTGCGCTGGGCGCGTTGAACTTCTTCGTGCATCCAATCAAGGCGTCCGATCGCTGCGAGCTTTTCGATCAGCGTTTCATGCATTTTCGGCAGCAACACCACGTCCATCGCCGCGTAGTGCAATTGACGCCCGGTCAGCGGCCGGCGGCACCAGTTGGAACGGGTCTGTTCCTTGTCGACCTCGACGCCCAACAGCCATTGGACGGTCGCGTGGTAGCCCATCTGCAGGGGTTGTCCGAGCATGGCGCAAGCGATCTGTGTGTCCACCAGGGGCTCGGGCAGGGCGCCGACCGAGTGCAGCAGCACCTCCAGGTCCTCGGAACCGCTGTGCAATACCTTGGTCACGCCCGGGTCTTCGAGCAGTTCCTTCAGCGGTTCGAGTCCCGCCAACCGGACCGGGTCGACCAGCCAGGCCGTCTCGCCGTCCGAGACCTGCACCAGGCCGAGTTGCGCCCGGTACGTGCGCTCGCGCACGAACTCGGTATCGATGCCGAGCACTTGCTTACCGTTCCAGGACTTTTTCGCATCGGAAAGTTGTGCCGCCGTTTCCAGCAGGATAGGATGATCGGCAGCCGAAAGGGATCGTTCGAGTCTTGTTCTTGTCATGGCTTTCCCGGAAAATTCACCAGTTCCCGTCACGATGGAGTTCTGAAGCGCACATGCTACAGGCAAGGGAAAAAGCATGCATATTTCTTTTGCTCGCCGGCCTCGCGCTGGGGGGCGGCGCGCGTGCGCAGGAGCCGGAGGAACGCGATGCTTCACCCGATTTCAAACGCATCGGCGCAGAGCCGGTGGAGAACGAGCCGGTTCTCGACCTGAGCCTGCCGCAGCCCGAACAGAAGCCGGAAACGCCCGAACAGCGGGCGGAGCGCCTGCGGCGTGAACGGCAGGCGGTGATCGACGGGCACCTGGCGGCGGCGCAGGAAGCCATGCTGGCCGGCCGCGTCGACCAGCCGCCAGAAGACAGCGCCTGGACGCATTACCGCGAGGCGCTGGACCTCGACCCCGGCAACGAGGCGGCGCGCGCCGGCCTGGCGAGCGTGCAGGCGGCCCTGATCGAGCGCGCCCTGGCCTATGCCCGGGACCTGGATTTCGAAACGGCCGACCGCGTACTCGAAGACGCCGCGCTGGTCACCGACGATCCGGACACCATCCTCCGGGCGAAAGACGAAATCAGCGAATTTCGCGAAGAGTACGCGGCCGAACTGGAAGTCCAGGCCGTTTCCGCGATGGACGCGGGCCGATTCGAGCAGGCGGAACGCGCCCTGATCGGGCTGGTCGCGCTGGGCGGCATGGACAGCGAGGTCAACCGGCTGCGCCGCCGCATGGAGGAGGCCAGGGTATACGGCGGACTCAAGCCGGGCCAGGTGATCCGCGACCACTTCGTCAGTGGCGGCGGCTGGAGCCCCGAGTCGGTCATCATCGAGGCCGGCAGTTTCCAGATGGGTTCGATCGCCCTCGAAGAAGGCCGGGAAGACAACGAGGGTCCGCAGCACCGCGTCACCTTCCGGCGCGGTTTCGCGATTGGCCAGTCTGAAGTAACCGTCGGCCAGTTCCGCGCGTTCGTGGACATGGCGGGTTACCGCACCGACGCGGAAAAACACGGTTACTCGATGGTTTACGACCACTATTCCGGCCGGCTCGCGCGCCGCGACGATATCTACTGGGAGCATGATTACGAGGGCCGACCGGCCCGGGCCGAGTTCCCGGTGGTCCACGTTTCCTTCAACGACGCGCTGGCCTACGTGAAGTGGCTGGCGCGGAATACGGGCAAGCCTTACCGGCTGCCGTCCGAGGCCGAGTTCGAATTTGCGCTCCGCGCGGGCCGGTTAACCCGCTTCTGGTGGGGCGACGGCTCGCCCGCGCGCACCGTCGAAAACCTCACCGGTCAGCACGATGTTTCCAAGAGCCGGCGCAAGTGGGAAATTTACTTCGAGGGCTACGGCGATCGTCACTGGGGGCCGGCTCCCGCGATGAGCTTCGAACCGAATCCTTTCGGCCTGTACGACATGGGCGGCAACGTGGCGGAGTGGGTGATGGACTGCTGGCACGACTCTTACATCCGGGCCCCCGACGACGGTTCGGCCTGGGTCAACCCGGGCTGCGACAAGCGCGTGGTCAGGGGCGGTTACTGGGCCAGCTCACCGGACCAGGCGCGGTCGGCCTTCCGCCTGCCGGCCTCATCGGTTTCACGGGACGCCCGCGTCGGTTTCCGGGTCGCCAGGGACCTCTGATCCCGCCTCCAGCAGCACTTCCCCGTCGCCCAGGACGGCGTTCAGAACCTGGGCCAGGCGGCCGGCCGCGCGTTCCCACTGCACGACCGTGATGGACCAGCTGCGATCGGCGAAGGTTTCGTCGATAACGCGACCGGCGGGGTAGGCGAACCCGGCGGCCAGGGCGTGGGATTCGTCCGTCCAGTGCACGACATCACCCGGCTTCCAATCCTGCGCCGCGACAGGCGCCCCGGCCGCGGTCAGCCGGGTCACCATCTCGCCTTCGTCACGCAGATGAGTCCTGACCAGGCCCGAATCCCAGAACCGGTGCAGGTTCATTTCCTCGCCCCTGTATTCCACCGTCACGGTATTGCCGCCGCGATCGTCCCGGAAGCCGGCGTGCAGCGGCTGGTGCAGGTCGGCGACCAGGTGGCAGACGAAGGCCAGGGCCTGGTAGCGGCGGTCGGCGCCTTCCGCACGCTCGTCGTAGCCCAGGCGGCTGGCGTACTCCAGGATGCCTTCGGTGACGCAGCGCCCGTCGGGGCAATCGCGTTCCCGTTGGTAACCTCCGCCGAGCCTGGAAACGTTGACGTAATGCAACGGCGCGCTCCAGCGCCAGCCGGGCTCTTCGCGGATCGTGTCGGGCCAGTTGCAGGCCTCGTCCAGGGCCTTGCCGGGGTCGGCGCCGGGCGGCAGGTCGAGCACGGCCAGGACCTCGGCGCGGGCCGTTCCGTCCAGCAGGCCGAAGGCGGCCTGGCCGACGACACGGTGCCCTTCCGGGCCCCAGGCGAACGTATCGATCGAGAGGAACAGCAACAGCGAGGCTGTGAAAAAAAACAATTTGGGCATGCGCTTGGAAATCCTGGTTCAGGATGCAATCGAGCGATGCATTATACTGGACTCCCTTCAGTGAGCGACCAGGGACAAAGGAGCCAGGCATGAACCGAGCATCCGGCATGGGACACAAATCATTGATGGTTACCGGCATCGTGCTGCTGGTGCTGGGCGTGCTCCTGCTCGCCTCACCCATCGCCGCCGGCGCCCTCATTATCAAGGCCGTCGCCGCGGTCCTGGTGCTTACCGGAGTGGCCCAGTTGTTCCATGCAACGAAAGCGCCTGCCGGTACCGGCCGCGTCTTCTCGTTGGCGCTGGGTGTCGTCGTGGCGGGGCTGGGCGTGATGGTCTGGATCAACCCCGAGATCGGCTCGGGTTTTCTGCTGGCCCTGCTGATGATGTTCTTCGTGGTCAACGCCCTGTGGCAGCTGACGACAGCGTGGCATTTCCGCGCTGTGAGTGGGTGGATCTGGTTGCTGCTGTGCGGCCTGGTGTCGCTGGTGTTCGTCTACCTGCTGTGGAGCCAATGGCCGCTGGCCGGCGCCTGGGTCATCGGCGTGTTCATCGGTATCGACCTGTTGCTGACCGGCGCGGCACTGGTCGTGCTCGCGCTGGCGGCGCGGAATGTCCGGGCGACGGGGCGCATCGACACCATCGATCTCTGAGCGGCCGAGCCGTCAGAAAGTGAAGTAGGCCGTCAGCCTCAGGTAGACGTCGGTGGTCGGCTTCACCCCTTCATCGTTGCGGTCATAGTCGATCACGATCACGTTGGGGGTCAGCGTGAAGTCGGGTAACCAGCGGTACTCGTAGGCCGCAAGGTAGAGCGTGGCTGGCGCCGATGGGTCGAAGGGAATGTAGGCAATGTTGTTGCCCCTCGGACTGGGCTGGATGATCCGGTCGATCCGCCCGGCCAGGCTGTGCCGCCCGTCGAGCGGCCGGACGGTGAAGACCGAGGCGAGTTCGAGCGGCTCCTGCGCCTGCCGGTCGGCGTAGCTGTATTGCAGTCCCCAACGCCAGGTGTCGGTGATGCGGGACAGGTAGGCCTGCACGCCGGTGACGTCCGCTTCGCCGGGTTTCTTTTCCCGGTCGAGATAGAAATCCACCGTCCACTTCGGCGCCGGCTTCCAGGTCAGGGCGCCCATGTAGCGGCCATTCTCGCTGGACTCTGCGCCAAAGTTGGCTTTCGTGCCGTACATGACCCGATAGGCCAGCGTTCCCGAGTCATTCAGGGGACCTTTCGCGAATACTCCTGTGTCGCGGCTGGCCCCGCCCTGCAGGTCCACGGGCGTGCGCATCAGGTAGCGCATCCCCCATTGCGACTCGATCAGGTCGAAGGTCGGGGTCGGTGCGAGGCCTGCGATCAACGTGTGCTCGCCCAGTTTCCAGCCGAGGTAGAAGTCCTTGAAGTCCGCCTCGAAGTCGTAGGTTTCGAACTCGCCCGACTGGTTCAACTCGATGCGGACGCGGCCGAAGGTTCTTGCGGAGAAGTCCAGGTCGAAGGTCAGGTAGCCGCGTCGCAGGACCAGGCCGGCCGCGCCGTCGCCGCTCTCGAGGTGATTGCTGGGCAGGTAATACGCATCGCCGAACAGCAGTCCGCCGATGTCGAGTATCCGTTCCGGCGGGTCGCCGCGGGCGGCAGGCGAAAGCAGCAGGACAAGCGCGAGGAGGGGCGAAATGCGTGAAATCCGGATCATGGTAGTCAGGTGAGGGCGTTTGGCGTCGATTATGAATCAAGCGGTCGGGATCTGCACAGGCAGAAAAAAACCCGGCGAACCGGGTTTTGTTCTTTTTTTGCGACTGTCGAATGCACAGTTGCGGGTGGCGAATGTTTGGGTACGAGAA
>Ga0180436_10006446_pt1 | contig 10205 bp, 8 predicted proteins | sample SS_ome_2_FD_132434 | JGI IMG/M metagenome (GOLD analysis project Ga0180436, IMG submission 132434) | Hypersaline lake sediment archaeal communities from the Salton Sea, California, USA - SS_3_S_2 metaG | ecosystem: Environmental > Aquatic > Non-marine Saline and Alkaline > Hypersaline > Sediment...
ACGGTGGGGCCGTTGGCGGCGATGATCTCGCCCTTGTTTCTCGGGATGGTGGCGGACCGGTTTTTTTCGAGCGAGAGGGTGTTGGCGGTGCTGATGGCGGCGGGGGGGGTGGCGATGTTGCTGGCGCCGGCGGTGGCGCGGAGTTGCAGCGAGGCGTGGGCCGAGACGCTCCGGGAACTCACCGGGGGTGACTCGGCGAAGCAGGCGGAGGCGATCAAGGAGGCGTATGGCGACGGCTACCTTGGGATTTTTCCGCCAATCATACCGGACCACCTGCCGTTCGTGGGGATCCTTTTTCTGCACATGCTGTGCTACATGCCGACCCTTGGGCTGACCAACGCGATTGCGTTTCGCAACATCCGGAGCCAGGAGCGGCAGTTTCCCGTGATCCGGGTGTTCGGAACGATCGGGTGGATCGTGGCGGGGGCGATTCTGGGATACGGGCTGCATCTGGACGAGACGCCGTGGACGCTCTACACCACCGGGGGGGCGTGTTTGCTTCTGGCGGTCTATTCGTTTGCCCTTCCGCATACGCCGCCGGCCGGCAAGGGGAAGAAGTCGACTCTCTTCGATGTTCTCGGGTTGCGGGCGGTGGCCCTGATGAAGCAGCCGGCGTATGCGGTCTTCATCCTCTCGTCGATGCTGATTTGTATTCCGCTGGCGGGCTACTATGCGATTGCGCCGTTGTTCATCAATGACGCGGGGTTTCATTCGGGCGGGGGGGTGTTGATCTGGGGGCAGGTGTCGGAGATTGTGTTCATGCTGTTGATTCCGTTTTTCTTCCGGAAGCTCGGAGTGAAGTGGATGCTGGCGGTGGGGATGCTGGCGTGGGTGATCCGTTACGTCTTGTTCTCGGCGGCGGCGCCGGACGGCCTGGCGTGGATGATCCTGATCGGGATTCTCCTGCACGGCATTTGTTATGATTTCTTCTTCGTGACCGGCTTCATTTACACCGACAAGAAGGCGGGGCCGGAGATTCGGGCGCAGGCGCAGGGTTTTCTGGTGCTGATGACGCAGGGGCTGGGATTGGGGCTCGGGGCGCCCGTCATGTACCGGATCCTGCGCGACAAGCGTGCTCCGGACAACGTCGAACTGACTGACAAGGCGGCGGCTTTGCGGGAGGAATACGCGGAGCAAGCGGAGGCCGGGGCGCAGGGAGCGGAGGAGCTGTGGGAGCGGGCCTCGGAACTGTTCCTGCGGGCCACCGACTGGAAGGCGGTGTGGATGTATCCGGCGGTCATGGCGGCGGCGGTCATGGTGCTGTTCGTGCTGTTGTTTCACGACCGGGTGAGCAAGGCGGGGGACGGGTCCGGAGGACGGCCGTCCGACGAGAGGCCGTGACGAGGGGCGCCGGGGCCGCGGGAAGGCGCGTCGTGGCGGGCGCGGATCGACAGATTCGGAGGGCGCGTCCCGCCCGCCCGCGGGTTGATGAAGACCGGGAAACGGGAGCGAATCGGTCTGAACGGGAGCGAATCGGTCTGAAGTGGAAGAAATGGCGGGGCGGATGCGTAAGCAGAACCAAATCGAACGTTTTCCGCCGGCGCGGGAAGCAGGAGGGATGCGCAGCAGATGATCTATCAAGCGACAAGAGTTCTGGCGGCGATGGCGGCGGGCGCGGCCTTGGCACAAGGCGCGGAGTGGACCTCCCTGTTCAACGGGAAGGACTTCGAGGGGTGGGGAGGCGCCGGGAAGACCGAGCTGAACGGGTATGTGATCAGGGACGGGATGATCGAAGCGACCGGCAAGTGCCGGAATCTCGTGAGCGAACGGGAATACGCCGACTACATCATGGAATTCGAGTTTCAACTGACTCCGGGCGCCAACAACGGACTGGGGATCCATTATCCCGGCAGCGGGAATCCGGCCTACGCCGGCATGGAACTGCAGATCCTCGACAACAGCTCGAAGAAGTACGAGAAGCTCAGGGACTTTCAGTATCACGGGTCGCTTTATTCGCTGTTGCCGGCGGATCGCGGGGGGCTCAAGCCGGTGGGCGAGTGGAACTTCCAGCGGGTGACGTGCCGCGGCCCGCGGATCACGGTGGAACTGAACGGCCGGTGCATTCTGGACGCCGATCTTGAGGGGATCAACAAGGCCCACCCGGACCACGCGGGCGCCAAGCGCCGGCGCGGGAAGATCTGCTTTGCGGGCCACGGGGATGTGATCCGTCTGCGGGGGCTGCGGGTCGGGGAATTGTCGTTCGGGGAGAACCGGCGGGAGGATTGGTATCTGCCTCCGGGCCGGCCGGACGGGCGGCTGGGGGAGATGGGGTTCGTGCCGCTCTTCGACGGCCGGTCGCTGGACGGCTGGAAGAACGAGAAGGGCCACGAGAATCACTGGGCGCCCCGGAAGGGCTGGATCCTCCACTACGACGGTCGGAGTATGGCCAGAGACAAGAATCTCTGGAGCAGCAGGGAGTTCAAGGATTTTACCCTGGTGTGCGACTGGCGCTGGGTGGGCAAGGCCCGAAAGATGCGGAGGCCCCTCCTCTTGCCGAACGGACTCGCCAAAGCCGGACCCGACGGCAGGGAGGTTACGCGGGAGGTGGAGGAATACGACAGCGGGATTTACCTGCGGGGGAGCCCGAGGACGCAGGTCAACCTCTGGAACTGGCCGGTCGGTTCGGGGGAGGTCTGGGGGATCCGGACCGACGGGAAGCAACCCTTGCCGGTTCGGGCCGCCGTGACCCCGCGCGTGCCGGCCGATCGACCCGTCGGGCAGTGGAACCGGTTCGTGATCACGATGAAAGGGGACCGGCTCACGGTGGTTCTCAACGGGAAGGTCGTGGTGCACGAGGCGCTCCTTCCGGGGGTGAAGCCGCAGGGCCCCCTCGCGCTGCAGCACCACGGCAACGCGGTCGAGTTCGCCAACCTGTTTGTCAAGCCTCTGTGAGGCTTCTACTTTCCGGCGAGGGCGGCGCGGAGGTCGCCCGCGGCGCCTTCCGGATCGGGGTCGTCAGCAGGGTGGGAGGCGTCGTTCGATTCGGATTGGCTTGAAGCGGCGGGCCGTGCATGGGGGTCGTCATTCTCCGGGCCGGTGAAGCCTTCGAAGGAGTCCTCGTCGAGTTCGCCGGTGGCGGCGAGGGAGGCGGTGGCGCGGGGTTCTTCAACGGCGGGCGGCTCTTCGGAGCGGCCGTGTTCGGAACTCGGGCAGCTGGCGCCATGCTCTGCGGGACCGGGGAGGTTGCGGGGTTCGCGGGGCAGGGTTTCGATTTCGGCGACCTCGGGAAGCGCCGCGTTTTCGGGGGCGGCGCCGAGGTCGTGAAGTCTGCGGGCGCTGGGCAGGACGCGGGTGTCGAGCGCCCCGACCGTTTTGTTGTAGGACTTGACGGCGGCGTCCAGCGAGCGGCCGACGCCGGAGAAGTCTCCGGCGAGCGTTCGGACCTTGGAATAGAGTTCGCGGCCGGCCTCGGAGATCCGGCGGGCGTTCTCGGCGACGGCTTCCTGCCGCCATCCGGCCGCCACGGCGCGCAGGAGGGCGATCAGGGTGATCGGGGTGGCGAGCACCACTCCCGCCTCCATGCCCTTCTCGATGAGGGTGGGATCCTGCGTGAGGGCGGCGGAGAAAAACGACTCGCTGGGAAGGAACAGCACCGTGAACTCCGGATCGGCGGGCAAGCGGCCCCGGAACTGCTCCGAGGAGAGCTGCCGCATGTGATCCGCGATCCGGGCCGCGTGCCTTTTCAGGGCCTCGGCGCGGACCGCCTCGTCGTCGGTTTGGGAGGCTTCGAAGTAGGCGTCCATCGGCGCCTTGGAATCGACCACGATTTGCTTGCCTGCGGGAAGGTTCACGATCAGGTCGGGATCCGGGGTCCGGGACGGACCGGGGCCGGCCGTCACGAAGTCGCAGTGGTCCTGCATGCCGGCCAGTTCCACGACCCGCCGGAGCTGGATATCGCCCCACTGCCCGCGGGTGGCGGGCTGGCGCAGCGCCTTGACAAGGGCGGCGGTTTCCCGTTGCAGGTCGAGCTGGGTGCCGGCGAGTTGCCGGACCTGCTCGACGAGCCCCGAGTAGGCCTTCTGGCGGGCGCGTTCGAGCTCGGTGATGCGATTCTGGACGTGGTCGAGGGACTGTGCGACGGGCCGGACGAGCGTTTCGACGGCGATGCGCCGTTGTTCGAGTTCGCTGGCGGCTTCCTTTTTCTGCCCTTCGAAGGCGGTCCTTGCCACGTGCAGGAATTCCTGTTGCGAGGATTTCAGAACCTCGGCGGAGAGCGACTTGAAGTGCTGGGCCATGCGGCGTTCGGTCTCCTGGAGGAGTTGCTGTTTCTCGGCCAGCGATTTTTGCTGGGTTTGAAGCAACACTTCCAGCTCGCCTTGGCGCTTGAGGAGGGCTCGTTCCGTGTGACGGAGTTGCTGGACCTCCGCTTCGAGGTTGGCGGCGCCCGCTTCGAGGTCGACGATGGCCTTGTCGGCCGCCTTGCGGCGCTCCTCGGAGCGCACCCGCTCGGTGGCAACCCGGCTGCGGTAAATCAGCCATGTCACGATGCTGCCGACGCACACGCCGCCGGCACAAATGAGATAGGGGAGCGCAGCCGGTAGAAGATCCATGAAAAAGTTGTCTCTTGCGGATGGAGCGAAAGCTGCTTTTCTTCCGATGAAGCAGTTCGGGGAGCGGGGTTATATACCCGGAAGCCGAACCAACGCAATCGAAACATATTAACACTTATTAACAGAAACACCGCCATGGCTTACGAACTTCCGGAACTTGGTTACGCCTACGACGCTCTCGAGCCGCACATCGATGCGCGGACGATGGAGATTCATCACACCAAACACCACAACACCTACGTGACGAAACTGAACGCGGCCCTTGAAGGTCACGAGGCCTTGGCGTCCAAGGCGATCTGTGAGCTGGCGATGGGGCTGGAGGGGGTGCCGGAGAGCATCCGGACCGCGGTGCGCAACAATGGCGGAGGCCATTTGAACCACAGCATGTTCTGGAAACTGCTGGCGCCGGGTGGCGCGAAGGAGCCGGTGGGCGAGGTGGCGAAGGGGATTGAATCGTCGTTCGGGAGCTTCGAAGCCTTCAAGGAGGCGTTCGCGGAGGCGGCCGTCGGGCGTTTCGGGTCGGGCTGGGCGTGGCTTGCAGTGAGGGGGGACGGAAGTTTCGCGGTCTGCTCGACCGCCAACCAGGACAATCCGCTGATGGGCAAAGCCATCGCGGGGTGCGGGTGCAAGCCGATCCTTGGTCTCGACGTCTGGGAGCACGCCTACTACCTGAAGTACCAGAACCGTCGGCCCGACTACATCGCGGCCTTCTGGAATGTGGTGAACTGGGACGCGGTGTCGGAGTATCTCGAGCACTCGAAGCAGGGTGATTGACGGAGCCATCGGCCGGGGACCCATCCCCGCCGTGACCCGGGAGGAAATCCCCGTCCTGACCCCCGAAGCCCTTCATCACCGCCAAGCGCGCCCCCGGCCGGCCGCGCGACCCCCGCGCCGTGCTCGAACCCGAGGCAATCCGGGAACGAAGACGGAAGGAGGCCGCCCTGCCAGGAGACGCAGCTGGTTCGAATCCAACCGCAGGAGCCGGATTGCAGAAGTTGAGCCTTGGATGCTGCCGGTCCGCTCAAGGGCGTCGCGGCGGCATCAACAGCTTCAAGTCGGGAAAATATTTGGCGAAACGCCCTTTGTCGGCGGTTGCGAGCCGCCAGTTCATGAGCATGGCATGGGCGCCGATGAAGAAATCGGGCAGAGGTGTTTTCGGGATCGGCTCGGGTCCACCGGATCTCCGATTCTCGATGTAGCGCTGGAATGCCGCGGCGGCGGCCACGGCACAGGCAGCCGGGACATCGACGATGGAGACCCCGTAGGCGTGAATGCGGTCCGCGGCGGTTCCCGGGTCAGCGTCCCCGACACAGACCTCGGCCAGGCCGATGGCGTTGATCACGACCCCCTCTTTGGCGACATGATCCGCGATGACGCGCCGAGACCATGCCTGAAACGGTGACTTCGGGGTGAAGGCATAAATCAGGACGTTGGTGTCGAGAAGGATCACGGCTCCCGGGTCAGCTTTTTCAGGGCATTCCAGTTCATGACGGGTTGCAGCGGATCGCTATCCATTGCAGACAGGCAGGTCTTGCGATCCCGTGGCGGCACAGGCTCCGGCTTCTCCAACCGGACCACCAAGAGCTGTCCCTCATCCAATTTCCGGACGTCATAGATCTCACCAGGCTGTCCCTCGGGAAGCACGATACGCCTCTTCGAATCAACCTTGACCGTGCTCATGGTGGGATAGTCCCACCACCCGGACAAGCCGTCAACTGTGATCTTCGCGATGCGGCAGGCGTGAAGATATGCAGAGGGACTGCTGGGCCGACGGATCGCCTCAGCCTTCTGAAGGAACGCGCCAACCGGGAGTGACTTCGAAAAGTCGCGCCGATTGCCTGACGCGAATCGCCGGTCAGAGGTCGGACTCCTCGGCGAAGCGTTGGCGGGCGATGTCGTTGAGGGTGACGATTCCGAGGAGCTTGCCTTCGTGGGTGGCGGAGATGATGGGGACGTGGCGCAGGTCCCTTGCGATCATGCGGTTGGCGATGTCGCGGATGGAGGTGTCGGGGTGTGCGACGAGGACTTCCTGGCCGACGACGAGGGTTCCGACGGGGGCTTCGGGGATGGCGTTGAGGAGGTCGGTCCGGGGCAGGAGGCCGACGAGGTATCCGTCCGCCGTGACGACCGGGTAGGCCTGGTGGGTGGCTTTGGCGGCCTTGAGGCGTTGGACGGCGTCGCGGGCGAGTTCATCCTTGTCGAGGGTGACGGCCTCGTGGGTCATGATGGTGGAGACCGGGAGGTTCCGGTAGTCTTGGGGTCCGCGGTAAGCCGGCATGCGCTTGAGGGTGATGCCGTCCTGGAGGAGGAGGGCGTTGTAGACCGCGATGGGTCGAAAGCGCCTCGCGAGCCGCCATGCGAGGATGTTGCCGGCCATCAGGGGAAGGATGAGGGAGTAGTTCCCGGTCATTTCTATGATGATCAACAGCGAGGTGAAGGGGCAGCGGATGATGGCCGCGAAGCTGGCGCCCATCCCGAGGAGGACGCACCCCCCGACCAGTTCGACCGTGCCGGGGTAGTCCGGGATCGGGTGGAGATGGAGGTGGAACCAACTGAGACCGGCGCCCATGAGGCCCCCCAGCATGCCGCCAAGATAGAGGGAGGGTGAGAAAAGCCCGCCGCTGCCGCCGGTCGAGTAAGCCAGAACCATGGCGGCGAATTTGAAGACGAGAAGAATGCCGAGCACCTGCCAGACGAGTTCGCCTTCGAAGGCGCGCTCGAGGCTTTCGTAACCGATGCTGAAGACGGAGTGCTCCCCCGTGCCGGCCACCGTCCTTGTGAGGAAAAAGGCGCTCATGCCGAGGAGTCCGCAGAAGAGGCCTCCGATAGCGGGTTGGAGCCAGAGGGGGAGGAACCGGCGCGCGGACCGGAAGTGACGGCGCGCGCCGAGGAGGGAACTCACCACGAGGTGGCCGAGGACGCCGGACACGAGGCCGAGCGGGAGGGCGACCAGCATCCAGGCCGAGAGGTGGTAGTCTCCGATCAAGTGGCCCGAGAGGATGGGCTCGTCACCGAGGAGGCTGCGCGAACAGGCCGCCGCGATGACGACCGCCACCACGATCCCTCCGAGGGCCCGGACCGAGAAGTTGTCGAGGAGTTCCTCGAAGACGAACGTGATGGCGGCGAGGGGGGCGTTGAAAGCGGCCGCGATGCCTGCCGCCATGCCGACCGGGACCATGGCGCGGGCCCGCCGGGTGTCGCGGAACGCCCAGCGGCCGAGCCGGGAGGCGATGGCGGAGGACATGTGGGCGGTCGGCCCCTCGCGGCCGAGGCTGTTGCCGAGACCGATGTAGAGGGAACCGAGGATGAATCGCCAGACGGCGTCTCCGAGGGGGATCTTCCCGTTGGCGTTGTAGTATGCGGCCCGGACCTCGGGGATCCCGCTGCCGGCGGCGCCTGGCGCGAAGAAATGAATGACGATTCCCACCAGCAGGCCTGCGAGGGTGGGGGCCGCGACCATGACGTATTCGAAGGACGGGCTTCCGAAGCTCTCGGCCCGGTGCCAGAGGAACTCGAACAGGTGGTGGATCGAAAAGTGAAATCCCACCGCCACCAGACCACACAAGACGCCGCACAGCATGCACAGCACCAGGTAGCGTTCGCTGACGCCGAGCCGGGCTCGCATCCAGTCCGGGAGGGTCATCCTGAAGAGCGGCATCGGTCGGCGCCGAGTGTAGGCAGCCACGACCCGAGTGCGAGAAGCGATTTGGGGGGGGGCGGGTAAGTCTTGCGGCGGGGGTGGGGTGCGGCTACAGGGGCGGCGCCATGGCGCGTGTGAACGAGCACTTTCTGAAGCTGAAGGCGGGCTACTTGTTTCCCGAGATCGGGCGGCGGGTGCGGGAATTTGCGGAAGGAGCTCCGGAGAAGGCGAAGCGATTGATCCGGTGCGGAATCGGGGATGTCACGGAGCCCTTGCCGGCCGCGGCGCGCAGTGCGATGAAGGAGGCGGTCGACGAACTGGGAGAACGCTCGAGTTTTCGGGGTTACGGCCCCGAGCAGGGGTATGAATTTCTGCGCAAGGAGATCGTGGAGAACTGCTTCAGCGGCATGGGTGTTTCGGCGGACGAGGTGTTTGTTTCGGACGGCTCGAAATGCGACACCGGCAACATTCTGGACATCTTCGGAACGGGGATCCGGGTGGCGGTGATGGACCCCGTGTATCCGGTTTACGTGGACACGAACGTCATGGCGGGCAACACCGGGGGCGGGGGTGCGAACGGCCGGTTCGAGGGATTGGTCTACCTGCCATGCACCGCGGAGAACGACTTTTCGCCCGCCCTGCCTGAGGAACCGGTGGACCTGGTCTATCTCTGTTACCCGAACAATCCAACCGGGACGGTGGCGACGAAGGAGCAGCTCCGGCGGTGGGTGGACTACGCCCGGGAGCACGAGGCGGTTCTCCTTTTCGACGCGGCGTACGAAGCCTACATCCGGGACCCCGATCTGCCGCGTTCGATTTACGAGATCGAAGGCGCGCGGGAGTGCGCCATCGAGTTCCGTTCCTTTTCGAAGAACGGCGGTTTTACCGGGGTGCGGTGCGCCTTCGCGGTCGTTCCGAAAGAGCTGGCCGGGACCGCCGCGGACGGGGAACGGGTTCCGCTGCACGGGCTGTGGCTGCGGCGGCAATCGACGAAGTTCAACGGGGCCAGTTACCCGGTGCAGCGCGGGGCGGAGGCCCTCTTCTCGGCCGCGGGCAAGATGCAGGTGGGGAAGCTGATCGAGCACTACATGGGGAACGCGGGCTTGCTTCGCGGGGCCTGCGAGGAAGCGGGGCTCGAGGTTTTCGGCGGCGAGCACTCCCCCTACGTCTGGGTGAGATGTCCGGATGGCGTCGACAGTTGGGGGATGTTCGACCGGTTTCTTCGCGAGGCCCAGGTGGTCGTGACGCCGGGCGCCGGGTTCGGCGGCGCCGGCGAGGGATACTTCCGCGTCTCGGCGTTCAACTCGCGGGAGAATGTCGAGGAGGTCTGCCGGCGGTTGCGGGCCCTGCTCGGGGCTTAGCCCGCGGCGCCGATCCGGGAGACCCGCACCGCCCGGTCCGAGTTCGGGTTGTCGGGCGGGGCGCCGAGGGATCGCTTCGCGCCGCCGGAGACGACGACGCCCGGGACGAAGGGGCCGCCGTTGCGGGGATCGAACCACTCGACGCGGAACTTCCCGGCATGACGGGTGAGGTCGAGGGGGAAGGTTCCGCCGTCCTGCTGGACGTACCATTCGAATCCGCTCCCGCCGCCGAGGCAGATCAGCCACAGGCCGACCAGTCCCGGAATGATCGAAGCGCGGGATCGGTCGGGACGTTGAGATTCCAACTCGGCGTGGGTCGCAGAATCCATCTGTTGCAGAATGTTGGAGCTGAGGAGGCGGGCCTGCAACCTCCAAAGGCCAGGACACCCTCGCAGTTATGTGACGGCGACCCTCCCCGCTTTCCTCCAGCGTCTCGGGGGTTCGCTGCCTGGTTGTTGCTCACCAACGTCGCCTGAGTCCGTAGATCGGATGCCGGTGGTCGTGGCGGAGTACAAGAATCCAAACTTGATCCGCTTGTTGGGAAGAAAAAGAAAGTCGTGAGCGAAAGGTTGATCTTGATCGGATGGCAGCGATGTTGAGCCGATTGGGAAAGCGGGGCTATGCCGTCCAGGAAGAGTCCTCAAGCTATGGAAT
>Ga0180436_10006447_pt1 | contig 10202 bp, 7 predicted proteins | sample SS_ome_2_FD_132434 | JGI IMG/M metagenome (GOLD analysis project Ga0180436, IMG submission 132434) | Hypersaline lake sediment archaeal communities from the Salton Sea, California, USA - SS_3_S_2 metaG | ecosystem: Environmental > Aquatic > Non-marine Saline and Alkaline > Hypersaline > Sediment...
CTAGCGCCGTTTTGGGCTGCTCGCCCGGACGCGGCGGTGCCCCTGGCGAGCCGCCCTCCCGCGCGCGAGCCGTCCCGTCGGATGCGGGCAAGAGCTCGATCTGCTGCGCCAGCAGCTCTCCCATCTGTTGCTTCCAGAAGTGGGCGTAGATGTCACCCGCCGCGCCCTGCGGGAAGAGCCCCGAGCCACGCAAGCTCTCTTCCAAGGGTTTGAGCAGCTCGCTGACAAGCAGCGCTTCGAACGCGTCTTGGACTTCGGCCGGCGTCGCCTGTGCACCCGTCGTTCCGCTCCAGCCGGGAAGTCGGTGGGCGGTTCGGGCTGGCGCCGCGTGTGCGAGTCCTGTTGCCTCTGGCATGCGCGTGCTTCCCCCGATCGCTAGAGCACGACCAGCTCCGCCTGCAACGCCCCCGCTTCCTTGATCGCCTGGAAGATCGCAATCATGTCGCGCGAGCTCACGCCCATCGCGTTGAGCGCGCGGGCAATCTCGTTGAGCGTCGTCCCCTCGCTGAGCACGGTGAACTGGCCGGCGCCCGACTCGACCGCCAGATCGGATTCGGTGATGATCGCTGTCTCGCCCGCGGAGAAGCCGGGTGGTTGAGAGACGCCGGTGCGCGCTCCGACGCGAATGTTCAGGTTGCCGTGGGCGATCGCGACGGGTCGAATCGTGACGTTGCCCCCAGCAACGATCGTGCCGGTGCGTTCGTTGATGACGACGCGCGCCCGATCGGCCGGCTGAACGGTCAGCTCCTCGAGTTGGGCCAGGAAGCGCACCGTCGCGTCCGCGGTCGTGTCGGGACTGCTGATTTCGATCGTACCGGCATCGAGCGCCCGTGCGCATCCGGCTCCCCAACGCGCCTCGACCGCGGAAACGAGGCGCTGGGCCGTCGTGAAGTCGGGTTGGTCGAGTGCGACCCGCAAGCGTCCATCCTGCAGGTAGGGCATCGGCACGCCGCGCTCGACGAGCGCCCCGTTGGGGATCCGCCCAACGGTCAAGTGATTGGTCGCCTCGCGCGCACCCCCCTCACCCTCAACCCCAAACCCGCCGAGCGAGATCGGTCCCTGGGCGACGGCGTAGACCCGGCCGTCCGCGCCCCGCAAGGGCGTCTGCACGAGAATGCCACCCTTCAGGCTCTTGGCGTCGCCGAGCGAAGAGACGGTCACATCGATGCGAGCCCCGGGGCGGGCGAAGGGCGGCAGCGTCGCCGTGACGACGACCGCGGCCACGTTGCGCACGCTTAGATCGCCCGGATCGATCGTCATCCCGAGCGCCTCGAGCATCGTCGACACGGAATGGGATACGAACTCGGCCCCGCTCTTGTCGCCGGTACCGGTCAAGCCGACGACGAGCCCGTAGCCCGTCAACTGGTTGTCGCGGACGCCCTCAATGTGGGCCAGATCGCGCACGCGCGTACCCGGCGTCGCCGCGGCCTGCATCGCGAACAGCGTGCAGGCCGCGGCGAGGATGAACCGACCCCGGATCCCTGCGCCGAGCCGGTGGAGCTGCTCCCCTCCTCGGCGGAGGCATTTGCTTGCGCTGCGCATCGTTCCTCCCGTGTCGGGCCGGACTAGAAGAGAAGGTCGAGCAAGCGGCCGATGATGCCTTGCTTGCCCGCGTTCTTGCCGGGACCGGATCCGACATATGCGATCTGCGCTTCAGCCAGATAGGTCGACAGGACGGTGTTGTCGGCCCGGATGTCTTCCGGGCGCACGACGCCGCGTACGGTGATGCGATCGACTTCCTCGTTGATCGTCACCGTGCGGCTGCCTTCGATCAGGTAGTTGCCGTTGGGCAGGATTTCGAGAATGACGGCCGAGACGCGCGCCGACATGCGGCCACTCAGCGACGTTTGCCCCTTCCCCTGTTGCTCCTTCTTGTAATCCATCTCCCCGCCGAAGAGCGGGATGAAGTCGAGCTTGCCCGAACCCTGGCCGCTTAGCTCGGCCGAGTTCTCCTTCGTCACCTTCGACTGCGATTGGTTGCTGGCCGACGCATCTTCGACGACGACCACGGTGAGGACATCCCCCACGGCCATGGCCTTTCGATTGCGGAAGAGCGCGCCCCGATCATCGTCCCAGAGCGAACCCGTCTGCGCTGCCGCAGCCACCTCCGTCGCCGGCAACGCCGCGGGCCATCCGACCAGCAGCCAGAGCCCGGAGACCAGCGCCACCCGCGCCGCCAGCGCCCTGCCTCGTGGCCGCCGCCGGACGCGCGCCGCGGCGGCGGGCACCCCCCGGCGCCCAGTGCGACCGGGCCGGGTCATTCCCACCCGGTCTCGCTGTTGCTGTCCACTCATGGCGTCAGCACCTCCACTTCCTCCGCGCTGCGCACGATCGCCTGGCAGACGCGGTGTGAATCGAGCGGCTGGACCCGCACCTGCCCGGCACGCCAGCCATCCTCGAGCACCTTGCCTCGGGTGGTGACGAGCAGGCCGCGGCCGCGATAGACAAGGCGCACGAGATCCCCGCGCCGGAGCAGGGGGGGAGCACCGAGATGCTCCGCGCACAGCGCGGCGCCCGCCGGCAGCGAGGCGAGCAGACGCATGCCCTCGGGCGGGGTGCGCATGAGCGCCCCCGGCGCCTCCACGGTCCAGAGCACGCGTCGTTCGATGTCGCCGGCGCCGATCACGTGGCCCTTGGCGAGCGGGCGGGCAGTTACCCACACGCTGTCGCGCCAGGCGATGTCGACCGGTAAGAGAAACGCACCGGCGCGCGCATCCTGCGGCTCGAGGTGAAACCAGTTGCGACCGCCTTCCAGGCGCTCCGGGGCGATCAGACGCAGCGCGGTCGAATCCTCCGGGGCGAACGGATGCGGCCGCGGCAACGACCAGCGTACGTCGCGGTCGGGAAAGGCCTGCTCCACGCGTCCCCCCAGCACAGCAGCCAGCTGCTTGGCATCCTGGACGTAGAGCGCCGCGTCCCCCGACCCCCCGGCGCCCGTGGCCGCGGCCCCTGCGCCGATCGCCCCACACATCAGCCAAAGTGCGACGACCCGCGCCCACGAGTGCCCGCGGCGCGCGATCGGCTGGCTTCGTCGGTGCCCGTCTCGGACTCGTGCGATGGCCATGCTCACTCCTAGCGCTTCAAGTCGTTGACGATGCTCATCAGCTCTTCCGCCGTGCGCACCGCCTTGGAATTGATTTCGAAGGCTCGCTGAGCAACGATCATGTTGATCATCTCTTCGACCACGTTGACGTTGGAGCGCTCGAGCGCCCCTTGGCGCAGCATGCCGATCCCCTGCTCGCCCGGAGCGCCGATGATCGGATCGCCACTGGCGGGACTCATGCGCAACAGATTGCTGCCGAGCGATTCGAGGCCGCTCGGGTTCACGAAGCGCGCCAGCAGCAGCTGGCCTAGCTCGGTCGCCTCCTCGACCCCCGCCTCGCGGACGTAGACGCGGCCGTCGGACATGACGAGGATCGACTCAGTCTCTTCCGGCACGGTCAGCTCGGGAACGACCGGATCACCCTGGGCCGTGACCAGCCGCCCCTCGCCGTCGATGCGCAGAGCTCCGTCGCGCGTATAGGCGGTCGTGCCGTCGGGCATCTGCACCTGGAACAGGCCGTCACCTTCGATCTCCAGATCGAGCGGGTTGTTCGTCTGCTCGGTGTCGCCTTGTGAGAAGATCTTGGGCGCGGCGATCATCTTGGCACCGTGACCGACCTGTAGCGGGGCCGGCACCTGCGTCCCGTCCGCCCCCTCGGCGGCGGGGCGGATCGTCTGGTAGAGCATGTCCTCGAAGTCGACGCGGCTGCGCTTAAAACCGGTCGTGTTCACATTTGCCAGGTTGTGCGCAATGATGTCGATGTAGAGCTGCTGGGCCGACATCCCGGACGCCGCCGTGCGTAGCGCGCGTAGCATTCGTGTACCTCCTCATTCCAGCGACGGTGCGTGCCTAGGCGCGCACCCAGGCGAGCAGGCTGCCGAGGCTCTCGTCCTGAGCGCGTAACGCGCGCTGGTTCATCTCAAAATGGCGCAACAGCGCCGTCATCTCGCCCAGGGTTTGAAACGGCTGCAGATTCGGCCCCTCGAGCACGCCCTGCAGAACCTGGACCCCGCTCGCTTCCTGGGGTTCGGCGGCGCTCGCGAGCAATCCGCCGCCGGCATGCGTCAAGCCATCGCGCGCAGCGGGATCGAAGTGCACGATGCGTAGGCGTCCATAGAGCTGCTCCCCGTCGCGCAATTCTCCGTCGGCGGTCACGCGCAGGCGGGCATCGCCCGCGAGTGCCACCGGACCGCCGGTCGTCAGCACGGGGTGTCCCTGACTCGTCACGAGGGTTCCATCTTCGGCAAGACCGAAGCGGCCGGCGCGTGTGTAGCGCGGACCCTCCGGTGTCTCGACAACGAAGTAGCCGTCCCCCTGCAGCGCCAGATCGAGGGGGCGGTCGGTGACGTCGTAGGGCCCGGCGCTGCGATCGAGGCGGGCGGCAAGACGCGGCGCCGCCCCGGCGGGCGGCTCTCCGCTCATAGCGGAGGCGAGGCGCTCGAAGGCAATCCGATCCTGATGGAAGCCGGCGGTGTTCGCATTGGCCAGGTTGTTGGCGAGAATCGACTGGGCGAGCATCGCCGGGCGCAACGCCGCCCCGCTGGTCCAGATTCCTCGAACCATGGCGCATCCTTCCTGGATTCGTCCCGCGCTCCTGTGCGGGACCTGCTCCTCGATTCGCGGCGCGCTCGGGCCGCCGCGGCCCGCTCCGCCACCCCGCTCCGGGATCGGAGTCGCGCGCGCACGTCTGGGCGCGCGCACCCCCGGCGACCGGCCAGGCCGGCGGGAGCTTGCGACAAGCGGTGTGCAAATGGCGTTCCACGCTCAGCGTGGCGCACGCGGGGGCGCCCTTTCGCGCCGCTGCACGGACAATCGGACGGTCCCTCTGGTACGCAGATCTCCTTCGGTGGCAGGAAGTTGGCGCATCGCAAGCACCGCTCTCCCCAGCGTTGACGCAGCGGCGCACGCCCGGGCGGCCGGTGACGAGCGGTAGGCCCGAGGGGCAAGTGTTGCCGGGTGGGAGGGGGATTTCTTGCCGGTGGCGGTAGGTTTCGTCCCGCCTCCCGTTGCTTGTGGATCGAGGATTCTGACAAGTGCGATCAACTCGAAGCGGATCCGCACCCTGCTTGACCCGTCACGCCCCGCCCGCAGAGTCGGATGCGGACCGACTGGCTGGGCAACGGATGTCCGCTCCTCTCGCCTCGTTCGCTGCACCGCGTTGGGCCCACCAACCCGTTGACCAGAGATTCCTTGGCGGCTTCCTGGCGGAGAACTCGCTCCACAAGCTTGGGGCACATCATCGATCGCCGGGCGTCCCCGGGGCCTGTACAGTCAGCCCCCGCTTGACGCCACCTGACGTCGGCCGTAGCGTCGGAGAGGGTTCCCGCCTGAGGAGGTTCCGATGGAAGGAACGCTCTTGCGGGTCAGCCGTATCCTGCTGGCCGCACTTGCCGCCGCAACGCTCGCCGGGCAAGTCCTCGAGGTCGAGCGGGCCAGCGATGCGCCGGCCGTGGCAATGGCGATCCGCGAGGCGCGTGTCATCGCGGTCGAGTCAGGCGGCCCGGCCGCCCTGGCGGGGCTCGAGCCGGGCGATCTCATTCTGGGTGTCGGCAAGCAGCGGGTCGGCTGGGCGTACGACGCCCTGACCTTGCTCAAGCGTCTCCCTTTCGGGGTCTCGCAGACGCTGACTGTCTTGCGCGAGAATCGCATTCTCCACTTGGCCTATACACCGCGCGCGCCCGGCGAACTCGATCTTCTGTGGCGCATCGCGCTGGCCGGCGTCGCGTCCTTGACCCTGCTGATCGGCGTGCTCGTTTTCCTGCGCAAGCCGCGTCCGGTGGCCCTGCTCTTCGCCTCCGTCTGCTGTGCGCTGGGCTTCTTGATTCACCCACCGTTCGTACCGCTCCAGACCGGCCTCTTGCTGGCGAAGACAATCCTACTCGCAGCGGCAACGCTGATGCTGCCCGCGTTGCTGGTGCATCTTTTCCTGCTATTCCCTTTGCGCCACCCTCTTCTGGAACGCCACCCACACGCCATTCTTGTTGCCTACGCCCCGGGGTTGGCGCTGCTTGGGCTGCATCTCGCGGCTGCGGGAACACTGCCGACCCGCAGCCTGGCGGACCATTGGGCCCCGGTCATTGTCCGTGCCGGCGCAACGCTGTTGTGGGTGGCCGGCATCGGGACGGCCATCGCGCTCTTCGTGCACGCGTATCGGCACGCGCAGACCGGCCCACAGCGACGCAAGGTGCGGGTCATTCTGTGGGGCACAATCCTCGGTTCCGCCCCGGTGGCGTTGCTGCTCGTCTCGCGCCTGATTTGGCCTGAGCGAACACTGCCGGGTGACCGATTCGCCATGCTGGCAGTGATTCTGATTCCTCTCAGTTTCGGCTACGCCATCCTGCGTCACGGGATCTTCGATCCCTCGTTGATCGTGCGACGCAGCCTCGCCTACAGCTTGCTCGTGGCGCTGCTGGGCATTGCCTATTTCGGTCTGCAGCTGCTCTTCCCGGCGCTCTGGCCGGAGTTGGCCCAAGAGAACCCCCTGTGGGTCTCGCTCCTCAGTCTACTCGCCATAGCCTTCCTCAGCTGGCCAGCCCACCGTGGGTTGCGCACCCTGATCGAGAGCCGCGATACGGGAGCTCTGCATTCGCGCGAGGACTTGCTTTACGAGTTTGGATGTTCGCTGCGAGGCCTTCTGGACCGTGACCGCCTCGTGCAGCTAATCAGCGACTCGCTGGCCCAGGCGCTCGGCGCGCGCCAAGTCGCCTACCTCGAGACAGCGAGCGACGGGGCGCTCGAGATGGTCTATGCCTACGGGACGACGCCCGAGCATGTCGACCGACATCGCTTCAGCCCCGGACTGAGCGATCAACTGGCGCGGCTGCGCCAGCCGGTCGACGGCGGTGATCTGGACACAGAGCTGCCGTACGGCTATCTCTCCCCCGACGATCAGGAGATCCTCGAACGACTGAACGCCGAGTTGCTGGTACCCCTGCGAAGCGCCAGCGGACTGAACGGATTGGTGCTCGTGGGTGCGGAGAGTTTCGGTCGCTACTATTCGGCCGATGATCTGCGCCTGGCCGAGATGCTGGCCTCCGAAGGCGGAATGGCGTTGGAGAATCTCGTCTTGCAAGAGCGCGTGCTCGAGGAGGAGCGCCTGCAACAGGAAGTCGACGTGGCGCGCGACCTGCAGGAACGCCTGCTCCCGAAATCCCTGCCCCACGTCGAATCACTCGAGATCAGCGCCAGCTCGATCCCGTGTCACGGCGTCGGCGGCGACTACTACGACTGCTTCCTAACCCCCGAAGGAGATCTGCTCCTGGCGATCGGCGACGCGTCCGGCAAGGGCGTGCCGGGCGCAATCCTGATGGCGAACCTGCAGGGCCTGGTGCGGGTCGAGGGCATGCGCTCGGACCCACCCTGGGAGATCGTTGCCAGCATCAACCGGCGCCTCTGCGCGATGCGCAAGCCAGAGCGCTTCGTCACCTTCTGCCTTGCCCGCGTCCGTCCGCGCGACGGCGCCCTCGCCTACTGCGATGCCGGCCATCCGGGCATGCTGCTCGCGCGCACCACGGGCGAGATCGAGGAACTCGGCGTCGGCGGCCTGCCGCTCGGCATTGCCCCACACGCCGCCTACGAAGGGGGGCGCACGCAGCTCACCTCGGGAGACGTGCTGCTCCTCTACACGGACGGAATCACCGAACGCCAGCGTGGGGGAGGCGGGGATGGGGAGTTCTTTGGCGACGAGCGGCTTCAGGCGCTCCTGCGCTCGGGGCGGCGGCTAAGCGCGCGGGCACTGCAGGAGTCGATCTTGGGTGAGGTACGGGAGTTCTCGCCGCGGCCGCTGGACGACGACACAACTCTCCTGGTCATCAAATTCCTCTGATCGTGGATCGGAGTTTCTACCCCCCCGAGAAAGACCCACCTACCAGACGATTGCCGGAGTCCCCCCCACTTCGAGCTCATTGAAGGCGCTCGCGAGTCTGGACCAGGCTTCCTTGCCCCGTGTGTCATCGCAGCCTCGACAGCCATTGGATCAGGGAGAACACCGGAGTCAGCGCCATGAATCCACGATCCACAGCATGCAGAATGCACAGGGGTGGGTAGAAACTGCCCGCCGCCAAGACATATACAACACTCTTGGGATTTCACGACTTCCGATCTCATTCAAATTCAATCAGTTGAAGAAATATCCGCGATGGTCGTTCTCGGCCCACGAATTGCGTCGGATTGTCACAACAAGATGTCAAGTTCGCCTCTGCGCCATCCGAAGGAGAAGAGAGAGAGGCAGAGAAACCGGGAGGAGGAGGGGAAGATCGGGAGGCTAGCCCGGATGACCGGGCGGGAGAAAGGAGCGGCATTATGTGGACGGCATTGATCGCTGCGCTGCTCGTCTTCGATCTGTTCTGGTGGCTTCGCCGCTAAGCTCTCTGCATCCTGTGCTTGTGGGCACGCTTGCGCGTGCCGCCACCAGCCACCACCACTGAGGCGTCATGCTCGGCGCAGGCCGCGGCGTGGCGCCTCGAACCCGTACCCGCCTACGCTGTCAGCCACAACCAGCTGAGCACTCCGATCCCGATGCAATAGATGCCGAACAGGAAGAACCGCCCGCGTTCCACGGCGCGCAACAGCAAGTGGATCGCCGCCCAACCGGAAAGAAAAGCCGTCGCGAATCCGACCGCGAGCCCGAACCAGACCGCGCCGTCGGCCGCACGCATGAAGTCGGGCAGGCTGACAGCCACCGATCCGAGAATCGCGGGGACGGACATCAGGAATGAGAAGCGCGCGGCCCGGCTCGGCCGCGCACCGGCAAACAGCCCGGCCGTGATCGTTGCTCCCGAGCGTGAGATCCCCGGCAGAAGGCTGATGGTTTGGGCCAACCCCATCAGCAACGCGATCCCCCACCCGATCGAGCGCGCCCGGCCGGGCGCCCAGCGCGACCCTAGCAAGAACAGGCCCGTGACGACCAAGAGCAGCGCAGCCAGCGTCGGGCGCTCAAAGGCGAGCTTGACCTCATCCGACCAACCAAGTCCAACGCATGCCGCCGGTAGCGTCGCCCAGAGGAGCAGGCCCCCCTCTCTCGCCCGCCGCCAGGCCCCCCAGCCCTCCTGCGGCCAGCCGCGAAGCGCGCCCCAGCTGTCAGCAACGATGTGACGCAGGTCGGCGCGAAACACCCACAGCACGGCACCGAGTGTGCCGGCATGCAAGACCACTTCGCGCAGGATCCCCTTCTCCGGCACTCCCATCAGCGTTTGGGCAAGCACCAGGTGTCCAGAGCTCGAGATCGGTAGGAACTCGGACAGTCCCTGAATCAAGCCCAGCAAGAGGCTGGCCAGCAGGTCATTCACTGAGGCTGCGGTCAACGCTAAGGCCCACGACACGGTCTAGGATGCCTCAGTCGAAGTTGAAGCCTGGCGGCGGCACGCCTCCGCCCGACGATAGGCTTCCTGCGCCGCGGCGTAGTCGCCTTGCTTGTCGCAGGCAATCCCCAAGTGGAACCATGCGCGTTCGTGTTCCGGATTCCGATCCAGGAGCTGCCGCAAGCTGTCGATCGCATCGCCCGAGCGCTCGAGCCGGCTGTAGCAGAGCCCCAGGGCATAGAGACTCTCCTCGCGCGCTGGATCTCCGGCAACCGCCTTGCGGAAGTAGCGCACGGCGCGTTCCCACTGTCCCGCCTCTTCCGCCAGCTGCCCGAGGGCATGGTAGGCATCCAAGTTCTGCGGATCGCTCGCCACCGCGCGCCGAAAGAACCGTACCGCCCGCTCCGCATCGGTCGCCATGTAGGCCCGACCCGCGTTGTAGGCCGCCTCGCTCAGCGTCGGATCGAGGGCCAGAGCTTGCTCACTGTGCGCAAGCGCCTCATCCGGTCGCCCGAGTTCACCAAACAGCGCACCGAGGTTGGCATGGGCATCGGCACAACGCGCATCGCACTCCAGGGCTCGTTCATAGGCGGCCACGGCCCCATCGATGTCGCCCTGCGCTTCGCGCGCCAAGCCGATGCTGACACTCGCAGCCGCCAGGTGAGGCTTCAGTTGCAGAACACGCTCAAAGGCTTGCTCCGCCTCGTTCGGGCGCTGCAAATGCAGCAGGACAACGCCGCGGCGGAAATGGGCCTCTGGCATGTAGGGGGCGATCTGCTGGGCAAGCTCATGCTCACCCAGCGCAGCTTCCCATTCGCCCATTGCCTCGAGCAGCAACCCGCGGAGCAGCCAGAAGTCAG
>Ga0180436_10006449_pt1 | contig 10199 bp, 2 predicted proteins | sample SS_ome_2_FD_132434 | JGI IMG/M metagenome (GOLD analysis project Ga0180436, IMG submission 132434) | Hypersaline lake sediment archaeal communities from the Salton Sea, California, USA - SS_3_S_2 metaG | ecosystem: Environmental > Aquatic > Non-marine Saline and Alkaline > Hypersaline > Sediment...
AGGTGAGCGCGACCGCGTGCAGGTTGAACCGGTTTTCAAGCTCGGCCTGCCATTGCTCGACCAGGTGCGGCGGGCAGAGGACAGCCAGGCGCCGGATCTCACCACGATCCATCAGCTCGCGCACGATGACTCCGGCCTCGATGGTCTTGCCGATGCCCACGTCGTCCGCGATCAGTAGGCGCATCGTCGTCAGACGCAGCGCCATGAGCAATGGGACCAGCTGGTAGGCGCGTGGCTCGACGGCGATGTTACCGAAGGAGCGGAACGGCCCAGCGCCGGCACGAAGCTTGAGCCGCAGTGCATCACGCAGCAGCAGCGCGGCAGCGTGATTGCCGGCCTGGCTAGGGGTCGGCCACTCGAAACTGGCGGGTGCGACGGGCCGAGATTCCAAGTCCGGGATCAGGGCGACGATGTCCTCGTCGCTGCCGCCGAGTGGACGCAGCCGCAGCCAGTCGACGTCGCTGCCGGTCTGCACCACCCATTCGCGGCCACGGGCGACGACTAGGCTGCCTGGCTGGAAGCGCGGTGCCGTCTGCGTCATGCGGGTGCTCCAAAGACGTCAGGGTGTTGTGCGAATCGGTCGTTCCAACGCGCCGGGTCGGAAAAGTCCAACAGGCGCCAACCCTTGTCGGTGAGCAGCGCGCTGATCTCGGGCGGCACTGGTGAGAGGAAGACAAGACTTCGGCTGCCCTTGTACTGGCCGGCGGCAACGACGGTGCCGTTCTGCACCGGCACGGATGTGGCGTCCGGCTTGTTCAAGCCGCGCTGCTCAAGTGCGGTGAGCCAGGCTTGAACAGGGGCATCGGCGGATGATCCTATGTTGTCGCCGGAGCCGTCCGGACGCAGGCGCGTCACCTGGGCATTGGCCAGGGCAACGAGCAGGCGCAGGGCGTCTGGGTCGCGGCGATTGATGCTGTCGTGGTCGGGCTGATTGTAATAGGAAAGCAGGCACTGGTAGCAGCCGGCCTCGCACACGCGGTTGCCTTGCTTGTCACGTTGCTCGAGCCCGTCGAGCTGCGTCAGGTCCCATGGCCCTTCGGGCGGCTCGAAGTGCATCAATTGAAGTGCGTTGGATGCCGCGAGCGCAAGGCTCTCTGGCTCGTTGGCAAGACGAGTGAGAACGCCGGCGCCGCCCTCGGCGGCTTCGTAGAACAGGATGCCCCTGCGATCGTCCTGCTTTGGCAAGGGCTCGGCGACCAGCTCAGACTCCTCGATCTGAAAGGTCATCTCGATACCGCGTTTCAGGGCGGCCTGTAGCGTCGCCATGGCTTCCGGGGACAGAGCGGTCACCGGCGTCAGAATGAGCAGGTTCCGGTGGTCTTCGACGAAGGGGACGATCCGCTGGTTCTGCACCTTCTCAAGCATCGGATCATCCTTGTCGCTCGTATCGCCGGCGTTAGGGTCGTCCTGCTTGCTCCAAGTGCCCGTGATAGGGTTGATGTAGAAGCCGAGCTGATGCTTGTCTTTGCGCCGGCGCCAACCCCGGTTGATGCGCCAGATGCGGGCCGACGAGGCGTAGGTGAGTGCGGCGAGCGCTTGGTCTCCCTGGCGCACCTCGGCATGTTGTTTCTGAATCTTGCCGTCCGGGCCGGGCATGAAACGATAGGTGGTTTGAAGCTCGAAGCCCTGCCGTTGGCGCTCCTCGTCATTGATGGAGATGCGCTCGGTGGCGATGGTTTCCACGGTCTCGATGCGGTACAGCTCCTTGACCCAATCGTCTTCCCCGAGCGGAACACCGCAGTTCTCGCACGTATTGATGACTTGGGCGTCGTCGGCCTTCTCACCGATGTGGCCATAGCCGCACTGGCTGCAGACCAGGGAGGACAACGTCGCCAGCTGACTGTTAGCGGAGACGTGATCGGTCGACCCGACGTTAAGCTTGGCGCGGATGACGCGATAGGTGCGGCCCTGATGATAGATCAGGCTGCGCGGGCCGAATTCAGACAGAGCCAGGAAACGGGGTCGACTCACCATGCTGCCCTCGTCATCCTTGCCACTGGCCTTGAAGCCGCCACGGGCGGGAATCCAGGCCATCAGTGGCAGGCGCGGAAAGTTGTATCCCGGCAAGAAGCCTTGGCTGGCCAGGTAGCGATAGGTATAGAAATCCGAGTTCTGGGTGTTGCCGGACTTCAGGAGGATCGCGTACTGACGGGCAGCGTCGCCATAGCGGCGCTGGGCATTGGCGCGATCTCGGGGCGTGCTGACATGACTCTTGACGATCTGGTCCGCCATGTTCATCTGCGCGCGGGTGGCGTCGAAGAGGGCGCGCCATCGGTCTAGAGCTTCGGAGAAGGCTCGAGGTGACGACTCGATGACCTCTTCGACGTAGGCATCCGAGAACCAGTCGTTGTCCTTCAATTCGTCGGCGAGCTGGCTGACGACAGCCGCGGCCGATGCTTGAGCGCGCTGGTTGACCGCGCTGTCCGAAAGCCGGTCCCAGAGCTCCTGTTGCAACGGCTTTCCTTCCTGTTCCAAGTCCAACATCGGCGCGATGCTGCTGTCCAACTGGACTTTCGCGCATGCAAGCCAAACGGCGTGGAGGTGACTCTCGACCAGATCGCGATTCGTCAAATCCAGGGTAGGAGCCTTGACCAAGCCATGCACCATATCGTTGGCGTTGCGGAAGAACCACTGGTCGTGCGGACTCAGGGCTGCACAGTAGGTGACGACCAGTGCTTGTTGCCCGGACCGACCGGCACGCCCGCTGCGCTGGGCGTAATTTGCGGGGGTCGGCGGGACGTTGCGCAGGTAGACGGTGTTTAGGGCTGAAATGTCCACGCCCAGCTCCATGGTGGGCGAGCAATACATGACTGGTAGGCGTTCGAGTGGGGTGTCGTGCCCTTCGTCTGCTTCCCAATCTTGACGGTCTTTTTCGGTGTATCGGAACCGCTGTTCGAGGAGTTTCCGGCGGCTGGAGTCGACTTGAGCCGTGTGTTCCTGCGCCTCGAAGTCATATAGCGGGTGGTCTTCTTTTCGCAGTAACCCGGCGACGCTCAGATAGAGATCACGGAAGAACGGGTTGACCTTGTCGCCTTCATCGATCAGTGTCCAGACCATCGCCGAGGCATTGAGACGCCAGCCCGCCATTTGCGGTGTGACCGACTGGCGCTGGACGTAGCCGTAGTTCTCGGCGCGCTCGAGTACCGCCTGCACAACCTCGACCAGTTGCTGATCCTTCCATCTGTTGATTTGCGTCGAGAAGGGCGTCTCCTTCCAGAGGTCCGCCGTCTTGACCTGTTTGAGTAGACGCGATCTCGGCCCGCCGGTGACTAGGTCCCCGCGGGGTTTGCCTTTGTGCTCGGGGCGTTTTCCAAGGACCAGCGAGCGAGAAGCCTCGAGGTCTTCGTCGGCGGCAAAGGCCCAGCGTTCATTGAGGTGTTGAAAGGCGTTAGTGCGGGCCTTGTCTTGCTCGACGGGGTCGAGATAGCGCGACTGCAGGCAAAGGCTGCGTCGCATCTCGTCGAAGATCACCGCCGATAAGAGCGCTCGACTCCGCGGTTTGAGTGCGCTCAGATAGGGGTTATTCGAAAAGAGCGCATCTTCCGCGCAGAATTCCTCCATGCCCCGATACCCGATCTTGACCAGTCCGAGCTGATCGAGGTTGGGGTTATTGAACCGCCAGCCACGGCGTAGGTCACGGATCAAGCGGTAGCCGATGATGAATCGCAGCGTTCGTTGCGCCTCCTGGCGAGCCAGTCCGATCAGCTTGGGTGTCTTGAGATACTCCAGCAAGGTGGCCAGATCGGACCGATTGAAGCCAAGTGCCTTGAAGACGGCGTCGGCGAGGCCCTCTTCGATGAGCTCCCCGGTGTTCGCCTCGAGCGCGCCGATCAGTCCGGATCGCAACGTCAATAGGAAGATAAAGTCGTTGAAATGCCCAGCCTGCAGCGCCGCGTCCTGGCGGTTGTCTACGAAACCCAGCAGTTTGCGTGGGTCGGGCAGACCCTCGACCAGCTCGGCCTGGTCGAAGAGATAGCGCAGTGCGCTCAACGTGAGCATCGTCGTCGCCGACGAACGCCCCTCGCCTGATAGGCTAGAGAGTCGGTTGATATCCCGGCCCAGCGCCTCGTGCACCTGACCGCAGTTGATGCAAAACCGGAACTTGCCGGGGATGAACCAGTAATCTTCACCGGGGCCCAGGGCGCCGATAGGCTCCACCGATATCAACTCAGGCAAGGCCTTCTTATAGGAGCTCTTGACCTTGGGCTTGGCCTTGCTGAAATCCAACCAGATCTCTGGCAGGTCTTCGATCTGCCCCCCGTAGTCCTGCCCACTCCGGGTCGGACACAGAAACCCGAAACGCGCGTCCTCTTTGTCCTCCGAAGTCACGTCGTCGATCTCGCGCGGCGCGAAGGCGATTCCGCCGTGATCGGAGCGCCAAACCGGGTGATACTCCTGACCGCAGTCACGACAGAAGTGGACCGGATAGAGTTGGACGCCTTGCTCCTGGCGCCCCGGCGCAAAGCGTTGCGCATCGAGCGTGATCTGACGCTGTCCCGGCGCCTCAAGGGTGGCGAGTACCTTGCCGGGTCCGCTGATGAATTGGTGCAGCTTGAACGCGAACGGCATCCTACCCTGAGGCGTCTCGACCTCATGGGCCGCGATCAGAAACGCCTGAAGTCCCTCACGCGCTAGCCCCTCTTCGCATTCGGCGTCCTGCGCGAGTCTTCTTGCGGCATCACGCAACGTCATTGGTCGGGCGCGACTGTATCCGCCGTCGGGAGGCAGTTCTAAGCCGAGGGTAAGCTCGACCCAGATTGCGAGCGGATCATCCCGAAAGGCGCTGAAGTCGCGCCAGCCAAAAGAGCGCGCTTCAAGCACCGAAGCAAGCTGCGAACGAATCGCGGGGATCGACAGGCTGGGGTTGGTGACCCGTTCCAGCGTCTCGCCGATGACATCGTCGGCGCCGATTCTGGTGCCGAAGAGCTTACTGGAGACGACCGCAACCGTTTCGTTCCGGTCGGTGAGTGTACCGGTCGAGGACATGGTGGCCGAGGTGCCGATGCAGATCAAATGCTCGGTCCTGACGCGTTCGCGAAGCCGCCGCACCAGCAACGCGACATCGGCGCCCTGGCGACCGCGGTAGGTGTGCAGTTCGTCGAGCACCAAGAATTCAAGGCCGTGGCAATGCTCGACGATTCTACGATCCTTGTCCTCGAATCGGGTCAGGATCAGCTCCAGCATCATGAAGTTGGTAAGCAGGATATCGGGAGGATTCTCGGCGATGGACTGCCGTTCTTCCTCGGTCTCCTGGCCGGTATAGCGAGCGACCGTGAAGGGCTTTTGGTTCGGCGCGTATCCGTGTAGGAACTTGTCCAGTTCTTCGAGCTGGCTGTTTGCCAGCGCGTTCATCGGGTAAATGACGATGGCCCGTGTTCGTGGCGACTTGTCCTGGTCCTTGGTCCTGGCAATGCTATCGACGATCGGGATGAAGAATGCCAGTGACTTGCCCGACCCGGTGCCAGTGGTGACGACATAGCTGCGTCGTTGTTGGGCCTTCGCAAGCGCTTCGATTTGATGGCTGTACAGCGTTAGCGGCTGCGCTTCTCCGTCCGTCTTTCTAGCCTGGAAGATCTCTGCGCAAGCTGGGTGCAGATCTCCGACCTCTGAGAGCTTCTGCACAGTCGCCTTGCGTTGGTAGTTTGGGTTGATCTGGATGAGTGGCTCAGGCCAGTAGCGGCCTTGAGCATACTGACGTTCAACCTCGTCCCGGATGTCTGAAGCCGCGATTCGCGTGAAGCTGCGAGAAAACGCGCTGTAGTCGGAGATTAGTCGGTCTCGGAACGAGAAGACATTGTCCATGCCGAAATCCTAAACAATGCTTGCCCTGCGATTCGTCGTTGATGCGCCATTACCGTCGGGCGCTAGATTCAGCTGCCCTGTATTTTGGACAATTTTATCCCAATTATTAGCATAAAAAAGAAACTAGTTCAAAGGCTTAGTGTTCGTTCTTAGGGGTTGTTGATGCTAGATGAGGGTGAATATGGCGCCCTCGACAGGATTCGAACCTGTGACCTACCGCTTAGGAGGCGGTTGCTCTATCCTGCTGAGCTACGAGGGCGAAGGAGATGTTCAAGTGGCAGCGCTTCAACTTCCTGGCTGGCGATACGCTAAGCGCCATAGCCCATCATGTTAACGCGCGCGACCACTGACAACCAAGCCGAAAGCGTTAATGCGCTCGTCATACCCGAACGTCAAGGCGAAGGGCTATAGCGGGCATCGGCGGACGCACCAGTCGAAGGCGCAGCAGTATCTGGTAGAGCGCCGGGGTGAACACCAGCCCGAGCGGGGTCGCGAGGGCGACGCCACCAGCGATCACGATCGCTAGCGGCGGCCAGAAGTCGCCGCTGGAGAACAGGATCAGCGGCAGGAAGCCGCCGACCGTGGTCAGGGTGGTGGAGAGTACATGCCGTGTCGCGCCGAGCACAGTCTTCACTGTGGCGCTCAGATTGCCACGCGCCGCCTGAGCATCGTCGCGAATCGCGGCCAGGACGACGATGCTGTCGTTGATCGCAACGCCCATCAGGCCAACGCTGCCGAGCACCGGATTAAAACCCAGCGGATAGCCGGAGAGCCAGAGCGCCAACATCCCCAGCGCGACCGAGAGCACCCCGATCAGCAGGATCAGCGCCGCCAGGGTGAAACTGCCGAAGGCGAGCACCAAGGTCGCGACCATCAAGGCCCCAAGCAGGGGCGCATAGATCAGGAGCAGCGTAATCGCCTCGCCTTGCTCCTCGCTGTCGCCAGCAAACTCAAGCCGGTAGCCGGAAGGGATGATCAGGCCAGCGCGCTCGATCTCGGCGCCTAGGGTCGCAGTGACCTCAATCGGCAAGGCGTCGGCAGTGAGCCAGGCCTCGATGATGTTGACGCGCTCGCCATTGCGCCGGGTGATGGTCGGCGCCTCAGGCCTGAGCACGAGCGGACCCAATGCAGCAGCAGGAATCCAAGTGGCCCCTTCGTGATCAGCCGCTGCCATTGCGCTGACGCCACCACCACTGGCACCGGCAACTCCGCCGGCACCGGCGCTGGCACTCAACAATGGTAGCGCCGCGAGCCGTGCCGGATCGGCGCGCTCGGCATCGCCCCAACGCACCCGGACTGGTAGCTGCTCGAGATCCTCAAGGACAGTGCCACCGATGACGCCGTCCAGCGCGGCACGGTATTGGCTGGCAAGATCGCCTAAGCCAAGCCCCGCAAGCCGGGCAGCCTGCTCGTTCGCCTGTAATTGCAGCCTGGGCGTGCCGCCAGAGATGCTGGCCTTGGTCTCGGTGATCTGCGGCAACCGATGCAGGATGCGTCGCAAGTCCTCGCCGATCTGGCGTAACTGCGTTGCCTCCGGGCCAATGACCCGCAGCGAGATCGGGGCGGCGATCGGCGGCCCCTGGCCGAACGCGCGCACGACGATGCGCAGGTCAGGAAAATGCGCCGGCAGGCTGCGCTGAAGATCAGTGACCAAGCGCCGCGCCTCCGCTGGGCTGGCGGCACGCACCGTGGCACGCGCATAGGCCGGGTTGTTCTCCTCCATGCGCAGCTGGTTGTAGTACACCGGCGGCGAGCTGGCCCCCGCGACCCAAAACAGCTGCCGAACCTCGCCACGCTCACGGATCACCTGCTCGATCGCCTGCATGGCCAGGGCGGTGCGACTGATCGCGGCCTCGTCAGAGGCCCAGACTTGCACCTCGAACTGGTCGCGGTCGGAGGGTGGAAAGAATTGCAGGCCAAGCTGGGTCGCCGCCCAGAAGCCAGCGGCCGGCAGCAACAGGCTGCTGAAGGTGGTCAGCCAGGGGTGGCGAAATAGCAGGCTGAGCAGCGCTGCATAGGCCGCCGCAAGCCGTGCGCTGGCGAGACCATCACGCCACCAGGCAGGCCGCCGGCTGCTCCCGGAGACGTCTCCGCGTGACTCCGCGCCTGAACCCTCGGATAAGCCGCCAGCTAAGCCGCTAGATGAGCCGCCAACAAGCGCGGCAAGGGCCGGAATGAGGCTCATCGAGAGGATGAACGAGGTCGCCAGCGCAAGCACCACCGCGGTGGCGAGCGGGCCAACGAAGTCACCGATGTTACCGGGCAAGAACAGGATCGGCATGAAACCGATCATGGTGGTGAAGGTGGACGCGGCGAGCGGATTGAACAGGTGATCGACGGTACCGCGCACCGCCTCGACCGGGCTGCCGCCGGCGGCAAGTCGTTTGCGGACCTCATCAGCAACGACAATGGCGCTGTCGATCAACAACCCGATCGCGATGATCATGCCGAAGATCGTGATCTGATGGATCTCCTGCCCGAAGATGTCGAGTCCGAGTAGCGTCAGCGCGGCCGAGAGCGGCAACGCCGAGCCGACGATCAGTGCCGAGCGCCAGCCCATGGTCAGAAAGACCACCAGCATCACGACGGCAACGCCAGCGAGCAGGTTGCCACCAAGCTCCGTCAGTCGGGCCTGGGTATAGCCGCTTTGATCAAACAGGACGCCGATCTCGATGCCGCCACCGGCATTGGCAGCGCGGAATGCCTCGACGGTCTTGGTTGCGGAGGCGGCCCAGGCCTCAAGATCGAGCGCGGCGCGGGTGCGCACCCCGATCAAGACGCTGCGTTGGCCATCGGTGGAGGCGATCTGGGTGGGCGGCTGCTGCCAGGTCTTGCGCACCTCGGCGATGTCGCCGACGCTGATCGCGCGCCCCTCATCGGCAAACAGCGGCACCGCGGCCACGCGCTGTGCGGCATCGAGTTCACCAGCGACGCTGAGCCGCAGGCGGTGCGTCTCGCTGTAGAGGCTACCCGCGGGCCCCTTGACATCGGCATTCGCGAGTCGCGCGGCGACTTGATCAACGCTCAACCCAGCGGCACTCAGCTCGGCCGGATCAACCTCGACCCGGATCTCCTCCGCCGGACCACCAAAGAGCACCACCTGCTCGGTGCCGGTCTGGTTGCGCAGCTCCTCGGCAAGCGCCTCGGCGAGACGCTTGAGCACGCCGAGCGGCGCCGGCTGCTCGGCGTCCCGCGCCCAGCTCACCGAGGCGATCAGCGAATAGGCGACCGCCCCGCGGTCGCTGTCGAGCAGGGGTGGGCCGGCGCCGGGAGGTAGGTTGGCCGCCGCCGCCGACAGCTTGTCGCGCAGCTCGCTGAAGATGCGCTCGTTATCCTTCGCACTCACCGCATCTTCAAGCTCGACCCCAAGCACCGAGATATCGCCGCTCGAAGTCGAGTCGATGACCTTGACCTCGGGGACCTCGCGCACCGCATCTTCGAGCCGCTTGGTCACCAAGGCCTCAACGCGCGCGGCACTGGCGCCGGGGTAAGGTGTGGCGATGAAGGCATAGCGGCTGACGATGCGCGGATCTTCGATCCGCGGCAGGCTAGACCAGGCGGCGACGCCAGCAAGCATGAGCAGCAGCACCGCCAGGATCAGCAGGTGGCGATTCTGCAGCAGCGCAACGGCCAGCGAGCTTACAGCCCTGGGCGTCGATCGCGCTGTCGACATCTTAATTGGCCTGATCCGCGCCGCTGCTGGAGGCGGTCTGAATGATCCGCACCCACTGGCCAGGGACGACTCGATGCAGACCGGCCGCGACGACCGGATCGCCAGGCTGCAGCGGGCCCCGAACAAAGGCACGCTCGCGGTCGACATGCAGCACCTGGAGCGGACGACTGACCAAGCGCCAACGTGCCTCAGACCCGCCCGATAACGGCTCAGCAGTGTCCGGCTCCGCGACCAGCGCCCGCCAGAGCCCACGGTTGCCTTCGCTCAAGGCGGTCAGCGGGAGCCAAAACCCCTGCGCCTCAACCGGCTTGCGCAAGCGCAGCTCGGCCAGATTACCGGGACGCAAGAGCCAAGCGCGGGCCGGGTCGAGCGGGCGCCCGTCAGCGCCTGCCTGATCGGCATCCGCATCGCGTGGCACCGGGTCAGTCTCCAGGGCGTCTGGCTCTGTCTCCAATATCGGGTCAAATAGGGCATCGACGGTGCGGCTAGCGCCGGTGCGCAGCGGAATGATCGCCCGCAGCCTTGCGGGGACTGCCTGGCCGTCGATCTCGAGCTGGTAATGCGTGCCGGGCTTGAGCGCTTCGAGCAGCGGCCCGGCCACACCAATCCGAACCTCCGGTGCCGCGATCTCCTGCAAGGTCAGCAGCGGCTGCCCGGCGCTCAAGATGGTGCCCTCATCGGCCAGGCGGCGAACCAGGCTACCCTCGAAAGGTGCGCGCAGCTC
>Ga0180436_10006450_pt1 | contig 10199 bp, 9 predicted proteins | sample SS_ome_2_FD_132434 | JGI IMG/M metagenome (GOLD analysis project Ga0180436, IMG submission 132434) | Hypersaline lake sediment archaeal communities from the Salton Sea, California, USA - SS_3_S_2 metaG | ecosystem: Environmental > Aquatic > Non-marine Saline and Alkaline > Hypersaline > Sediment...
TCCGTTAATATCAGTTCTCTTGGTCAACTGATCGAGGATATCCGTGGGATAGTTGTCGTTGTGGTGCATCTTGTACAGTTCCAACTGGGCGCGAATCGTCTGCAGGTTGGCTTTCAGATTAGCGTCCCTCGAGTCCTCGGACACATCGCCGAAATGTGCGATTACAACGCCGCCCAGGATGGTCAGGATCATCACCACCATCAGGATTTCGATAAGCGTAAAAGCTGTTTGCCTTTGGTTCACTCTATTTCTCCTCCAGTTCCGAAGGAAGTATAGGTATTGCAAGTCGATCCGGCAAAAAAAGCCGGGATGAGTTTGGCGTTTTTCCGTATACTTGATCGATATTTTCCGGACGATTCGGGAAATTCCTGACAGGTTGCGCCCCCTCCGGGGCGTCTACTGTGGTGATGACGCCGATGACCAGCGCTGAACATCATGACAAGCGGACGACGCGACCGCCCGAGCCGACAACCGCCCAGAAGCGTGCGCTCGCGGAAAAGCGTGCGCTCGAGGAGATCATCGCCCTGAACGAGCGATGGGTCCGCGGCGTGGTGCTGGCCGTGACCGGACGGATCGACGAAGTCGACGACGTGACCCAGCAGGTCTGGATGCGGATGTGGGAGCGGCGGGATCAGTTGGAGTCGGTGACCGACCTGCGAAAATGGCTTTATGCGTTGGCCCGCAACGCCGCGACCGACGCCGGACGATCGACAACAAGACGCCGCGGGCTGCGGCGGAGGTTCAGGTCGCTGTGGCGCCCGGGCCGGTCCGAGCCGAGTCCCGACGGCGATCTGATCTCCTCCGAACGCCAAAGAACGGTAATGCGGGCGATCGAATCGCTTGACGAGAAGTATCGAACAGTCCTCGTACTGCGAGTCTGGCGGAGTATGAGCTACGACGAGATCTCCCGGACGCTGGACATAACGCCCCTGGGAGTCGAAACCAGGCTGGTAAGAGCCCGCCGGATGCTCAGGGCGAAACTCAAGGCCACAGAAGAATCATGAACGAAGATCCAATCAGCGACATCGAAATAATGATCAATCGCATGATCGACGGCGAATTGGATCCCGATCAGCAGACGGCTCTGGAAAAACGCCTGCTGCGAGATCCGCAGGCCCATGCGATGCTGCGGGAGCTGCGCTCGACGGACGACGAATGCCGCAACGCGATAGGCGCGGCGCTGGCGGCTAAGCCGCAGACCGCGGCGCATCCGAATGGAGCATGGCGCGCGGCGATCGTCGCCGCGGCGGTCGCGGCGGCGATCGTAGTCGCAGTCGTGCTGTGGGCCGCCCTGGCGCCAGATCCGAATCCTTCGAGGATGATAGCCGACGGCGCAGGGCGACAGGCTCCCACTACGGTGCACTCGGCGGAACTGGCGGTCGACCGGTTCGATCCGACGCCGCCAAGACAGGTGATCACCAGACCGGTGCGGAGAATCGACAGAATCCCCGTCGGACTCTATGACCCCGAATCGGGACAGATGAGAATCATCCTGATCGACAGACAACAGGAACACACAGATCCCCAGTGGCTTGATCTCTAGACCAAAAGAAACAGGAGAACGAAGATGAACAGCAGGACACTCACGATCATTCTTGTAATCGCCGCCGCCTGGAGCCCGGCCGCCTTGGGCCAGACTGTCATCACAAGCGACGACGGAAGCGTAACTGTGTCGGTGACCGCCTCGGCGAAATCCGGCGACGCGCCCAAACGACCGGGCGGATGGCTCGGCGTTCGAATATCCCCCGTCCCGGCCCCGCTTGCGGCCCACATCGCCTCGAAGGACGCCGGAGCAATGGTGACAAATCTGGTCAAGGGCTCCCCCGCCGACAAAGCAGGCGTCAAGCAGTTCGACGTAATAGTCGGCCTGGACAAGGATGCGGTGAAGGACGGTCGGCATCTGATAAAGACCGTCGGCGCCCGCAAACCGGGCGACAAAGTCAAGCTCTGGGTCATGCGGGAGTGCGAGAAGATCAGCATCCCCATAGCGCTTGGCAAGCCCGTACCGGCCAATAAGGCCAAACTCGTGCATCCCGAACCGTTCGGCCCTCCGTGGAACGTCGAGAAGGACATAACCCGCCTGCACCCGCACATCATGCTCAGGAAGAAGGCCGGCGACTGGGAGAAAGTCCAGGGAGCAGACCTGCCCGAACAACTGCGCAAGATGCTCGAATCGATCCCCAGGAACATGCCCGGCGACCCGAACCCCAACGTTTCGGTGAAGGCCAAGACCGTCATTCACACCAAGAACTCCGACGGAGACGACATTCGCATCGAGTCCGACGAGACCGGCAGGATCACCGTCCGCCGCAAACACAAGAACGACGCCGGCGTCGAAACCGACGAGACCAAGGTCTACGAGAACCGCGAACAGCTCCGCCTGACCGACCCCGAAGCGTTCGACCTGCTCAAGAAGAGCAACGTCAAGGTCTTCACCTCGGTCAAGCCCGGACAACCTGGAAGACGCCCCGGCGGAAAGATGCCGCAGATAAAGATGTTCACCCCGGGCGAACACGGGAAACTCCAGAAAGAGATCCGCGAGAAGATACTCAAGAGCATCGAGGAAATGGACCTGCCCGATGATGTCAAGAAACAGATCATAAAGCAGATGAACCGTCAGCACGACCGCAAGGGCGATAAGGACGATAAGGACAACAAGCAGGACAAGAAGCCCAGGATCCGCGAGAAGGTCCGCAAACCCGCCAGGCCCAAAGTCGAAAACACCAGCGCTGCGCATGTTTAAGGAAACAGTTCAGCCAAGGCCCCGGACGGCCCGATCGGAGAGATCTCATGAGACGAATGAAACGAAGAATTGTCCTGATCGCGGCCGTCTGCGGCCTGATGCTGACTGCCGCAGCGCAAGGCGAAATTCGGACTGTAACCGAGAGGAATCAGGGCCGCGGAGCCACCGGGAAGTTCAAGTTCAAGAACATCCCGTCTCCATCGCGCACGGATGCGGCGGCCAACGCGTCCTTTTCCATTATCGACGGACGAAGGGACATCAACGGTCGAACCCCTCGGGCGCTTCGCGACGGAAGACTTCCGGACAACGCCGATCAGCCCGGAGCCAACTTCTTTTTCGCACAGGGCGCCAAAGGCGGGCGGATTGTCGCGGACCTCGGGCGGGTCGTCGCCGTCAAGCGAATAAGCACGTATTCCTGGCACAGGCGCTCTCGCGGCCCGCAGGTCTATCGGCTTTACGCCGCCGACGGATCGGCCAAAGACTTCAATACCAGACCAGTGGGAGCCATCGCCCCGGACAGGGCAGGCTGGACACTGATCGCCGAAGTCGACACCCGACCGAAAACAGGAGATTTCGGCGGGCAATACGCCGCGAGCATATTCGACTCCGCCGGCGCCGCGATCGGATCGTTCCGCTACCTGCTGTTTGACGTGACGGCGACCGAAACCGTCGACATATTCGGCAACACGTTCTTCAGCGAGATCGACGTCTGCGACGGCAAGGTCCACAAGCCGGCTCCGACGCCCGGACTGGAGACAGTCTCCATACCCGGCGGATGCAGGATGACCCTGGACTACTCGGAAATGCCCGAGTTGAAACAATGGATCGACAAGAGCCTTAAGCCCGCGTGCGTCAAATGGTACCCGCTGATAGCAGAGATGCTCTCTGACGACGGCTACAAGGCTCCGCAGCACTTCAGCATTACGTTCCGCGCGAACATGCGAGGCGTGGCGGCCACCGGCGGGGTCAGGATCTACTGCGCCGGACGATGGTTCACCAGGAACCTGCACGGCCAGGCAGTGGGCGCCGTGGTGCACGAGATGGTGCACGTCGTCCAGCAGTACCGCCGGGTTCGAGGCGGCAGGCCCAATCCGGGCTGGATGGTCGAAGGCGTCGCCGACTATATACGCTGGTTTGGCTACGAACCGAAATCGAAGCGTCCGAGGGTCAATCCCGCCCGCGCGAAGTACACCGACAGCTATCGAACGACCGGGGCGTTCCTTAACTATCTGGTCAACAACGTCGACAAGGACATCGTGCGGAAATTCAACTCCGCAATGCGAAAGGGGAAGTACTCTCCGGACCTGTGGAAGCAATACACCGACAAGACAGTCGACCAACTCTGGGCCGATTTCATAAGGACTCTGAACGCAAAGAAGTTATCATAGCGGAATGAGAGTCAATTACATTGCGCCCTGCCTGGCGGCGATGCTCATGCTGCAGGCGACCGCAGACGCCGGCTCACGAAAAGAGAACCTGGCGGTCAAGGCGGTCTTCTCCGGTCGGTATCCCCAATCTCTCGTATTCCGCGCCGACTACCGCCGCAGCAGCAACGCCAGCTATGACGCCTGGGCCAGGTTTCACCGGACCGGACAGGGAACGATCAAGAAGTACCTCGACGAGGAGCTGGACATAAAGCCGATCATCGCCGAATACGCTTCGAAGTTCGCCGAGACCAATCCCGAGAAGCTCATGCTGATGCATTTCAACGGCGAGGCCCGCAACGCAGTGCGTCGGAGATACGTCAGCAGGAAGTACTTCCCCGGACACTGGATCACACTGCCCGGGACCACGATCGCACAGGACATCGGCCCGAACGACCTGACGCTCAAGGTCCGCGACACCGGCGTCTTCTCGATGAAGCAGTACGTCAACAGGAAGAAGAAACTGCGCCTGCCGCCGGACCTGATCATGGTCCGTGTCGACGAAACCGGTCGGAAGCTGTGGCGCCGATCCGAATACGCCAAACTTGTCGCGATTAACCGCAGAACCGAAACGATTACCGTCAAACGCGGACAGTACTTCTCCAACGCGATCGCCCACAGGGACGGGCGAACGTACATCGCCCCGCTGGACGCGGGCTACTGGGGCGGATGGATGTGGTTCTACAATCTCTCGTCAGCCTGCCCGAAGGACGGAGCCGGAAAGACCGCTTCAGACGTGCTCGTCGACGAATTGAAAGGGCTTTTCGCCCCGGGCGGAACGCTCTGCAACCTCGACGGCATCGCGTTTGACGTAAACTACTTCCAGGCCAAAGAAAGATGGGACGTCGACAATGACGGCCTGGCCGACGGCGGAATCGTAAGCGGCCGCAACATCTGGCGAGACGGCGACTGGCGATTCCTCAAGAACGTGCGAAAAACGATGGGGCCGGACTTCATCATCACCTGCGACGCCCACCACACAAGGAGCCAGCAGGCCGTCGGCGTACTCAACGGCATGGAGTCCGAAGGCCTCGTCCAGCACAACGACGCATGGCGAGGGTTCTCACGCACCGTCAACACTCACACATACTGGGACAAGCACAACAGCACCGCCCGGAAATTCCGCTACATAGCCCTGAAATTCATGCACCCCGACGACGCGAGAAAGCAGTTCGACCTTATGCGTCTGGGTATGGGCGCCGCCGCCTGCCTCGGCGCGGCGACGACCATACCGCTGGGCACGGAGGTCATCCCGCCGGAACTCGTAATGGGATCGAGCAACAAGCCGATGTGGCTGGGTCGACCGGTCGGCAAGATGATCCGCATCGCCCGAGCAGCTCCCGATCTACTTCAGGGACGCGGAGTCAGAATGACCCGCAGTTTCGCACAATCGCTCAAGACCGGACACTGCCGCATCGCATCCAACAAAGACGGAGTATTGACGCTGACCGGATCGGCCGCAGAACCGCATAAGAACTGCACTGTCACCCTGCCGCCGGTTGAACCGCCCGCCGGCGACGTGACTGTTTACTTCGACGTAGAGTCGACCGATCCTCTGATCGGCATGGACAGGGCCGACCGCACCGGGCGAGTCGTGCGAATGATCGTAGACAATCCGCCGGACTACGGTTCGGTGCGCGAAAGCCGGCATTTCACCGAACTCTGGGGCCTGGCGGGAACACACGGACCGACCACCCTGTCGTTCTACTATCGACAGGCCGGAGCCAGGAAGCTCACGTTCACAATCCGTCTTCAGGAGCAGGCCGGTTTCAAGCTCAGCAACATGACCATCCGCAACTCACCGGCCGCCCTTGCCCGGGAATTCGAAAACGGCGTTGTGCTGGTCAATCCCGCACAAAAGCCGATTGAGTTCAATCTCCGCGAACTGTTTTCCTTCAAGGGCGCCTACCGGAGAATAGCGTCCCAGAACCCAAACAGGATGACCGCCAACCCACGCACTCGAATGACTTACGCACAGGAACTGCTGGAAATCACGAAATACAACGACGGGCGACCGGTGAAGAACGCCCGCAAGGTAACAGTACCCGCGCTGAACGCCCTGTTCCTGATCAAAGTCGCCCCGGATCGATCATAGCGAGCCCTTGGTGCTGGGAACCTGGCCCTGCTGTGCGGGATCTATCGACTTTGCCTGGCGCAGTGCTCGGGCCAACGCCTTGAATATCGCTTCGGCGATGTGGTGATCGTTGGAGCCTCTGGGGACCGTCACGTGCAGGTTCATCCCCGCCACCGCGGCCAGTCGGGTGATGAACTCTTCGATCAGTTGGGTGTCGAACGCACCGATCTTGTCGCCGATAAACTTCACTTCGAACACAACCGCCGGGCGGCCCGACAGGTCCAGCGACACTTCGGCCAGAGCTTCGTCCATCGGCACCGACGCCGATCCGTAGCGATGGATTCCCGCCTTGTCGCCGAGGGCCTCGATAAGGCCCTGACCGATGCATATCGCCACGTCCTCGACGGTATGGTGATCGTCTATGTGCAGATCGCCTTCGGCGTCGACCTTCAGGTCCGTCAGGCTGTGCTTGCCGAGGTGATCGAGCATATGATCCAGGAAGCCGACGCCTGTGGCGTTTTCGACCTGCCCGGTCCCGTCAAGGTTGAGCGTCATGGTGATCGACGTCTCGTTGGTGGTTCGCTTGATTGTCGCGGTTCTTGCTTTCTCGGTCATGTTCACGCTCGGCGTCTTACGCCAGTATTTCCTTCAGGGCCGCTGCGAGTGCGGCGTTCTGATCGTCTGTTCCTATGGTTATCCGAAGCTTGTCGGCCAGGATCGCCTGATGTTGGAAGTATCGGACGAGAATTCCGCGGTCCTTTAGCACTTCAAAAATCTCGCCGGCGTTTCCCTCGGGCGGGCGGACCAGCAGGAAGTTGGCGTCCGACGCCGGAAACGTGAAACCCAATTCGCTCAACTGCTCGCCGAGCGCCTCGCGAGATGCGACAACCTTGCGTGCGTTGGCGTTCTTGTGCTCCTGATCGCCGATCGCCACGGCCGCCGCGGCGCACGCGACCGCATCGACATTATAGATGGCTTTGGTCTTCAGCAGACCTTCAAGCACCGGCGGCGAACCGACGGCAAAACCCATCCGCAGCCCTGCCAGCGAATAGCCTTTCGACAGCGTGCGGAGAATGAGCACATTATCATGCTTCGCCGCCAGCGGCAGTGCGTTTTCGCCGGCGAAGTCGGCGTACGCCTCATCGATCACCAGCAGCCCGTCGAGCCGCCCGGCCAGGTCGTCCAGAACTTCAGCGGGCGTAAGCACGCCGGTCGGACTGTTCGGGCTGGCGACGAACGTGACGTCGGCGTTTTCGTCGGCCAGCCGCCTCGCGGCTTCAGACGGATCGCAGTCGAGCGGAACGCAGGTTGCATTTTCGATATTCGCCTGGACCTCGTAGAACTCGAACGTAGGTATCGCAAAAGCGACCCGCTTGCCCGGCTGCAGGCAGGCCCGCGAGATCATCATGAGTATGTCGTCGCTGCCGTTGCCGGGTATCACGCGTTCGACCGGCACGTCCAGCATTTCGGCGACCGCGCTGCAGAACGTCCGGGCCATCGGATCGGGATACCGCCGCAGAAGGTCCGGATCGAGATTGCGCATCGCCTCGATAGCTCGCGGCGAGGGCAGATAGGGATTCTCGTTCGTGTTGAGTTTGATGATCTTCTCGCCGGGCGCAGGCTGGGCGCCGGGCACGTAAGGAGTCATCCGATCGATATTTTCACGGAAGTATGACATCGCTGCTTTACTCGTCGGTCTTGGGGGATTGCGTGCGGATTCTAACGGCGTTTGCGTGCGCCGTCAGGCCTTCGCGCGTGGCGAAGTCGATCACGTCGGCGGCGTCTGCGTTCAGGGACGCCGCGTCGTAGCTCAAAACGCTGGCGGCGGTCAGGAAGTCGTTGCAGCTCAGCGGGCCGGAGAACTTCGCCGTCCCGCCGGTCGGAAGCACGTGCGACGGACCGGCGTAGTAGTCGCCGAGCGGGACAGGCGTGTAGGCGCCCAGGAACGCCGCGCCGGCGCTTCGGATCTTCGCAAGCGCCGCGGTGTCGTCGGCGGTGATTACCTGCAGGTGCTCGGTGGCGAAATCGTCGGCGATCCGGCAGGCCTCGTCCAGGTCGGCGGTGATGATTATCCCGCTGAACGCTTCGAGGCAACTGCGGGCCTCGTCGCTGCGGGAAAGCAGCGGCAGTTGTGCGTCGAGTTCGGCGTTGACCGCGTCAGCCAGTTCGCCGCTGGGCGTAACCAGCACCGCCGAGCCGGGATAGTGTTCGGCCTGGGCGAGCATGTCCGCGGCGATATAGTCCGCCCGGGCGGTATGGTCGGCGACGATCAGGACCTCGCTGGGTCCGGCGACCGAATCTATGCCGACTCGCCCGAACAGTTGGCGTTTGGCCTCGGCGACGAACGCGTTTCCGGGCCCGACGATCTTGTCGACCGGAGCGATGGTCTCTGTCCCCAGCGCCAGCGCGGCCGCGGCGACCGCCCCGCCGAGGCGATAGACCTCCCGCACGCCCAACTCGCCGGCCAGCGCAAGCACCATCGGATTGACATCCCCGCCGGTCGGCGGCGAAGCGACTGCAATCTGCTCGACCCCGGCAACCTGCGCCGGGACGATGGTCATCAGCACCGTCGACGGATAGATCGCCTTGCCGCCGGGCACGTAGACCCCCGCGCGGGCCATCGGCGAATACCGCACGCCCAGCGTCCGCCCGCCCCGGGTCAACAGCGGAGGATCGGTTATCAGGATCGACTCCTGGTACTGGCGAATGTTCGCCGCCACGCGACGCACGAGTTGCAGGAACTCCGCATCCGCGGCCTGGTGGGCGGCGAGTATCTCATCTTGCGAAACGCATATGTTCTCCGGGGTAATGTCGGCCTGATCGAATCGCGACGTCATCGCAGCAGCGGCCGCATCGCCGCCTGACTCAACGTCGTCGATAATGTCGCGCACGATCGCCCGCACGTCCAACTCGCCGCCGCCTGCGGTAAGCTCGCCCTTGCGAAGCAGATCCCGCAGTTCAACAGCGGCCGCCAGACCGTCAGGACTGTCAGTTCTGATGATAGAGATATCCATAGTTCAGCTAATCTAAGCACCGCACAGCGCTTTTGCAATGGTCAGGGCGCCCAAACGAATGCCGCGAACAAAGGCGCAGGGTCCGCCCCATATGCATGGCACGCCAAAAACGCAACTCAGAAGCGGCGTCCCGGCGCGGTTAGAACTTGATCCGGCCGACGGTGATCGTGCCCTTTTTCTCCCTCAACTGGAGGGCAATCGATTTGCAGTCTTCGTTCTTTCGTCCGAAATTGCGGTATATGTCGACCCTGACAGTCACCACGCCGGCGACCTTGACCGAATCGCCGCCGCGGAAGTCGGCCTTGATGGTGTAGACCCCGCGCATCGCCTTGCTCACACCCACGCGGCGCCGCTTGCGGCTCCTTGAGCCGCGCTGCGGTTTCCGGCTCCCGGCCAAACACGGCGTACTTGGGCTGGAGTAGTTTCCACCGGTGGGCCGATGTATTACGAATACGAATAGTGCTAATAGTGTGCGATCGGTTCGGCGCCTGCGGTGTGGTTTGACTCGATTCGGTGATCCCGGGCGCGTATCGCCTTTGAAGTATGCGCGTAAACGTCCGGGACCTACGCGCCCCGGGCATTGAATCGTGCGCGGCCGGTTATTCAAGGAGACGTAATCATGGAAATGCAGATTCCGCTGCTTCGCAAGCTGTTTGAAGCGCGTATTGGTCAGATATCGAGCATATTCGTCCAGGACCCACCCAAGGGCCTCGGGGGATCGAGCCGGTCTTGCGCGGACTTAAGGGCTTCCTGTTCGCTCTGGAAGGCATGCACCGCAGCGATTATCTGCACGGCCTGCCGTTCACCGCCGTCCAGGAACTCGACGAGCGGGTCAACCAGGCCGTCGAGACGCTCAAGGCGTTGCCCGAAACGCTCGGACGCCAACAGGCGATGGACGTGCTGCACATAGTCGACAGCCTCCACCGGCTCTGCCTGCAGGAGAA